>SXGS01314560.1_pt1 | contig 26267 bp, 17 predicted proteins | sample 3174681 | NCBI WGS metagenome assembly SXGS01 (sample SAMN11356861, study PRJNA531348) | freshwater metagenome | isolation source: freshwater sample F1-80 | place: China: Fuxian Lake, Yuxi | collected 2017-12-25 | reverse complement strand
GAATGTGACTGCGCTTTTGGAGTAGAGAGTTCAGCGGGGTTGGCATGCGTCACATTGTATCCATAATGATACAATTAGCAACCACCGAAATGCCTCAAGCGTTGGTTTCGTTGCATTTGGTTACTTTGGCGTCACACACCCCCTCTGGGGCGTGGGTTACAATTTTGATGGTAATTTAGGGGATGGGTCGAAAGTCAACAGAACAGTACCGGTTCAGATAGCCTCGGAGGTCCAATTGGCGGCGGCGGGGAATATTCACAGCCTCTTCGTCAAGACGGATGGCACGTTGTGGGCGATGGGTGACAATTCCCAAGGCCAGTTGGGAGACGGGACTTTTTCTTCTCGCACCGAGCCGGTGATGGTCGACAATAATGTGTCGGCGATTGCCGCTGGTGCCCTTCACAGCCTCTTCATCAAGCAGGATCAAACTCTTTGGGCCATGGGTTTTAACTGTTGTGGCCAATTGGGCGACGGAACGACGTTGGACCGCAACGTCCCGACGCCTATTTCATCGGGCGCATTGATGGTCGTGGCTGGCGATTTCTCTTCTTGGTTCTTCAGTGAGAATCACGTGCCCGCAATCAGCGCGCAGCCCAGACCGGCGGAAGTTCGAGTTGGAGATCGGGTTTTCCTCGAGGTCGCGGCGACAGGTTCAGGAAACTTGTTGTATCAATGGAAGCGCGATGGAATGGAAATTCCCGGCGCAACGGCTTCAAAGCTCGCCATCGACACGGTGACGGCGGCGGACGCGGGCAGTTACACTGTGGTTATTTCAAACTTAGCGGGCTCTTTGGAGAGCGCGCCCGCGGTTGTCAGCGTGAGCGCGCCAACTGGCTTCCCCTCCATCGCGACGCAGCCACGAAGCCAGGCGTTGAATGAAGGCCGGCGCGCGGCGTTTGAAGTGGCCGCCACCGGCGCGGCGCCCTTGAAATATCAGTGGCGCAAGAATGGCCTCGATATCCCCAACGCGACGAGCGCCGTTTATGAAATCGGGAAATTGACATCGGCGGATGAAGGGAGCTATGGCGTTCTGATCAGCAATGAAATCGGCGCCATGGTTAGCCGGGCCGCCACGCTGAAGGTCCTCCCGGCGATCAGTGCGTTGTGGGGAATGGGTGCTAAAGTCGATGGACAATTCGGGGATGGAACAATTGGCAATGTGCTCGCCCCCTCGGATTTGGCAAAGGAAGTGAGCCGAGTCGCGGCACGGCAGTGGCAAACCTTCGTGCTGAAGCGAGACGGAACATTCTGGGGGATGGGGTGGAATGAGTACGGCCAACTCGGTGACCAAACTACTTTCGACCGCGCGAACCTAGTTCTCATCGCATCCGGGGTGCAAGACATGGCCGCCGGTGACTTCCACACACTCTTCCTCAAGTCGGATGGCACCGTTTGGGCCATGGGATTCAACGATTACGGCCAGCTCGGGGACGGCACTCAGACATCGCGAGACGTTCCGATTCATATCGCCGGGGAGGTGAGCGCGATTGCGGCGGGAGCCATCCACAGCCTTTACATCAAGCGCGATGGAACTCTCTGGGGCTTTGGGGGCAATCATGCCGGACAACTGGGTGACGGGACGACGATCTCCCGTTTTGCCCACACGGCCGTGGCCGAGGGCGTGACCGCAGTGGCGGCAGGGGGCGAGCATACCTTGTTTATAAAGAAAGATTCGACTCTCTGGGCCATGGGACGCAATGACCACGGTCAGCTTGGAGATGGCAGCACCACGAACCGGATGAGGCCCGTCAAAGTCGCCGACGGTGTGAGCGCTATCGCCGCGGGATCCGTCCATAGCTTGTTCGTGAAGCAGGATGGAACTTTCTGGGCCATGGGCAACAATGATTACGCTCAACTTGGGGACGGGACCACCAGCGCCAAGCCGAGCCCGGTGTCGGTGGCGGAGGGTGTCCGCGCCATTGCGGCCGGCGCCTTCCACAGTCTGGTTATCAAACTCGATGGGTCGCTCTGGGGAACTGGAAACAATTCATACTCGCAACTGGGCGACGGAACGGTGGAGCGAAAGGACGTGCTGGTCGAGATCGCGTCGGGCGTGACGTCTGTCGCCGCGGGATCCGACCACAGTGTGTTTGTCACCCGTGATGGAACGGCAAAGGGGATGGGGTTCAACTGGCACGGTCAACTAGGCGGCGGCAAGCTGGGATACCAATCTCCCCCGGTGCAACTGTCGCTAAACATCGCCTCGATGGCCATCGGTTCGGGGCATTCCCTATGGGTCGGTGAAGATGGAACACTCTGGGCGATGGGCCGAAACGAATCCGGTCAGTTGGGGGATAACACCATTATTCGACGAGCGAGCCCCGTCGCCGTCGCCACCTCGGTGGTCGGGGCTGCCGCGGGAGAGTGGCATACAATTTTCCTCAAGAGCGATGGAACTCTTTGGGCGACGGGTTACAACGGTTACGGCCAGCTCGGGAATGGGTATAACAACGATCGAGCCAGCCCGGCCCAAGTCGCTTCGGAAGTCAGATGGATCGCGGCGGGAGATCAGCAAAGTTTCTTTATCAAGGCCGATGGAAATCTCTGGGCCATGGGGCGAAACCACTTCGGCCAGCTCGGCGACGGAACCACGTTGGATCGGAAAAGGCCGGTGCCGGTGGCGTCCGACGTGGTCGCGGTGTCGTCAGGCTCTGGGCATAGTCTCTTCCTCAAACGGGATGGGTCGCTTTGGGGGATGGGCGCCAACGAACACGGTCAGCTCGGCGACGGCACGACGATGAACCGTGAATTGCCGGTCCGGATCGCTGAGGGGGTTCGATCGGTTGCCGCGGGAGGCTATCACACTCTTTTCATCAAAAGAGATGGAACTCTTTGGGGCATGGGCTTCAACGACCAGGGCCAATTAGGGGACGGCGCCAGCATGCGGCGCACCAGCCCAGTGGAGATCTCGAAGGACGTTGTCGCCGGAGCGGGAGGGCGGTTACACAGCCTCTTTGTCAAAGCCAACAAAACATTGTGGGCCACCGGGCATAACGCCTCCGGCCAATTGGGAGATCGCGTCGGGTCCGATCAATTCATTCCCATCCTCGTTGCGGAAAACGTCGCCTCCATTGCAACGGGTTTCAACCAGAGCCTGTTCCTGAGCGGCAATGCAATTCCCCTTTTGACCTCGCAACCCACGCCGCTGTCCGTCGCCATTGGAGCCATGGCGTCCTTCACGGCAACCGCGGCAACGCCGGGAACAATTCGATATCAGTGGCAAAAGGACGGCGCGAGCATCCCCGGTGCGAACACCGAGAGGTTGACGATCAACCCCGTGACCGCCGCAGATGCCGGCAGCTACGCGGTCGTCCTGTCCAATGGCTCGGGATCGGTGTCCAGCACGACGGCGGCTCTGGAGGTGAAGGTCCCTGCCGGTTATCCCGCCATCACGACGCAGCCAAGAAACCAGGTCGTGAATGAGGGCCAACGCGGATCCCTGGGAGTGATGGCCTCGGGCGCCACGCCGCTCCGCTATCAGTGGAGAAAAAACGGCAAGGAAATTCCGGGAGCAACGGGATCCTCATTGGATTTTGCGATCGCCCTGGCGGTCCACGCGGGAGATTACACGGTCGAGGTCGGCAATCCGATCGGAACCGTGATCAGCACTGTTGCCAAGTTGTCCGTCCCTCCCTCGGTGAGCGCCCTGTGGGCGATGGGAAACAAGTACCAAGGACAGTTTGGCGACGGGACATTGGGCGATTATTTGCGCCCTAGCAGCTTGTCGAGCGAGGTCAGCCAGGTGGCTGCCGGACATCAGCACACCTGGTTCTTGAAGAAAGATGGAACCCTCTGGGGGCTGGGGAGAAACGACTTTGGCCAATTGGGGGATGGGACAACGATCGACCGCCCTGATCCAGTCCAGGTGGCGACGGGCGTGGCTTCCATCACGACGAGAATGTTCCATAGCCTCTTCATCAAGGACGACGGCTCGCTTTGGGCGACGGGCAACAATAATTACGGCCAATTGGGCGACGGCACGACCACGCCTCGGGACACACCCATCCAAGTGGGCACGGACGTGAGCGCGATCGCGACTGGCGAATCTCACAGCTTGTTCTTGAAGAGGGACGGATCGTTGTGGGCCATGGGAGCCAATACGCACGGCCAATTGGGCGACGGCACCACGACTTCCAGGTCGACTCCCGTGCAGGTGGCCGACACCGTCGGAGCCGTGGCGGCAGGGTCCAACCACAGCCTATTCGGCAAGCGCGACCGAACCCTGTGGGCCATGGGCTTCAACGAGAATGGCGAATTAGGCGATGGCACCACGAGTTCCAGGTCGAGTCCCGTGCAGGTGGCCGACTCCGTCGGAGCCCTGGCGGCAGGGTCCAACCACAGCCTGTTCCTCAAGCGCGACCGAACCCTGTGGGCCATGGGGTACAACGGCCATGCCCAACTCGGCGATGGAACAACGATCTCGCGCACCAGCCCTGTCCCCGTGTCAACAGAAGTTCGATCGGCAGCCGCCGGAGCTCACCACACCCTGTTCGTTAAAGGAGATGACTCGTTGTGGGGGATGGGAGTCAATTGGAATGGGCAGTTAGGGGACGGAACAAGAACAAGCCGCGATATTCCGATTCCAATCAGTGCCGGCATCTTCAGCGCAGCGGCCGGGGACCGGCATACCTTGTTCCTCAAACAAGACGGGACTTTGTGGGGGATGGGGTTCAATTGGAACGGGGCATTGGGCGGAGGGAGATTAGGCTATCAATCGACACCGGTGCAGCGCGCCATGAATGTGGCGTCGATCGCGGCCGGCTCGGAACATACTCTTTGGATCGATAACGACGGCACTCTTTGGGCCGCGGGCAACAACGCATACGGCCAACTCGGGGATGGGACGATCACGCATCGCAGCACTCCAGTCTCTGTTGCAGCAAAGGTGACGGCAGCCGCCGCGGGCGAGTACCACAGCTTGTTTCTGAAAGCGGACCACACCCTTTGGGCGGTGGGGTATAATGGCTACGGCCAGTTAGGATTAGGCACAACGACGTCTCGAGCCAGCCCCAAAAAAGTGGCGGACGATGTGGTAGCGGTGACGGCCGGGAACCATCACAGTCTGTTTCTCAAGTCGGATGGAACATTGTGGGCGATGGGTCACAATGAGCATGGCCAATTGGGCGATGGAACGACCATTCAGCGGAACCATCCAATCAATGTTGGCATCGGGGTGAGCGCGGTCAAGGCGGGCGACCGCCACACATTGTGGCGCGATCTCAACGGCAGGCTTTGGGCCGCGGGCCACAACGCGAACGGCCAACTCGGGGATGGAACCTTGTTGAACAAAGGGATTCCAGTGCTGATGGCAGATGAGGTCGGCGACTTCGCGGCGGGTTCTTTCCACAGCCTCTTCGTGCGAAGGAATGGAACCCTATGGACCACCGGTTACAACGATTACGGCCAGCTCGGGGATGGCACAAGCGAGACCAAGACCAGCCCGGTGCAAGTCGCCTCGGAAGTCTTGAGCGTGGCCGCGGGATCGCTGCATAGTCTTTTCGTGAAGAGCGACCACACCCTGTGGGCGATGGGTGGCAATGGGAGTGGGCAATTGGGCGCCGGCACTCTGGAAAGCCAGCGAATTCCAGTTTTCATCGCGCCGGGAGTCACCCAGGTCGCGGCGCGAGCCTTGCACAGTTTTTTCCTCAGCGCCAACGGGGCTCCCATCATAGGGGAGTTCATCGGGACGGTGACGGTGGCTGCTGGTGAAGAGGCGACGCTTGCCATCCCCGCCGTTGGCAGCGAGCCTTTGATGTATCAATGGTCCAGGGACGGCGTCGACATCCCAGGCGCCACAGCCGCCAGTCTGGCCATTAAAGGGGCACTTCCCGCCAACGCGGGAACTTACACGGTCATCGCCTGGAATGCCCAAGGCGTTGCCAGCGCCGACGTGGCCCTGCACGTTCGGGGTGCACTTCCCAAGAGGGCGGTGTTGAGCTTTAGCCCCCAATTGGGTTTGCGGCTCAGCGGAGAGGCCGACGCGACTTACCGGATCGAGTTCACGAAACAAATTGGTGATCCGACCGTCTGGACGCCGTTGCTCACCGTGAGGCTATCCGGCGGCGCGGTGACGATCCCGAACACCTTGCCCGACCCCTCGGGCGCCACTTTTTACCGTGCTCTCAAGCCGTGATCTCCCCTTTCGACATGGCGCGAGACACGACAACACAGTGGCCGGATGACGCCATCGTTGCGCGCGACTCCGCCTTGGTTGCACGGAACTCTCTCGCGCGGCCGCTCCTTCTCGTGATCGGGGTTTCGATGATGATTTTTTCTCAGTGGATGGCTTCGAGCCAATCCGGCACTTCGGGAGACGATAAAATCGAGGTTAGCGAGAATAAATTCAAAGCGGCCTATTGCATTTCTTTCTTGAAAGGCACGGACTGGCCGGATGGAGTCTTTCGATCCAGCAGTGCTCCCTTTGTGCTGGGAATTCTTGGAAGTGATCCATTTGGCGGCATGCTGGATGGGATCACCAACCAGTTGGTGCGCAACCGGCCCGTGATTCTGAAGAAATTCCAGCGCGTGGAGGAAGCCAAGGACTGCCATCTGGTGGTCCTCAGCGCGCTCAGCGAAACAAAGCTCGCGGAGGCGCTGGCGGACTTGAGGGACAGCAACATCCTGACCGTGGGTGACAACGAAAAATTCACCCGCTTGGGAGGGATCGTCACGTTCACTCTGAACAAGAAGCACCCGTTCGAGATCAACAAAAAGGCGATGAAGCAGGCGGGACTTTCCATGGATTCGCAGATGATGGAACTCGGCAAAGTAATTCGCTGAAAAACGGCATGAGCGCGTTCAGAACTCTGTCCATCAAACGAAAGCTGGTTTCCATCATCCTGCTGGTCAGCAGCAGCGTGTTGATCATGGCCTGCGCGGCCTTCGTGGCTTACGATCAGATCACTTTTCGGCGTACCATTCGCGACGACTTGAATTCGCTCGCGAAAGTCGTGGCCACCAGCAGCCGGGGCGCCCTATCCTACGACGACCAAAGGCTGGCGCTTCAGTACCTGTCCTCCTTGAAGGCGAAAAAGCACGTGGTGGGAGGCTGTTTTTACAAGGATTCAGCCATTTTCGCGCACTTCCACCGAGCAGGCGCCCCGGCCTCGCAATTCCCTCCCGCGCCAAAATCGGATGGGTTGCGGCTGGAGAATGGACACTTCGAAGTGTTCGAGCCGGTTCTGGATCGAGACGGCATCCGCGTGGGAACGCTCTTCATTCAATACGATTTGGATGAAATGAGCTCCCGATTGAAACGGTTTTCCGGGATGGTCGGCATCGTGTTGCTGGCGGCCGTGCTCGCGATGATCCAGCTTTCTTCCAGGCTTCAGAAAATCATCTCCACCCCCATCCTGAGCCTGGCCAACACCGCCCGGATTGTCTCCGAACAAAAGGACTACGGGATTCGAGCCGAAAAACAGAGCGAGGATGAAATTGGCTTCCTGATCGATCGATTCAACGAAATGCTGGTGCAAATCGAAATTCGGGACCGGGCGGTGAAGGAAGCCAACGCGCAACTGCTCCAATCCGAGCAGAAAGCGCTCGCGGGAACCCAAGCGAAGAGCTCGTTCCTCGCCAATATGAGCCACGAGTTGCGCACCCCGATGAACTCGATCATCGGCTTTTCGGAAGTGCTGCTGGATCCGAAGCTCCCGGTTGATGACGCGACCCGGAAGCAATTCCTTGAAAACATTCTTGGCTCGGGCCGTCATTTGCTGAACCTCATCAACGACATCCTGGACCTTTCGAAAGTCGAGGCCGGCAAAGTCGAACTGCGGCCCGAGGACTTTCATCTCGCGGAAACGCTGCAAGGAGTGATGGCGGTGGTGCATCCACTCGCGATGAAGAAGCAACAGGAGCTAACCCTTCGTGTGGACGAATCTCTGGGCCTGGTTTACCACGACACGGCGAGGTTCAAGCAGATATTCTACAATCTGCTGTCCAACGCCATTAAGTTCACACCCGATGGCGGCAAGGTCATCGCCACCGCCCTCCCCTCCCTGGACGGATGCTTCGAAGTGAGTGTGACGGATACGGGAATCGGCATCAAACCCGAGGATCATGCGAGCGTCTTCGAGGAGTTCAAACAGATCGACACAGGCTACGCCCGCAAACAGCAGGGGACGGGCTTGGGCCTGGCATTGGTGCGTCAGTTCGTGCGGTTGATGGGGGGCGATATCTCCGTCAAGTCCCAGATTGGAGAAGGCGCCACGTTCACCGTTCGCCTGCCGTTGCGACAAGGCGCCGCCTCGAGCGAATCCGCCGAGGGCATCGAAGCTTCGGGCCACGAACCCTTGGTTCTCGTCATCGAGGACGATCCCAATTCGGCGTCGCTGCTTTCTTTTTATCTCACCCACGGGGGCTACCAGGTAAGGCAGGCGGCGGGCGGGGAAGAAATCCAGGACTTGGTGAAAGAACTCAAGCCGGTGGCCATCACTCTCGATATTCTCCTGCCGCGCGTGGATGGATGGCAGGTGCTGAGAAAGCTGAAGGCAGATCCGGAGACCCGTGAAATCCCGGTGATCGTGATCTCCGTGATCGATGACAAAAAGACCGCTCAGGAATCCGGCGCCGCGGCGCGGTTGGTTAAGCCGGTCAGCTCGGACACTCTTCTAGGCACCTTGAAGTCGGTCATTAAACCCAAATAACATGGCCTCCAAAAGCATTCTGGTCGTCGAAGACAATCCCGCTAATCTGCAATTGGTCGAATTCCTGCTCAAAAGCGCTGGATTCACCGTGAGCTCGGCTTGCAATGGGATTGAAGCCATCGAAAAAGCGGGGGCCGGGCCGTTCGACCTCATTCTGATGGACGTGGAAATGCCGGAGATGGACGGCTTGACCGCGGCGCGCAAGATCAAAGGCGATCCTGCTTTGGCTCACATTCCGGTAGTCGCTCTGACTTCGTACGCCATGAAGGGAGACAAGGAAAGGTGCCTCGCGTCAGGATGTTCCGGCTACATCACCAAGCCCATCAGCACGCGGGAGTTCGTCAAAACGGTCTCTGGATTTCTCGAAGCCGGCACGGGTGGGTTATGAATGACCAGCCTTACCGCGTGCTCGTGGTGGACGACCAGCCGAACAACCTTGCTTTGGCTGGGGTTCACATTCGCTCCTTAGGCTACGAGGTGCTCACGGCATCGGATGGCCCGCAATGCCTCAGAATAGTCGAGGAATGCCCGCCAGACGTGATCTTGCTGGATGTGATGATGCCCGGACTGGACGGCTTTGAAGTGTGCCGCCGTCTCAAACGCCACAAGGAGCACCGCCACATCCCGGTCGTGCTTCTGACTGCCTTGCAAGACACGGACGACCGCGTGACCGGCATTGAAGCCGGCGCGGACGACTTTGTGACTAAGCCTTTCAACCGCGTGGAACTGCTGGCCCGCTTGAAATCGCTCGTGCGCGTCAAACGCCTCGAAGAAACGGAGAGGACGCACTTGCGCCGAACTTTGGAGCGCTATGTGGACTCCACGGTGGCGCAGCAACTTATCGACAATCCCGATTTGGTGGCTCCGGGCGGGCGCTTGCAAGACGCCTCTGTGCTCTTCGCGGATGTTCGCGGCTTCACTTCGTGGGCCGAGGGACGCGCCCCCGAGATCGTCCTGGAATTCGTCAATGAGTTTCTCTCCCAAGCGGTCGAACTCGTTTTCAAGCACGGCGGCGCCGTGGACAAATTCACCGGCGACGGCCTGATGGCCCACTTTGGCGCGTTAATCCCTGATCCGGATCACCCTCGGCGCAGCGTGGGCGCCGCCTTGGATATCGTCAATGCCGCGGCGCGCCTCACGCATCCCCACTTGACCGAATCTCTCCGAGTCGGCTGCGGAGTGAATTCAGGTGATTTGGTGGTGGGAAACATCGGCTCCTATCGGCGGATGGATTTCACGGTTATCGGAGACGTGGTCAACGTTGCCAGCCGTCTGACGGGCGAGGCGGCCGGAGGACAAGTGCTGGTGAGCCGGGCGACGTTTCGGCGCCTTGGACAGACGGATTCAGAGGATCTCGGATTGCGAACTCTCAAGAACCGCCAAGTTCCGGTTCACATCTTCGCCATCAAATCGCTTGGCTGACTGAGACAGAAGAGGGCCGCTATTTCGAACCGGATGGTTTCAGCAGAATTTCCTTGAGGTCGATCAGGTGCCCGCGAACTTTTCCGCCAGCCTTTGCCACGAGTTTTGAAGCTCCTTGCGGCAGGACGATCTGTCCGGCCCGCGCGCGCTGGTAATGGTCCCAAGAACCCGTGGCGGCGACCGGCCATAGGAGAGTCGCGCCAGAAGCTTGAATCGCGATCAGGTTCCCGGCGGTTTCCGCGGGACACGCAAATACCAATTCGACATCATAAACGCCCTCACCCGGGGTTTCGATCGACCAAACTGCTTGATCGCGCTCGCCCGACCACATGCCGAGATTCTGGTGCGTGGATTCGAATGCCAGAGTCTCTCCGAAAATCTCGGCGGCCGAAGCCTTTAAAACTATTGATCCGCCAGCGGAGGGCCTGGTGATACTCGGAACATTCCCCTCGAATCCGCGAGGCCGGTGGGACGGCTGTCTCAGAAAGGACAGAAGATCGGCAAGATCTTGTGGCGTGAGTCCCGTTTCAAATCCTTCGGGCATGAGTGACATGGAGCCGCCTTGCAGACTCTTGATCTGGGTTCTCAGAAGATCTTTGATGTCTCCATTCAACGTTCCAAGAGTGATCGAGTTGGCGGACTCCTCGAGCACAACCCCGGTCAACTCGTCCCCATTCGCCAGCGTCGCCGTAAACGATTTATAACGGTCTTCCACGGCTTCATTGGGATCCAAAATGGAGGTCAGAAGCCGCGAAGTCGACCTGTCAACGAGGCTTGCGAGATTCGGGCCCAGGCTCCTTCCGGCTGGCGCGGGCGTGGCGGCGGGATCTCCGAAGGCGTGGCAGACGGCGCAAGTCTTTTGAAACACCGCGGACCCATTGGCAGGGACGACCTGAAGCCGATCCACTAAAGCGGCTGTTTGTTGCACAATCTGTTTCCGGGGCGTGTCCCGCGTGTGGCCCAACAAGGCCGCTGCCTTGGTTTGAATGTCCTTCGCAGGATGAGCCACGAGATGAGCCCTCGTGGCCGCTGGCAAACTGTCCGGAGGAAGCGCTCCGCCCTCTAGAAGTTCGAGCAACACCAGGATGCTTTCCCGCCGTCTCAGGGTTTGATCCAGGATCTTGCGGGAGACCGCCGGCGCGAGGCGCGGCAGTTTTTGGAGTTGGGCGGCCCAGGCCGCTCGAGACGCCTGGCTCGACATCCACTCGATCACGGCATCCTGAACCTCCGGGGAACTGACTAATTCCAATTTGGATTCGATCGCGGATTGTATCGGCGCCTCGATTTTCTGGTCGTTCCTCAGAAGCCGGATGGCAGCGGCGACCTTCTGGCTGGGTTGTGCCGAATCGCCCAGGATCTCGCGGATGGCCCCGCGCCAAATCGTCAAGCTCTCCAGGCTGGCCACGGAGTCATCCGAGAGCGAGACCTCGAGCGTGGCCAAGGTGTTGAGATCCGCGGCGCTGAGGCCGTGCTGCCCGCGTTCGATGATGCTTCGAGCCATATCACGCCGATCCTGCGGGCTCAGCGAGGGGAGAGCCGCCCTGGTCAAGTGCGTCACGGTCTGCTCGACACGGTCCAGCCGAGTTTCGAGCTGGACAAGATGTTTCAATACTTTCTCCGGCATCCGGGAGGAGGAGCTGAGCACGGCCGCTTGAAGAAACGCTGAGTCCGAGTGCGCCACCGCGAGGCGGGCGAGGATTTCGGCGAACTCGGTTGAAGGAGGGGCTTCCCCGACCGAGAAGGCAACTTGATAACGAACTCTGATTTCCGGATCTTGGGCGAGCGCGGTCATGGCATCACGAATCGCCGCCGAGCCCTGGGGAGTTCGCAAATAGGGCTCCAACAACCTCACGGCATGCTCGCGCACACCTGGATGCGGGTCTTTGCACCCAGAAAGGGTCACTTCCAGGGTCAGCTCGCCGGCGCCTTCAAGGGTGCAGAGAGCGTGAAGCCTCCCCAACGGAGCGGCGGAGCCCGAGGCCAGCCGCTTGAGAAGAGAAACCAGCTGTGATCGATCGACGCTCTTCATCATCCGATCGATCAAGAGCCGCTGCGAAGTGTCCCGGACCCATCCGTTCGGGCTTTCCAGAAAGGCGCACAAATCCTCGGAAGAAGCTCCATCTAGGTTTGGAATTGGACGCGTCCCAGCGCTGGCCGGCTTCACCCGATAGATCCGGCCGGAAGCCGCGCCCGCCCGTAGATCCATCACTTTCTCGACATCGTCCGGAATCCATTCCGGGTGCTCGAGAATCAAGCGGTACATGTCCACGAAATACAACGCGCTGTCTGGACCGGTCTTTGCTGCCAATGGACGAAACCAAGGGTCCGAACTGGCGATGAATTCCGACCTGAGTTCCGAGTCGGCGCGGCGGCTTCTAAAAGTGACCCCATCGGGCTCGAGCAATTCGCGATGAATCAGGTTGTTGACGGGTTCGCTGATGAAGAGCGCGTTGGTAAATCCCGCCCCCAGCAGCGAGTCGCGATAGGGCGCGGGACTGTTCGCGGAGGTGTAACGATCCGCGTCCCCCACGAGGTTGAAGCGCTGGTATTGGGTGCTGATCGGATAAATCTTGCCGCCATCGGGAGCCTGCCCCAAGAACCGGCGCATGGAGCGGAAGACCAGCGAGGGATTGCGCGCCAAGTAATGCTCGGGAAATGGGAAATGGTAGGCCATCGTCCCATTGTTGTTTCCGAACCAGTTGCCCCAGTCATCCCGATGCCGGCCAAATTGACTCATGCCCGCCTGGGTTTGGAACTCGCCCGATTCCGGACGAAACCTAAAATCCCGCCCGGAAATGTTGATGGAAGGTCCCAAGCTTTGACCTCGGCGAATAAGGCCGCCGCTATCCCCGTTGGCCCCGTAAATCCAGTTGTCCAGTCCGAGCTCGAACCCATTGACCCGATGCTGAGGATTCCCTTCCTTGAAGCCATCATACAGCACGGTCGTCCGGTCGGCTCGGTCGTCCCCATCCAGATCTTCGGCGAACAGAATGTGCGGCGCGGCCGAGATCAGAACTCCCTTTTTCCAATGCAACAGGCCGTTGGCGTAATTCAGGCCGCCCAAAAACTCCGTCGCCGCGTCGAAGCGCCCATCGCCGTCCTTGTCCACTAACACTTTGATGGTGCTGGAGGGAGGGGCGTTGGCGTTGATGCCCGATGGGTAATCCCTGTTTTCCACGACCCAAAGCCGTCCCCGGGCATCCCAATCGATGGCCACGGGACTTTGAATGAGGGGCTCGTGCGCGATCAACTCGATCCGTAATCCGTCCTGAATTCGGATTTTGGAGAGGGACTCTTCCGGGGTCAAAGGTCTTGGGAGCGGTCCCCGCAACAACTCCGAGAAGGGCCGGCGATCGACCAGGTCCGGGAGCTGGGAGGTCTGCTCATTTTGAACCCAGAGATGCTGGTTGCGAAACCACGCCCCATTGTTCCGAAACGAACCGCTCCGGACAAAGGCCGGAATTTCCCACGCACTCCCCCTCTTTCCTCGGAACACCTCGCGCGTCCAACCCGGCATCCATCCCAGGATCGCCCGAGGCACGTAGAGATGGAGGGAGAAGCCCTCCTCATTCGAAACGATGAGATCCTCGTACCCGTCGTTATTGATGTCCACGAACCGAACTCCATTGTCCTGGCCGGCCTCGTTCACGATGGTCAAATCAGCAGGCACCGCGCCCTTGGCCAAAGGTTTCCAGGAATTCGATGCCGAAACCCATTCGAGCGTGGCGCGGGTGCTCGGGTTGGCCACAATCAGCTCGCAAGATCCGTTGTGGTCCACATCCCTAAAAAGTGCTCCAAAATCCACTCCGGCCCGCGAAAATAAAACGGGCGACTCGGCGATCGACAAACCTTCCAATAACTCGGGCGCGGAACGCCACCCGGGCTTCGTGTAGATCCAAGCGCCGGAAATCTTGCCGCTCCGCGTCATCAGCAACGGCGTGCGCTTCCCATGGAGGCTCAAGATGCCGAGGCGTGTCCCGGAAGAGTGAACCAGACCTGGGGCCGGCGATTCGACAAAAGCCGTGGGCAGTTCGCTGGTCAACCACTTCCGAGCCACCGGATCCCAGGTGCGGGTGCTCCGAGTCGTTCCGTTCCCTATCAGAACATCCAGAAAACCGTCTCCATCCAGATCCGCGAGGCGAACTCCATTGTCGGAGCCGGTTCTGTCGCGGAGCGACTGTCCTCCGAGCAAATGAAGGTTCAACCGATCGAGCGCCTCCTTGAAATTAAGGAAGAGGACCTTGTTGCCATATCTGGACACGGCATAATCGATGAACTCGACGAATTGCCCGCTCGAACTCCAACGGTTGTGGGGATGAAAAATGAAGTTGAAAACCCCTTGCTTAATTACGGCCGCGTCGAGAGCGATTTTCCAGTCCTGAAGAGTGACAGGGTTGCTCTGCCCTTGGACATGTTGCGCTTCCCAATCGCTGGGAACCATCGCGGGGAACTCCCAACAAAGGCGGCCCAGGACATAGGGATAGGGATAGTTCTCGATGGTGGTGCTGAAGGAAGGAAATGGGAGATAGCGCAGGAAACGCTCCCGCCCGTCCTGGTCCAGGGTGAGGGCCTTGGGAAGTGCGGGATCTCGCGAAGTGAGCGAAACCATCACCGAGGAATCGATCTCCAGGAATTGGCCGGCAGCATTAGGCCGGTTGAAGATCTCAGCGTAGAATCTGGGGCTCGGGCTGTTGATGGAATCGCAGCAGGGCGTTCTAAATGCCACCGGACGGTTTCCCGGCACTTGGTTGACCAAGTCGACTCCCCCATGGAACGTGTTGGTGGCGCCTCTGAGATCATTTTTCCCAAGTATGGGGCAGGGATGCGTCAAGGTGTGCACCTCCATGGAAAGCCCTTCCTTCAGCCAGGCCTGGATCTGGGGGCTGTCGGGGGCGATCGCGTTGCAGAAAATGCTGATCGGCGCGCGCCCATCGATTCGCTTCAAGCGTTCGATGATTGGCCGAAGGAACTGTTCGTACGGGGCAGTGTTCGCGCCCATGTCGTCGATGCCCAGGATCACAACAGCGTCGACATTCGTGGCGCCCACCCATTGAGGAGTCGTCAGCTTCGGGAATTCGATGTTGGGATAGAATGGATCGGCGCCGTCCAGTGGCGTGAATTCATTCCCGTTTGGCGTCGCCGCCGATGCGTCGAACAGAGTAAACCAAAAAAAAGCTAGGCCGCTCAGGACCGAAGCGTGCTGGATCATAGAGCTGTTTGTGGGACAACTCCAGGGATTCGACAAGCGGATTCTCTCTCTGGCGCGGGTAATCACGCTGAACTCTCCCGCCTTCCGTGAACGAGACACAACCCCTGGACAAACGGATACTTCCGGGATCCATACCACCACCCCTGCGCCGCGACGGCCGCCAACACGCCCATCACCGGCTTCATGGACTTCACGCACTCTTGCCGAAGCAACACCCTACTTCGACGAAACATCGTCATTCAAGCCGAGCTCTCGAAGCGCAGATTTGGTTTCGTCGAGTTTCTGCTTGGAAACCCCGCCTTCGGGCGATACTTCAACCTTCACCGTCAGTTTCAAGCCACGCGCGGAAGCAAATTTGGAAAGAACTTTGGTGTAGAAATTCATCCATTTTTGCGGCGGAATTTCACCGGACCAATCCAGGCCGGATGCGCTCGTCGGCACCAGCGGCGGCAGGGTGGTGACTGGGAATGCGCCCGGTTGAACAACGCCTCCAGACGGGTTGGTTGGTGGCAGCATGGGTGTGGGCGGTGACGGCGCGGCGCGACCTTGCAGGTAAGCCTCGGCGGTCTCCTTGGTGACGATGAACATCTCCTCCGACAATTCCACGTCGGCGATCATCAAGGCATTGCTGAAATGAAAGGGTTTGTATTCGCCTGACGCGGTTTTTCCAATATACGCCAGCAAGCCGTTGCCGACGCCCCGAGAAATCGTTTCCTTCAACACATCGGGATTGGTCAGCCGTGGGAATTGTGGCGCGGCAAAGAAGGCATCGCGGACAGACTTTGTTGACCATTCCTTGAAGGCGGGCGGCCAGTTGCGGATCAGGAAGGAGGGACTGATGCCTTTGGTTTCCAAATCGCCGTCGGAACTCAGCCGGGTGATAATCAGCGAAACCAAGTCCGCCGCCGCGCTGGAATGGACCAGGCCGAGATCCACACGCTTCACGGTGTTCTCCTTGCCGAGCAACATCAAATTCTTGTAGGTGCGCCAGATGGTTTCCTTCAAGTCACGGCGGGCCTTTTTGAGATTTTCCGCGAGTTGGTGAACCTGGGTTTTATCCAGTTTCAAATCGTCGTCATCGATGGCTTCCCAGGCGAGCATCTTGCGAGCGTCTTCGCGCAAGGTGTCCGGCGTTTCTGGTACGCAGAAAATGATGGAGCTTTTGAACGTGCGGGATGAAGTGCCGTATTCACGAATCATCTTCTCAACGAACAGTGGGGTGGACTTCTCGTCCTGCAACGACTGGTCCGGCGACAGCACGACCAGCGTCACAGCGGGGCGATCAGCGATTTGAATCGTCTTCTCGGCAAAATAAACACGCTCCACTCCGATCCCGGCAGAAAAGACTTTCTGGATTTCTTCCCGGATGCGGTCTTCTATCTGGGCGGGCGGGATGGTCGCGCGTCGATCGGCGAACCGTTTGTTGAGATTCTCTTTGAGGCTGAAATGGTAGCGATTGCGCTCCACGGCAAGGTAGTAACACCCTTCGGTCAAAGCCTCCAACGCGGTTTCGACATTGCCAATGTCCAATCCTGGTTCCGCCACGGCGAAACGGATTTCCGGGACAGTGGCGTCCGCCTTCGCCTGTCCGCCATTTGACTCGAAGAAGATGGCCGTCATGACTTTTCGATGCAGGCGCGCAATTTTGATAGTCTCCTGCGCCTCCGCATCAAGCCGCGTCGCGTGGGAATCACGTTTGCCGCAAATGTCGGTCGTCACCGCGCCTTCCAGCTTCGTTTCACCGAACTGCTCGAAAGTCGCGGAACGGAACATGGCATCATCGAGCGGCGCTGTCCCGAGTCCAATGATGGCATCCTTGTGCGCTCCTTTGAATCCTTCCTGATAGGCGCGCGATACCCACAACGCGAGCAGGCGCAACACCCCGCGGGTTTGCTGAAAGCGCGGCAACGCCTGCCACTTGCGCTCAAACACCGAAATGACCGCCGGGTGAAATGGATAGGTGGCAAGGAAGGCGTCGCGCGCGCCATCCACGTTGAATTGACTTGGCAGTTGTTGCCGATGTTCGACAACCCAATCGGCGTATTCCACGCACGTTGCCAACGCCTCCTTGGGTAACATCACCTTGCCCTCGCCGGAGACAGCGCGCTCATCCCACTCGAACAACCGGCGTCGGATGATCTCGGAAATCTCGGCGTCCGATGACATGACGATGGCTTTGCCGAGCCGGTCGAGCACTTTTTTGAACCGTTCGAAATCGGACTGATCCTCCGCTGACATCTCTAATTCTGAGGCAGGAATGGAAACGGCAAGGACGACGCTGTCCGTGCTGCGGGCCACTTCCGAAAGATTTTGCAGAAAATTGTAGAGTTGCCCGCCTAAACCGCTCCGGCGATTGCGGCTGACATGGTTCATCAACTCGTCCATCAAGATGAGGCTCGGTTTGTCTTTCGGGAGAAACTGGCGGATGACCTCGCCACCGGGCGCTTCGCCTTTGTCGTCGTGCTCGGCCACGAATGCAAAGGCGCGTTCGCCGCCAAGTTGCCAGGCGATTTCGCCCCACGGCGTTTTGCGAAGTGGCGTGCCGTCTTTGCCGCCTCGCCCACTGATTGAATCAAATTCTGTGCCGACGAAAACAGCAGCTTCGGACTTCGGCACGCTGGACACCCCGGCACGGGCGATTAGTTGCGAAACCCCGGCGAGATTGTTCGCTGCCGGTCCGAGCTTTGCCACATGGTAAAGGAGCGTCAGCGTTTGTCTTGCCGCCGCCAAATTGCGTCGACAGGTTGAATATGGCGTTGGTTTCCGTCCGCTCGCCCGATAAACGGCGGATGACTTCGGAGGCGAGACTGGCGAGGTTTTTCGTGACGTAGGTTCGCTCGAAAAATCGTTCCGGATTCAGATAATCGGCGGGCGCTTTGCCTTCTCGCACCTGATCGAGGTGGACGGCGAACTCCGACGCATCGAGCGGTTTGCCCTCGCGCAAATCCTCGCGCGGGGTGACAATTTTATACCAGGGTTTGAGGGGCATATCAGCGGAGCAGCATCAAGGACGAAAGCGGAAGGGTAACGATTCTTGGGTCAGCTACATGAGGTGCATCATCCTGCGTGACGAGCAGTCCGAAGGGCGCGTTGTTCACAGACTTCTCAATGAATGAACGGAGTCCTTCGGTGTCGCGCAGCGCATCGATCCTGGCATGGTATTTCACTTCTATCGGAATCCGCTTCACTCCCATCGTCATCACGAAGTCCACCTCAGGCTCTTCTTGCCGCTCCGGGAAGTGAGAAACGTCCAAACCGGCAATGGTCGCCAGCACCGAACCGGCCACGCTTTCGGCCAGATGGCCGGCAACCACCGTCAGCTCCGGTTCCTCACGAAGCTTGGTTGGGTTTAGTGGAATTTGCTCTTGAAGCCAGCTCGCTCGCAGGCCGTGGTCCACCAGGCACAACTTAGGACTGCCACGTTTGCGCTTGAGGCGGATTTCCAGCGGCGGAATTAAGCGCAGCAGCAGCGTGTCACCGAGAAATCTGAGGTAGGCATTGATTCGCTGGGCACCCACATTGGCTTGGAGTACCCGCTGGGCCTCCCGGGCGAGCGTTTGAATGGTGGGGGTTTGCCCGGCGTATCGGCAGCAAAGGCGGAACAGCTCCTCCAACAGTGCTGGGTCACGCTTCCGCCCGCGGTCCCCCAGCCGCAGGTCATGCTGAATGACCCGCTTGATGACCGTCTCGTTCAATTGGTCGGCCACTTGTTGCCACGGAGCATCAGCCCGCAGATGGGCCAGCGGGTAGCCTCCACGCTCTGAAAAGGCCGCGAAGGTCGTGTCTCGAACCTGTTTCACCGATAGGCCATGCTCGCGGAGTCCCAACCAGAATGCCGCGTGGGTGAGCGCTTCCAGCCCATTGTCCTTCAAAAACGGCCCGCCGAGATCCAGGCCCCTCAGCGCCGCAATCTCCGTCAGTGAAAGGGTGCCAGCCTCAAGCGTTGTGATTCGCCCTGCCAGACTGTCGCGCCCGGCTTCGATTCGCAGTGCCGAACTGCCCGTTACCACCACTTGCACCGTGGATGAGTCCACCAACGACTTCAATTGGGGCGCCCAACTCTCCAGATTTTGGACTTCGTCCAGCAAGAGAAACCCCGACTCTCCGAGACGTGCCGCTTCGTTGCATGTCCTGCCAAGGATTGTTCGCTCGAACCAGTCCACAATTCTCAGAATCGGGGAATCAAAGCCGTCCAACTCGCGCAAGTCATCGAATTGAACGCGGAGAATCCGCCGTCCCTCTACTCCTGTCTTGAGCAAGTCCTCAACAAAATGCAGTTGGGCCGTCGTCTTTCCAATCTGTCTCGAGCCGCGCACCACCACAATCGGCGCGAGTTTCCATTCAATCCGTCGCTGAATCTGGCGCACAAGATGCCGCTGGTGAGGGGGCAACACCGGCAGCGCACGCCCCTCCCACCAAGGATTTTGACGCCGCAAGTCCTCCACCAGCTCGGACGGCAGAGTCATCTGCGAGAAAAGAAATTCTTTACTCATAGTTGATCGGAGCGTAGGCCATCCTCGCTCAGAAACCCAATCCCTTCTTCCGCGCCAGCACACCGTCAACCCAGCGCTTTTCTTCGGTGTGCGGAGGATATAGGGCCGACAACGCTTGGGCGAGCTTCCAAAACCGTTCATCGCGGCCGACGCCGACCTCGACGATGAATCGTTTCAATGCTTCGCTCCGACCGGCGGCGAACAGGATCATGCTCTGGTGAATGCGGTCGAGGACGGTTCCGCCTGCCTTGCCGGCAGGCAGGCCAAAAGTCGTGCCGCCTTCGTCGGCCTGTTCCAGAACCTTGAACAAATCGAGTTGGGCCAGTTTCTTTTTCCGGGCGGGCGTGACCTTGCCTTCGCCTTTGCCAAACAAATGACGCGCGCGTTCGCCGACGGGGAGGAGGTGGGCTTGTTCACCGGAGACTTCCACGAGGCTGCTCAAATCTTCCAGGTGCGCGCAGATCCTCGCGCGGCTTGACGACTTTAAACCAAGGTTTGAGCGGCATAGGTTAAAAATCTCCGTTCACAACGTCCAAGACCGCAAAGGCTTGTAAGCGCGCTTAAGAAGCGATGTTGAAATTCAAAGCTGGTGTCCAATATAATCATTCCGATGCCTCGCAAGAGGCAGTCGATCCACGCCTGATGGCGGCGGATTTGGCTTCTGGCCCCGTGAGCCGGTTTAATCACGGGGCGCTTTTTTTTCAGACCAGATTTTCCCGCCGCCACGAAAATAATCGCGAACTATTCCGCGGTTCACAACGTAGGCGCTGGAAAACTTCCAGCCGCCGTTTTGCCGGGGCTCCAACCGAACGACGTATTTTTCTTCCCAAATCACGTAGAGCCGGTTCGGCGGTCGTCTCCGTCCCGTCGGGCTGGGCACTTCCCAACATTCCGAACCAGGCACTTCCCCACGGATCAAAGGGCCAATCCACCGCATTCTCTCCAAACGGCTTTCGTCTGGCAACTCACGGCTTTTGGTCAAACTCCACTTGTCCGGCTTGTCGTAAAAAGCGTGCCCGAACCGATCTTCGTGAAAAACCACGGACGCTCCGTCGTGCCCGTTGTGAATCCCGAATTTTTCGTTTTGCAGATAGTGGAGCTTGTAAGCCGCATAACCGCTGGCCGCCAACTCTTCGTCCGGCACAGCGGAGAAATCGATCAAGAGTTCCTGCAAGTTCATGCCGGTTCACTGAGGTTGATCGAGAAGATGTTGAATTTGGTCAATCCTGGACTTCCGTTTGTCGCTTTGAGCGAAGCGCCTCGACGCTGTCCGATGTGGTGGACCAATTTTGCTTTGGGACTGTCCGGATTGATGCCACACCATTCGGCTGCGGTCGCGCCCGTCAGCAGGTCACTAATCTGAGCCAGAGGCGACTGGTGCGAATCAATGACTGTCAGATCATCTATCCATGCTTTTCCTTTGGCAGAGTTTTCCAACACTCGTCGGAGCGTCGTATAACGATCGGCGCCTTTGTTTCTCTTGAAATCGAGCAGTATGAGATAGCGATCTCCGGCCAGAAGCCATTTCTCCAGCATCTCGAAGTAAAACTTGTAAAAACCCAACTCCCGGTCATTGCCGTGAAATGCGTTCACGTTCACCTTCGACTGCTCCACAAGAATCACGCGGAATCTCAAGTCTTCCTGGTCAAAAAAGAAATTCACGAGCTTTTGATAGGCGTCCAATTTCTTCGCGCTCACCTTGCTCCACTTGACCTCGCCTTTGAGGCCCACCTCAGCACGCAGTTTCCGAAATTCCTTTGTCAACGCCTCCTTTCGGCTCCGCGGCAGCCACATCCCGCCAATCGCCATGAACGGATTCACCGCCGAATGGTCGTGGCGGCTTTCGTCGCAATAAACAAGGTATTCCATGCTTAGAACCCTAGTCCCTTCTTCCGCGCCAGCACGCCGTCAACCCAACGCTTTTCTTCGGTGTGGGAAGGGTAGAGGGCGGACAACGCCTGGGCAAGTCGCCAGAAGCGTTGGTCATGTCCCGCGCCGTCTTCAACGAGGAATCGCTTCAACGCCTCGCTGCGACCGGCGGCGAACAGGATCATGCTTTGTTCGATGCGATCAAGGACGGTTTCGCCGTGGCGTTCGACTTTTGTTTCGCCAAAGGTCGTGCCGCCTTCATCGGCATGTTCAAGCACCTTGAACAGGTCAAGTTGGGCAGCTTTCTTTTTTCTGGCGGGCGTGATTTTGCCTTCGTCCTTGCCGAACAATTGGTGGGCACGCTCCCCAACGGGGAGCAGTCGTGCTTTTGAGGAGCAGGCCAGCCATGATGGTTTTGCCGGCGCCTGGGTCATCCGCAAGCAGGAATCGAATGCGCCGAAGTGCCATGAAATACTGATAGACCGCCTCAAGCTGGTGCGGCAGAGGGTCAACTCGCGCGATGGAGAGGGAGAAATAGGGGTCGTATTCAAACGCCAGCGCAAGACGCATGGCTTCAACAGCGAGCCGGAAACGCAGTGGATCGCCGTCAAACGGTTCAGTTTCCGGCGTGGTTTCGAGCGTGGCGAGTTGATCGGATGTGAGAATTGGTTCGTAAACGAGCGAGGTGTTGAGGCCTTTCGCGATGAGTTCCACCGCGTCGCCCATTGGAATGCAAACGATGATTTGAACCGGTTCTGGAAAAATCGGTCCGCGCAGAATCTTGTCGGGCTTCAAGTCTTCGGCTTTCATCGAGAGCGTGCTTTTGGGCTGTCAGCGATTCGCTCATGTTGCAGAAAAGTCGCTGAGACTGAACGGCCAAATTCATGCGGAGTGGTTCTCGGGCGAATCGGCGATGAGTGTGTTGCTATCGCAGGCGCGTGTGAAGGAATTTTCGGCGGCCGGCATCCTCGGAGGCGTCATGAGCACACCTGAATTTGATTCCGCCGATCTCTCCCGGCTCCAATCCCAAATGACCGCCTGGCGGAATCGCCAGGCGGGGCGCCCTCGGCTCCCAAAGTCTCTTTGGAACGCCGCCGCCCTCGCGTGGATCCACGGAAGCAGCCGCGGCGGATGAATCAAAAATTGAGCGGCCAGGTGGCCCGTTCGCTCTCAGCGCCCCGGCGCGAAAAAACGCTCGCCCCGCACGCTTGCCAAAACAACCCCAAGACGAGACCGTCACCCTCGATGCCAGCACAAACCCCAAATCCGATTCCAAGCACAGGTCAAGCAACGCTCCCATGAAACTGCCGGTCGCTATCTGTCGTCAAGCCACCCGGAATGCCTGGATCCGAAGGCGACGGACTCAACCGATCCCCTCGCTGGGCGGTGGAGTAGCTTCAGGGCGTCGACAAAGCTGCGCTTTCATCCTCTGATCACGTGGCTCGCACGCCTGCTATCAATCCTCCTGCGGGCGCGGGATTCCGGAAAGGCCTAGCATGATGCTTTCGATGGCGCGCCGTTGCTTCTTCGTCGGCCGGCCCAGCCCGCGCGGCACGCTTAAAATGGGATCCTCTCGCAGGAGTTTCGCACGCTCGTATTCTTCAGGAGAGGTGAGGTCTTTCGCGAACAAGACCGATTGTTGGGCGCTCACTCTATTCACAGTGAGCCCGAGCACTTCCACGGTCTTCTTGAGATCCCCGCAGCGTGTCACAATGATTTGACCGGGTCGAACCTCGCGTGACGCCTTGGCTGCATGACCGTCAACGAGAACTTGCCCAGCCCGGCAAGCCATCGTCGCGAGGGGCCGAGTCTTGAAAAGCCGGACGGCCCACAGCCATTTGTCCAGTCGCACCGAATCGGGATTCTCGGCGGCCACGCGCTTGTCAGTTGGGTTTAGGAAGCCGGGCATTCGCCGCGGCCAGTCTGGCTTGAAGCGAGACACGCTCCCCTTGGATCGCGTCGCCAGTCATCATAAAACGCCAGGAGATGGCGGCCAGGTCAGTCGACAAAAAAAGTCTCATTCGAAATCAGCAAGGCTTGGGCGAGTTGTTGCCAGGCAAGCGCCTTCGATTGGCTTTGATCGACGGCGGGCGTGTCGTTTGAAGCGGTTGATTCGCCAAGGAACTCGCGGGCCAACCGCCACTCGTCAGTCTCGGGGCTGCGCTGATAAATGATCCGGTACAGCGCCTGCACTTTGCCTTCGGCATCCGCCGCTTGACGGACCTCGGATCGGGCCAGCAAGGACTTCGCCTGCTCAATCACAAATCGATTGTTCAAAAGATAAAGCGACTGCTGCGGAACGGTTGTCGCAAACCGCTGAGAACTGGTGGTGTCCGGGCTCGCAAAATCGAACGTTCGAAACATTCCGGGAAGGTTCTGGCGGTCGACAAACCCATAGACCGTCCGCCGCCTCGCTTCGGGAGCGGTCGCGATGTCCGTGGAGTGCCCTCCAGCGGCAAGGTCCAGCCTGCCAGAAATGGCCAGCAAAGTATCCCTGCTCGATTCGAAGTCCAACCGCGTGCGGTTCATGCGCCAATAACTCGCGTTGGTCGGATCGAGGGCGGCATTTCGAGCGTCCTCGGCGCTCGATTGGCGGTAGGCATGGGAGGACATGATCAGTCGGTGAAGGCTTTTCACGGACCACCCGTCCTCGATGAATCGCGCGGCCAAATAATCCAGCAGTTCCGGGTGCGAAGGCGGCTCGCTCCGCAATCCAAAGTCACTGGGCGTCTTCACAAGCGGAGTGCCAAAGTGATGCATCCACACCTGATTGACGAGGACCCGTGCGGTGAGCGGATTATCTTTGCTGGCGATGGCTTGCGCCAGTTCCAGCCGGCCTCCACCCTTGGAAAAGGGCTGCCGATCCGGTCCAGACAAGAAGCCGAGAAACCGGCGAGGCACGGAAGGACCCGAATTCCCCGGATTGCCCCGGATGAAAACACGGGGATTGTAGGGCGTTGAATTCTCGACAAGCGCCATGGCTCGCGGCGGGGCGCCAGGGTGCGTCGCGTCGAGCTCGTCGAGTTTCCGTTGCAACGCCCTCGCTTTCTGCGCGGTGGGCACATCGAACAATCGCTTGACGTCGCCGGGAGGCACGACCGCCGGGGAACCTTCCCCATACAGCAGTTGCCTCACGGATTCCAATCCCGGCTCGGGCAGCCCTTTCAACTCCAAGCCCGCCGGGGCGGCTTTCACCAATTTCTGCCAGGCTTGATCCGTTTCCTGGCACAGCGCGTTGATCGCAGCCGCGACGTCATCAAGGGAAGCGGGGGGCTTTCCCGTCAAAGTTTTTGCCAAAAGCGAGCCGGCGATGGTCGTGGCGTTCGTTCCCTCACGAGCCCAACTCTCGATCAGCTTCGGGGAATCAGCGGCGAAGCGGTTCGTGTCGAGGGCCGCGAAGGCCAGCCATTGCAAGATGAGCGCCTTGTTGGTCCATGCTGGATCCTTCAAACGCTGACCCCATTTCGACGCGATTCCGGGATCGAGCTTTTTCTCGCGCGCAAGTGCCTCCGATTTGTTCCTTCCCTCGGAGGCAGCCGCGCGGAACGCGACCAGGAAATAGTCGCCAGTTCTGCGACGCACTTCGGCGAGGGATTCGGCGCTTTTGGTCTCCCGGAATTGCTCGAGTTCCGAGGATCGCTTCCGGCGCTCCTCCAGATAGGCGGGGTATTCACGGGGCTCTGAATGCTTTCCCAGCAACGGCTTTTCGGCTGGCTCCGAGCTGCTCGCAAAAACACCGTAAAGAGAGTAATAATCCTCGCTCGGAACGGGATCATATTTATGGTCGTGGCAGCGCGCGCAACTGACGGTCACTCCCATGGTCCCTCGAAAAACGACGTCCATGCGGTCGTCGATGATGTCGTGGATATTGTTCAAGAAGCGCCTCCCCAGCGTCAGGAAGCCCAGCGCGGCCAGCGGCTGCTTATCTTCCCCCAACTCCAGTTGATCCGCCGCGATTTGCTCGATCAAAAATCGGTCATAGGGCAAATCCGCATTAAATGCGCGAATCACATAATCGCGATAGGTGTAAGAATAGGGATAACGGCGTTCTTCCTCGAACACATAACCCTTTGTATCGGCGTAGCGCGCGATATCGAGCCAGTGTCGCCCCCACCGTTCGCCGTAGAGCGGGGACGCGAGCAATCGATCCACCAATCGGGGGAACGCATTCGGTGACCGGTCCTTGGCGAATCTTTCGATTTCTTCAAGCGTTGGAGGGATGCCCCAAAGACCTATCGTGGCCCGCCGCACCAAGGTTCGAGGATCCGCTTCCGCCGACGGGGACAATCCCTTTTCCAACAGCTTTTCTTGCAGGAACGCGTCCACTGCATGAGGACGAAACCCAGGAATTCGGCTGTGAGGCACCTCCGGTTTGACGATTGGCTGAAAAGCCCAATGACTCGAGTGGGCGGGAACGACGTTCACCGCGGCGAGCGCCGGCTTGAGGACGCTCACAAATGTCATCAGGCCCAAAACCAGCCCCCCCCACCCCGCTCTGCATCGACGTTTATTCATGGTTCTCAATCTGTCTTATCCCAACTTAGGGTCCGTGCAAAAATAACTTCGGATTTTGGCGGGAGCGCTGCCAGGCCAGATGCAAGACGCGAGGAAGGCGCATCCCCCAAG
>SXGS01197553.1_pt1 | contig 26267 bp, 22 predicted proteins | sample 3174681 | NCBI WGS metagenome assembly SXGS01 (sample SAMN11356861, study PRJNA531348) | freshwater metagenome | isolation source: freshwater sample F1-80 | place: China: Fuxian Lake, Yuxi | collected 2017-12-25 | reverse complement strand
GTTCGCGCTCTTCGTCCGTCGCTCCGTGCCGCAACCGTGGGTCGTCGTCGCGTGCCTGATCGCGCCAGTCGTGTGCTGGGTGCTGAACCAGTTCTCCGCCCAATGGTTCTCGGGCTACGTCTTTGGCAACGAATTGCTGATCCTCAATGGAGCGCTGACACTTGCCTTGCTGCTCGCCGGCAGTCGCAGCCTCGCCTCGATTAAAACTTCCGTTGCATGACCCATCACGAGGGATTCGCCACCGCGTTGCGCGGTAATGATCCACTGCTCGCGCTCGCACCGATGCAGGATGTCACCGATCTCCCGTTCTGGCGGCTCATGGCGGGCTACGGCGGCGCGGATGTTTATTACACGGAATACTTCCGTGTCCACGCGACCTCGAATCTGGAGTCCTACATCCTTCGTTCCATCACTGAGAATCCGACCGACCGGCCCGTCGTCGCGCAGATGATCGGCAACGACATCCCGGCGCTCGTCCGCACGGCGAAGGAATTGCAGCAACATCCCATTGTCGCCGTGGACCTGAATCTCGGCTGCCCCGCCCCGGTTGTTTACCGCAAGTGCGCGGGCGGCGGCCTGCTCCGCGAACCGCAGCGTGTGGACGCGATCCTCGGCGCATTGCGCGACGCGGTGAAGATCAAGTTCACCGTGAAGACGCGCATCGGATTCGACTCGCCGGCGGTCTTCGACGAGTTGCTGCCCATCTTCGCGAAACACTCGCTGGACCTGCTGACCGTGCATGGGCGCACGGTCGTGGAGATGTATCGTAGCGAGGTCCACTACGATTACATCGCCCGCGCTGTCGCAGCCGTGCCGTGCCCGGTGCTCGCCAATGGCAACGTCCATTCCGCCGCGGTGGCGGAAGCCGTCCTCGCGCAGACCAAGGCGCGCGGGCTGATGATTGGTCGCGGAGCGATTCGCAACCCGTGGATCTTCACCCAGATTCGCCAGCACCGACGCGGTGAACCGGTGACGCTTCCGACAGGCCGGGAAGTTCTCCGCTATGTCCACGAACTCTTCGAGGCGGTCTGCACCCCCGGCGTTCGCGAACTGTCGCAGGTGCAGAAGATGAAGAAGTATTTGAACTACCTCGCTGTCGGCTCCGAGCCGACTGGCCGGTTCCTGCACGACATCCGCCGCGTGACGACGCGCACTGATTTCTTTCGCGTCTGCGCCGAACATCTCGACCACGACCAACCGATGCCGCTGGAGCCTTTGAACGGGATGCCAGCGTGCGCTGCAGAAGAATAACCTCGCACGCCGCGAGCCGCCTTTGCCGAAGCGGCTGCTACTGCCGGACGAACTCGGCATGGAGACGGGCGTATTCGCCGCGATGGGCAAGCAGTTCATCGTGCGTTCCGCGTTCGACGATCTCACCGCGATCCAGCACGAGAATCTGATGCGCATGGCGCACGGTCGAGAGCCGGTGCGCGACCACGAAACAGGTGCGTTGCTCGAAGAGCTTCTCCAGCGCGTGTTGGATCACCTGCTCGGTGTGTGCGTCCACAGCGCTCGTGGCTTCGTCGAGGATGAGGATGCGCGGCCGAGCCACCATCGCCCGGGTGAAGGTCAGCAACTGCCGCTCGCCCGCGCTGAAGTTCCCGCCGCGTTCACTAACCTTGGTTTGGTAGCCATCGGTGAAGCGGCCGATGATCTCATGTGTCCCGAGCGCGCGCGCTGAAGCTTCGACTTCGGCGTCGGTGGCATCGGGTTTGGCGAACTTGAGGTTCTCCATGACCGTGCCGGTGAAGAGGAAGTTCTCCTGCGTCACAATGCCGATCTGCCCGTGCAGCGATTCCACGGTGGCGTTCTGGAGATCAACGCCATCAATGCTCACGCGGCCGCGTTGCGGTTCGTAGAAACGCGCCAGCAGGCTGATGATGCTGGTCTTGCCCGAGCCGGTGTGGCCGACAAGTGCGATCGTCTGCCCGGGCCGCGCTTCGAGGTGAATGCCCTTGAGCACCCACGCCTCCGCTGGCGTGGTGTCGTAGCGAAACCATACATCGGCGAAGACGACATGACCTCGGATGAACGGCAGCGGGGTGGCGTTCGCGTGATCGCGCACCTGCGGTTCGGTGTCGAGGAGCTGGAAGATTCGTTCCGCGCTGGCGGCGGTGGAGAGCACGGCGTTGTAGAGATCGCCCATCGTCTGGATCGGCCCGAAGAACATCCCGATGTAGAGCGCGAAGGCGGCGAGTTCGCCCACGGTGATTTCGCTGCGCGCCACGAGCGAACCTCCGTATCCGAGCACGATGAGCGTGCCGACGCCGGACATTAGCCCAAGGAAGGGCATGTAGGTGTGGAAGACTTTCGCAGCGGCGAGCGCGAGCTGGTTGTGCGTCTCGTGCAGGCCCTGGAAACGGCGGAGGTTTTCCTCTTCGCGGGCGAAGGCCTGGACGACACGCACACCGGCGATGTTCTCCGCCATTGAGGCGGTGAGTCGGGAAGTTTGCGCGCGGACTTTGCGGTGCGCCTCAAGGCCGTGCCGGTGAAAGAGCCGCGTGGCGACGAACAATGGCGGAAGCACCGCGCTCACTGCGAGGCACAGCCGCCAGTCGTATTGGAGCATGAGTGCGACGACGCCAATCAGGGTAAGAACGCTGGCGAGCATCTGGTTCGCACCCCAGGTCATGATGCGGTCGAGCGAATCGATGTCAGTGTCCGCCCGCGCGATGATCCGGCCCTGATGGGTCTTGTCGAAATAGTTCAGCGAGAGCCGCTGGATGTGCTCAAAGACAGCGACGCGGAGATCGTTCATCGCGCCCTGGCCGACGCGGATTGCGCTCTTTACCTGCGCGACGGAGAGCGACCAGCCGAGCAGCAGGTTCGCGAGATAGATCGCGCTGATGACGAGGATGCCGCGCATTGCGGCGGCGGAATCGGCGACGTCGGTCAGAAAACGATCAATGCCGATCTGGATGAACTTGGGCCCGAGCAGTTGTGACGCGGTGGCCAGCAGGGTGAAGAGTAGGTTCGCGAGGAAGACGCGCCGGTATGGCCGGATGAACGCCGCCAGGCGCGTGAACAGCGCGCGGCTCATCCGCCGCTGGGCGGTGGCTTCCTCTACTTCGATGTCTATCTGGCTGGGCATGGCGACGGCCGGACTGACTATGCGGGGAGGCGAACGAAGATTCCACGACAATGGACTGCGGCGCGGTGTCTCGATTCAGGACGGTTTCGATTGGGCTTCGGGAGATCCTCCGCAAATTGCTGAGTTTTCTCGCCGGGCATGTCAGCTGCTTTCTTGGAATCGCCCGAATGGTATCAACAGCATGAAGCTCCCGTTAATTCACTTCGCCCGCCACACCGCACGACCGGCAAGACATCGCCGCCCCGGCGGATTCACACTCTTGGAGGTGCTTGTTGCCATGGTCGTCGTGGGCATCAGCGCCATCGCGATGTTCTCCGGGATCAACAGCGGGTTCTTCACGATGCAACTCGCGCGGGAAAACCTGCGTGCGACGCAGATCATGCTGGAGAAGACCGAGACGCTGCGGCTCTACAGCTGGGATCAGATCAACACCTCCAATTTCATTCCCACCACATTCACAGCCCCGTACGACCCGAACTCGGTGAATTCGGGCATCACTTACACCGGCACTGTTCAAATAGCCGCGAGCGGATTGACCACCGGCTACGCCGCCGGCATGAAAAAAGTCACTGTGACGCTGAGCTGGATGACTGGCGGGTTGTCGCGCAACCGGGCTTTCACGACCTACGTCTCGCAGAACGGCCTACAAAGCTATGTTTACTAAACCTTCCTCCCCACAACGTCGCCGGGCGGGATGGACGCTGCCGGAGACGATGGTGTCGATCGGCATTTCCGGCGTCCTCATGGTTGCCGTGGTCGGCCTCTCGATGACGAGTGGCCGCGCGTTCCTCGCGCTCTCCAACTACGTCGATCTGGATGCGAAGAACAAAGTGGCGATGGACACGCTCACGCGTGATTTGCGCGAGTGCAATCGTGTCACTGCCTGCACGACGAATTCTCTCAGCATCCAGGATTCTGACGGCTCCACGATCTCTTACACTTACAATTCCTCCGCGCAGACCTTCGTGCGCAGCAAAAACGGCGTCTCGAAGACGCTTCTGACTCAGTGCGCGACGATGGGCATCTCGATCGCCCAGCGCAACCCGGTCGGCGGCAGCTACGACGTTTATCCCACGGCGACTCCGGCCAACGCAAAAGTAGTCAACGTCTCGTGGAACTGTTTCCGGACAATTCTCGGACTGCGCGCCAACACCGAGAGTGTCCAGACCGCCCGAATCGTGATCCGCAAGCAAGGTTAACCCCAAACCGAAGGCCCCCATGAAAACCATCCAAGTCGCGTCGCGTCCGTCCTCCAACACCGGCAGCACCTTGCTCATGACCGTCTTTGCGACCGGCATCATCGGCTTCCTGCTCATCGCCTACATGACGTTCGTGCAAGGGCAGCACACGGCCACCGCACGCTCCCAATCCTGGAACGCCACCATCCCTGTGATCGAGGCGGGCATTGAGGAAGCGCTGGCGCACTTGAATGTGAACGGCCTGACGAGTGGCAGCCTTGCCGTCGATGGCTGGACCCTCGCGTCCGGGGTTTACTCCCAAACGCGCACCATTGGCGATGGCACTTACACCGTCCGCATCTCGAACTGGACGAGCGGTGGATCCAACAGCGCGCCGATCATCGAGTCCTACGGCTACATGGCACTGCCGATCAACGTGGCTTCCGCCAGTCGTCCGCTCTTCGCCACGGCCGGTGGGGTGGCTGGCGATGTGGTTGTTCAAACCAGCTATCTCAAGCGCGGAGTCCGGGTCGCGACCCAGCGCCAGGCGACGTTCGCCCGAGGCATGGTTGCCAAGGACAGCATCGACATGAATGGAAACAACATCCGCGCCGACAGCTTTGATTCCACCAACCCCCTCTACAGCACCAACGGCATGTACATCTCGAGCAAGGCCCGTGACAACGGCCATGTCGCGGTCAACGCTTCGCTCACCAACTCCCTGTCCATCGGCAACGCGGACATCTACGGACGCGTCTCCACCGGTCCCGGCGGAACGGTTTCGATCGGAAGCCAGGGTGCCGTCGGTGATGCCGCGTGGCACGCCGGCAACAACAGCGGCATCAAGAGCGGCTGGAGCAGCGACGACATGAACGTCAGCTTTCCGGATGTCACCCGGCCGGCGACCAACACCGCGTTCGTTCCCTCAGGTGGCCATTACGCTGTCGTCTCCGCCCTGAGTCCACCCGCCAGCACCGGCGGTCGCATCTTGCGCACCAACTGGACGACCACCAGTTCTTTGCCCTCCGGCGCTGGCGCACCCATCACCACCAATGGCAACGGCGGGAACCGCACTTACACCTACAAGGTCTATAATTTCTACATGGCCACCAACGCCGCCAACGGCACCTACTACGAATACGTTCTCAACGACGGCAACTATCATCTGACCAGCCTGAACGGCAAGGTGCTTGTCCTCGGCAACGCCACGCTCTACGTCCAGAATTCCCTCAATGTGACCTCGCTCGCCATCGAATGGAGCCGTCACCTTGACCTTTACTCGGCCGCACCGACTGCATCGCTGACGGGCAACAACACAGTTAACAGCGACGCCACTGCTGACAGCTTCGCCTTCTGGGGCCTGCCCACCTGCACGAGCATCAGCTTCAGCGGCAATGCCTCCTTCACCGGCAGTCTCTACGCTCCCAACGCGGACTTCACTCTCAACGGCGGCGGCAACAACACCATCGACTTCGTCGGAGCGAGCATCACGAAAACCGTCCGGCTCAACGGACATTTCAACTTTCACTACGATGAAGCCCTTGGGACTCTCGGGCCGTCCCGCGGCTACGTCGTCACCGCTTGGAACGAACTCGCGCCCAGCGACGTTCCGGACCTCGCGAACTAACCGGTTCTGGTTCAGGGCGCATCCGCATCGGCACTCGAAGCTGGCGGGGTTGGTCGCGGGTTGGTTAGCCTCCGCCCGCAACCTGCGAATCATGCGCACCATCTCCATTCCGCCGGCGGAAGTTCTCGTTCTCGCTGACTCCACGACTCTCTGCCGCGCTGCGACCGATGAAATCAGCCGCCTCGCCGTGCAATCGATCGTCACACGCGGCCGGTTCACCATCGCGCTCTCCGGAGGTTCCACTCCCAAGGCCATCTTCGCCCAACTCGCCGCCGATCACGCTGCCGGTGCGAGCGCCGTGGCGTGGGACAAGGTGGAGATATTCTTCGGCGACGAGCGCAATGTCCCGTCCGACCACGCAGACAGCAACTTTCGCATGGCTAGCGAGGCTTTGTTGAAGCAGGTGCCCGTCAGCACCGCGCGTATTCATCGCGTGCAGACCGAATTCGGCTTCACTGCCGCTGCCGCTCGATACGAGGAGGAACTCCGCGCCACCTTTCTACCGCCGGGAGAATCACCACCGCGCTTCGACCTCGTCCTGCTCGGTATGGGCACCGACGGCCACACGGCATCGCTGTTCCCTGGAACCCGCGCTCTCCACGAATCCAAGGTCTGGGTCACGGGCAACTCCGTCCCCCAACTGAACACCGAGCGAATCACCTTCACCTTCCCGCTCATCAATCACGCGACGGAAATCCTCTTCATCACCGGCGGCCCGGACAAGGCAGCCATGCTTCGCAACGTCCTGCGCGGCGATCCCAGCGGCCAGACGTATCCCTCCCAAGCCATCCGCCCCACTCAAGGCCGCCTCCGCTGGTTCGTGGACGAAGCCGCCGCCAGCGCGCTGTAGAAATGCGATCGTGCGTTACTCGGGACTGACCCCGAGGCCTTCGCGCGCGCCTTCCACCGCCAGCTTTGCTCCTTGCTTGCCCACCAGCATTCGCGCGTGTTGCACCATCGCGTCCACTTTTGCGTCGCTGTGGGACGGATCGTGATGGAACAGGAATAACCGGCGCGCCCCGGACCGCAGCGCAAGATCCACCGCAGCATCCACTGAACTGTGGCCCCAGCCCGTGTGCGTTGCGTATTCGTCAGCGTCGAACTGCGCGTCCACCACCAGCACGTCCACGTCCTTCAGGAAGCGGACGATCTTCTCATCCTCGGCATGGGCAAATTCCCGCGCCTGATCCTTCAACACCTCCGGAAGGCCGGGCTGATTGCGTAATCCCTGGAACGGTTCGTGATCCGGGATGTACGCCACCGAGAACCCGGGCACTTCAAGCCGGTATCCGACACAGACGCCCGGATGATTCGCGAACGCCGCCTGCACTCGGACCTTGCCCACCGAGAACTCCATCGCGCGCAACTCCTCGAAGCTGAGGTGGCTCGGCATCTGCGCCAGGCCGATCGGAAAGAACGGGCTCTCCATCTGCGCCGAGAAAATCCCTGCCAGCCCATTGCGCGCGCCTTCGAAGCCGAGGATGCGAATCCGGTTCGCCTGATCGTAAGCCGGCGCGAAGAACGGGAACCCCTGCACATGGTCCCAATGCGAATGAGTGATCAGCACCGTCAACTCCATCGGGCGCCCTGCAAACTCGGCGTTCAGCGCATTGCCCAGCGCGCGGATGCCGGTGCCGGAATCCAAAATGATAATCTCGCCTCCACCCCGGAACTCGACACAGGAAGTATTCCCGCCGTAACGAACCGTGTCTGGTCCCGGCGCGGGAATCGACCCGCGCACGCCCCAGAATCGCAAAGATGGCCGCGCGGCTGCGGCGGTTCCTTGCGACGCCTGCGCGGTTTCCGTTTCACCGGCGACGCGATTGAGCAACTGGCAGAGCTTCTCGAAGTCCAGCGGCTTGACGAAGAATTCGTCCGCCCCGGCCTCCATCGCCGCCTGTTGAGTGTCCTCGAAACCCTTTCCCGACATCGCCACGAGCAGCGAGTAACGCAACGAATCATCCTCGCGGATAGCCGAGCATACGCGGAAGCCGTTCTTTCCCGGCATCAGCAAATCGCAAAGGATCACCCTGGGCAGTCGGCTGCGGGCTAGCGCCAACCCGGCCTCGCCATCGCTCGCCGAGAGAACCTCCCAGCCTTGTTGAGTGAGGGCATTGACCAGAGCTGCGTTGAGCTCCGCGTCGTCGTCGATAACTAGAATTGTTCTCATCCCGCAGTGCCTCCGCGCTGGGGCGGGCAAGGGCGCGGTGGAAACAGCGCCGGAGCCACGCCGATGGTTTGTGTCTGGAACGGCGCGAGCATACCGATGCGAACTAAAAGTGGAACTCGAAAATCCACCGCAACAACATTTTCTACGAACTCGCTGCCCGCCACTGGTCAACCGCGCGCATCCGGCTCACACAACGTGCGACTTCACATTGCGCCCCGCTGATCGCTAGGCTGCCTCCATGAACCAATCGCCCTCCACCCCTGCGCGCGCCTTCACTGTGGATGCCCTGCCCGTCCGCGTTCACTCTACGGAAGCCGCGCTTGCTGGCGACGCCGCACTCACCGCGCGCGACCTGCTGTGCGCTGCCATCGAGTCGAAAGGCCAGGCCGCCGCCATCCTCGCCACCGGTAATTCACAGCTTCAATTCCTCGATTCGCTGGTGGCCCTGGGCGGCATGGACTGGTCGCGCGTCACTCTCTTTCACATGGATGAATACCTCGGACTCGACGACCATCACCGCGCGAGCTTCCGGCGTTACATGCGCGAACGTGTAGAAGCCCGCGTCCGGCCGCTTCAGTTTCATTATCTCGCCGGGGACACCCTCCTGCCGCTTACCGAATGTGAACGCTACACCCGCCTGCTCCTCGCCCAACCCATTGACCTCTGCTGTCTCGGTATCGGCGAGAACGGCCACATCGCTTTCAACGATCCGCCCGTCGCGGACTTCGCCGACGCGCACAAGGTCAAGCTGGTGAAGCTCGACGAGGACTGCCGGCTCCAGCAAGTCGGCGAAGGACATTTTCCGAACCTCGACGCAGTGCCCCTATACGCCTTCACGCTCACGATCCCAATGCTTTGCTCCGCACGGCAGATGCTCTGCATCGTGCCGGAACGCCGCAAGGCGCAGGCCGTTCGCGACGCGTTGCGGGGTCCGATCCACGAGCGATGCCCCGCGTCGTTCCTGCGTCGGCAAAGCCACTGCGCCCTCTACCTCGACGCCGGCTCCGCGAGCCTGCTCGACTGAGGCCGCCTACTTCTTCTTAAATAGATCGCCCACGCTCTTGAGCGTCTGGGTCGCTTTCTCCACCGAGTTGCTGCCGCCCTTGGTGACATCCTTCACGGCGTCCAGCGTTTGCTTGCCCAAGTCCGTCACGGCCTTCTCCACAGCCTTGTAGGTCTCGGAGTTGATCCCCTTCAACACGAGCTTCGTGAGTTCGCCCGGTGTGATTCCCTCCGGGCCGCTGCCGAGATTCGTGAGGCGAATGTCCGGAATCGAAAGCGTGAGCTGCCGCCCGCCCAATGCCGTGAGCGTGACGTTCACCTTCGCGCCGCTGATCAGGATGTCGTCCACCTGAAGCTTCTTGGATGCGCCGCCGGGTGCCGGTTCGGCCTTCGGCTTCTCGCTGCCCTTGTCCGCAGGCTGCGCGCCGCCGGTGACGGCTTCGACGTTCTCCATGATTTTGTTCAGGTTGTTCTTCGAGCCGAGCGAGCCCTCGAACGTAATCTCCGGTCCCACCACGCGCACGTGTGTCACGTGAATCTTGTCCGATAGCACGGACATCGGCCGCACGCCAACGCTCGCCTCGCCGAACTGGATCGCGGAGGCCGCCTTGTATCCCTCGGGATTGCCGAGGAGAAAGCCCTTGAGCGTCCCGGATCCTGAGAGCAGGGAGATGTTCGCTCCTTCGAGTTTCATCTCGGTCTGGGTAATCTTCGGGCCGACTGTCTCGACGCCCTTCTTGACCAACGAATCGAGGGAGAGGGTGAGGACAATGATACCGACGACGAGGAGAACAACCACGGCAACCGCCGCGATGATGACAACTTTTTTCATGGCAAAAGATGATGAACTGTCCGTGTCGGACGCTCCGGCACGCTGCGTTGAAACTGTTCGGTGAACGCCGCTTTGTAAAGCCCCTTGCCGGAAGCGTGGGCGAGTTGAGAGTGGGGCAAATGTAAGTGAGGCACTGCGGTTGGGACACGAACGGGGTTGCGCCCCTGCGCCCAGGAACCTTCCGGAATAGATTGGAACGGCCCGGCTGTGCAGTCATAACGCTGTTGAAACTGATGAGCTCCACTTCGACAGCTTGGCCGGGCTCCGCGCCATTCACCTGCGTGGTGGTTGAGGACGACGACGCGTTCGCCGCGCTGGTCTGCCAGATCGTTCGCTAGGAAGGCGGCGAGCTGCATCGTTGCGCCACGCTTGCGGCGGCAATGTCGGCCACTGCGGCACGGCAGTTCGACCTCGTGCTCCTCGACAATCATCTCCTCGACGGCAAGGCCTGTGACTTCTTTGAACGAATCAGCCGTCGGAATCCCGACGCGCCAGTCGTCATGATCACCGGTCTGCCGGCCTTGAACGAAGCCATCGCTCTCACCCGCAATGGGCTCTTCGACTATCTCACCAAGCCCGTCGATGCCGACGCCCTTGCACAATGCCTGCGCCGCGCGCGGCTGCGCATCCGCCAGCAGGAACGCGCCCCCGAGTCCGAGGGCGCGTTCGGCAACTCGGCCGCGATGCGCACGTTGCTCGATGAATTGCGCCAGGCCGCGCGCCACGCCACCGCAACAGTGCTGCTCACCGGCGAAAGCGGCGCGGGCAAGGACGTCGCCGCGCGGACATTGCATCGGCTGACCTACGGCGAGCGCGCGGCTCAAGCCCCGTTCGTGGCGGTGAACTGCGCGGCGGTGCCGGGGGAGATGTTCGAGGCGGAACTGTTCGGCGCGGAACGCGGCGCTTATACCGGCGCGGATCGCAAGCGTGCCGGGTTGGTCGCCGCAGCGGAGGGAGGGACGCTGTTCCTGGACGAGATCGCCGAGGTGCCGCTGGTGTTGCAGGCGAAGCTGCTGCGCCTTCTGGAAGGCCGCGAGTATCGCGCGCTCGGCGGGGCGGCCACGGAACTCTTCACCGGCCGGCTGGTGGCCGCGACGAACAAGTCGCTGCGCACCGAGGTGCAGGCCGGGCGTTTCCGTGAAGATCTGCTGTACCGCATCGAAGTGTTCGCTATGCAGATGCCGCCGCTGCGCGCGCGGCGCGAGGACATTCCCGAGCTCGCGGAATTCCTCCTGGGCCGGCATTCGGGGGGAACCGCTCGGTTCCAATCATTTCCTTCATTGCCCTCTTTCGCTTCTTTCTTCCAATCAACCTCCGCTGCTGGTCAAGACGGAAAATCCCGCAGGCAGCTCGCGCCGCCTGCGGGATGTCGAAGTCTCAGGTGAGGTTGTTCAGCGCTTGATGCGGTAGAACGATTCCGTGCCGTTGGCCGGAATTACCGCGCGGTAGCCGCTGTCGGTCGCGGTGATGACGGCGGTGTTGTCGTCGGCCCAGTTGCCGATGGTGAGGTTGGAGGCGCGTTCCACTTTGTAGGTCGAGGCCGCTCCGCCATAGGGCGAGAGGAAGTCGATCTGCACGTCGCCGTTGGGCAGGCGCACGGTGTGGGTGATGCGCACGTCGAGGCTGACGACGCGGACGTTGTCGTAGATGACAAGGATGCCGGTGTTGCCGCCGCCGCCGACAGAGTCGAACTGGTCGTTCATTCCGAGCATGAACGCGCCGGACTTGTAGGGCGTGGTGTTCGGGACGGAGAAGATGTGGTTGTTGTTGGCCTTGAGCGTGACGACGTTGTTGCTCTGGCTGAGTTCGATCTCGGTCCAGGTCTTTGTGACGGAGTTGCTCGTGATGCCCGGGGAGCCGGCGAAGGAATACGGTGGCGCGGGAAGCGACGCGGTCAGCGTGGATGCCGCGCGGTTGGTCAGCACGGAAACGGCGTTCGTCGCTCCGAGGAACGTGTAGGCCGCCCAGTCGCGCAGGTTGCTCGCGTCACTGGCGATGCCCGCGAAGACGCCGTCGCCGCCGCGGACGGTGGCGTTGGCATCGGCGCTCTGGGTGGCGCGGTTGGTGAAGAGCGTGGAGTGGTTCAGTCCGGCGAGCGCGTGCTCGGTGGTGCTGCCGCCGCCGACCTGGAGGAACATGTCGAAGCGCAGCGCGTAATTGCCGGAGAAGGTCGCGCTGGCCGGATACAGGTTGATGCCGGCGGAGCCTGCGGCGGTGCTGTTCGTCTTGTTGACCTGCACGAGCACACCCACCGACGATCCGAGTGACGCGGGCGCCGGCGGGATGCCGAGCGCGCTGTAGTCGAAGGCCCATTTCACTTCCGCGTCGAAGATGCTGTTGTTCGCGCCGAAGCGGGTGATCCAGTTCGCGGAATCATCGGTGTCGAGCGGGTTCGTGTAGAGCACGCCGAAGTCCGGTTGGTCGTTGTCAGCGATGAAGCCGGTCGCCGAGGCGGGATCGCCGAGGGTATAGCCGGGGTCGGTGTTCAGGGTCATGGTCACAGTCTCAGTGCCTTCGGGTTCTGCGTCGTCCACCGGAATGGCGGTGACGATCGAAGTGGACTGGCCGGCCGTCAAGATGACGATGCCGGAGATGGGCTGGCCATCCTGCCCGACGAAGTCCGCGCCGTTGATCGCCGTGCCGTTGCTCGGCTCGAATACGACGAACAGCTCTGAGTTCGTCTCCCCGGAGCGCTGGATGCGGAAGGTGAGCAGGTCCGTGGCAAAACGTTCGTAGGTGCTGCCGTCCACCGGGTGGATGGTGACGGTCGCGGGTTCGTTGTCGGCGATGGCGAGGGTGGCGGTGAGGGGTGACTTCACGTCGTAGTTCGCGGTCGGCGTCAGCGTGAGCGTGACGGTCTCGACGAGTTCCGTTTCAGAATCGTCGATGGCGGTGATGACGACATTCACGCTGGCTTCGCCGGCGGGAATGGTCGCGGTGAGAAGGTTGTTCTCGAAGTCGGTGCCGTTCACAGCGGTGCCGGTCAGGATGTAGTTCACCACAAGGTCCGCGCTGGTGTCGCCGTCGCGGGTGAGCGTGAAGGCGGCGGTGTCGGCCGCACCTTCGGTCGCGACATCATCCGCGACAGTGACCGTGAGGCCGGTGGGGCGGTTGAGGCGGAAGGTGCCGTCCGAACCGGTGATGGCCGTGGTGGTGCCGCCGGGCGAGAAGACGCGCAGCGATTGCGCGCCGGAGCTGATGGCGTAGAGGTTGCCGGCGAGGTCGAACGCAACGTCACGGCCCTGCGCGGTGATGATGCCAAAGCCGTGGATGACGAGGCGATTGGTGATGTCCGGGATGCCGTTGAGGAGGGGCAGGACGGTGATGGCGTTGGTCTCGAGATTGATCACCGCAGCAAAATCACCAGCCGGGGAGACGGAGCCGCCGCCGGTGGCGCGGAGCAAGTCGTTCGGTGAGCCGCCGAGCAGTGTGCGCGTCGCGGCAAGGGAGTTCCACAGCTCGACTCCGGCGGAATCGAGGACATAGAGGCCCCCGCGATCGTTGCCGGTGGAGCGATAATCGTTCACGTAGAAATTCCCGTTGGTGCCCCGGCTTAGGTCCATCGTCTGGCTCGCGAAGCCGATCCACGGGGTCGTGGTACCGATGCGAGTCGGAAGGACTTCCGGCCCCGGCAACGTCGCGCCGATGTCGTGCCGCCAGAGTGTGTTTTGCATAGTGCGCCCGGTGGCCGCACGGTCGTTCTGCAAGTCTTCGTCGATCACGAACGAGGTCAAGTTGCCGGCACCCAACGTGCCTTCGACGATCGCGGCTGCGATGCTGCCATGATAGCGCGTGGCCGTTACGGGGAACGGCCCGCCGATCGGCCCGCCGAGAACGTTCGCGCCGGTGCCGGGGCTCATCGAAGCGTCGGCCTGCCAGAGCGTGCCGCCGGTGTCAGACCAGTCCGCGATGTAGAGGTTGCCGTCCTGCCCGACGCTCAGGCGGTACGGAGAAACTGTGTCGCCGGCCGCGCCGCCGGTGATGAAGTTGATGCCGGCATTGCGGGCGACATCGCCCTGGCCCACGGCGTCGGAGAGGTCGGCATTCATCAAGTAGATGCCGTCTGTCAGCGTACGTGCGGGGCCGAAGGCGTTGGCAGCCACAGTGCCGTTGGTGCTGTGGGCGACATAGACGCGGCCGAAGTTCGGGCTGGCCGGGTCGGTGTTGATCGCCAGACCGCGCGGGTCACGGAAGCGCGTCGTCACGCCGTCGTTGCTGATGCGGAGGATGCCGCCCTGATTCGGCCCGATGGGCGCGGAGAAGCCGATGGGGCTGGACTTGAAGACCGAGATTTCAAATGTGCCCGTCACCGTCAGCGGAACGACGTGCAGGCCGGCCGCACGCGCGCCGAGATCCTCGGTGCTCGCGCCGCCGTTGTGAATGATGCGCACGCTGTCGGCGGATTCATTCAGGCGGAAGGAGATGTTGGAGCCGTCATTCGTCAGCGACGTGGCGTAAGGCACGGCCTGCGATTCCGAAGGCTGGAGAGCCGCGAACGCAGCAAGGAGAACGGCGGCGCTGGTGGTGGAGAAACGTTTCGCGAAACGGCAAGCGCTTCGCCCGGTCGAGAACAGAACATCATTCATTTCGGGTCAGAAGTAGGGTTTTGAACTGATTTGACCCCAGTTTGGTATCAGTTGGCCGCCCGACAGGCGAGACATTCTTTGGTAGAAATACGTAATCTCCGACTCGTCCCCGGCTCACTGCGCAGGCTATTGCGGCTCCTGTTCGGGCAGCGGAGGTTTCGCCCGCTGCCTTCCGGGTTGGCCGGAATGCGGCGTTGAACTGAAACCATAGCATCGACCCGATACACGTCACTGAAACGAACATGAACACCCTCCGCAAAGCCCTTGCCGTCACCTCCGCCCTCAGCCTCTGGACTGCTGCTGCCAGCGCCCATCACATCTGGGGCAGCGTCATGTGCAAAGACACCGTGCCCCCGACCCCGGTCGCTGGCGCTCTGCTGACCGTCACCGGCGGCGGCGTGACCATCGTCGATAATTCCCTGATGGACGGCTCGTTTATCATCAGCCTGCCGGCCATCACCGACACCTACACGATCTCCATCGCGACGCCCGACGGCTACACGCTCGTCTCGCCGGTGAGCGGACAGTATTCGGTCGATTTGTTCGCGGGCGGCGTCGGCGGTCCGAACACGTTCTATGATGCCCACTTTGTCCTGTCGGGTTGCTCCGACACGCCGCCGCCGGAACTCGGCAGCATCGGTGACACGGTGTATTGCGACGAGAACGGCAACGGCGTTCAGGACAACGGCGAACTCGGCATCCAGGGCGTGAAAGTCCGCCTGGTTTGCACGGACGAGAACGGCGCGCCGGTCGCTTCCGGTGAAGCGACGACGGACGCGAACGGCAAATACCTCTTCATCAATGTCCCTGCCGGCATCTGCGATGTGACTGTCGATCTCTCGACGGTGACAGGTGATTGCAGCACCCCGGTGTGCGACACCGCCATCAAGCTCAAGCTCGCGGCGGGCGAGGACTACATGAACGCGGACTTCTGCTTCAAGAAACAGCAGCAGGGCCCCGGCACCGGCACGCCCGGCTATTGGAAGAACCACTGCTCGGCTTGGCCGGTGCGCAGCATCGTCATCGGTGGCCGCACTTATACGAAGACCCAGGCGATCCGCCTGCTCGGCCAGGCTGAACGCGGCGACAAGACACTCACCGTCTTCCGCCATCTCGTCTGCGCAAAGCTCAACGTCATGATCGGCAACGCCTCGGGCTGCATCGTCGGTGCCATCGACGAAGCCGATGCCTGGATGGCCATCCATCCGGTGGGCAGCCGCGTCGCCGGAAGCAGCGCCGCGTGGGCTGAGATCAGCGGCGAAGCCATGATGCTCGACCGATACAACAACGGCATGCTCTGCGCGCCGCACCGGAACTAACGCTGCATCTCCGACACTCTGACACGCGGGCGGCCCGGAAAACCGGGCCGCCCTTTTGCTTTGTGGTTCGGCCCGGCGAAAACTTCCCGGCAATCGCCGCCACAGGAATGATTCGCCCTTCTACATTTCTCTGGCTCCGGGTCTCAAACACCGACGGAAATCCGCCCGTTCGCATTGAAGACCAGCGGGTTCGGCGCGTTCCGTAATCCACCATAGTCCTCCTCCCGCCAGCTCGGCCCCGCCAATGCTTACAGGCATTCGTGGAACCGGGCATGAAAGCATCGAACACAAACAAGTCGGCGGTCGGAGCGGCGGGCGCGCTGGCCTTGCTCATCCTTGTCTCCTTCCTTTCGTATCACCGGCTCGGCGAAATCGCCGCCGCCGTCGCCTGCCTCAGCTCCGGCCTCGTCGCCCTTGTCATCCAGCGCGAGATGAACGCCCGCCAGCGTGCCGAACTCGAACTGCTCCGCGCTCAGGACGAGCTGGAATGCCGCGTCATTGAGCGCACCGCCGAGTTGAACAACGCCAACGTCGCCCTCCAGGCCGAGGTGCTCGATCGCCAGCGCGCTGAGGAAGCCTTGCGCAGCGCGCACAACGAACTGGAAGGCCGCGTTGCGGAACGCACCCGCGCTCTCGCCGATGCCAATGACGTTCTCCAGCGCGAGATCGTGGAACGCCGCCGCACGGCCGAGGCGTTGAAGAACTCTCGCGCGCTCTACCATTCTCTCGTCGAGAATCTGCCCGTGAACATCTGGCGCACGGATGCCGACGGCCGGTTCACCTTCGTCAACGGCCATCTCGCATCCGCGCTTGGCGCGAGTCAGGAGGAGATGCTCGGCAAGTCCGCCGCAGACTATTACACCACCGCCTTTGCGCAGCGCAGCACCCGGGCGGATCGGCATGTGATGGAAAGCGGCCAGCCCTACGAAGGCATCGAGGAATTCGAGACGCGCGCCGGGCGCACCGGCTTCGAGCAGGTGCTCAAGACGCCGTTCCACGACGGCAGCGGTCGCCTGCTCGGCATTCAGGGAATCAGTTGGGACGTGACGGAACGCCGCCGCGCCGAGGAGGAGATGCGCCGCATCCAGGCCCAGGTTGAGCGCACCAACGCCGATCTGCGCCGCAAGAACGACGAGATCCAGAACTTCTATCACACGTTGTCGCACGAGCTGAAGACGCCCCTGACCTCCGCGCGGGAGTTTATTTCCATCGTCGTGGACGGCCTCGCCGGCCCGCCGAACGACACGCAGCGCGAGTATCTCCGCATCGCGCTCGACAGTTGCAACCAGCTTCGCGTCTGCATCAACGACCTGCTCGACGCCACTCGACTGGAGACCGGCAAGTTGAGCATCGACCTCAAGCCCACCGCCGTCGGCGATGTCGCCCGCCGCGTCCTCAAAACACTTGAGGCCGCCGCTTCCGGAAAAACAATCGCGCTCGAATGCGACATCGAGCCCGATCTCCCGAAGGTCGAGCTGGACGAGAACCGCATCACCCAGGTCGTCACCAATCTCCTCAACAACGCGCTCAAGTTCACCGAGCCCGGTGGTCGCATCACCGTCGCCGTCGCTGCATCTCCGGACAAGCACGGCCATGTGGAAGTCTCTGTCTCCGACACCGGCCGCGGCATTCCGCCCGGCCAGATGGAGCGCATCTTCGACCGCCTCTACCAGATCAAGACCGGTGACGCGACCACCGAGCAGGGCGTCGGCCTCGGGCTCTACATCTGCCGCGAGCTCGTCCGCCTGCACGGCGGTGACATCCGCGTCGAGAGCCAGCCGGGCGTCGGCAGCACTTTCACTTTCACCCTGCCCGTCACTGCTCCCGAGGAACATCGATCGACCTTGCTGCTCGTGGATGACGATCCGGCGATGCGCGAGATTCTCAGCACCATCCTGCGCCGTGCGGAGTTCGATGTGCAGACTGCCGAGGACGGCCGCGAGGCGCTGCAACACATCCGCAAACAGAAGCCGGACATGGTGCTGATGGATTTGGAAATGCCCGGCATGGACGGCCCGACGACCTTGCAGGAGATCCGCCGCGAATGGGGCACCCTCCCCGTGGTGCTGCACACCGGCCACGTTGATGGGCCGCTCCTGAGCCGCGCCCTCGAGTGGGCGCCCTTCACCGTCCTCTCCAAGCCCTGCCCGATGGATCAGCTTGTGCAAACCGTCCGCGACCTCGACCGCCATCGCAGCGGAGACACAAGCCACGCTTCAAAAGCCGTGCCCATTCTCAAGTCAGCCAGCCAGCCACGAAAGGAGACTATCTCCGCATGAAAAAGGTACTAATCGTCGAAGACGACACACGCATCGCCGAAGCATTGAGCATCCGCCTCCGGGCCGCCGGTCACGAAGTCGTCATGGCGCACGACGGCTTCAGCGGGCTCAAGATGACCATGACCCACCGTCCGCAACTCATCCTTCTCGACATCATGATGCCGGTGGGCATGGGCTTCTCGGTGGCGGAACGGCTCAAGGATCTCGGCCTGGGCGAGATCCCGATCATCTTCATCACCGCCAGCAAACGGGCCGGATTGCGCAAGACTGCCCAGCAACTCGGTGCCGCCGGCTTCTTCGAGAAACCTTACGACGCCGAGGAACTCATGGCCGCCGTCCATCTCCTGCTCGGCGCACCGCCCGCCCTGATTTCACAACTCCCCGGCCAGCACTCCCGCCCCGGCAACAGCCAGTCCACGCTTCCATGAAAACCATCCTGATCATCGAAGACGATCCGAAGATCGTCGCCGCGCTCGAGATTCGCCTGCGTGACAGCGGCTACGCGACCATCACCGCCGGCGACGCGGCCACGGGCTTCAGCCGCGCCGTGCAGCACCTGCCCGATTTCGTCGTGCTCGACATCTCGCTGCCCGCGGGCGACGGCCTGCAAATCGGCCGCAAGCTCCGCAGCCTGCCGCAGACATGCGAGACGCCGTTTGTTTTCGTGACCGCGAACAAGGATCCTGAACTGCGCGAACAGGCGATGGACATCGGCGCGGCCGGTATCTTCGAGAAACCCTATATTGCCGAGGAATTGCTCGCCGTCATCGCCCACGCGCTCGGCGAGACTGGAATGTTCCGCCGGCCCATCGCCCGTTATACGCCGCCGGCCCTGTTGCAGGCCGTGAAGCCCGGTGCGGGACCGGCACGGAAAGTTTTGATCGTCGAGGACGACGAGAAGATCGCCCTCGCCCTCTCGTTGCGTCTGCGCTCGGCCGGTTACGACACCTGCACCGCGCCCGACGCCGTCAGCGGCGTCCACTCCGCGCTGCATCAGAATCCGGACCTTGTGCTGCTCGACATCTCGCTACCCGCCGGCAGCGGCTTCACCGTCGCGGAACAAGTGCGCCATTCCGCCGCCGCGAAGACGCCGATCATTTTCTTGACCGCCAGTAAGCAGCCGGGCTTCCGCGAACGCGCGCTAGAACTCGGTGCGGCCGGCTACTTCGAAAAACCATACGAGACGGAGGCTTTGATGACCGCCGTCCACCAACACCTCGGCCGTTAGTTGCCAGGCTGCCGGAGTGCGGTCGTCCCCGGCGGCGATCGGTGGTGGGTATTGTCGCGCTGCGACAATCTTGAACCGTTCCGGCAATTCCTTGCACCGCTCTGCGCGGTGCTACTGTTCGCAGCGCGAACAGTTCCACCCTGTCATCTGCTCGATCTTCTTCATCACATCCTTCCCCCTCACCGCGCTTGCAGTCCCGGCCGCTGTTCCGCTTCAATCACGGGCATTCGATGAAGACCATCCACTCCGTTGCCCACGTCGTCGCCTCACTCGCGTTCTTCCTCCATTTCGTCGCGCCTGTGGCTCGCGCGTGGGACTACGAAGGCCACCGGCTCATCAACCAGCTCGCGCTCGACACGCTCCCCGCGAACTTCCCGGCCTTCGTGAAGACGCCCGTTGCCCGCGAACGCATCGGCTTTCTCGGCGGCGAGGCCGACCGCTGGCGCAACACGACTGATCTTTCGTTCAAGCACTGCAACGGCCCGGATCATTACTTCGACCTCGACCTGCTCGAAGCCCACAAGCTCGACGCCGCGCAGCTTCCGATCTTCCGTTACGATTTCGCCGCGCAACTCCTCAACGCCCGCGCCGCGCTCGCCGCCAGCCTGCCGCCCATCGACGCGCTCAAGGACTCCGACAAGACGAAGGCGCTCATCGGTTTCCTGCCGTGGACGATCGTGGAATATCAGGCGAAGCTGAAATCCGCCTTTTCCTACCTCAAGGAATACGAAACCGCCGGTACGACTGACGAAATCGCCAACGCGCGCGAGAACATCATCTACATCATGGGCGTGATGGGCCACTTCCTCGGCGACGCCACCCAGCCGCTCCACAACACCAAGCATCACCACGGCTGGGTCGGCCCCAATCCCAAGGGCTACTCCACGAACTACTCGATCCATTCCTGGATCGACGGCGGCTATGTGAACCAATTCGGCGTCGATCCCGCGAAGCTCCGGGCGAAACTCAGACCCGCCGCGTCGTTCGGCGGATCGAACGTTTTCGCCGGCGTGATGATCTTCCTGAACGAACAGTTCAAGCAGGTCGAACCGCTCTACGAACTCGAGAAGGCCGGCAAGCTCTCCGGTCGCCGCGAGCTTTCGCAGGAAGGCCACGACTTCATCACCGGCCAGCTTCGTGCCGGCGCGCAAACGCTCGGCGACCTCTGGCTCACTGCGTGGCAGCAGGCCGGGCCGGACATGTTCCTGCGCTCCGCCCTCGCCAAGCGCAAAGCCGCCGCCGAATCCGGTGCGACAAAGAAAACCCCGTGAAGCATTCAACGACCGATGCAGGACACGAATTTCACGGATTGGCACGAATGCAGAATCTCTGATTCGTGATAATCCGTGAAATTCGTGTCTCTCTTCGGCGGTTAAAAACAATCCCATGACAAAGACCATCATCAAACCCGCCAAGTCCGCGCCTGCTCTCGGGCCGTATAACCACGCCGTCCGCATCGGCGACCTGCTCTACTGCGCCGGCCAGATCCCGATCGACCCCGCGCATCCGAACGGTCCCTTCCCGGCCGACATCCGCGCGCAGACCGAACGCGTGCTGGAGAACATCAAGATCATCCTCGACGATCAGAAGCTCACCTTCGCGAGCGTTGTGAAGACCACTGTCTTCCTGACCAACCTCGGCGACTTCGCCGCGATGAACGAAGTCTATGCACGCTACTTCACTGCGGACTTCCCGGCGCGTTCCACCGTCCAAGTCACCGCGCTCCCGCGTGGAGCGCAGGTCGAGATCGAAGTCATCGCGCATTTCTGATGCTAGCTCATGGCAATAAGCCAAGGAGGAGGATCAAAAGCAGAATGAATCTCGAATCACCGAAACACGCACGACCCATGGGGTGTCACAAGTGCCAAGGAACACGGATCGTCAATGGTGGTTTGAAGGCGATAGACGGTCACGCAATCGTATTCGCACCAGCCAACGTGAAGACTCTTGCGCTTACGTTTGACTACGGGACGAAGATCGAAAGTTTTGCCTGCCTGGACTGTGGGCTTGTCTGGCTCGCCACATCCCCGACTGAATTGGCCGAGTATGTCCGCAAGCACTGCAAGCCCAAGCCGGACGACACCGTTGTTTGAAACACCGTCATGTCCCCAACTCTGATTCTTCTCCTCGGCCTCGCCGTCGGCGCTGCCCTGGGCGGCGTCATTGGATGGCTGCTGGCGTGGCGTCGCGCGGCCGCTGTGCCGTCTGACACGCGGCTCGAACAGGAACTCCGCCAGCAACTCGCCCAGCGCGAAACCGCCCTCGCCGACACCCGCGCACAACTCGAACAGACCGCCACCGCCCGCGCCACCGCCGAGGCCGGCCACGCCGCTGCGGAACGACTGCTCGCCGAACAACGCCAGCTCCACGAGCGCGCCTTGGCTGACGCAAGAGCCGCCCAGGACAAGGCCATCGCCGATCTCCGCGAAGCCTTCAAAGCCCTGAGCGCCGACGCTCTCAAGCAAACCCAACCCGAGTTTCTCCAGCTCGCCAGCGCCACGTTCGAGAAGCTCCAGGAAAGCGCGAAGGGCGATCTTGCACAGCGCCAGCAGGCCATCGCCACGCTCGTGAAGCCGCTGGAAGAACAGCTCAAGACCTACCAGCAGCGCCTGCAACAGAGCGAGACCACGCACGCCGCCACGCTTGGCGAGGTGAAGAAGCACCTCGAAACGCTCAACACCCAAAGCCAGTCCCTCTCGAACGAAACGCTCCAGCTTCGCCGTGTCCTCAGCTCGAACCAGACGCGCGGCCGCTGGGGCGAGGAGACTCTCCGGCGCGTTGTCGAGGCCGCTGGCATGAGCGCGCACTGCGACTTCTCCGAGCAGGCCCAGTCTGGCGACAGCAAGCCTGACATGATCGTCCGCCTGCCCGGCGATCGCGTGATCATCGTGGACGCCAAGGTGCCGGACCTCGATTTCCTCGACGCGACGGAGTCCGCCGATCCAGTGAAGCGCACCGAGGCGTTGCGGGCACACGCGGACAAGCTCAAGGCCACGATCAAGTCGCTCGCGGACCGCGATTATCCCGCGCAGTTTCCGAACGCGCTCGATCACGTCGTGCTGTTCGTCCCTGCGGAATCCCTCTTCAGCGCCGCGCTTGAAGGTGACCGCGACCTCATCCTCTGGGCTGCCGGCAAGCACATCATGATCGCGACACCCGCCTCGCTCATCGCGTTGCTGCGTTCGGTGAGCCTGAGCTGGAAGCAGAACGATCAAACCGAGAACGCCCGGGCCATCGCCGCGGAGGCGCAGGAACTCTTCGCCCGGGTCGCGAAGTTCACCGAGCATTTCGAAAAGATCCGTGGCGCGCTCGACAAAGCCTCCTCGGCGTACAACGAAGCCGTCGGCAGCTACGAACAACGGGTGCGGCCCAGCGGCGAACGATTGCTCAAGCTCGGCGGGAGCGGCCCGGACAAGAAGATGAACGAGATCGCACCGGTTGCGATCGCCCTCCGCCCGCCTCCGGACTCCGCAGCAGAAGCGTGAGAGCCGGTCTAAGTCGGGTTCATTCAGAAGAGTGGAGTCTAACCTCGGATGCACGCGGATGGAGGCCGGGAGTTCGGACGTCGAAGAACCCCCGCCACATGGTGAGTCCTCTTGAGTGCGCCAATCCCGGTTCCCGGAAGCCAGTTTCTCTTCGTATTCCAGTCCTGCAGCGACGATGCGCAGAGAGCAATTGAGGCGAGCCCCACCTCAGGATTTCGTCCAAGAATTTTGGTGAATCTTACAAGCCGGGGTTTGTCTCAGCGGGTTTAATCGTGGCTCAATGAAAGTCATCACACTCATCGGCGCGGGCGGCAAAATGGGCTGCCGCCTCACGGACAATTTTCTCAAGACCAACTACAAGGTCCACTACCTCGAAGTCTCGCTCAAGGGCATCGAGAATCTGACGCAACGCGGCGTTGTCCTTTCGACGCAGGCCGAGGCCGTGCCGGCGGCGGATGTCGTCATCCTCGCCGTGCCGGACGTGGCCATCGGCGCGGTGGCGCGCGAAGTCGTGCCGTTGATGAAACCCGGCGCGCTGCTCATGACGCTTGACCCCGCCGCGCCATTGGACAACCAGCTTCCGGCTCGTGAGGACATCGGCTGCGTCATCGCGCATCCGTGTCATCCGAGCGTGTTCAACTGGGAGCCGACGGAGGCGGCGTTCCGCGACTTCTACGGTGGTATCACCGCAAAGCAGGGCATCGTCGTCGCGCTCATGTGGGGCGACGAGCGCTACTACGAACTCGGCCTCGAAATCGCCACCGCCATGTATGCACCAGTGAGCCGCGCGTATCGCGTGACGCTCGAACAAATGGCGATGCTCGAACCCGCGCTCGTCGAGACGCTGGCGCAGACCTGCATGGAAGTGGTGAAGGAAGGCCACGATCGCCTTGTCGCCGCCGGCGTGCCGAAGGAAGCGGTCCGCGATTTTGTGCTCGGGCATTTGCGCATCCAGATCGCGGTTCTATTTGGCGAAGTGAATGGTACCTTCTCTGACGCCGCCTACAAGATCAGCAAGCGCGCCAAGCCTGTCCTCTTCCGCGAAGGCTGGCAGAAGATTTTTGAACTGGCGGACATCCGCGAACAGGTGCGCGACATCACCAACAAATGAACCTCGGCGTCAGCAGCTTCGCCTTCGGCTGGGGCGCGCGCATCGGACGCCCACTGATGGACGAGCTTGCCCTCGTCGCGTTCGCGCAACGGCATGGCGTCGGCATCGTGCAGTTGGGCGACAACCTGCCGTTGCATGAACGTTCCGCCGGGCAACGCGCGTCACTGAAGGCGGCGGCCGACGCGGCGGGCGTGACGCTCGAACTCGGCGCACGCGGCCTCACCGAGGCACACCTGCAAACGTATCTCGACCTTTGCGCCGAGATGCGCTCGTCGCTGCTCCGCTTCGTCGTTGATGCGGCGGGCCACGAGCCGACGTTGCCTGAACTCGCCAGCCTGCTGCGCAACGCTGCGCCCGCGCTCGCCGCCGTTGGCGTCACGCTCGGCATCGAGAATCACGACCGCTTCCGCGCCGCTGATCTACGCCGCCTCATCGACGACGTGGGCGGCCCGCGCGTCGGCATCTGCCTCGACACGGCCAACTCCCTCGGCGCAGGCGAAGGCTTGGAATACGTCGCCGAATGGCTCGCGCCCGTGACGGTGAACTTGCACGTCAAGGACGTGACCATCCGCCGCGTCGCGCATCAGATGGGATTCACCATCGCCGGCTGCACGCTGGGCGAAGGCCACTTGCCCATCCGCCCGCTGATCGAACGCCTGCGCGCCCGCAGCTACTCCGGGTCGGTGATTCTCGAAGCTTGGTGGCCGCCCGCCTTTGAAGACTCCGCCACCGTTGCCGGTGAACTCGCCTCCGCCGAGGCTGGACTCCGGGTCTTGAAACAATGGCTGCAAACCTGACTTACTTCCTCCCATGAACTCCCGATGGCTCATCGCCGCCGCGCAACCCGCATTCCGGGAGGAAACTATCGTGCGAATCTTGGAATCATCTCAGAGTCCGCTATGACTGGATTCGAACCGCTACTGAAGCTGGCGATGCTCACGCTCCTGATTCTGGGAGCCGCGATGTCGCCGGTATCCGGATGCATCTGGGACAGCGATACGCTCGGTAGTGAGAAACGAGGCAGGCCGAAGCTGGCGGACATCATTCTCAACAATACCAAGCCGGCTGTTGATGTTCCCAACTTGCAGGCCAGGCTCGACAGTCTGCTGCGAACGCCGCGCCCGGAGGAACCGAGTTGGATCAACGACGTGGCTGGCGCGCACCTGCGGCTGGGTCAGGCCCAGAAGGCGGCTGAACTCTTGATCCCGGCGGCCGCGCGCTGGACGAACGATTACGGCATCCACGCGAATCTCGGCACCACCTATCACTTGATGGGGCGTTACGCCGACGCAGAGCACCACATCGCCCGTGACCTTGAGCTCAATCCTGACGCTCATTTCGGTTTGGAGAAATTTCATCTCGCGCTGTTGCAGTATCTCGTCCGTCCAAAGTCCTGGCAGGAACAGCGGTTGTATGTGGATGAATTCAGCACGGCACTCGCGGCAGCTTCTGGTGCTCGCATGGGTGCTGTCGGTCTCGATGGTGACATGGATTTTACGCCATTCGCCGGCGTGACCAACCTCCCTCCGTATCGTGAACTTTGGAACTTGGCAACGGTCACCAATCTTGAAGCTGGCTTGATCTACATGGCGGAACTCAACCCTCGCGAACCGGCCGTGTTCGAAGCTCTCGGAGCGTATTGCTGGCGGAAGCGGGATTTGAATCTGGCCGTTGCGGCGTTCGAGCGGGCGATCCAATTAGGTTCGCCGAAACGCGAACTCTTGGTATCCAAGGTCGATTCCCTTCGCGAGCACATCCGGAAAGCGCGGTTGCACAATCCACCCGTCTGGCTGCTCTCACTTTACGTGGGAGGTGCAGTTCTGCTGTGCATCGCAGCCGTCATGGCAATGCGGCGACTGAAGTCGCCGCGTCGCAGAGAGAGACCAGCTGATTGAACTGATGTCATGAAACCTCTCCGCTTCGCGATCTTCGGGGCCGGCTTCTGGGCGCGGGCGCAACTCGCCGCGTGGCGCGAGGTCGGCGGCGTCGAGTGCGTCGCCATCTACAATCGCTCACGCGAACGGGCGGAGGCATTCGCGCGCGACCTCGACGTGCCGGCGGTCTATGACGACGCGGAGAAGTTGCTGCGCGAGGTGAAGCCGGACTTCGTGGACAACATCACCGAGGTTGGCGGGCACAAGCCGCTCTCGCTGTTCTGCGCGAAGCATCGTATCCCGTGCGTCGTCCAGAAGCCGATGGCGGCCTCGGTGAAGGACGCGCGGGAAATGGTCGCCGCGTTCGCGCGCGCGAGGACGCCGTTCTTCGTCCATGAGAACTGGCGCTGGCAGACGCCGATGCGCGCCCTCATCGACACGCTGCGCTCGGGCGTCATCGGCACGCCGTTCCGCGCGCGACTGTC
>SXGS01615568.1_pt1 | contig 26271 bp, 22 predicted proteins | sample 3174681 | NCBI WGS metagenome assembly SXGS01 (sample SAMN11356861, study PRJNA531348) | freshwater metagenome | isolation source: freshwater sample F1-80 | place: China: Fuxian Lake, Yuxi | collected 2017-12-25 | reverse complement strand
GGAAACCGGCTCATCGAGCGCCACCAATTTGGGGTTCGTCGCGAGCGCCCGGGCAATGCCAATGCGTTGCCGTTGGCCGCCGGAGAACTGGTTCGGGAACCGGTTGACGAAATCCGGCTGCAGCCCCACCAGCCTCATCAATTCCAGGATCCGCTGCTTGATCTCCGCCTTGGACATGCCGCGGTTCTCCAGCGGTTCGGAAAGCGCCTCGAAAACCGTGAAGCGCGGGTCCAAAGCCCCGGTGGGATCTTGGAACACCATCTGCAGATCGCGGCGGACCACCTTGCGCACATCGACGCTTTTCGCCTCGGAGTTCTTCGCCTCGCCGATTTGGATCAGCCCGGGCTGGCCGCGCTCGAACTCCATGATCTCCAGCAAAGTCGTGGTCTTGCCGCAGCCGGACTCCCCGACGATCGAGAAGCACTCGCCTTCGCGGATGTCGAAGCTGACCCCGTCGACCGCTTTGACCGTGCCGATCCGGCGCTTGAACAACGCACCCTTGAGCAACGGGAAGTGCTTGGTCAAATCCGCCACCCGGAGCACCGCGGTGCGCTCCAGCCGGGGCAGTCGTTCCAGCGGTGATCCGGTCAGCTCCGGCGCTTCGAAGACGTCGTGCGCATTGACTCCGACCAGCTGTCCGGTTTTGATGCACGCAGCCTGGTGCGCGAATCCATGCTCCGGGCCGGCCGCGCCGATGGTGACCATTGGGATCTCCCCGGTACGGCATTCCTCCGAAGCCAAGGGGCAACGCGGCGCGAAAGCGCAACCCGGCGGTGGCGAAATCAAGTTCGGCGGGGTGCCCTTGATCGGGACCAGCGAATTCTTCGACGATGTGTCCACCCGTGGGATCGCGCCGAGCAACCCCAGGGTGTACGGCATCCGCGGGCCGGCGTAGATGCTCTCCACCGGCCCGCGTTCCACTGCGCGGCCGGCGTACATCACCATGATTTCGTCCGCCATGCCGGCCACCACGCCCAAATCGTGCGTGATCATCACCACCGCGGCGCCGGTCTCCTGCTGCGCGGTCTTCAGGACTTCGAGCACCTGGGCCTGGAGGGTCACGTCCAGCGCCGTGGTGAACTCATCCGCGAACAGCACTGCGGGGTCGTTTTCGATCGCGATCGCGATCATCACCCGCGGCCGCATGCCGCCGGAGAATTCGTGCGGGAAGGCCCGCAGACGATCCTTGGGGCTGGGAATGCCCACCAGCCCCAAGAGTTCAACGGTCCGGGCTTCTTTGGCCTGTTTGCTCATGCCCGGATTGTGGATGGTCAACGTCTCGATGATCTGCTGCCCGATGGTCAGCACCGGAGTCAGCGAGGACAAGGGGTCCTGGAAGACCATGGAAATGTCCTTGCCGCGGTACTTGGACATTGCTTTGTCGCTCAGCCCCAACAGCTCCTGACCGCGGTACTGCACCGAGCCGGTGATGTCCGCGGTTTCCGGCAGCAGGCCCATTACGGCCATCGAGGACACCGATTTGCCGGAACCCGACTCGCCGACGATGCCCAGGGTCTGCCCTGGCCGCAGGTCGAAGTCGATCCCGCGGACCGCATGGTTGATGCCGTTCTCGGTGTTGAATCTGACGTTGAGGTCACGCACGCTCAGCACGGCATCGGAGGGAACCGCGAGGCCGGAACCTGCCGGCAGTCCGATTTCTTCCGGACCCAGATTGATCGTCATTTCTTCTTAGCCTTGCCTACTGAGGTGGAGCTGGGGTCGAACGCATCGCGCAGGCCGTCATTGAGCATGGACAGCGAACCGGTCAGGAAGAACATCGCCAGCAAGGGGTACCAGAACATCCAGGGATAGGAGCTCACCTGGGAGCTGGCTTGGCCGATCAAGACGCCCAGGCTGATGTCCGGGTCCTTGATCCCGATGCCGATGAAGGAGAAGGCGATTTCCGCGAGGATCGCGGCGGTCACGCCGCGGGTGATGTCCAGGACCAGCAGCGAGCCGATGTTCGGCACCAGGTGCCGCCAGACGATTTTGAACGGATGCACCCCCATGAATTGCGCCGCTTTCACGAAGTCCCGGCTCATCAAGGACTTGCCCAGCGAACGGATCAACCGGGCCGCGCCCATCCAGCCGAAAATCAGGATCACGATGGTCAGCAGGATCCAGCCGGGCAGGCTGCTCTGCAATCCGCCGCCGCCGCTGGTCACGATGGCCACGATCAGGATCGAGGGCACCATGATCAGCGCTTCCAGGATGAACAGCATGATCCGCTCCAGCCGGCCGCCGAAGTAGGCCATGGTGCAGCCGTAAATCGCGGCGAACAGCGCACTGCCGATGCCGACCACGAGGCCGATCACGATCGAGGTGCGGATGCCTTCCACCATCTGGGCGAACAAATCGCGGCCGCCCTGGCTGGTGCCGAACCAATGCGTGGCGGACGGGCCGGTGCCGATATTGAGCGGATCGATCGTGGTCTTGTCCCACTGCTGCAGGAAAACCCCGGCCGTGGAGAACAAGCAAAGCAGCAAGAAGATGACCAGACCGGCCACCGCGGTCTTATTGCGCAGGAACCGGCGGAAGATGATCTGGGCTTTGCCCATCACCTGCTCGTCGCCCGATTCGAGGGCCTCTTCGAGATGCTCCTCGCTCGGCCCGGGCGCGCTGTTGACGACGCTCATGAAACCCTCACTCTCGGGTCGACGATGCTGGTCGCCAGATCAGCCAGGATCGCGCCGACTGCGAAGACCAGGGAACCGAAGGCGACCGTCATCACGGTGCCATTGACGTCCGCCGTCGTAATCGCTTGGATCGACCACAAACCGATGCCCGGCCAGGCGAAGATCATCTCCGCGAAAAATGCTCCGGTGAACACGGCCGGGATGTGGAAAGCGATCGACTGCGCCACTGGGATGAAGGACACTCGGAGGCCGTGCCGCCGGATCGCTTGATTCCTCGTCAGTCCTTTGGCCCGTGCAGTGCGCACGAAATCGGCATTGACGTTGTCCAGCAAATACTGCCGCTGCGCGATTTGGAAGGTCTGCCAACCGAAGATGGTGAGCGCGAAAGTCGGCACCACGTAGTGCGCCAGCAGATCCAGGAAGGCGGGGAAGCCCGGAGCTATGCCCACGGTGGATATCCCGGTCACGAAGAAGATCTGCGAGCCGGCCATTTCGTTGATCTTGATCGCGCCGAGTTGGACCAGGAAGTAGCCGATCGGCGCCGGCAGGATGTAGACCAGGTAGCTGTAGCCGGTGATGATCCGGTCGGAAAATTTGTATTGCCGGGCGGCGGAATACACGCCCAGGGCCACTCCGATCAGGATCGTGAGCACCATCGCGGTGATGTACAACCGGGTGGAGACCCAGACCCGGTCGCCGAACTCGGCATTCACATATGAACCATTGGGGCTACGCCCCCAGTCCCAGCGAGTGACCACGCCGAGCAGCCAATCGCCGTAGCGTTCAATCGGGTTCTTGGTCGGGTCCAACCCCAGACTGGCGAAGTTCGCCTGCACTTGTTCCGGGCTCGGCCGGGGAGTTCGTTCCTGTTCCAGCAAAGTCGGCCGCATGGTCGATACGGCCAAGAAATAGGTGGCGGACGTCGTCAGGAAAATCATGACTAGATAGGTGGCGGCTCGTTTGAGCAGATATACAAGCATGGGACGGTTACTGGCGCGGCTCCGACGTGGTCAATCCAACGCACCCGACATCCAACATCCCCCAGCTTTTCAATGACACCTGTATCAGTCCTCCCGACTGGTTCGTCGTCGATGCGCGTTTTCCGCCACAACCCCCGTTGGCTCTGGTGAGCACCGCGCCGGGCTATTCGATAAACAGCCCAACCCATGTGCCGCGCATCACATTGGACCGAATCTAGCACAGGGATTTCACCCGGTTGACCGTGCGAACCCACAGCAATAACCGGCCGACATCTGTAGGAAACAGATAGCGCTCAGCAACAACCTGTCGGCAAAACCCGTCGAATAGCGCACAAAACTCTGCTTGCTGTGCAAAAAATACAGCGATGAACGCCATTGAAGTCCAAAAGCAACTAACTAAAACCGTTTACTCGTTACAAAAACGTTACCCAACATTCACAGCGGAAATACCTGTCATGCAACCTCTGTTGATCAGGAGGCAACCTAGGGGTTTATGCTGGAAAACGTGACTTCCCTCATGGACGGCCCGCTGACCGACCTGTTCTCAGCCCGCGCCGCAAACATCAAACAATCCGCAGTGCGCGACGTTTTCGAAATCTCGATGCGCCCGGGGCTGATTTCGCTGGCCGGCGGAAACCCCTACCTGCAGTCGCTGCCGCTGGAAAAGCTCGGCGCCACGGCCGCCGCGATCATCGCCGAACAGGGCTTGGAAGCGCTCCAGTACGGCGGCGGCCAAGGCACTCTCGAGCTGCGCGAGCAGATCTGCCAGGTGATGGCAGCCGAAGGCATCCTCGACGCCGACCCGGACAATGTGGTGATCACCGCGGGTTCGCAATCGGCACAGGACGTCGCGGCGAAGGTCTTCTGCGATCCGGGCGACGTGGTGCTCGTGGAAGATCCCACCTACGTCGGGGCACTGAATACCTTCGAGGCCTACCAGGTGGAGGTCATCCCGGTGGCGGTCGACGGCGACGGCTTGGTCCCGGACGCGCTCCGCGCCCAATTGGCCCGGCTCCGCGCCGCCGGCAAACGGGTGAAACTGCTCTACACGATCCCCAACTTCAACAACCCCTCAGGCGCCATGCTGGCCGAAGACCGCCGCCAGGTGGTGATCGACATCTGCCGCGAAGAACACGTCCTGATCCTGGAAGACAATCCTTACGGATTGCTCAAGTTCGACGGCGAGCCGTTGGCGCCGTTGCGGGCCCGGGACAGCGAGCAGGTGCTCTACCTCGGTTCGTTCTCCAAAATCTTCGCCCCGGGCCTGCGGATCGGCTGGGCCCTGGTCCCGACCGCACTGAAGCAGCGCTTCTACCTGGCCAGCGAGGCGGTGACCCTGTGCCCGCCGTCGTTCAACCAAATGCTGGTTTCCGCCTACCTGCGCGAATACGACTGGCTCGGCCAAGTGGCGCACTACCGCTCGCTGTACCGCGAGCGCTGCGAAACCATGCTGGAAGCACTCGACGAGCACATGCCTGCGGGAGTCAGCTGGAATCGGCCGGCCGGCGGCTTTTTCATCTGGCTGACTTTGCCGGAGGGCATCGACACCTACCCCTTGCTACACGAAGGGATCGAAGCCGGCGTGGTCTTCGTGCCCGGCGCGGCTTTCACCGGCGCGGAGCACAGCAACTCGCTGCGGCTCGCGTTCAGCGCGGTCAACTCCGAAAGCATCCGGGAAGGCGTCCGGCGGCTCGCGCCGGTTCTGGCTGAAGCGATCAGCGCGCGCTGACCGCTTCAGCCGGCTGCGCCGAACGGCGCAACCGGACGAACAGATAGCCCAACGCGATCGAGGCCACTCCGGCGCCGAAGGCGAAGGCGATGTAGTTCGAGTTCACCCCGAGATTCGCGGCGAGCAGCAAGCCGCCGACCTGCGGAGCGGCAACCGCGCCGATCCGTCCGACGCCGAGCGCCCAGCCGAGTGCGGTGCCGCGCAGGCGGTCCGGGTAATGGTTGGCGATTGCGGCCAGAATCAGGCATTGCGTACCGTGCGTGCCCACCCCGGCGACCACCAGCAGCACGTAGACCATCGCGGTCGGCGGATTGACCAGAAGCAGGAGCAGGCTCGCCGTGGCGAAGGCCGCAGTCACCGAGGCCACCCGCAATGGCCCGAAGCGGTCGGCCAAGGGCGCGGCGAGCAATGAACCGGCGACGGCGCCGAGGTTGAGTGCGATTGCGAAGGTCAGGGCGGAGCCGAGGTTGTGCCCGGCGGTCTGCATCAGATTCGGCAGCCAAATGCCCAAGCCGTACCAGGCGAACAAGGTGGCGAGCACGGCCAGTGCGAAAAGCAGGCTCGGCGCCAAATAAGGCGTCTTCAGAATATTGCCGAAGCCGACCCGGTCCGTTTTCGCCGACAACCGGGACTGCTTGCTCAAGGTCTCCGGCAAGTATCGCCAGGCCAGCGGCAGCAGCACCACGATCGCCAACGCCGCGACCAGGAACATCGACTGCCAGCCGAATGCCGGGATCAGACCGATACCGAGCAGCGCAGCCATGGTCCCGCCGATCGGCACCCCGGAGAGCATCAAGGTCGCGATCATGGCCCGGAACTTCACCGGCACCAACTCTGCCGCGAGCGCGGCCACCGACGGCATCAGGCCGCCCAGCCCCACTCCTGCGATGAAGCGGAACACCCCGAACAGCACCGGCCCCGGAGCCACCGCGCACAGCACCGTGAAAACCGAGAAGACCAGGGTGCAGGCCAGGATCGTATTGCGCCGGCCCAAGCGGTCCGCGGTCCGGCCGGCCAGCAATGCGCCCACCAGCATTCCGGCGAAGGCCACGCTGCCGAGCGTCCCGGCGGTACTGCGGGTCAACCCCCAGTCGGTGTCCTGGATCAGCGAGGTCTGCACGGTGCCGTAGACGATCAGGTCATAGCCGTCGAAGACCACGAGCAGCCAGCAGACCACGACGGCGATCACCGTGGCGCGTTTCCCCAGGACGGGGCGTCCCGGGTCCGTTGGTTCGACCCGCGTTGCGGGCTCGGACTTCGGGGCCGCTGGATTCGATGGGGGTTGGGATGTGCTCATATCGTGTCCTCATTGACCGTACTGACCGGGACCCGGCATAGTCCGGGTAATCCCATGACACTTCCTGTTCCGCTTGACTTCTATCAATATAATTCTTCTATGCAGAATAAACAGCCGGGAAATCTGCCCCGGAAACCGAGCTACGCGCTGGAGTCCGTGGACAATGCACTGCGGCTGATGCAATTGCTCCGGGATGTGGGGCAGATCCGGCTCAAGGACGCCGCGGTGGAGCTCGGCATCGCACCCTCCACGGCACACCGCCTGATGGCTATGCTGGTCTATCGCGGATTCGCGGTGCAGGACGAATCCCGCCACTACCAGCCCGGGCCCGCAATCGGACTCGCCCCCGCCGGGATGCAGTGGGCCAAAGACCTGCGAGCCCTGGCCCAACCGCATCTGGAACTGCTGTCCAGCCGACTCGGCGAAACCGTGAATCTGATGATCCGAGTAGGCAGCAAAGTCCGATTCCTTTCGACCGTGGAATCCGATACTTTCCTGCGGGTCGGCGACCGGCAGGGCACCGCCTTCGAAGCCCGGGACACCTCCGGGGGCAAAGCACTCCTGGCCGAGCTCCCGGACGTCTCGTTGATCCAGCTCTACCGCTCCAAAAGCGCCGCCCTGTCCGGGGACCTGCTCGATGAGAAATCCTTCAACTCGCTGCGCGCCGAGTTGGCGACCGTCCGGACCACCGGTTATGCCTTGAACCGGGACAGCACCGAAGCCGGGGTCTCCGCCGTCGGCACGGCACTGCACAACTGCTCGGGCGAAGCCGTCGCCGCATTCGCGGTGGCCAGCCCGACCACCCGGTTCGCAGCGCTCCTGGACAAGCGCAGCCTGGAGCTGATCCGGCTCTGCCGGCAGGACATCGATCGGGACATCGCCCAACCGACCAGCTAGATTCTTCTCTGAAGAATTTTCTCGTGCCGGCTCGTACCACCTGGTTAGGCTCGCAACCTGATCTGATCCGACAGGAGCGAGCATGCACAGCGATATCACCGATGGCCCTCCGGAACCGGAGCTCGAGCAGCTCTACCGTGACTTCGCCACCGAAAACCTGAACCCGCTCTGGACCCAGCTTTCCGACTTGATGCCGGAGTCGCCGGCACCGAAGGCCGTGCCGCACGTGTGGCGCTGGAATACGCTCTACCCGCTGGCGCAACGTTCCGGAGATCTGGTTCCGGTGGGCCGCGGCGGGGAACGGCGCGCGATCGCGTTGGCCAATCCCGGACTGGGCGGCGCACCCTATGTTTCGGCAACCCTGTGGGCTGCGATCCAGTATCTGGGGCCACGCGAAACCGCGCCGGAACACCGGCATTCGCAAAATGCCTTCCGCTTCATCATCGAGGGCGAAGGCGTCTGGACCGTGGTCAATGGGGATCCGGTGGCGATGCGCCGCGGCGATTTCCTGCTCACTCCGGGTTGGAATTTCCACGGCCACTACAACGAATCCGACGCCCCGATGGCCTGGATCGATGGCCTGGACATCCCGTTCGTGCACTACTCGGACACCAGCTTCTTCGAGTTCGGCTCGGAGCGGGTCACCGACGAGGCCACGCCGCCCACGTCCCGGGCCGAACGGCTCTGGGCCTACCCCGGGCTGCGTCCGCTGAGCGGTTTGGGCGAGCGCACCAACTCGCCGATCGCGGCCTACCGTTGGGAGTACACGGACCGGGCACTGGCCGAACAGCTGCTGCTGGAAGACGAAGGCCAACCTGCGACCATCGAGCCCGGGCATGCTGCCATCCGGTACAGCAACCCGACCACCGGTGGCGATGTGATGCCCACGCTCCGCGCGGAATTCCACCGGTTCCGCGAAGGCGCCCATTCACGGGCCCGGCGCGAGGTCGGTTCGTCAGTCTGGCAAGTCTTCGACGGCAGCGGAACGGTCACCCTGGACGGCCGGGAACAGGAACTCGCCACCGGAGATCTGTTCGTGGTCCCCTCTTGGGTCCCCTGGTCGATCCAGGCCCGCAGCGGACTCGATCTGTTCCGCTTCTCCGACGCGCCGATCATCGAAAAACTTCATTTCAACCGGACTTTCATCGAAGGGGAACAGCCGTGAAACTGGCCACCATCCGCACCGTCTCAGGAACCTCGGCCGCGGTCGTCCGCGGCGACGAACTGATCGAGATCGCCGGAGTGCCCGACGTCGGCGCCTTGCTCGCGGCACCAGACTGGCAGTCGGTTGCCACGGCAGCGGACGGCGCCAGGCATCAGGCTGCGGCAGCCGATTTGGCCCCGGTGGTCCCGCATCCCGGAAAAATCGTCTGCGTCGGCTTGAATTACCGGAACCACATCAAGGAAATGGGCCGTGAACTGCCGGAATTCCCCACCCTCTTCGCGAAATATCCGGAAGCCCTGATCGGCCCGCGGGACGACATCGAGCTGCCGGCTGAATCCGATCAGGTCGATTGGGAGGCCGAGCTCGCCGTGGTGATCGGCAAACCGGCCCGCCGGGTCAGCGAAGCCGCAGCCGCCGATCACATCGCCGGGTACGCGGTGCTCAACGATGTCACCATGCGCGACTACCAATACCGCACTCCGCAATGGTTCCAGGGCAAAACCTGGGAAAATTCCACCCCGTTCGGCCCCTACCTGGTCACACCGGATGAATTTGCGTTGGGGGCCATCCTGCGTGGCCAGGTGGACGGCCGAACGGTTCAAGAGGTCCCGACGTCGGATTTGGTCTTCTCACCGGCCCAGCTGGTTGCCTATATCTCGACGATCTTCACCTTACAGCCCGGCGACGTGATCGCCACCGGCACTCCGGGCGGCGTGGGCCACGCCCGGAAGCCGGCCGAGTACCTTTCCGACGGGAATCTGCTCAGCACCTCGATCGACGGTTTGGGCGAGCTGCAAAACCGTGCGGTAAAAGTCGTGGACCATGCCGGCGCGAACTGACCGGAGCACCGATCCGGAGGTTCTGGCCTGGCTGCTCCAGGCCAGGCGCGGCACCGCCTACTTCGCCCGGAAACTCAATGAACTCACCGATGCAGAGCTGGCCGGGGACTCGCTGTTGGCCGGCTGGACCCGGAAGCACCTGGTGGCCCACGTGGGCTACAACGCCCGGGCACTCGCCCGGTTGGTGGAGTGGGCGGCCAGCGGCGTCGAAAACCCGATGTACCCCTCGGCCTCCGCCCGGAACGAGGAAATCGCCTTGGGCGCCACGCTCAGCCCGATCGCCCTGCGCAACCTCTTCGACCATGCCGCGATCCACTTGAACGTGGAGTGGCGCGACCTTCCGGACGACCGCTGGCGCGAGGAAGTCCGTACCATCCAAGGCCGGACCTTGCCGGTCTCGGAAACCGTCTGGCTGCGCTGCCGGGAAGTCTGGATCCACGCGGTCGACCTCGGCAATGGCGGTCGGTTCGCGGATCTTCCAGAACCCGTCCTGCGCCGGCTGCATGCCGAGATCCCGGCACTATGGGAAAGCCGGGGCGAGGTCTTCGCGATTCCGGACGGCGCACTGGCCGACCAGGTGCAATGGATGAGCGGCCGGGCCGGCGCCTTGGCCGGAGCAGGCGATCCGCCGCGCTGGCTCTGAGCACTCAGATCCCATCGGGCCGGTCCGGCCACGCTGCCGCCCTGGCGTGGCCGGACCGGCCCGATGGCCTGCCCCAACCACGACTCCGTCGGCGCCATCCGGACTTGGGCGCAGTTGGGCCGGGTATCGGATGGCACGACCCGGCCCAACTGCGCCCGAGTCGGCGGCACGCAGTCCGATTATCGAAGCTTGTCTTGGCCGGGCACACATGATCAGCTAGGCGCATGCCCGGCGAACCACTCCGACTTCGGACCGACGACGGTCAAACCCTGGCCGCCACAGTCTTCGAGCCCAGCGCTGCCGCCACCGAAACCGTGGTGATCGCCTGCGCCACCGGCGTGCTGGCCAGATATTACCGGCGCTATGCGGAGTTCCTCGGCCAGCACGGCTACCGGGCAATCACCTTCGACTACCGCGGGGTCGGCGAATCCCGGACGGCAGACCTTTCGACGCTGCGCGGGCCGTGGAGCGATTGGGGGCGCTACGATCTGGACGCGGCATTGGGCTACGCCCTCGATCGCGGGAAGGCTTCCCTCGTCGGGCACAGCTTCGGTGGTTTCGCGGCAGGCCTGGCACCGCACGGAGCCGGGCTGCACCGAATCCTGATGGTCGGCGCCCAACACGCCTTCTGGCTCGACTACCGTCATGGCAGCCGGGCCCGGTTCTGGTACCGATGGCACCTGAAGATGCCCCTGCTGACCCGCCGGTACGGATATTTCCCGGGGAAGCGGCTGGGGCTTACCGAAGACCTGCCGCGCGGCGTCGCCCTGGACTGGGCCTGCAGCCCGCGCGACTTCACCCGGCGCGATCCGGAACTACGCCGGAACTTGGCCGCAGTGGAGGCACGAATCGCCGCGGTAGCCGCCACCGACGACCCGTTCGCCACCCCGCGGGCCACCGAAAGAATGCTCGGCTACTACCCGAACGCCGTGAAAACCAGCAGCTTCCTGCCGCCGGCCCGTTACCGGCAAACCGAAATCGGACACTTCAGCTTGTTCAACGACAAGTTCGCCACCACCTTTTGGCTGGAAACTGTGGATTTCCTGGCCGGCCGGGAGCCTTGGCCCTGAGCCGGCTAGTTGCGGATTTCAGGGCCGGCGAATTCAGTCCAGCAGCAGCGCCGGCTCCTCCAGGATCGCCGCCACGTCGCCCAAGAACCTCGCTGCCACATCGCCGTCGACCACCCGGTGGTCGAAGGACCCGCCGAGGGTGGTGATCCAACGTGGCACCACCTGGCCATCGACCACCCAGGGCTTCTGCTTGACCGTGCCGAAAGCCACGATCCCGACTTCGCCCGGATTGATGATCGGGGTACCGGTATCCAGCCCCAGCGCCCCGATATTGGTGATCGTGATGGTTCCGTCTTGCATCTGCGCCGGCTGGGTCTTGCCCGCCCGTGCGGTTTCCGCCAAGGAACTCAGGGCGACCGCCAGCTCTTTGAGCGAAAGCCGCTGTGCATCTTTGATGTTCGGCACCACCAAACCACGCGGCGTGGCTGCAGCGATGCCGAGATTCACGAATCCCTTGAGCAGGATCTCCTGATCCGTCCACGCCGCATTGACGCTCGGATTGCGCCCGGCAGCCCAGATCACGGCCTTCGCCACGATCAGCAGCGGGGATACTTTGACCCCCTCGAAGTCGCGGCTGGTTTTGAGCCGCTTGACGAACTCCATGGTGCGGCTGGCATCCACGTCGATGAAGATGCTGACATGCGGCGCGCTGAAGGCACTGCGCACCATGGCCTCCGCAGTGGCCTTGCGCACGCCTTTCACCGGAATCCGGACCACTTCTCCGGTCCAGGCGCCCACCGGTTCACTCGACGCCGTGGTCCGGTCCCGGTAATCCACCAAGTCCTTCCGGGTGACTTCGCCGCTTTTCCCGGTAGCCGGCACCAGGGCCAAATCGAGACCCCAATCCTTCGCGGCTTTCCGCACCGGCGGCGCTGCCAACGGACGGGCTGGGGGCAGCGTCCCGACTCGCGCCGTCGCTTCCGGCGCGACCGTCGCTTCCGGCGCGGCCGTCGCAGCGGGTGTCGGCGTGGCCGGATCGGCACCCCGGCGGGCCCGGCGGTGCACTGCATCGGCTTTGGGTCCGGTGCCGACCAGGGGCCCGGGCGGTGCGGCTTCGACCGCGCCGCCGATCGGCTCGGCCGAAGCTGTCGGACTGGCCGAAGCGGTATGCGGAACGGTGAGTTTCCCGGACTCCGGAACCATCAGCTCCGGCGCGATGTCCAGTTCCGGCTGGCTGAGCAGGACACCGGCACCGCCGCCGATCGCGATGATCGGAGTGCCGACGTCGACCGTCTGGCCTTCGGCCACCAGCAGCGCACTGACTGTGCCGGCGAAAGGCGAAGGCAGCTCAACCAGCGATTTCGCGGTTTCGATCTCGACCAGGACGTCGTTGATCGAAACCTGGTCGCCCACTTTGACCTTCCACGAGACGACCTCGGCCTCGGTCAGGCCTTCCCCGACGTCCGGCAAATTGAAAGTCTGCACCAGTTCCCCCATCAGTAGGCCATCGCCCGGTCGAAGGCTTCCAACACCCGATCGATGTCCGGCAGATAATGCTCTTCGACCCGGGCCACCGGATACGGCAGGTGGAAACCACCCACCCGGATCACCGGCGATTGCAGCGAATAGAACGACCGTTCACTGATCCGGGCCGCGATTTCACCGCCCAGGCCGCCGAACGTGGGCGCTTCATGGGCGATCAACAACCGGCCGGTTTTCTGCACCGATGCATTCACGGTGTCGAAATCGACCGGTGACAGCGATCGCAAGTCGATCACTTCGATGCTGCCGCCGTCCTGCGCCGCCGCCTCGGCCGCAGCCAGCGCGACCGGCACCAGCGGCCCGTAGGCGACCAGCGTGGCATCGTTGCCCTCCCGCAATACCTGGGCTTCGAAGGCGCCGCGCCCCGGGCTTCCGGTGTCCACCTCGCCTTTGAGCCAGTAGCGACGTTTCGGCTCGAAGACGATCACCGGATCCGGGCAGGCTACCGCTTCCTGGATCATCCAGTACGCGTCGTGCGGGTTCGACGGCGTAATGATGCGCAGCCCGGCGGTGTGCGCGAACAAGGCTTCCGGCGACTCGGAGTGGTGTTCGATCGACCCGATTCCACCGCCGTAGGGAATCCGGATCACCACCCCGGCGCTCAGCTGGCCTTCGCTGCGGGCATGGATTTTGGCCAGTTGCGTGGTGATCTGGTTGAACCCGGGGAAGACGAAACCGTCGAATTGGATCTCGCACACCGGCTTGTAGCCGCGCAGGGCCAGGCCGATCGCGGTGCCCACGATGCCGGACTCGGCCAAGGGGGTGTCCACCACCCGGTCCGCGCCGAACTCGGCTTTGAGCCCCTCGGTGACCCGGTAGACGCCGCCGAGGTCGCCGATGTCCTCGCCCATGAGCAAGGTGTCCGGATCGTCCTCGAGCACCCGGCGCAACCCTTCATTGATCGCCTTCGCGATGGTCAGCGTGCTCACTTCTGCACCCCTTCGGATTCGAATCCGGCCTCGTACTGTTCCCACCAGGCCAGCTCCTCGGCCACCAGCGGGTGCTGTTCCGCGTACACATGCGCGAACGAGCTGCGGATGTCCGGCATTTCCATGGCCAGCACCGCGGCACGGACGCTGGTCGCCAATGCCTCGCCGTCGGCCGCGAGTTGCGCGAAGAACTCATCATCGGCGCTGCCTTCGGCGCGCAGCAGTTTTTCCAGCCTGGACAATGGATCCCGACCGGCCCAGAGCTGCTCTTCGGCGCTGCCCCGGTATTTGGTCGGATCATCCGCCGTGGTGTGCGCACCCAAGCGATAGGTCACGGCTTCGATCAGCACTGGACCGGCACCGGCGCGAGCCTGTTCGAGCGCCCAACTGGTGACCGCATGCACCGCCAGCACGTCATTGCCGTCGACCCGGATCCCGGGGAACCCGTACCCGGCTGCCCGGTTGGCCAGCGGGACTTTGGACTGGACTTCGAACGGCACCGAAATCGCCCATTGGTTGTTCTGGCAGAAGAACACCACCGGCGCTTTGAACGAGGCTGCGAAGACCATGGACTCGTGCACGTCGCCTTCGGAGCTCGCCCCGTCGCCGAAATAGGCGATCACCGCGGCCGGCTCCTGCTGGCTGCCGGAATCAGCACCGGCCTGCGCCGACTTGGCCTGATCGCGTTGGATGCCCATCGCATAGCCGACGGCGTGCAGGGTCTGCGCCGCGAGCACCAGGGTATAGAGGTGGAATCCGTGTTCCTTCGGGTTCCAGCCGCCGTGCGAGACGCCGCGGAAGAGCTTCAGCAGCTTCCCCGGGCCGATCCCGCGGATCATCGCGATCGCGTGCTCCCGGTAGGTCGGGAAGAAGTAGTCTTGGCTGGCACCGGCGCGGGCCGAACCCACTTGGGCTGCCTCCTGGCCGATCGCCGGCACCCAGAGGGCCAACTCGCCTTGCCGCTGCAGGGCGGTGGCTTCTTGGTCGAATCTGCGGGCCAATGCCATGTCCCGGTAGAAACCGCGCAGGGTTTCCGGACTCAGCGCCTGGGCATATGCGTCGAATCTGGGATCCTGGCCACGACTGCCGTCCGGCGCGAGCAATTGCACCATGCTTGCGTCGTCCACTCCATTGCCGGGCATCTCAACAACCGCCACAGCGTCACCTCAATTCCATGCTTCGCGATGGAAATATTCCTTCCGCGGAATACATAACTAGCGCGGAATATTTCCCCAACCCAGCCTCTACTCTATCCGTTCCGGAAAGCCGGGCCGCGCTGTGTGAAGCGTTAGGAAGCAAGCGGCGTCTTTGTATAACCCGCACAGATTTCCAAGAGCCTGCTGTTGGCGGCTGCTTCCCCGATGCTGACCCGGACGCCCTCCCCGGCAAATGTCCGGACGGAAAGCCCCGCGGCTTCCGCCACGGCCGCAAAGTCGGCGGAATCCTCACCGAAATTGAGCCAGAAGAAATTTCCCTGGGCATCCGGGACCGGCCAACCGAGAGCGCGCAGGCCGTCCAGCACCCGCTCCCGTTCGAAGATCAGGCTTTGTACCCTTTCGATAATTTTCTCGTTCAGTTCGATTGAGGCGATGGCCGCTTCCTGCGCCACTGCTGAAGCGGTGAACGGCGATGCGGCGATCCGCAGCGACTCGGTGATCCCAGGGTGCGAGATCGAGTAGCCGATCCGCAGGCCGGCCAATCCATACGCCTTGGAGAATGTACGCAGCAGAACCACGTTCGGATACTTCCGATACATGTCCAGGCCTCGGACCATCTCCGGGTCGGTGCTGAACTCGGTGTAGGCCTCGTCGATCACCACGACGATCCGCGGCGGCACCTGGTCCAGGAATTCCACTACTTCAGCGGTATGCAGCACCGGGCCGGTGGGGTTGTTCGGCGTGCAGAGCACGATGACTTTGGTCCGTTCGGTGATCGCTGCGGCCATCGCGGGCAAATCATGCCGTCCGTCCGCCGCCAGCGGCACTTGGACACTCGCGGCACCGGTCAAGCCGACCGAAATCGGATAGGCCTCGAACGAGCGCCACGGATAAATGACTTCATCCGGCGCGGCCTCGTCATTGGCGCCCGCGAAAGCCGCCAGAATCTGGTTGAACGCCCCCAGGCCACCGGTCCCGGTGACGATGTCGTCGGCTGGAACGCCCAGGAATTCGCCCAGTACCGCGCGCAGCGGCGCCGCGGTCGGATCCGGGTAGCGGTTGATCGACTCGAGATCGGAGATCGCCGCGAGGACCTCGGGCAACGGAGGCAGCGGATTCTCATTCGAGGAAAGTTTGAAACTCGCCACGCCGGCCACTGGAACCGGCGGTTTTCCCGCGGCGTAGCGGGGCAGTCGGCGGAGCGCCGGACGCGGAATTGCAGGGCTGGAATCGGGGGCTTCAGTGCTCACCATCACACTCTAACTGCTCTCCGGCGACCCGGAAACCGTCCCGGCACTGCCCAATCGAGGCCGAATGTGCCAGCATAGTCGGATGGGAAGATTCCTCGTCCGAGTAGTGATCAGCACCGTTGCGCTCTGGGTCACCAGTTGGGTCCTGCCCGGAGTCCGGATCAGCACCGAAGGCACCATGAACGTGGCTCAGGGCAATGACACCTTCGCCTCAGTCTTGGCTTTCCTCTTCATCGGCCTGATCTTCGGCATCGTCAATGCCCTGATCAAACCCTTGGTGAAGCTGATTTCGCTGCCGGTGACCTTGCTGACCTTGGGCCTGTTCACCGTGGTGATCAATGCCGCGATGCTGTGGTTGACCGCTTGGCTGAGCAGCTTCACGCCGGTTCACTTCACCATCGATGCCTTCTTCTGGACGGCGATCTGGGCTGCGGTCATCATCAGCGTGCTGTCCATGATCGGCAGCGGCGTCACCGGCGTCAATCGCCAAGACAGCGCCGCAGCCCGCTGAACCTGTCCCGGCCTCCGGCCCAGCCAGGCCCTCCGAACCGGGCCTGCCGGACGGATAGCTAGAATGGGGGCATGCCTGCTGCCTCTTCTCCGCGCTACCGCCTCGCCGAAACCCAGATCGCACTCGGACCGCTCGATGGCCGCTACCGTGCCGCCGTCGCACCCTTGGTCGATTTTCTGTCCGAAGCCGCACTGAACCGGGACCGGATCGCGGTGGAGGTCGAATGGCTGATCCACTTGACCGATCAGGGCGTGCTCCCCGGCACCGCCGGGTTGAGCCAGACGCAAAAAGACCAGCTGCGCGCAATCGTCGACGAGTTCGACGTCGACTCGGTCGCTGAACTCGCCGAGATCGAAAAAACCACGGTGCACGACGTGAAGGCCGTCGAATACTACATCGGCCGGCGGCTGGCCGGGATCGGCATCGAGTCGCTCAAACCACTGGTGCACTTCGCCTGCACCAGTGAAGACATCAACAATCTTTCCTACGCTCTGGGCATCAAGGGCGCGGTGGAAAACGTCTGGTTGCCCGCCGCCCGCGAACTCAGCGCGAAACTGCGTGCCATGGCCACGGCCAACCGCACCGTCCCGATGCTCTCCCGCACCCACGGACAACCGGCGACGCCGACCACCCTCGGCAAGGAGTTGGCGGTGCTCGCCTACCGGCTTGACCGGCAGCTGCGCCGGATCTCGGAGGCCGAATACCTGGGCAAAATCAACGGTGCGACCGGGACCTATGCGGCACACTACGCGGCGGCGCCCGGCGCTGATTGGCAGGCCATTTCGCGCAGCTTCGTCGAGGGCTTGGGGCTGGACTGGAACCCGCTCACCACGCAGATCGAATCGCACGACTGGCAGGCCGAACTCTACGCGGACATCGCCCGGTTCAACCGGATCCTGCACAATCTGTGCACCGATGTCTGGAGCTATATTTCGATCGGCTACTTCGCGCAGATTCCGGTGGCCGGAGCCACTGGTTCCTCCACCATGCCGCACAAGGTGAATCCCATCCGGTTCGAGAACGCCGAGGCCAATCTGGAGATCTCCTCGGCCCTGTTGGACACCCTCGCCTCGACCCTGGTCACGTCGCGCTGGCAGCGGGATCTGACCGATTCCTCCAGCCAGCGCAACATCGGCGTGGCCTTCGGGCATTCAGTGCTCGCGATCAACAATGTACTCGGCGGGCTGGGCCGGCTCGACACCGCCGAGGCAGTGCTCGCGGACGACCTGGACCACAACTGGGAAATCCTCGGCGAAGCCGTGCAAACCGTGATGCGCGCTGAGGCGATCGCCGGCGTCCCGGGCATGGACGACCCGTATGAACGGCTCAAAGAGCTCACCCGCGGCCAACGGGTCGACGCCGGGCGGATGCAGGAGTTCATCTCCGGGCTCGGGCTTTCCGCGGAAGCGGAGGCCCGTTTGCGGGCGCTCACCCCGGGCGGCTACACCGGCATCGCCGCCGAGTTGGTGGATCACCTGCAGGACTAGCCGGCAGCGCCCCTCCGCTACCCCGGGCCCGGGCTTGGCGGCAATGGGCGGCCCGGGCTCGGAAAGGGCGAGCTAGCTCATACCAGGGTTTGCCGGCGTTCCCCGGGGAGTGCCCTCCGGGTGATCAGCCAGGCGATTCCGGCGCCCAGAATCGGCACCAGGACCGCAAGCGCCAGCAAATGCAGCCACGGCACCACAATGGTCAACCGGTCGACCATCAGGATCATCAGGACGGCGGGCAGCACCCCGAGCAGGATTCCCAAGACGCTGCCGATCAATGCGGTCATGGCGATCTGCACCGCGGCCAAGGATTTCCGGATCCGCGGCGAGGCCCCGATCCCGGCCAGCGTGGCCTGGTCGGCGCGGCCGTCCGCGAGGGCCAGCCCGGCGGTGATGCCGGCGGCACTCAGGATGATCAGTGCAGCCAGCGCGAGGACCAGCCACAGTTGCAGGGCGGAATCATCTTTGAAACCGGTCTCCACGGCGAAGTAGGGCACGGGCGGCCCGGCCCGGGTGATCTGGGCTTGCACCGCGACGGTCTCCGCCTGGCTGAGTGAACGTTCGAATTGCACCAGGAGCGTGTTGTCCGCGACCTTCAAACCCAGCCGGGCAGCCGTCTGCTCGGAGATGAAAGCGCTGTACATCAGTGCGTGATCAGGCGCTTCGACCACGGCCGGCAAGCGGACGCTGCTGTCGATGCGAAACTGATCGCGTTGCAAATCGCCGTACCCCATGGCCGGCTGCTGCCGGACATCACCGACCCCGATTTCCGCCTGACCGCTGGCCTGAAGCAATTCGTCGGAAACCACCACACCGCCGCCCGCCAGCGTCTGCAACGCCTCCGAGCTGGGCTGGTGCCCCAACAAGGCTTCGAGCTCCGCCGGACCGCCGATCAGGATGCTGGGAAATGAGCTGCGCCAGCCGGCGCGGCAGCGCGGATCGAGCCGGTCCGTCGGACGCGAATATTGGTCCAGCGGGCACCTGCTGCTCTGCGGAACCACCAAGGTGTGCTTGAGGCAGCCTGCAGAATCCATTCCCTTCGGTTCCTGGTCCGGATTGCCGAGCCAGCACAAGGCGTTCTGTTCACCACGCAGCGTCCAGGACCGGAACGGGACCGGAGTGCCCTTGGCGATCTCCCGCACCAGGTCTTCCGGTGCCAAACTGTCGATCCGGCCGGAACCCTGGTCGCCGGAGCCGGAGTAGACGGTATTCACCAGGTTCAGTGCTGCCTGGTTTAAGTTCGCGGACCAGGAGTAGCTCTCCTTGCCGCTCTGCATGACGCTGGCCACCACGACGACGGCGGCAGTGGCGAGCGTGGCGGCCGCCAGCACCGCCGCAATCGCCGGAACCGTGCGTCCGCGGTTCCGGGCCGAATCACGGGCCGCCAGGCGCCAGACCAAGGGGAGCCGTCCGGCACTCCGGGTGGCTCCGGCAACCAGCCGGTCCAGAAGGAGCACCACGCCCAGTACCGCGAACACCGCGCCGCCAATCAGCAGGATCGGGTATACCGGGGGCGCACCTGAGCTTCCCGACCGCTCGGCCAGCCCGACCGGAACTCCGATGAGCATGGCGACGGCGCCGCAGCCCAAAAGCGCCAGACCGGCCCGGGCCGGCCAGCGCCGGGGCTCGGTGACGCTCCGGCCACCACGCAGCGCGGCCATCGTCGCTTGCCGGGCAACTGCCCGGGCAGGCAGCAATGCCGCCGCATAGGCGGCCACGACCGCGACCACGACCACTGTTCCGGTGACCCAGTAATTGGGATGCAAGCCGGCAAAACTTCCGCGGCCGATGCTGCGGAAATAGCCGACCGCCAGGAGCGCCGCTGCCATCCCACCGCCGGCACCGAGCACCCCGGCGCCCAGGCCCAACCACACCGCGCCCGCGGTGACCATGGAGCGGAGCGTTCGGATTTCGGCACCGGTGGCGGCCAGCAGCGCCAATTCGCGCTGCCGTCCCTTCGCGCCCACGGCAAACGCTGCACCCGCCAGCAAACCGACTTCGAGCAGGGCCAGCGTGCCGATCAGGCCACCTAGATAATAGGCGCCCTCCTGGCTCGAGCCGCCGAAGTAGTTCCAGCGTCCGCCGTCCGGCGGGTTTTCCAGAACCGCTCTGGAGAGCACCACGACACCGCTGCGGTTGAGTTCTTTGATCTGCTCCCAGGTGACCGGCTGGTCGCCGTCCACGAAGTAAGCGGCCTCGTCCGCTGCGGACACCCCGGGCAACAACGGCGGCAATTCACCCGGACGCAGGTACAGCGCGAACTCCCGGGTCTCGACATTGCTGTCCAGCAGCGTTCCCACCACGGTGAACTGCCCGATTTCAGTGGAAATCACCCCGCCCAATCGCACCTTGGCCGCCTGCAGCAGCCCGGGCGAAGCCAAAACCTCCGCCGGCGCTTCGGGCGGTCGTCCTGAGCCGAGCGTGTATTTCCCCTCGAACACCGGGTCGAGCACCTCGGACTCGATCACCCTGGTTTGCTTGTCTGGCGCGAGTCCGGCGACATCAAGGAACCTTTCGCGCCAGCTGATCGCGCGGTAACCGGAGGGGATCGCGCCGCGTACGTCTACCGGGTTGGCATTTCGGATGGAACTCGGCATGCTGAATTCCCGGTCGTCCAACGGGCTCTGTTGCTGGTACGGGGGCTTCATCGAGGTTTTCGTGAATTTGGCCTGCGCCTGACCGAGCAGCATCGAGACCGCCTCGGCTTGGGTGGGTACGGCTGATTCGCCGAAGGTCGCGGCGGCGCTCAGTCCGAATACCGGCAGCATGATCAGCAGCATGATCAGGATCGATCGCCCGCGGTGTTTGCGGATGTCCCGCCAAGCCATTTTCAGGGCCAGCCGATAGCGCCGCCAACGCCCACCGGGCAACGGCAACAACTCGAGCGGCGCGGAATCAGCAGGCACCGCGGCCACCCTCCGCGCAGCTCGGCTCAGTCACCGTGAAAGGCAGCGGCGAGCAGCATCGACGGGTCGTTCTGCGACACCGATTCATCCACGACCCTGCCATCACGCAGAAAGACTACTCGGTCCGCCCAGGCCGCATGCCTGGCTTCATGGGTCACCAGAACCACCGCGGCTCCGGAATCGGCCCGGGCACGCAAGACTTCGAGGATGCCGTCCCCGGTGGCCGAATCCAAAGCTCCAGTCGGTTCATCGGCGAGGATCAACCGGCGCTCGCCCACAATCGCCCGGGCAATGGCGACCCGCTGCTGCTGGCCACCGGACATCTCATCCATGAAGCGGTGCGCGACTTCCGGGATGCCGACCTGGCGCAGGGCGTCCATCGCCTCATCCTGAGCCTTGGCCGAGGCCACGCCATCGAGTTCCCGGGGCAAAGCCACGTTTTCCAATGCGGTCAAGGTGGGCACCAGGTTGAAGTCCTGGAAGACATAGCCCACGGCGCGCCGGCGCAGCCGGGCCAATTCGTTCAGGCCCAATCCGTTCAACGGAGTGTTCTCCACGAAAACCTCACCGGATGTGGGTTGGTCCAGGCCTCCGGCCAGGGTGAGCAGCGACGATTTTCCGGAGCCGGAAGGGCCCATCACCGCGACGAATTCGGTGGCGTGCACGGTCAGGCTGAGGTTCCGCAGGGCGGCGATCGCGGTTGCGCCGCTGCCAAAAGTCTTGCTGACTCCGGTCAACTGCAGGACTTGGTTGCTCAACGGATCGCCTCTCGTTGCAGCTCCTCCGGCATGGCGGCTTTCCGCCGGTCCGGAGCCGATTTCCGGGCCGACGCGCTGCGCACGACTCGGGATTCGCAATGGTCCAACCAGCGGACCTCGGCCTCAGTGGAAAAGATCAACGAGTCCAGGACCAGCAGCCAGGCGACATCCGTCTCGGCGGCATCCGCGGCCGAATCCCGGCGCGCTTTGGTGTAATCCTGGAGCGCCCGCATGGACGCCGTCCGTTGCCCTTGGATGATCCCGGCTACGTCGACCCCGGGAAGAGTCACCGCCAGGGCCAACTTGATCGCGAGTTCATTGCGCGGTGGATTGCTGCGCTCCACAGGTTGGCTGAACCAGTCCTGGACCTCGGCGCGGCCGGTGTCGCTGATGCTGTAGATCACGTGGCCTTCGCCGTCGTCGCCGTCCTTGACGATCAGCGAATCCCGTTCCAGACGGTCCAGGGTGGTGTAGACCTGACCGATGTTCAACGGCCAGGTGGCACCCGTGCGCTCCTCGAACTCGAGCCGCAATTCGTAGCCGTAACGGGGCCGTTCTTGGAGCAGTGCGAGCAGCGAGTGTCGGATCGACATCTGGTCTCCTTCGATTGCATACTGCGTATGGCCAATCTAGCCATCCCGCGCCGCAATGGCAAGCACCGCGGCTCAGATAGTCAGCAGAACCTTGCCCTGGTGCTCCCCGGAGTCGAAATAGTCATGCGCCTGGCGGGCCTGGTCGAGTGGGAACGTCGCACCGATGCTCGGCTTGATCGCGCCTTGTGCAATCAGCGGCCAAACCACCCGGCGCACCTGCTCCATCACCGCGGCCTTCTCGTCGACCGGCCGGGAACGCAGCGTGGTCCCGATCACCGAGGCACGCTTGCCCATCAGCGCCGCCAGATCCAATTCCGCGGAGCTGCCGCCCTGCAAACCGATCACGACCAGACGCCCGCCCAGAGCCAGCGCTTCGAGGTTCCGCGCCAGATAGGATCCGCCCATGACGTCGAGGATCACGTCTGCGCCGCCGAACCGTTGGGCTGCGCCGACAAAATCCTGTTCCCGGTAGTTGACCGCTTCATCGGCGCCGAGCTCGAGGATCTTTTCGCACTTCGCGGCGCTGCCCGCCGTGGCGATGACCCGTGCACCCAAGGCCTTGGCCAGCTGGATCGCCATCGCCCCGATGCCGCCGGCTCCGCCGTGCACCAACAATGTCTCGCTCGCTTTGAGGCCGGCGATCATGAAGACATTCGAATAGACCGTGGCCGCCACTTCGGGCAAGCCGGCGGCCGAAATCAGGTCAACTCCCTCGGGCACCGGGACCACTTGCCCGGCGGGCACCGCCACGCGCTCGGCATAGCCCCCACCGGCCAGCAGCGCCACCACTTCTTGGCCCTTGCGGAAACCGTGCCCCGCCTCGGCGATCCGCCCCGAGACCTCCAGGCCGAGATACTCCGACGCGCCGGGCGGAGGCGGATAGAAGCCACGACGCTGCATCACATCGGCCCGGTTGAGCCCGGCGGCAGCGACGTCGACGAGGACTTCGCCTTCCGCGGGCACCGGCTCCGGCACCTCGGACAACTCCAACGCTTCGGGGCCGCCGGGCTCGGTGATCGTGATGGCCTTCATGGTTCCTCATTCTGCCGTTTGCGGATTCGAACATCCCGGGCGCAGCCGCACAACCGGCTCCGTCTTTAGCAGTGAACCACGCCCGATCGGGCAAAAATTCCCAACGCAGCCTTGATCCGCGTTTTGTCGGGGCGAGTTTGTCCCACCGAGTCAACCAACTCGGTGGGATAAACCAGTTGGTCCCAATGAGTTCGCCGGCTGGGTGGGATACAGCCGCGGCCCGGCACCGGTCAAACGCTTTGATAGTTGCCCCCGGTACGTGAAACACTAGGGAACCTGGAAGGTTGTCCGAGCGGCCGATGGAGCTGGTCTTGAAAACCAGTGGGCGGTAACCCCGTCTCATGGGTTCAAATCCCATACCTTCCGCGTGAACTGAGGGAATGCCCCGGAATCCTGGTGATCCCGGGGCATTTTCATGCCCGCTCCGCAGCTCGCCCTTTGCTCCGGATGCGCTCCGGATGCGCCCGCGTCGACTCGATAGACTCTCTGCAATGGGAACCAGGGACCAAAACCGCGCCGAACGCGAAGCACTCATCATCCAGGCGACCTCGGCGGCCATCGCCGAGATGGGCTTTTCCGCGGTCCGGGTCACCGACATCGCAGAACGCGCCGGAATGACCGCCGGCCACATCAGCTACTACTTTCCGGTCAAGTCCGAGCTCCTGATGCTGGCGATCCGTGCCACCGAAGCGGAACTGATCGATGAGGCGGCCACTTCGATTGCCGGAATGACGGATTCGTGGCAACGCCTGGAACGCCTGATCGAGCTCTCGGTCGCACGCGAAGTGCACGACCCGGGCTGGGCCTTGTGGCTGGAGATCTGGGCCGAATCCCTGGACCACCCGGAGATCGCCGCGATCCACCATGAGCTCGACGGCCGCTGGCGCGAGCTGCTCAGCGAGGTCCTGGAAGCTGGCATGGCGGACGGCGCCTTCCGGCGATCGCCGGTCGCCGATGCCGCGATGCTGATTTCCACCTCGCTCGACGGGCTCTCCACCCAGCTGACCGTCGGCACACCGGGTTTCAGCCCGGCCGAACTGCGCCGGCTGGCCACAGCGCTTTGCTCGGCATTGCTGGCACCGGGCACCGGGTAGGCCACGGATTTGCATAAACTTTGGTTGTCATCCAAAATTGGATGACAACCAAAGTTTTATCCCGCCAGACGACACCAGACATCGAGGACAGGCCATGATCTCCCGCCGACGCTTGTTGACCGCTGCGGCGCCGCTGCTCGGCCTCGGCCTGCTCGGCTGCGCCCCGACCGGCAGCACTCCCGCCACTAGCCAAGCCGGCCCTGCCGGTTCCACCAACGAGACGGACAAGCCCGTGAAATTGAACCCGGACCGGATTTTCAACGCAGAATGGGAAACCCACCAGAAGACCTTCATGTCCTGGCCCAATCGGCAGATCTGGGGCAAAGACCTGGCCTACGTCCGGGATGACATCGCCAAAGTTGCCCGGGCGATCGCGCAGTTCGAAGAAGTCGTGATGCTGGCCAGCCCCGGCGAAGAAGCCGAAGCCCGCTACCAATGCGGTTCCGGCGTCACCGTGCTGACCCTCGGCGTGGACGACCTGTGGTCCCGGGACACGGTTCCAGTGTTCGTCAATGGCGCCGGCGGCCTGCGCGGCGTCGATTTCAACTTCAACGGCTGGGGCAATAAGCAACAGCACGGCAACGACGGCGGCGTCGCCAAGGCGCTGCTGGCCGCACTCGGCATGCCACGGATCGAAACGCCGATCGTGGCCGAAGCCGGCTCCCTGGAAACCGACGGGCAGGGCACCCTGCTGGTCACCAAAAGCTCCATGCTCAATGACAACCGGAACCCCGGCATGTCCCTGGAACAGCTGGACGCCGGACTCAAGGACCTGCTCGGCGTCAGCAAGGTCATCTGGTTCGACGGCGTCTACGGCCAGGACATCACCGACGCGCACGTCGACTCGCTGGCCCGCTTCACCGCGCCGGGCAAAGTTCTGCTCGATGTCCCCGGTGAGGGCGCCCCGGTCGACGACTGGTCGAGGTCCTCGGAGCAAGCCCGATCCCTGCTCCAGGACTCCCGGGACGCGAACGGCCGGGCCTTCGAGGTCATCGACCTGCCGCAACCCGATTTCAGCAAGATCCGCGGCCAGGACGACGACTTCCTGGCCTCCTACGTGAACTTCTACGTGGCCAACGGAGCCGTCCTCCTGCCGCAATTCGGCGACAAGAAGGCCGACCAGCGAGCGCAGGGAATCCTGCAGGACCACTTCCCCGGACGCAAGGTGATCGCGCTGGACATCGACACCATCGCCTCCGGTGGCGGAGGCATCCACTGCGCCACGCATGATCTGCCGGTCGTCGCGGTCTGAAAACAGCCGCTCCGGGACTGGGCAGTCATCCCGGACTTAGACTCTCAGCATGACGATCATCGACTACCTGGCCCCGGCCCTGGGCAGCTGGCAGGGCAGCAACGGCATGCGGCTGCGTCCCACCGACGACTACGAACGCTCCGCGGCGAGCGCCGAAGTGCAGATCGCCGCACGGAACTTCATTGCGATCGACTACACCTGGTCTACCGAAGGCCAGGCCCAAGACGGCCTACTGCTGATCAGCGACGCCCCGGAACCTGCAGCAGCGAAGGCGGTTTGGGCGGATTCCTGGCACTCGTCCGAGAGCTGGCTGGAGTTCCGCGGCGGCCTCGCAGACGGCCAGCTGGTTCTCGAAGCCAGCTACCCGGCACCACCCGGGCCGGATTGGGGCTGGCAGATCCGCATCGATCCGGGAACCGGCGACGGGCCGCGGATCACGATGCACAACCTGATGCCGGAGCACCCGGCCTACCAGGTCGTCGAGCTCGCCCTGGAGCGCTGAGCGGCCGCGGAAAGTTTTGGAAACGCGGTGTTGGCCCGGGCGATCGCCCCGGCCAAAACCGC
>SXGS01415705.1_pt1 | contig 26276 bp, 22 predicted proteins | sample 3174681 | NCBI WGS metagenome assembly SXGS01 (sample SAMN11356861, study PRJNA531348) | freshwater metagenome | isolation source: freshwater sample F1-80 | place: China: Fuxian Lake, Yuxi | collected 2017-12-25 | reverse complement strand
GTAAGGATTGGTCATCATGACAAATCGACGCCCCATCGTTGCCGGCAACTGGAAGATGAACACGACCGTGGCCGAGGCTGTAGCGCTGGCGACATCACTTCGTACGGCCGTGCACGACGGTGGACCGACCGAGGTCGTTCTCTGTCCGCCAACCGTTTCGTTAGTGTCTGTTCACGGTGTCATTCGCGGGTCTCATCTCGGCCTTGGTGCCCAGAACGTCCATTTTGAGACCCATGGGGCGCATACCGGCGAGGTTTCGGCCGGCATGGTTGCGAGTGCAGGTGCGTCGTACGTGATTGTTGGGCACTCAGAACGCCGGGCACGGTTCGGGGATACCGACGAGGCTGTCTCGCGCAAGGTGCGTGCCGTTCGTGCGACAGGGTTGACGCCGATCGTGTGCGTGGGGGAGACCCTTGAGGAGTACGACGAAGGTGCAACCGCAACGGTTGTGACGCGTCAGGTCAGAGCGGCACTGGAGGGTATTCCCGCCGCCGATGTGAGTGGGTTCGTCATTGCCTATGAGCCAATCTGGGCAATCGGGACCGGCCGACCGGCCTCTCCGGAGGGCGCGAACGCAACGGTCGCTGTCATCCGCGCCGTGGTCGCTGATCTCTACGGACACGAAATCGCAGAAGGAATGAGGATGCAGTACGGTGGAAGCGTGACGGCGTCCAACGCTGCCTCGCTCTTCGCCCAACCGCATATCGACGGAGCACTGGTTGGTGGTGCGTCCCTTGTGGCCGAGGGTTTTGCGTCGATCGTGGGCGCTGCTTCCGCGCGTGTGAGGTAAGTAAGAGTGCCGGCGACTTCAGAACCTGTGCAGTCACGCACGTATAATGGGGGATAGTCATGGAAACACTGTTCTACGTGGTTCAGATTGTCCTTGCCATCACGCTGATCGGTGTGATCCTGTTGCAGGTCAAAAGTGCAGGACTGGGAAGTGCGTTCGGCGGCAGTGATGCGTCGATTTACACCACACGGCGAGGGCTTGATCAGGTCCTCTTCCAGTTCACCATCGTCCTGTCAGTGGTGTTCCTGATCACGTCCCTGATCGTGCTTCGAGTGACAGGGTAGGCATGCCGCCATCGCGACTGGCGCCTTCATGGGGAAGGAGCCTTTCGACGCAGTTGATGATCGCCCTTGGCGGCATCCTGATCGTCACATTCCTGCTCGGCAGTTTCGCCCAATCTGCCGAGATAACCGAGGAGCCAGACTTCGGTGGCGCGTACATCGAAGGACTGGCCGGTTTCCCCCAGTCGATCAACCCGGTACTGGCAAGTGATGACGCGAGTAACACGCTTGTCTCACTGCTGTTCGACGGGCTCACCAGAACCGACCCGCAAGGGAGAGTGATCCCGAACCTTGCCGAGAAGTGGGAAACCTCACCGGATGCCCGAGAGTACACCTTCCACCTGCGTGATGGCGTTCGTTGGCACGACGGCACGCCGTTTTCCGCCGACGATGTCATCTTCACCTATGGTGTCCTGCGGGATCCGTCTTACTCCGGGCCCTATGGGGTGCAGTGGCGAGACGTCAACGTGGAGAAGTTGGACCGCTTGACGGTCCGGCTTTCGTTGCCAAAGGACATCTTTGCGCCGTTCCTAGAATTCACCACGGTTGGGATACTCCCGTCCCACATCCTTGGGGCGGTGGGGGCACGGGATTTGCCGGCGCACCGGTTCAATATCCAACCAGTGGGGACCGGTCCCTACAAGCTAAAGGAATTGACACCAGACCGGATAACGCTTGAGGCGAACACATCGCACACGCCATCGCCGTGGCTGGCACGCATCATCTTCCGGATCTATCCCAACTACAAGACGATCCTCACGGCGCTCGAACGTGACGAGGTCGAGGGGGCACCACTCGTCGAACCGGGCGACGTCGTGAGGTTTGAGCATCGCAAGGACGTGAAGATCTGGGATGCACCCGAGAATACGGTCACGATGCTATTCATGAACACGGCAAACCCGGTGTTGTCCGACCGTCTTGTCCGTCAGGCAATCACAAGTGCGATTGACCGTGGGCGCGTGATCAGACTGGCTCGCAATGGACACGCGCGCCCTGCTGACGGGCCGATCCTGTCGTCATCGTGGGCATATGACTCGAACGTCAGACGTCTTGAATACAACGGTGCGCACGCGCGCGCCCTTCTGGATGAGGCCGGGTGGACGGCCGACCCTGCGGGAGGACCCGGGCGACAGAAGGAGGGGAACCCCCTTCGCCTCGTGGTATTGACCAATGATCGTCCTGAACGCCTGGCTGTCGCCGGTGAAGTGCAGAGACAACTTGTGGCGATCGGGATAGATGTCGAGGTCCAGGCGACGGGTGCGGGCGGTTTGGTGCAGGATTTCCTCCTGCCTAGAAAGTTCGAACTCGCGGTTTTCAGTTGGGACTTCAATGGTTTCGACCCCGATCCTTACTCGTTGTGGCATTCCACGCAGGTGGCACCGGTGGGATTGAACATCAGTGGCTTCTCCAACCGCAAGGCAGACGAGGCTCTCGAACGAGGCCGTCGCTCGCTGGATCAATCGGAACGGAGCAAGGCGTATGCCGAGTTCCAGGTCATCTTCGCGGATGAGGTGCCGGCGCTCCCCCTCTACGCACCGGAGTACAGGTACGCGATCAGCACGAAGATTCGTGGTGTTCGTACTGGAATCGTTGCCAACCCGCCCGACCGGTTCCGGAACGTCACCGACTGGTTTGCAAAGACACGGCGCGAGATTGCCACGCGACGGTCCTGAATGGACGCGGCAGAACCTGCATCGGTGACCGGTGAACCACAGCTGGATCACCCACTGGTCCGAAGTCGCCTCACGAACGGAGGCGGATTGGTAGGCCTGCCTCTGGTCTACCTGCCGGTCGTTGGTTCCACGAATGATGTGGCCGGTGAGATGGCATGCACTGGTGCGTCCCATGGCACGACGGTGGTGGCAGATGTCCAGACGGCGGGTCGTGGGCGTCGAGGCAAAGCGCCGTGGCAGTCGCCTCCCGGTGGATCAATCGCCATGTCGGTCATCCTGCGCCTGCAATCGGTGGCGCCCGAACGGTTAGGTCGGATCGCGATTGCGGTTGCCGTTGCCGTCGGCGACGCGATCGCTGCGGCAACCGGGCTACGTACGTCGGTCAAGTGGCCGAACGACATCGTCACTGGATCCACTGGTGATGGCGAAACGGTTCGGAAGCTTGGTGGGATCCTGATTGAACCCGCGTTGGGGCACGACTCGGACGGGACGCCAGTGATGTTTCATGCCGTCGTTGGAATCGGCATCAACGCGAATGTACCGGTGTCCCGGTTTTGGTCCATGGGCGAGGCATCACTGGCGCCCACATCGCTCTCGGGTGAACTTGGCGGGCCGGTGTCTCGTGAAGGGTTGATTGTCGAGGTGTTGCGGGCACTGGATCATGTTGGTGCAATGTGTTCGGATATGGGGTGGATCGAGACGAGGCAACGTTACGAGGCCCGTCTTGCCTGGCGTGGACGGACGGTCGTCCTGGGGTTTCCGGTTGAAGGACACAGCGCCAGCCGACGACCGGTCAACGGTGAGTTAGTTGGGATCGACGGGTCTGGTGCGCTCATGCTTCGTCACCAATCCGGGGCGCTTCATGCGTTTCATGACGGTGAGGTCCGAGTGCGGACTACCTAGCCCGAAACCCAGTGTGCGGTCGCCGGTCAAACCGTGACGCGGGGTGCTTCAGTGTCGGCCAGACGTATTTGACCCTGAAGGTCACTCAGGGTTCACACCTCGTCTTCGGGAGGTGCCGTACCTCGGCGCGCCGGATAGCGTTCCTCGCTCAGACGTGTAATCAATTCGGATGCCATCGCACGGGTCAATCCTTCAGTCGTCACTTGTCGCCCAAGTGCGCGCGACATGCGGTCGATGGCATCGAGTTGGTTCTGGGTTGGTGGCGGGGAGGCTTCGGCACTACGGCTTGCCGGCCTGGACGACGCGGTTGATGGATCAGGCCTAGACGGGGATGTTCCACTTGGCCGTCCCGTTCCGGCCGTCCGAGGCCTCGCAGGCGGATTCCCGGGAGACTGGGCCGGCATCGAGGCCAGAGGAACGGCCGGGAATGGACGATCCGGGTCGGTCTGGAGGCCGCGTGGTTGCGGGTCAGGTGCTGGAATTGTGTCTGCACGCAGCGGGGCAAGGGTAGTGGACACTGGTGACCGAGGTGGGGCAGCGAATTGGGTGATTGGTGGCGAAGCATCGGGCACGGTGTCTCCGAGCTCATCAAACGCGGTCATTGCGACGTTTATCGCATCACCGAGTGCACGCGCCTTTGCCCGGGTTTCGGCAACTCTGATCAGCGCCGATGCCATGGCGCGGGTAGTGTTTTCGGGGTCGGCATCGCCCAGGCCCGTGAATATGCCCCGTTCGGTCACGACTTCGGCGTGGCAGATGGCCACAAACCCGTTTTGCGGCCCGGGTGCCTGTACCAACTGGGTTCGGATCTGGCGAAGACCGGCCCGGTGAGCAGCGTCTAGAAGACCGGCGTACAGGATGTACTCCTTGCCCAGGCGCGTGATGATGAACTCCCGCTGCATCGCGTATCCCCTTTCCCTCAAAGAATAGAACATATGTTTCAACTCTGCAAGTCGATGCCTGGCGCAGTGGCGATATGCGACAACCATAGGTTTCATCATGGTCGCAGAATCTCCACTATGCAGTACCGGTCACAGTGGTGATGGCGTATTTACACCATCGTGACTGGTATTATCTGCCTAAGCGGTTACAAAACAGTTACCGCTGAGATGGGCGGAGCCCAAAATGATGGGCAAGCATGCGCAAATCAGGCTATAGTAGAAGGGCGCTTATAAATAGATATCTGCAAGCGCTCTTTCTGAGGAGAAGAAGCACGTGGGAAAGTCAGCAGCAACGGTTACTCCACCATCACCGCTCAGCCCTCGCGAACGTCAGTTGCTTTCCGCCCTTGCCGAAGGTTCCACCCGCGCCGAACTGGCTGTTGAGTGGGGCATAAGCGTCGGAACGATTCACAACCACATTCGCGTGATCCATGCCAAGTTGGCAGCCCGCACCACCGAACAGGCCCTTGCTAGCGCGCTTCGCAAGGGATGGCTCTAGGTCCGACCTCTCGGATTGGCGTGTAGGGCCCGCGAGGGCTTCATAATCATGCCATGACAAGTGACATTTTCAATATGCCCGGCAGTGTAAGGCTGTCGGGCATTTGCGTGTGACCTTGTCGTTCGCACGTGGAGTCCCACCCCCTGCCGTGTCACGCATACACGCCGCGGGCACTTGTTGGCAGCAAATCCCGGATGCGGCGCATGATGATGTTGGCAAGTTCCTGATGGTCGCGGAGCGTCTTGCCGTCTGAACCGAGCAAGTCGCGTGGGTTGAAGGGTTCGCCACCGCGGATTGAGACCGTGGGACGAAGCCGATTGAAGATCAGGTGGCTTCCATCAATCGCGACTGGCCACACAGACGCGTTGCCGCGCAGGGCCATCAAACTGATCCCCGGTTGCGCCTGGAGCAATCCGCGTCCCTTGTTACGGTGACCTTCAGGGAAAATCGTGAGCATCTGACGCGCCGCAAGGCAAGCAAGTGCATCCCGGATTGCCTGCCGGTCTGCCTCTCCCCGCCTCACATATATCGTTCCATACCGAGCGCCAACGGCACCAAGTACCGGCCAACTTTCGACCTCAGACTTCGAGAAGAAGATTGGTGGTCGAGGCATGAACGCACCCAGGAGCGGGATGTCGGCATAGGCGAGATGGCTGCTTGCCAGGATCAACGGGCCCTTGTCAGGTTTGGGGCAGCGGCTTATGTCCTCCAGGACAATCCGTGACGCGGCCCGGAGGATCCCACCGACGACATACTTAGAGAACATGAAGAAGCGGTCCCCGTCGCGGAATCCACGGGCGCGCGGAACAATGCCAACCGGGACGTTCCCAGGTTGAGGTGGTGGGGTACTTGGTCCTGAGCCAATGGACGTAGGTTCGGAACTAGCCATTGTTGGTCTCCAGCGCCGTCGCGGAACGCTGGGTGCGCTGCACTACGTCAAGCGCGAAGGCAACCTCGGCATCGACCGTCAGGTTGTCAGTTTCGAGGTAGACGGCATCGTCTGCCGGGCGAAGTGGCGCGGTTGCCCGACCGGTATCCCGTGCGTCGCGTTCGATGATGCTTCGCAGGATATCTGCGACGTCGGCCTGCTGTCCTCGGGCGAGGAGTTCGTCGGCGCGCCGGCGCGCGCGCGTCTCAGGAGTGGCAGTGACGTAGAACTTGACGTTGGCGTCCGGCAGAACAACCGTGCCGATATCGCGGCCAATCATCACGACACGCGATTCCCGCGCGAGGTGACGGAGCTGAACGGTGACGGCGCTTCGTACACCTGCCAGTGCGGAGGGACGGGATACAGTCCGATCGATATCCGGCGTCCGAAGTGCCCAGGTGACATCCTCACCACCTATGAGGACGGTGAACTGCCTCCCGTCGTGGACGGTCAGCGGGATAATCTGGAGGTCCATTGACAAGGCAATGGGACCGAGGGTCGCGTCGTCGTCAGGATCAAGGTCTTGCGTCATGGCAATCCACGTCACTGCGCGGTAGACAATACCGCTATCGATGCAGATTGCGTGGAGCGCACGCGCCAGAGCGGCACCGAAAACCGATTTTCCGGCGCCCGCCGGACCGTCGATGGCGATTACGAGATGGGAGTTCAAGATGGCCATCGTTCACGCCACGCGGGTCGGCGCCCAGGCGGTGCCAAGATGCTCCCGATTGCCGATTGGGGACGGCGTCGCGAAGTGAGTGCCTTGCGCCTCCGGGGTGGTGGGGTAGTCGACACCGCCTCGATTTCATTTGCTGCGAGCATGCGCCACTTTCCGACTGGTAGTGAACCAAGGCGAACGCTCCCGACGCGGACACGTACCAGGCTCACCACCCTCAGGCCGACAGCCTCGCACATGCGTCGGATCTGACGGTTTCTTCCCTCATGGAGGATGATGCGCAAGCGGGTGTTGCGTCCCGTAGTCGCGATCACATCAACTTCGGCACCGGACGATCGGTCGCCCGGACCGATCTCGAGTGGTGCGCGCAGGGTCTCCATCGTTTCGCGGGATGGTGTTCCATGCACCTCGACGTTGTACTCCTTCGAACAACCGAACTTGGGGTGGGTCACGCGTTGCGCCCAATCGCCGTCGGTTGTAAAGAGGAGCAGCCCCTCACTTTCTTCATCGAGACGACCGACGGGGAAGAGACCCGGAGCCGGAGGCACGAGTTCCATCACGGTTGGCCGTCCGAACGGGTCTTCGACCGTCGAGAGGTACCCGCGGGGCTTGTTCAGCGCGAAGTAGCGGACAACGGTGGTGACATTGATGGGCCGCCCGTCCACGGTGATTTGTTGGCGTACCGGATCCGTACGTGTACCAAGTTCCCGGACAGTAACCCCGTCCACCTGAACTCGGCCTGCAGTAATCAGGTCCTCGGCATCACGGCGTGATGAGACGCCTGCTCGTGCAAGGACCTGCTGCAAACGCGATGGGGGAGCACCACCGTCCGCAAGTGGGTTCGTGCGGGGCATGTTCGCAGAACCGGCGATGCTGCTGCTGCCAGATGCACGCATCGCCGAGCGGGCGAGGCCTCTGGCCTGCGGGGACGCGTGCGGCTTTGAGGTTCCTGCCCGCCGGTCGTCCGACCTGATTGCTCCAGGTTGTGAGACTCGTCTCGCCCCCGGTGGCGGGGTGCTCGGTCCGGGTCGGAAGGACCCGGGGCGTGCGTTGCTTCCCGGATTACGCATGGTCACTTCGGAGGATTATAGGCGCGACCCCCGGCGTGTCCGGACCGTTCATGCACCGCGGCATCATTGGCAGGCGATACCATCGCCCGCGAGCGACGGGTTGAGAACAGATGGGTCAGGTTCGGCAACGCGAATGGGGCGTGCGAGTGGATGGCGAAACGGGCACTCGGAAACTAGAAGCGGACGACGGTGTGAGGCGCGCATTCGGTTCTGCAGAAGTGAAGCATCAGACGCGTGTGGTGGCGTCGGCACCCGGCAGGTGCGGCATTGTCGGGAACCCGACGGACATGTATGGAGGCACCGTGGTGTCCTGTACCGTCCCGATGCGCGCATTTGTGAGCATAGAACCGGCGTCGGAACTCGTCCTCGAAGCTGACGACGGAGCGGTCGTGATCCGCGATGTGGCCGACCTCGCGTTAGCCTCGACCCACACGGACATATTCCGGGCGACGATACGCCATCTTGGGATCTGGCCGCTTAACGTTCACATGAAGTGCTGGAGTGAGCTTCCTTTCGGTGCCGGCATGTCAGGATCAACCGCCATGGTTGTCGCCACGGTCAAGGCGATCACCACCTACCTCGGACAGGCCCTGGGTGTCTACGAGACTGCTGAACTGGCTCGCGAGGTTGAGTTTCGGTCATTGGGTGTGATCTGCGGATATCAGGATCACTACATGGCTACGTTTGGTGGCCTCAACTCGATGGACTTCCGGGACAAGGCGTTCGACCGGTCCACTGAAGCAATGGTCTTCGCGACCGTTGAACCGTTGGCCACGTGGATGGGTCACCTGCCCCGGTTGCCATTGGTATTGGCGAACACGGGTGTCGTCCATCATTCGGGCGCAGTACACCGTCCGATTCGTGAGCGGTGGCTTGAAGGCGATCCGGAAGTCCGGCAGGCGTACCTCCGTATCGGAGAAATCGCGCGTGAAGGCAAGCGGGCTTTGATCGAGGAATCCTGGGTGCGGCTTGGCGTTCTCATGAACGAGAACCACGCAATCCAACGGGCACTGGGTGGCTCGGGCCCTTCGAACGAGCATCTGATCGGCGTTGCACTCGATGCCGGTGCCTACGGCGCGAAACTGGCGGGTGCGGGTCACGGCGGGACGATCATTGCGCTACATCCGGATCCTGAACGCTTGGGGGAGGCACTTCTGGCAGCGGGAGCGAAGCGATTGTTCACGCCCATTCCGGTGTCGGGTGTTCGTCTGGAACCTGACGTCGACTTGACCGCCAGGCACGGGTAAGCCACCTTTGGTCCTGTCCCGAGGGTGGGTGCCTTAAAGGGCGCGTATCCTTAGGTTCCGGGTCGATTGTGTCGGGGTGGGTTCGGTTCACGGGCTACTGTGGCACGATCATCGTTTCGGATGGCCGAATGTGACGCCATCCGGGTCGCAGGGGGGCATCGTCGGTGCGGGACGCGTGGCGTCATTTCCGGGCGGCAGTTGGGGAGTTTTACTTTGAACTTCCACGCATGATCGCCGTAAGCCTGATCTGGTTCATCCCGACCGTTCCGGCATTGTGGGTGGCTTTCAGAGTGGTGACCTTTATCGGTGGGGATCCCGGTGCGGAGGGCGATGCGCTGATCCCCGTAGTCGCATTTGGAACCCAGGCCACGTTTTTCGGGTTTCTCTCGCTTGTCGCCGCCGGTCCAGCATTGGCGGGACTGCACTCGGCAATCGCGCCGCTTGCGCGGGGCGACCTCTTTGAGATGTCCATGTTCTGGCGTGGCGCGCGGACACACTTCCGGCGGGCGTGGATCCTTGCAACCGTTGATGTGTTCATCGGGGTCGTGCTGATACTCAATATCTGGTTCTACTGGACTTCTGAGATTCCTGGCATCTGGCTGCTTGCAATCCTTTTCGCTTACGCTCTCTTCGCGTGGGGGTGCATTCAGCCTTACCTCTTTCCGCTGCTGATCGAACTTGATCAGAAGGTGACGCTTGTCCTGCGAAATGCAGTATTCGTGGCGATGGACAACCTCGGTCTGACGCTCGGGATGTTCGCGATCAACGCGGTGATGATCTCGATCGCGGCGCCTCTTGGTGCAATCCTTGTGCCATTCGCGTTGCCTGCCATCCTCGCAAACATGCACTTGAGGGCGGTCGTTACGGTCATTGAACGCTACCGGGAGACCGGTCGGATCCTTCCCCGTGACGGAGAGAGTGTCGGTGAGGGCCACCGGCCGAAGGTTCCCCAGGACGAAGCACCGGTTCGACATGAACGCAACGAGGACGATGCGCGAGGTCTTGGTGGCCGCCCCCGACGGCTCAATGGATAGACGCCGGCCGACGTTGTCCGTGTGGTCGCGTCGCGGCCGGGAAGGTGGAGGCAGTGGCCTCGATAGATGTCATCGGCGCGGAAGTCTTTCTGGAGGGGCATGCCGCCCTTGCCGGGCTCTCGCTGAACATCGCTGACGGGGAAGCGGTCGCAATCCTCGGACCGTCCGGGTGTGGCAAAACCACACTGCTCCGCGCCATTGCCGGTCTCCAACCCCTGCACGGCGGGTCGATCGCCTATGACGGCGTCGACGTGACGCAAACCGAACCCGCCGAACGTGGCGTCGGGATGGTATTCCAGAACTATGCCCTGTATCCACATATGCAGTCACAGGGCATCCTTGGTTTCTACTACAAGCTGAGAGGGCTGGATGCCGAGGTGGGTGACCGTGTGAAGGGGGTATGCGATGTCATGGGGGCGGATTTCGAGGGTTTGCTAAAGCGGAAACCAGGTGAGTTGTCCGGAGGCCAACAGCAGCGGGTGGCAATCGGGCGGTGCATCATCCGGGAACCGCGGGTCTTCCTCTTTGATGAGCCGCTTTCAAACCTGGATGCCCGATTGCGTGCCCAGACACGTGTGGAGATCAAGCGTCTCCTTCGCCGATTTGGAGTGACCGCAGTGTATGTGAGTCACGACCAAACTGAGGCGACGGCGATTGGTGACCGGATTGCGATCATGCGAGACGGAAAGATCGAGCAGAACGGGCGATACCGAGACCTGCACGCACACCCGCTGAACACCTTCGTAGCGACATTTCTGGGGACACCGCCGATGAGCCTGATCCGGGGGGTGATCGAGGACGGGTTCATCCGGCTGACTGGGTCTGGAAGCGAACCGGATGCAACCGCTCCTGCGCCGCTCGAAGACGAGCCGTGGCGAGACGCGGGCAGGATTTCGGCTCCGACGGGTATCGTCCGCGTCCCGTTCGGTGTGCGTCCGGAACTTCCAGTGGGCACCGGGATCATTCTCGGGTGGCGTCCTGATGCTGCCCGGCTGGTGCCGAGTGGTGATGGAGCGGTGCCGGCGTGGATCGTCGCGACAGAGCCGGTGGTTGCCGACCGGCAGCTCTTGGTCACCTGCGCGGTTGCGATGACCGATGAGCTTGGAACTGACGTATCGGTGGTGGTGCGCGCCCGCGCGCCTGCGGCAGCTGAGCTCAACAGGGGTGATCGGGTTCATCTGGGGTTCGACCCTGACGAGGCTCATGTCTTCGCCAGCGACGGAACCCGGATGACCGCGGTGATATACTCGCAGTTATAGCCAGTAGTAAGGCGCCGCACGCCACGACGTGAGCGGGGAAACCCGCTTTTCGTTTTTTCTGGGTGATTCGATTGCTAGGCCATTTAGGTCGGGCGGGTCACTCCTGATTGGCGCGGTGCCACATGATGCCGGAGGGGCAACATGCGTAGCGATTTTGCCGCGTCCCTCGCACAACTGACGGCCGAACGGGGCTTGAACAAGGAAGACCTACTCCACATGGTGGAGGTCGCGATTGCCTCGGCGTACAAGAAGGACTTCGGGGTAACCGAAGAACGGAACATCGCAGTCCGCATGGACCCGCAGTCGGGCAGTGCCCGGGTGTATGAGGTGTACGACGTCGTCGACATTGTCGAGAACCCGCTGACCCAGATCAGCGTTGTCGACGCCCAGGCCCTCAAGCAAAGCGCGAGGGAAGGTGCCACGATCGAAAAGGAGGTCACTCCTCCGAATTTCGGACGAATTGGCGCACAGACGGCGAAGCAAGTGATCCTGCAACGGATGAAGGATGCCGAGCGCGACAAGGTCTACGCGGAGTTCATTGACCGCGTGGGTGACATCGTCACCGGAGTGATCCGGAGATCAGACATGCGTGGTTCAATTCTCGAGATGGGTGTTGGAGGCAAGGCCGAGGGTCTGTTGCCTGTGTCAGAACAGGTGCGCACTGAACACCACCGAATGGGACAACGGATCAAGGTGTACCTGACGCAGGTCGATCGGAGCGTGAAGGGTCCGATGCTGATCGTGAGTCGGGCGAACCGGAACTTCGTGCGACGGTTAATGGAGTTGGAAATCCCGGAAATCTTTGATGGGCGTGTCGAGATCAAGTCGATAGCCCGTGAAGAAGGGGTGCGCTCGAAAGTCGCTGTTTCCTCCCGGAACCCGGCGATGGATCCGGTTGGTGCGTGCGTCGGTCAACGCGGACAGCGTATCCAGAACATCGTCAATGAACTTGCTGGAGAGCGGATCGACATCATCCGGTGGGATGAGGATCCGACCCGTTTCGTGGCAAGTTCGCTCAGCCCGGCGCGGGTCACTGATGTGCAAGTGGACGAGGCTACCCGGACGGCGACGGTTATCGTCCCTGACGGGCAATTGTCACTCGCTATTGGCAAGGAAGGCTTGAATGCGCGGTTGGCGGCGAAGCTGACTGGGTGGAGAGTGGACATCCGTGGTGACGGATCAATCGCTGCCGAGGCACACGCGGGTGAGGTCCACGGCCACCAGAACGTGACAGACGCATAGACACACTTCTGTTCCGAGTCTTTGCGAAGCATTCGGCAAAGGTTCGGTTGGGCATGGAAGGGCGGTACCATTACTGGAGTGCCAGTTGAGGAACCCCTCGATAGTGTGCCTGCGGACGCCGGGCAGCAGCCTGCGTCGAGGAAGGCGGCATCACGCGTGTCTGGCCCTCGTCCGCGGTCGCGACCATCGACGGGGATACGCACTCGGCGCGTTCCGGAACGAACTTGCGTGGCTTGTCGGGAGACGGCGGGCAAGCGCGAACTGGTCCGGATCGTGAGAACGGTAGCGGGACCCATCGAGGTTGATCTGACTGGTCGGAAGAACGGGCGTGGTGCCTACCTCCATGCGGACCCCGCATGTTGGGACACGGCGTTAAAGCGGCAGACACTAAATGGTGCTCTGAAGGCGGTGGTGGGAGGCGACGACCTCACCGCGCTTCAGGAGTTCCGCGACCGATTGGTTGCAGGCGATGCCGATGGTGCGGCGGTTCCCTTGGCAGCGGTCGCTGCACGGGTTGCCACCGGGATGCCGACCACGCGAGGATCACGTCGTCAGGGACGGGGTGGAGGGGTGAAGCCGGCGACAGGCAAACCGGGTCCGGTAGACGGTGGTCGGGCATAGATGTCCGCCCGTCTGTCCAGGACAGGGCTGATTTGGAAATCCCCTGGGATCATTGACGGCATGACCGGCCGGGGGCACGGAAAGTTAGGAAACGGCGAATATGAGCAGGTTCCGAGGCGGTGGTTCACGCGGGCGCGGACGCCCAGGTGGCGGGGCACGGGGCGGACGTCCCGGTAGTGGTTCTCGTCCGGGCGGTCCCGGTTCGTATGGGTCTCGCGAAAGCAACCTTGCTCTCGCATCGAAGGTGGTGACACTGCCACCGTCGATCAGTGTGGTGGATCTTGCGACCACGCTCAACACGCCACCCGCGCAGATCATCAAGGCGCTCCTCCAGAAGGGTGTCTCCTCGACGATCAACAACCTGCTAGAACACGATGCAAGTCAGGCAATTGCTGAGGCCCTCGGGTTTACGGTGATTACCGCTGAGGAACGTGCCTCGCAGGTTGCCGAAGCTGAGGCAACGGGAACGCCGGTCACGCCAATCCGGTCCATGCCAGTCGCGCCGGCCCCTGCGCCCATTCCGGTTGCTGAGCATGTCGATCACTTCGGCAATGAGGGCGAACTTGTGGCGCGTCCGCCAGTCGTCACGATCATGGGACACGTCGACCATGGCAAGACGTCCTTGCTTGATGCCCTGCGCGAGGCGCATGTGGCCGAGGGGGAGGCCGGGGGCATCACCCAGCATATTGGTGCCTATCAAGTTGAGCAGCAGGGTCGGAAGATCACGTTCATTGACACCCCGGGCCATGCCGCCTTCACGGCAATGCGTGCACGTGGTGCCCAGGTCACCGATCTGGCGATCATCGTGGTTGCGGCTGATGATGGTGTGATGCCCCAGACCGTCGAGTCGATCCAGCATGCCCGGGCCGCTCAGGTGCCGTTCATCATCGCGATCAACAAGATTGACCGTGCCAACGCCCGCCCCGAGCGGGTGAAACAGCAGCTGGCCGATCAGGGTGTCCTTGTCACCGGTTGGGGTGGTGAGGTGGAGACCGTCGAAGTCTCGGCCCTGCAGAAGCTCGGGCTTGATGACTTGCTCGAGATGATCCTCCTGGTGACCGACATTGCCGAACCCACGGCAGATCCTGAGGCTTCGGGGTCCGGTTCGATTATTGAGGCGCGGGTTGATCGCAGTCGCGGTCCGGTCGCGACAATCCTCGTGCAGAACGGCACGCTGCGCGTTGGCGACTGGGTCTGTGTTGACAAGACCGGCGGGCGCATCCGTGCGATGGCAGACTTCCGTGGTGAACGCTTGCGCGAGGCCGGACCGTCCACTCCCGTTGAAATCACTGGACTGGAAGAGGTCCCGGCTGCTGGTGACCGGTTTACCGTCATGCCTGACGAGCATGCCGTTCGTGTCGTTCTCAAGGAGCGCAAGGACCGCGAGATCGAGCCGGGAACGCGTAGGCTCAGTCTCGACGAAATCCTCGCGGGGATTTCGCTGGGCGAAGTCAAGGAACTCAATGTCATCCTCAAGGCAGATGTGCAGGGGTCGGTCGAGGCAATCCGCGGTGCCTTGGAAAAGGTTGGCGGAAGCGTGACGGGAACGACCTTGCGCGTCCTCTACGACGCCGTGGGCGCACCGACGGACACGGACATCAATCTTGCGGTAGCTTCACGTGCCGTGATTGTGGCGTTCAACGTGCGTACAACGTCGAACGTCAAGACCTTCGCTGAGTCGCAGGGTGTAGAGATTCGCGAGTACCAGATCATCTACAACCTCCTCGATGATCTCGAGACTGCTCTGCGGGGACTAGTGGAACCAACCTTTCGCGAGGTGGTCTTCGGACATGCCGAAGTGCGTGCGGTGTTCCGAGCAGGCAAGGGCGAGGCGATTGTTGGCGCGTTTGTTCGCGACGGTCTCATCCGGCGCGGGACGGCGGCTCGGGTCATCCGTGGTGGCGAAGTGGTTTACAACGGGCGCATCGGATCCCTGCGTCGCTTCAAGGACGACGTCCGAGAGGTGGCGTCCGGGTACGAATGCGGTCTCGGTCTCGAGAACTGCCCCGACCCGCGGGTTGGGGACGTGGTCGAGATCTTCGGCCGCGAACGCGTCTAGCCTCATACCGCTGGTCCCCGGCCATCCCCACCGGGGGCCTTGGTGGTATCTTGCTCGGAAGTGGTCACGGGTCTCCGTGACCTGCAGAGGCAAAGTGCGGTCACACGCGATGGCGGTGGCCGACCCGCCGGAAGGTGTTCGAGATGCCCGATCCGCGTCGCCGCGAACGCCTTGCTTCGGTCATCGAACAGATTGTCAGTCAGGTTTTGGCGCGCGAGTTACGTGATCCCGGTCTTGAGGGCATCACGTCGATCACGAAGGTGGATGTTGCGGCCGACTTGAGTGTAACCAAGTTGCACGTCTCGATCATGGGTGATGAGTTGAAGCGTCAGTCAACGATGCGGGCACTCGAACGCGCGTCTGGCTTTGTTCGGAGGCGTCTTGCCGAGGAGTTGACCATCCGACAGACACCCGAGGTGATCTGGGTCTTGGACCGAAGCATCGAACGTGGTGACCGGGTGCTGGCGTTGCTGAGTACATTGACCATACCGCCAGAACCGCCCCCAGACGCTGATGAACCACCTGGGCGCGTCCGCGCACAGGCAATCGGTTCCGACGAAACTGATGATGAGCGCCCCGTAGCCCGCCGGCGGGTGATCCGGGTGGTGCGCCCCGGTGGCGTGGCGCCGGCTCCCCGTCCGAGACGCAAGCCCTGACAAGGTTCCCGGGATCGCATTTGTCGCGAATGCATTGTCTTGCGTTCTGGCCGCACGCCGGTGACCACGTGAATGAGACGCGAATGCCCGGCTGATCGGAAACTACTGCTGGTTCGCGGGTTTCCCAAGCAAGTGCAGGCATGTTGCCACGTCGGCGTGCATCTGGGTGACAAGCGCGTCAATGGTTTCAAACCGCACCTGTCCGCGAAGTCGAGCCACGAAGTGCAGTCTGAGATCCTCATCGTAGAGGTCACCGTCGAACCCGGGGAGAAATGCCTCGACGAGACGGATTGTCCCGTCAAATGTTGGCCTTGCACCAATGCTGATGGCTCCCGCATGGAACACGGCATTCGCGGACAGTGGATGTCGTTCAACCCACGCGGCGTAGACGCCATCCAGAGGCGTTGCACGCGGCGTGTCAGGATGCACGTTTGCCGTTGGGAACCCGATCGTCCGGCCCATCTTGTTGCCGTGCTTTACCGTGCCGAGATAGGTTGGGAAACGCCCAAGGTACGAGATTGCTTCGCGTATTGACCCGGTTTCGACAAGTTTGCGGATTGCACTGCTGCTGATTTGCGGAGAGGCGTGAGTATCGCTACGTGTGCCTGTCACGGGCACAACTTCAATCATCTCGAACCCGTTAGTGCGTCCGATTTCTTCCAGTACCGCCGAGGTTCCGGCTCTTCGATGGCCAATGGCAAAGCCAGGTCCGTGGATGATCGCGTGCGGTCGGACGAAGTGTGAAATGGATCGAACGAATGCCTTCGGGGTTTGGCCTTGCACATCAGCGTCGAAGGGCCAGACCAAAACATGGTCGACGCCAAGCGCGTGCATCCAAGCCGCGCGCTCAATCGGTGTGCTGACGAGGGGCGTCGGTTCATGGGGGCGGAGGATATGTGCGGGGTGCGGGTCAAAGGTGAGGACAACGCACTCGATGCCGCGTCTTGAGGCTTCGCGGCGTGCGTGCCCGATCAATTCGGCATGCCCGCGATGCACGCCATCGAAGTTGCCGATGGCCACGACCGCTTCGCGTGTGATTGGAGGTGGCATCGCACCCCGTACAAAGGTGACGCGGGCCAAGTCGACAATTTGCCGGTCGGGTGGCCCCGCGATGTGGGTGAGATCTGCTGCAGGATCATGCATACGGGCGTAGCCTGACTTGTGTCATTGAAGTGGCGGGACCGTCTCACCGCCCACTGGGGGCGCAGGGGTTACCCCCTCCCGACTAAGGGTAACCGTCGCCAGTGTCGGTGCCGTCGGTGCCGTCGGTGTCGTCGGTGTCTTGCGGGGTAACGGTTGGGGAATGTGACGGGACTTGTATCGTTGGCGACGCGTGGAAGACTTTTTCCGGTCGCCAGAAATCGGGGCGCGCGGGGTCTGCGGTCAGAATAGCGGCGAGTCTTCCGTTGGGATCCAAAGCACGTGCCCGAGACGGGGCATCAGCGCTTGTGGCTTGCACGGGGTTGGACACAGTTGCGAGAACCGGGCGTCCCTGGTCGATGTCGCGTGCCTGAACGGGCGACAGGTGAATGGTTGGCAAGTGGTCGACCGCGGTTTCGGGTGGCGTTTCAAATCCATGCCATGCACGTTGGCGCAGAGCTTCGAGCAGGTCCTCCAAGGTTGGGGTATCGGCGATGCCGAACCGGCCGGAACGGGTCCGTCTCAGTCCACTCAAGTGCGCGCCGACCCCGGTTGCTTCACCAATGTCGTGGGCAAGGCTTCGGATGTAGGTTCCCTTGGAGCATGCCACGGTGAGGCGTGCGGCTGGAGGCGTCCAGTCATCGAGGATCAGCGAACGGATAGTGACCGTCCTGACAGGGATCTCCACTTCAATCCCGCGTCGTGCCAAGTCGTACATCCGTTTGCCGTTCACGCTCACAGCCGAGAATGCCGGGGGACGCTGCTGAATGGTGCCCCGGAAGCGGCCCAGTTGGGATTCGACGACGGTTGCGTCGATCCCGGATGGATCCGCTCGGGTGACCACCGCGCCTTCGCGGTCGTAGGTGCGCGTTGATACCCCAAACGTGACGTCGGCAATGTAGGTCTTGTCGTCGCTGGCCAGGTATTCCAACAGACGCGTGGCCGAGCCCAGTGCGATGACAAGGACGCCAGAGGCCAAAGGATCAAGTGTCCCTGCATGGCCGACGCGTCTCTGGCCGGATGCCCTCCGAATACGTGCGACGACATCGTGGGAGGTCGGGCCAACTGGCTTGTCGACAGCGAAGATCGCGTCCATGGTGGGTGTCGTTGGCCTCCCGGCGGAGCAGTATAGGCAATTGGGGGCGGCCTGCCCTGAAAGGGGGCCGGGGTCAGGTGCTCGTCCCGGAAACTTGGCATGTGTGCAAACACGGCTACAACGTGTGGATGCTGAGGTGTGCAAAACCCCGCCTGAGGCCAAATCGTGTTGCCACGGAACGTAGTGGGCGCGCAATCAGGACATTGTGATGCGGACGTATCGCTTCTTGCCTGCACGGAGGATCAGCATGCCCCGGTGCAACGAATCAGTGCTGACGGCGAGTTGGCTATCTACCCGCACCTCGTTGAGCGTTGCGCCACCGCCGTCAATCAGGCGCCGTGCGGCCCCACGGGTCTCGGCGAGGCCCGCAAGGACGAAAAGGTCGACAATTGAGATGCCTCCCTGAAGACGCGATGCGTCAATCGGGACGGAAGGTATCGATGGCGCGTCGACGAGATCATCGAGGGTCGCACGGTCACCATCGGTTCCCCCAAACAGCGCAGACGAGGCCGAGCGTGCGGCGTCGGCATCGGCAGGTCCATGGGCAAGGACAGTTGCCTCGTAAGCCAGGCGCTGCTTGGCTGCCCGCAGGCCCGCACCTTCGGAAGCAGTCAGGTCTCTTATCTCGTCCATTGGGAGATAGGTGAAGTAGGCCAGCAGGCGGGCAACGTCCCGGTCATCGCAGTTGACCCAGAACTGGAAGTACTCGAAAGGTGACGTCTGTTCGCGGTCAAGCCAAACGCGTTCCCCGGAGGCTGTCTTGCCCATCTTCTCCCCGGTTGATGTCAGGAGTAGCGGCGTTGTCAGCGCATAGGCAGGGGCGTTCTCGACGCGACGGATGAGGTCTGCGCCGGCGAGGATGTTCGCCCACTGGTCGCTTCCGCCAAGTTGCAAGCTGCACCCGTGCCGACGGCATGCTTCCAGGAAGTCATACGCCTGCAACAGCATGTAGTTGAACTCGAGGAAGGTCAGGCCCGTCTCGAGGCGCGAACGGTATGCCTCGGTGCGAAGCATGTCGTTGACCGAAAAGTAACGTCCATAGTCGCGCAGGAACGTGATGTAGTTCAGGTCTAGGAGCCAGTCGGCATTGTCCACGAGGAAGCCCTGACCCGGGGACAGGTCAAGAAATGGGGCGATTTGCCCTCGGATGTGGGTGGCGTTCTTCTCGATCTCTTCCCGGGTCATGATCGGGCGGGCACTGGTACGGCCGGTAGGGTCACCGACCATGGTGGTGCCACCTCCGATAAGGGCAATCGGTCGGTGCCCGGCCTTCTGGAGGTGCGTCATCGCCATGATTTGGATAAGGTGGCCAATATGGAGAGACGTGGCGGTTGGGTCGAAGCCGACGTAGTAGGTGACGCGCCCGGTGGCCAGGGCACGGCCAAGCCCTTCCTCATCCGAGCATTGGTAGAGGAACCCCCGTTCGCGCAAGGTATCCAGGACTGACGCATGCGCACCTGTGGCGGACGAGCCGAGGAGCGAGGCGGATGTTGTCAGCGCAGTCATCGTTGGCGTACCCCCGGCATGATTGCCCAATCGGGCAACAAAAAAGGCAGAGGAACAATCCCCTGCCTGACCCGGTGCTTGCAATGGCCCAAAGTGCCGTTGCTTACACCGGGATGCGGTACGAATACCACGTCGCGCAAATCGACTGACCGTGCAATTTCGTGTTTGTGCACATGTCTTCCAGAGCGCTTGACGGCATCATCCTGAACGACTATACGTTCGACAATCTCAGGCCGTCAAGCGTGCCCTTCAGGGAATGCGAAACACCTATCACCTGCGGTCGGCCGTGCGCGACTTGGCGTCGTCGATCACCTTCTGGGAGACCACGGCAGGCATTTCCTCATAGTGGTCGAACGTCGTCGTGAATGTGCCCCGTCCTTGAGTAAGGGAACGCAAGTCCGCCGCGTACCGGACCATTTCGCCCGCAGGCACTTTGGCATCGACAGTGGTGGTGCCGTCTCCGTTCGGGTTCATGCCAGTCACGCGTCCGCGCTTGGTCGAAAGGTTACTCATGATGTCACCGGCGTTCCCGTTGGGCACGGTGACTGCCACGTTCATCACCGGTTCAAGGAGTATTCCACCGGCCTGCTCGATGGCCTTCTGGAATGCCAGGGATCCGGCGATCTTGAATGCCATTTCCGAGGAGTCGACGGCGTGTTCTTTGCCGTCGAGGAGAGTGACCTTGATGTCGACCATTGGGTAACCGGCTATCACTCCGTCGGCAATCTTCTCCTGGATACCTTTGTCGACAGCCTGACGGAAAGAGCCCGAGATGACACCGCCGACGATCCGGTCGACAAACTCGTAACCGGCACCTCGGGTCATCGGTTCGACTTCAATCGTGCACACGCCGAACTGGCCGCTGCCACCGGTCTGCCGGACAAACCGTCCGTCTGCCCGCGTCTTGCCCCGGATGGTTTCGCGGTAGGCAAGCCGCATCGGTTCGACACGGAGGTCGGCCCCGAACTTGCGCTTGATCTTTTCGAGGGTGATGTCAATGTGGTTGTCGCCCATGCCAGAGATGATGGTCTGACCGGTTTCGGCATCGCGGTGTACCTTGATGGTTGGGTCTTCGTCTTGGATGCGTTGGAGTGCCGGACCCATCCGGTCCAGATCGGTCCTGCTACGCGCCTCAACGGCGATGCTGAACATTGAGGCCGGGAAGTCCGGCGGGTCAAGTGCGACGAGGTGGTCGCGGCTACACAGGGTGTTCCCCGTTGTGGTGACTGCGAGTTTCGCAACCGCACCGATGTCGCCGGCAGGAACCAAGGTGGCGACTTCGTGCGACTTTCCCATCATTGTCATGAGTGAACCGATGCGTTCGTCCCGCTCATGCGCCCCGTTCCATACCAACGAATCGGCATGAAGGGTTCCTGAATAGACACGGAAAAATGTCAACTTGCCGATGAAGGGGTCGGCAAGGGTCTTGAAGACGAGCGCCGCGAGTTGGCCGTCCGGGTTGGCGCCATCGATCTCCTTCGGGGAAGGCATGAGTTCGACGATGGCGTCAAGGAGTGCGGCCACCCCCTTGCTGGCGGTACCTGCCGTAGCCAATACCGGCGTGATGGTGCCGTTACGAACCGCGGTCTGAAGTGCGCCCCGAACCTCTGCGTCAGTAAGGGTCTCTCCCTCGAGGAACTTCATCGTGAGGTCATCGTCGGTTTCCGCGACAACCTCGGCGAGAGTGTCAGCCAATCGGTTGACGGTGACTTCGAGGTCCGATGGGATTGGCACCTGGGTGATTGCCCCGTTCGCACCGTAGGCGAATGCCTTGCGGGAGATCAGGTCGACGTGTCCTGAGTAGTTATCGCGCGCGCCGAATGGTAGTTGAATGGCGATGACCGATGGCCCGAACTGATCGCGCAACTGGCCGAGCGTGCCGGCGAAGTCTGCATTCTCGCGATCCATCCGGTTGATGACGGCAATGCGTGGGAGATTTTGGCGTGCACAACTCACCCACGCATGTTCGGTTCCTACCTCAAGTCCGGCGACCGCACAACTGACCAGGACTGCGCCATCAACGACCCGTTGCGTGGCGCGCATCTCGCCAACGAAGTCGACGTAGCCGGGAACATCAATGAGGTTGATCTTGGTCTCGCGCCACGTGAGGGGCAGGATCGACAGATTTATCGACATCCGCCGCCGGTGTTCGTCGATGTCAAAATCCGACGTCGTGCTGCCATCGTCGATTCGCCCCATCCGCGATATCGCGTTGGCGGCATGCAACATCGCTTCGCTCAGGGATGTCTTGCCGTTTCCCATGTGGCCAAATAGACCGACGTTTCGGATCGCCCCGGGTGCAAAGACTTTCATCGCGCGTCATCCCCCAATCGACGTGGACACCGGCAGGGGTTGGATCTATTTCCTTGACGTTACGGCAACGGCGTGTGCCAGGTGAGGCGGGACCGACCCGCATGCTGCCCGCCGACATCTATGCCGTGGCGGCAGCGAATTGGTCGTCGGTTTACGCTTTCGACGTCGTGCCGTGTATCGCGGACCCTCTCCCTTTCAGTGATTGTGTGACAAACTGGATCGTACTCCGTTTTTGTGTTGCGCATCGACAGATTGTCGCCTCGCGTGCATGAACAATCTGTGTTGGCCGATGTGGACCCACCTTAACGCATGCCTTTGCGACGCGTTCGGGTGACCCTTTGGCGGAAGACCTTGTGAACGATCCCCGTCCTTTCGTCGCATACGGCCTTTTCTACCGTGCTGACCGGCCATACATTCCGGTCCAGACTCGTATGCGCATGGACGGTGTCCGGGCTAGTTCCTTGCGTCAACGGGCCAGTGAATGGTCTGCCCCTGGGGTTACCGGGGTATGCCTGGAGGTTGGATGGGCGTGGCACGCGTCTGGTGTTCGGGACAAGGATGCCGAACCCGCTCACGTCGTTGCATCTGCGATAGCACTGGCTTCGGAGGCGGGTCTCGATGTCTGTGTCATGGCTGATGTGACGGACATCCCACCGGGAACTTTCGTGACACCGCGCGGTCGTACCACGTCCAAAGGTGGGGGTGATGGACCGGCGTTTCCGAATTCGCAAGTGCGTGGCCGGGCGAACCGGTGGGTGGAAACACTTGCGTCTTCGGTCGCGCAGTCTGACCGCGCACGCATTTCCGGCTTCACGTTCGATACCGGGGTTACGTCAACAAGTTCGTGGACGTGGTTGTGTGGTGGGTTGGACGATGTACTTCTCGATGAGTGGCGTTCGTGGTTGCGCCGTCGTTACGACAGTGACGTCGCGATCTCGCGCGAGTGGGGCCGGGTGGGTCTTACGCTCGATGCTGCAAGTCCCCCTGAATTGGGGGCTTTGAACGCACCGGCTCGCGGTGCGTTGGAACGGTCGCCCATCGCACGGTTCTTGTCCCGTATCTGGTACTGGCTTGGCAAACATGAGGCCCGGCCGTCTGCAAATTCGTTCTGGCCGGAGGCGGGCAAAGGCCGATTTGGTACGAAAGCACGCAATGGACGGTCAGGGCGGAACCTATCGCCCGGGCAGTTAGCTGACTGGCATGACTTTGTCGGGCACGTCCGTTCGAGCTATTCACGAGATTTGAGAGAGACGGTCTCGCGCGCCTTGCCAGGCATCCCATGCGCAATTGTGGAAAGTGGTTGGGCGGGACTTCCAGGGTTGGGGGTCGTCAGTGCGGCTGTCAACAGCGACAAATCGGAGTTCCTGCTAGGCATCGCCTGCACCGAGACGCGGGTTACCGATGTGATGTGGGTTGCCTCCTCAGTGGTTGGACGGTCGGATGATGATCATCCTCCCATGATTTCGCTTGTAGATCAGGGTGGAACGAACGCTGAGCGGGTTGCATCGCTCGTCGCGGCCGTTGGTGAAGGAATGCTGTCACTGACGATATCCGCCACTTCGATGGCCGACCCGGAAATCGCGGCGTTCATTGCATTCGTCGCAGCCCATGAAGATGAGATGGTGGCGTCGACACACCTGACAGATCCGGTCGTATGGATCGATGATCCGGCGTATGCGGGTGCTGACCCGGATGACATTGCCACGATCGGGTTGTCTGGCACATCCGTGCGATGGCGAGAGGATCGGGCATCGCTTTTCACGGCAATGCGTCTGGCGGGCTTCCAAGTCAAAGTGAGTGATGTTGACCGGTTCGGGTCCGAACCGGATGGTGAGGAGAACGTCGCGGCGGTCTTTTCGGCCCGCCGATGGATCGATCTGGAACGGTACGGTCGTCTCGTTGTCCATACATTGCGTGGGGGTAACTTGATTACCTTTCCAGCGCCTCCACGACGACAGCGTGATGGAATGGCATTCCGATCGACATTTCTGTGGCCGGTTGCACTGGGTCGGGAAGTTCTTGCTTCGACCCCGGTGCGCTTGGGGACTGCGAATTCCGGAAGTTTCGACGGTGCGGGGTACGGCGTGGTGTACCCCGCGCCATTCCCGAACGACGTGGAACCGATCCTCAATGTGGTGTCGGTTCAATCGGGTAGGAAAGTTGGCAGCGCCGTAGCTGCGTACCGGGCACAAATCCACGACGGGACCTCGACGGTTGTCGGGTTTTCGAAGATCGGTCAAGGCCCTGGTGTGGGAAGCGCGTCCGATCATGGGTCAATCAGACGATGGGTAACAAGCCTGATGGAGGCGGTTCCTCGCCGGGTGCACCCATCCGAAGAATTGTCAGTGTTCACATCGATCAGGCTTGTTCCGTCTGGCGGATCGGTCCTGTTTGTGACCAATCCAGCGCCTTTACCTACCGCGGGCGGGTTGACCATTGCTGAGCCGGCAGCGATCGGTGCAGCGGACAGTCCGTCATTGCGGATCGAATTCGCGACTTCGGGTTCGTCGGCCGTGATTTCTGGAACGACGGTGCAGATGGCTTTGCCAGCGTTTGGCGCGATGGTCTTGCGCGTTTGGTGATCGCTGGGTTCGGGAGGAATGAGTTGGCCTCGTCCCTATACTCTGGCCCGGAATGAGCGGAAGCACACAACAACGATTGGCGCGCATTGTTGTCAAGATCGGTACTGGGATCCTGACAGGCGGAGCGCGCACGCTTGATCAGGCCCGGATGGCGGATTTGGCCCGTCAGATCGTCGAGATCGGACGGGCCGGGGTAGAGGTCCTTCTCGTCTCATCCGGGGCAATCGCAGCGGGTCGCGCCCATCTCGCTCTTGATGGTTCGCGGCGAGACATTCCTGCCAAACAGATGCTTGCGGCGATCGGTCAGCACCGGTTGATGAATGTGTGGGACCGGATCTTTTCGGATCTTGGCGTGACGGTGGCACAGACACTACTGACCAAGGGGGACCTGCGAAGTCGGTTGGGATACCTGAACACCAGGAATACGCTTCTCGGGCTTGTGGAGGTCGGGGTACTCCCGATCATCAATGAGAACGACGTTGTTGCCAGCGACGAAATTCGGGTCGATGGGGACAACAGCCTTTTTGGCGACAACGACAATCTCGCGGCGATGGTGGCGAACCTAGCCGATGCGCAATTGCTGCTGAACCTCACCAACACCGGTGGTCTTTACACAGCGGATCCCCGGACGGATCCGGATGCACGCCTGGTGCCTGAAGTCATGCGGATCACCGGGGCAATCGAGGCGCTTGCAGGGGGTGCGGGAACCGATCAGGGAACCGGCGGCATGCGCACCAAGATTGAATCGGCGCGCCTGGCAACAGCATCCGGTGTGGATGTCGTGATTGCCCCGGGGACGGAACCGGACGTCCTGATCCGGTTGGTTGCGGGAGAGGCGATCGGCACTCGGTTTCGTGCTTCGACTGCGCATCGGGAATCGCGGCAACGGTGGATCCTCTCGGCACTTACCCGACGCGCCGCAGTCCATGTTGACCATGGTGCCGCCGATGCGTTGCGGCGGCGTGGACGCAGTCTCCTCGCAGCCGGTGTACTCAGGATTGACGGCCGGTTCGGGCGCGGCGATCCACTCTCCGTCATTGACCCCGATGGGGACCGCATCGCTTGTGGCCTCGCGAATTACGCTTCGGGCGACGTTGCGCGGATTAAGGGCATGCACTCGGCGGCGATTGCCGATGCACTTGGCTATGCATTTGGTGAGGAGGTAATCCACCGGAACAATCTTGTTTTGGTCGCGTCACGAGATCGCCCGCAGTTGTCGCGCGGGTAGTTTCGCGTGACTTTCGGATCCGCCAATAACAGTGTGGCCGCGGGTGCGACCGCCCCCAACCGGACCGCGTTGCATCATCTGTACCGTGCTGCCTTGCATCGACAATGAATGCTTGGTTGGGTTGGTTCCAGTTGCCATGGCGTAGGACAACCATCCGGTTGGACGCGAAGCACATTACCGTGTGTGGCATGGTCATTGACGATACGATAGGGTCACCGCAATGCCGACCGGTCAGGCCAAGATGAGATCGGGCGCAACCCCCGATGATGGTCCTACCCAATACCCGGTTGGACGTCGTGTTTCGGCCCGTCGCATTCCGGCTTCAGAGGCCTTGCAACCCACTTCAGCGTCTGTACAGTCTTCAACGGTGGCTCGAGGACCGAACGATGGCGATCAACCGATGCGTGAGGGTGCGCCTCGAGTGCTTCGTCGGCTTCCACCGTCCTCGGCACGGGTTGCTTCGGACGAGGAAGACACCAGTCTTCTTGAACCAAGACCGTTATTTCCAGTCGTGAAGGCAACACGGGTCCCG
>SXGS01112421.1_pt1 | contig 26282 bp, 23 predicted proteins | sample 3174681 | NCBI WGS metagenome assembly SXGS01 (sample SAMN11356861, study PRJNA531348) | freshwater metagenome | isolation source: freshwater sample F1-80 | place: China: Fuxian Lake, Yuxi | collected 2017-12-25 | reverse complement strand
TGGACTCGATCCACCGGCAATGTCTTGGGTCTCCCAGGCCGGGGAGACTCCTGGAGTCCGGCAAGTCCCAGATCCAGAATTCGCTGACGCCACATCCCCACGGTCACATGACTGGTATCCAATTCAGCGGCGATCTCCTTGTTGTCTTTGCCCTCGGCGGCAAGCAATCCGATACGGGCCCGTCGCACCAACTTCTGTGGAGTATTCGGCGCTTGGATAAGGCGCTGAAGTTCCGCCCGCTGCTCAGTGGAAAGTTCGAATGGAAACTTTGGACGGGCCATGTCCGAACGATGGCACAAGTAATGGTTGTTAGGAAAGACTTAATTGAGACACTACACTAGAGCCTTGGTTCCAGCGAGAGATCCCCCTTCTGTTCAACGGCTACTTGGTATTGTCGGCAAAGATCCGGGCTTCCTTCTCGGTGATCTTGCCATCCTGGTTGGTGTCGGCGCGCTGCACCGACTCGTTGAAGACCTGATGTGGCCCGTTCACGGTGGTAATCTTGTGCGAGAGAATGACCGGGATGTGGAACTCGGTCTTGCTCTCCGTCGGGCGCGACGATTCACGGATCTTCTCCACGGCCTCATAGAAGGTCCGGGCCGCGGCATCGGTTTCGAAGGAGATGGGCAGGCGTTGTCCGTCTCGATGGACCGTTTCTTGATGGGAGATGCAGCCCAATCCGACAGCACCCAAGAGCACTCCGGCCGCGACGGGGAGAAAAGTTCGGAACGTCATCACAGCCCCTAGAGACTCCGGGACCCTGCAGCCGTTCAATTCAATTCTTGAACGCGCCGGGCTTGAAGATATCGCCCGCAGCCCGAGTCTTGCACCACGCATGACGATTCCCTCCTTCGACAGCACTCTGCGGACCCGGGTGGTCTTCGGGGCCGGTTGCCTCGATCGTCTCGGCGAACTCGCCGCGGGCCTGGGCGGGCACCGAGTCTTGGTGGTCACCGATGCGGGCATCGTTCGGGCCGGGCATGCGGCACGTGCTGAGGCGTTGTTGAGGGCGGCCGGCCTCGAAGTGAGCGTCTTCGATGCGGTCCGCGAAAATCCCACCACCCTCGATGTCGCGCGCGGCCTCGAAGTGGCCCGCGCTGCTTCGGTGGATCTCTTCGTGGGTCTGGGCGGCGGCAGCTCCATCGATACGGCCAAGGGCGTGAATTTCTTGCTCACCCAGGGCGGTGAGATGCGCGACTACCAAGGAATCGGCAAGGCCACCCGGCCCATGCTGCCGCTCATTGCCATCCCCACCACGGCGGGTACGGGCAGCGAATGCCAGAGTGCCGCGCTCATCGCCGATGAGGCCACCCATCACAAGATGGCTTGTCTGGACCCGAAGGCCGCCGCGCGCATTGCGCTGCTGGATCCTGAATTAACGGTGTCGCAGCCGCGCCGCGTCACGGCCCTCACCGGCCTCGATGCCTTGGTTCACGCGGTGGAGTCGGCCGTCACCACGCGGCGCACGGTGTGGTCGGCGATGTTCTCGCGGGAGGCGTTCCGACTGTGCGCCGGGGCCTTAGAAACCGTGCTGCGTTCGCCCGACGACCTTGAGGCCCGCGGCCGCATGCTGCTGGGGGCGGCCCTGGCGGGCACGGCCATCGAAAATTCTATGCTGGGAGCGGCCCACTCGGCGGCCAACCCCTTGACGGCGCACTTTGGAGTCGTCCACGGGGCGGCCGTGGGGCTCATGATCCCGCGCGTGATCCGCTTCAATGCAGCCGATCCCGAAGTCCGGGGCATCTATGCCGACCTAGCCGCCACCGCCGGCTGGACTGGCCCCGACGTCTCGCCCGAGGCGGCGGCTTCGGTGCTGGCTGACCGGTTCCAAGCCTGGCTGCGCCTGGCCGAGATCCCCGAAACGCTCACGGCCGCCGGCGTGGATGCGGCCAAGATCCCGCTCCTGGCCGAAGAAGCCTCGCGCCAGTGGACCGCCACCTTCAACCCCCGCCCCATCACCGCCCCCGACTTCGAACGCCTCTACCGCGAAGCGCTGTAGAACCATCCGCACCGAGTCGGCGACGCGCGGTCGATCGGGTTGAATGACTGGGTGCTCCAGGCTTCGTGCCCCGGGCCCGGTGGCCCGGGGTTGAACACCAGCACGCTGCGGTGACCGCACGCAGCCTCGGGTGCCTTTTGCCATCGAACTTCATCCGGATGGGGGGCCGACCACGGGAGCACCCGTTTGAAGTCTGTCCAAAGCCTCTGTCCCCGGAGTTTTCATGCACGCTTGCTTCTCATCCGGTGGACGGAGGCTTCCTGCTGTTTCAAAGCCACGTCAGCCAAATCACCTGTTTTCGCTCGTCTGGGCCTCAATCCGTCCTGCGCTTCGGGATTCCCCCCGTGACTTTCGCTCATTACTCCGGTTTTAAGGGGGTTACCCGGGGAGAGTCAGGCAATCAGAGAGCTTTGGAATGCAAAAATAATCAAAAACGTGTTGCTTTAAAAATGATTATTTTAATCATCACTACAAGGCTCTGATGAATACTAAAATCAAGATTCACTTTCTAGCGGCAGTCGTTTTGGTGACCACGATCTTCAAGACCTGGGCCCAAGACGGCGGTTATTTGCCGGATCTCCCCGGGTTCCCGTCCGGAACCTACGCCCGAGTAGCCGCCGTGGGGGTCAAGATCCATGGCTACCTCAGCGCAACGGAGATGCATCCGGAGACCGGAGACCGCAAGCGGTTCATTCGGATGACCTACTACGGACCGACTGACACGTACGCCAGGATGGGTATCTGTTCCTTATACACTGACCCCGCGACTGTGGCCCGTTACTCCAATCCGTCGAAGGAGGACGGTCGTGATGTCTTGGTGGAGCGTCGATCGATAAAGTACTACCGCCGCGATGGCAGCGGAGGAGGGTACAGTCTGTGGTATTATAAGGCCGGTGCCGTCGATAAGTTGTTCGAGTACGAGTTCAAATCGGAGGATATCGGTATGCCTTCACCGGGCGCGGTGGGACGGCCCTTTGAGAACCTGTCAGCCACTGATTCCCTTGAAATCAAGTTTGTTCCCAAGGCGACGATCTTCACGCTGAAGAACGAAGAATCTAGGAGGCCCGACGACGTGATGGGTTCCATGCTGCTTCGCTTAGAAGGTGCCGCAGGGGCCGCCTCCGAGGAGGTGCAAGGGATCGTCGAGTTGGGCAGCATGGTCTTCGATCCGATGAAGGCCGTGGGTTTGGCCCAGAACATGGGCCAAGCCATCGTCCATTGGGATCAGACCATGGCGGCCATCCAGCGCCAGGTGGACGACACGGCCAATACTTACTGGGAGAGCCGTGTCGGCCTGATCAACCCAGAAGATGCCTACCGAAAAGAAGGTGCCTTTCTTTTCCATTTGGCTTCTAATGTGACCGGCGGATGGGTGGTCAAGGGTGCGGGAAAGGCCAAGATGGCAGGGAAAGTAGATGATGTTGCAGGATTGGCTGCGAAGAATCCACTATGGACCTCTACCAAGGTTAAAACATTGGTCGAAAATGCGTTTGAACACTGGCAAAAGCATGGAGCCGAATTCCCCGAGTTCCAAAATGCTAAGCAGTATGTTGAGGGAGCAGAAAGCTTCTTCGGTAGTCCACCTGCAGGAACGCTGACCAAAACAAGACCGAACGGCGACACGCTCTTTTATAATCCCGGAAACAATACCTTCGGCGTCCGAGCAGTTGATGGCGCACCAAGGACGATGTTTCGGCCAACTGATGGAATCAACTACTGGAACAAGCAATGAATGCCAAGAAAACCAACTACGATTTGAAGCCCTGCCCTTGCTGCGGCGCACTTGTTATTACGACGCTTGGTGAATACGAAATCTGTGACGCGTGTGACTGGGAAGACGATCCAATCCAGTCTACCGAACCCGACTACGTTGGCGGTGCAAACAAAATAAGCCTGAACCAAGCAAGAAAGGAGTGGAACGACAGGTTGCCGAAACTATGACAAGTATTGTGATTTTCCTGCTGTCGCTGCTTTTTCGTTGAGCGGCCCGGAAATGTGGGCGAACGGCGATTTTGGTCGTTGTAGCCTTGCAAAGAGAGGGACTAGAACAATTTCGAACACTTCACCTAAAGGTGTGACTGATATTAAAAACGCAAAAGGTGAAGTATTTAAGAGTGTGCATACGCCACCTTCTACACCGCATGCGGGGATGGATTTTCACGCTAACCCCAATTATAGGAATGTTCTTCCAGATGGAACTAAAAGAGGTCCTCACTACTGACAAAACCGGCACCCACCGTTCTCCGTGGCGACTCAGCGAATTCGATGAAGTATCATCCACTATCAGCTCACCGTTGGACTCCATATTTAATAGCCTGAAATGAAACCCTCCCTAATACGTCCCATAACGATCGCCTTGGCCTCGCTGTTGGTGGGGGCTGTCTTGGGTATGTGGCTGAACCGGTCGGTGTCACGCTCGGATGAGGCGGGATCGCCGGCGGCGGGCCTTCGGCAATTGGACGACCGCATTAACGCGTTTCGGTCGCGGTCGGGAGCCTCGGCACCGTCCAGCGCCCCCACTTCCATCCGCTGGGCCTCGCTGGGCGATGAAGACTACCTCAAGTACCTCACCGAACTGAAGCGCATCGGCTGCCCGGTGCGGACCCTCAAGGACATCATCGAGGGCGACGTCGAGGACCTCTACCGACCCCAACTCGCTGCGGCCAGCGGGCCCTATTGGTCCCACTCGGTGCGGGCCCGACGGGACGTGGTGCTCAAGAAAGCCGAGCTCATCGCCTTCCTCTTCGCCCATGTCGAGGGCCGGGATCTCGCGCGATTTCAACCAACCGACAGCGTCGAGGGCATCTTGGAAACCCACGCCATCCTCGCCCGGCATCTTGTGCGGGATAGTCGCCATGGTTCCCAGGCCCGGGATCTGACCGAGGACCTGGAAAAGGAAACCCAGGAGGCCCTCTCCAAGCACCTCGATGCCGAGGGAATTTTGGAATACCGCCGGAAGCATTCCACCACCGCGCGGCAACTTCGGGAGCAATTGCGCCGATTTACCCCCACCGACGCGGAGTTCCGGGCGATCTTCGCCGCGGTGGATCAACCAAAATCGGCAGGTCTCGATCCCCGGGTGCCGGGTCCGGACTCCCGACCGATTCCGCTGTCGGAGGCCTTGGGGCCCGTTCGTTATGAGGAATACCGCCTGACCCGGGAAACCGGCTATTCGGGCATCGTGTCGTTGGTCGAGGAGTTCTCGCTGCCCCCAGAAACCATCGCCGCCTACTTCAAGTTGCAACGCGAGGTGTCGCGGGATCCCTCGCGCGTCCACTCGATGTCGGGCGGCTACGACACCCTTTATATCGCCGACACCCAGGCCCGGCTGAAGACCATCCTCGGGCCGAGCTATCCAGCGTACGTGGAGCGGTACAGTTGGTTGATGCCCAGCGGCCTGTTCGGTCGACGCTGAAAGGCCACAAACCCTAGACATCCCCTGAGAACCCCCTGAACCCGTGAGAACTTCCTCCATTCCTTTTTCGGCCGGCGGGGTCGTTTGGGCCCTGGTCTTCATCCTGATCGGTTTTCGCCTCGGCCCGCTGACCCGACAGGCCCTCGAGAGGTCCCGCCCGCTGACGGGGCTGGATCAACTGGTGGCCACCCGGCTGGTCTCGCCCCGCGACGCGGCCGTGTCACCGCAAGGACCGGCAGCTGTGGCCTTGGACTGGGCCCGCATCCACTCTACGAACTACCCGACCTACCTCCGGAACCTCCGCGAGGTGGGGTGCCCGCCCCGGACGATCCGCAATATCCTGCTGGCCGACATCAACGCCAGCTTCGACATCCGCAAGGCGCTCCGGCCATCGGACCCAGGGTATTTGGCGCCCGAGGCGCTGGAGCGCGAGCGCCAGCAAATCACCACGGCCTTGTTGTCGGAGATCGGTTGGAAAGAGGAATCGGTGTCCGCAGGCGGGCTGCTTTCGGCCTTGGACGAGCGACTGCAGGTGTTGCACCAGTCGATCCCGTTCGATTCGGCCCGGCCGCGGGAATGGCAGTTGGCGATCGAGGCCGCCGAGCGCGAGTTCCTCGAGGCCGCGGCCCGGGAGGTTCCCCAGGAAGAGTTGGCGGAATTCGAGCTGCGCCATTCGATCCGCTCCCGATCGCTGGCTCACGAGATGCGCTACTTTCAGCCGAACGAGAAGGAGTTCCGCGCAATCTTCACCGCCAAGGGCTCCGGCGGACCGGTGGCACTGCCGACCCTCACCGATGAGAGTCGTCAGGACGACTTCGCCCTCGTCTCCGGGATCCACTCCTTGGGCGTGGGGTTGAAGTCGGCCCTGGGGCCCGACCGCTTCAAGGCCTACTTGCGCACCGAGCAACCCGCCTACCGCGAGATGGCTCGGGTGGTGGAGCAGTTGAAGCTGCCACCCGAGGCGTTGGAGGCCTCGATAACGGTGATCATTGAGGCTGAGACTCGGTTGATGCGCCAAGGTGACCGGTTGCCTCCCGGTGACCCCTATGCCCGGGAAATCCGTGAACGCCTAGAGAAGGTGCTGGGGCCGGGCGGTGTCGAGCAGGCCTTGGAGGTCTACCCGATTCCGTATTTGTTGAATCCCTGATTCGAGCGGGAGGCGGCGCGCGTTCTTGAAAAAGGTTCGATGAGACAAAAGCGGTCAGAGGATCCAGAGTGGGTTGAGATGAAAAGAGTCGACCACTTTGGTGGGACGATGTTGAAGGTCGTCTGCTGTGCAAGTTCTATTAGATAACTCACACGTTGTCTGATATAATATCTCAGATCAAATATCCAAGTAAGCAAGCCTGGCGACTCAAGTTGGATTCCTGCTAGCGCAACTATCGTGATTTATAACGAGCTATATATTGAGTAATGACTGTAATGCAGTTCTTAGAATAATTATCGAGCCTGAGGGTTTTATATACGATATCAAGGCAAATCAAAAGGTTACAGTGACAGTGAACGGTAATAGTTCCGCCTTTGAATGTATCCATTCTGTAGATAAGGAAGGGGTTCGGTGTGTTTCTTTTTGGCCTGATCGCGGCACGGTGGCAATCGATTTCAACGGTCAAAATATAATTAATCTAATTTAAATTTGAAATAGAACGCTTCATCGATTGTGATATTTTCTGGGCTATTAAAATCTTCTGGCTCCTGATGTGATATCCATCATTCTCCAGTCTATATCGGTTCATTTATAGAGCCATAGATGTCAAAAAAGCCAGCTTTAGAAGCTGGCTTTTTGATTGAGAAGAAAATGTTAATCGCACTAATTAGTGCGAATGTTTGCCTGCTTTTCTTTTTTTCATAAAGGTGCCGGCCAAAATAACCAGAGCAACACCAACCACCTCGAAGGCAAGCTTGGCATTACCCAGGGTTTTTTGAATAATATCTTTAATGGCAGGGTCATCAACCAACATGCCGCCAGCTAGAAATCCCAATAGACCAGCACCGAAGGTAATGATGATCGGGAAGCGCTCCATTATCTTGAGAAGCATTGCGCTACCAAAAACAATCAATGGAATCGACATAGCCAAGCCAATAATTAACAATAATAAACGAGTTTCTTCCGGGCCGTTTTGAGCTGCAGCAGCTACAGCCAATACGTTATCTAAACTCATCACCAAGTCAGCAATCAAAATTGTCCGAATAGCTGCCCAAATACTGGACTCTGCTTTCATATCCTCTTCAACATTGCTGTCAGCTAGAAGCTGAATACCAATGTAAAGCAACAAAATACCACCAACGATCTTAAGGTAAGGTAATTTCAATAATGCGACGGCGGTAATGGTTAATATAACGCGCAAAATAATGGCAGCTGCGCTACCCCAAAAAATAGCCTTCTTTTGTTGGACTGGCGGCAGATTGCGTGATGCTAATGCAATCACTACGGCGTTATCACCAGATAGCAAAATGTTAGCCACGATGATCGACATGAGTGCCGCCCAAAATAAAGGGTCTGAAAACGCTGAAAAGTTCATAAGTTTCCCGTATTTTTTTGACTACTATTTTACCTGCTTATTTCTATTGATAGAAATTTGCTTTTTTAGAGCACTTGGTTGATATGTTTCTTACTCTTGGGCTTTAGCTTGAGCAAGAGCTTTTTGGTGCGGGTCGACTGCCAATTGGGCGGCTTCGGGGCCCGCCCCGCTCTCAGGGCAATTCGGCGCGGGTGTTTTGAGACCGTTGAAGGCCCTTCCTGCGTTCGGTCGGGGCGGCCCTAGATTGGCGTCGCATCCAATTCACGAATCACGTGACCCATCTCCGGAATCTCCGCGAGAGAGGCCAACGTGACCTTCTTCCGGGGGCGACTGCGTGGTCGAGGAGACCAGCGGCGACTACGGGATCGAAGGGTTTATTCTCTAGGAGGCGGCGCTGTTGCCCAATTTCGACGGCAACCACCCGATTTGCGGCGTTTGGATCTTGGCCCACGAGGCCTGTGGGCTGGGCATCCGCGAAGACCGCAAGACCCCTCTGCCGACCCAGCGCGGACTGCGCCGAATCAGCAACCCTGCAGCCACTCGTTGCCTCGGGTTTCGTCGAGGTGTCTCGAGAATAAACGGGCCTCGTTCGAAGTGAGGAGCGCGGGGGGTGAAATATTGAAATACTCTCAGGACGCTTTTGGCTTGCCGAAATTGGAGCTGCCTGTCTCTGGTTAACTCACTCCCAATGAAGACCCGCTTTCAGCCGCGCCCTCGTGCCGGTTTTACCTTGATCGAACTCCTGGTGGTGATCGCGATCATTGCCATCCTGGCCGGGATGCTCTTGCCGGCTTTGGGTCGTGCCCGCATGAAGGCCACCGGGGCCAATTGCGTGAGCAATCAGAAGCAGTTGGTGCTCGGTTGGATTTTGTACTCCAACGACAACCAGTCCGACCTGATGCCGCTTCAGGTCCGCATCAACAATGCGATGGTGGATCTGGTGGGTGGTGGCTATTGGCGCAGCCCCGTGCCGGGCCTCTCCGTTGGCATCACTCAGACCGAGGCCCTTCGACGGGTCTACAACGGTATGAGCAACGCCCCGCTCCAGCAGTACTGCCCGGGCTATCAGGTTTATCACTGCCCAGGCGACTCCCGCACCAAGCTCGCGCCCGGCAAGGGATGGGCCTTCGACAGTTATTCCAAGGCCAATGGCATGAACGGTGGGCAATGGGATTCATCCATTCCCTACAAGAAGGAGTCTGAGGTCTCCAATCCCTCGGAGAGCATGGTTTTTGTCGAGGAGGCCGATTCGCGCGGTTACAACATGGGCACTTGGGTCATTAACACGGCGCCGCCGGGTTGGGTGGACCCTTTCACCATCTTCCATGGCCAGGTCAGCACCTTCGGGTTCCAAGACGGTCACTCGGAAAGCCACAAGTGGGTGGATGGCGCGACCATTAAGGCGGCGAAGGATTCCGGTGCCGGAAAGGACAGCTTCTTCTGGGCGGGCGGTACTTCCAAGAACCCGGACTTCCGCTGGGTCTGGGACCGCTACCGTTACGTGAACTGGAAGCCGTTGAACTGAGGGGCAATCTAGCCCCGGGACCCAGTCCTAGAACTGGGTCTTCCCTGTTTGGGCAGTTAGGCGCGATCCGACGAGGCGCGGGGGAATACCTTCCGCGCCTCGGTCGTTTCAAACTGGCCTCGCGTGACACCGAGTTGACTGGAGAGCTTGAGCTCCTGCCACAGCGCCTGGCCCGTGATCTCATTGCGCAGCAGGGCTCGGTAGCGGCCGATCACCGTGGCTACCTGCTCGGGCGTTTCGTCCACGAACTCGATCCGGAAGACCCGCACACCCAGTTCCACAAAGCGGGCTAGCGACTCGGCACCCGTTTGCGCTCGGGCGTTGAAGACCGTGTTGCGGCAACCACTGTCCGCCTTAAGTGGGTGCTCTGCACCGGTCCGATCCCGGAGCTTCACTACATGCGTATCACACGGGCGTCCGCAGTTTGTGTAGTCGGTGCCCTTCGAGAGAAAGGCGCAGAAGACACAGTGCTCCATGTGGAAGAGCGGCATGTGCTGGTGGAGCGTCAGCTCGAACCAGGCCGGGGGGGCCGTCCGCAGCAACGCGACCACCTGCTCGGCGTTTAAATCGTAGCTGACGGTGACCCGCTCCAAAGCCTCGTGCGTGATGAACCAATCGGCCGCCAACGGGTTGGCCACGTTGAGTGAGAAGTCTCCGCGCCGGCGGTGATTGGCAAAAAAACGCAGGTGCTCTGGGTTGCGTACCAGATAGCCATCGGCGTTGCTCGAAAGGACCTGCTTCAGGATCCACTCCTCACCGGGCTTAAAGACGCGAGGTGGTGCCACCCAGATCTCGGGTCGTGCAGCTCCGGGAGCCACGGTACAGCCATGGGCCGTGTGAAAGGTTGTCACCGCCTCGCGGTATTTTTTTGGATCCTCGAAGTCGCAGTAAACCGTGGAGACTCCGCAGCGCAGCGCAGCTTCTAACTGCGACAGCGAGCGCACGAGCACGATGAGTTCTGGCGTCGTCGCGGCGGTGGTCGCTGGGACTGGGAGGCTGCTGTCAGGTCGGACGGTGGTTGCGAGCGAATGGGATCCCGGCACCGCAGGAAGTAGGGTCCAGATGCGCGGGGCGGCGCGCAGGATCTCCAGCTGGGCGATGGCCTCGCGACGCAGGCGGTTGAGTTCGCTGACGGGCAGGATGAGTGCGCCTTCGAGATGAACCTCCATGCCTCCGAGGTGGAAAGGCGTGCCGCCCAAGCGCCCGAGCGAGTCGCCGAGCGATTCAACTGTCATGGGCCGCTTCTGTGCCACCATCAGCAAGATCGACGACGACACCTGCACCACGTGGCCCTCGGTGTCACGGACGATCAATGTCATGGGCGCTTCGGCGCAGCCATGGACCTCGAAGCGCAGCGGGCGTGTCTGCCGAGGGGCATCGCCTTCAAAGGTCTTGCGAAGCTCCCGATTCAACACCGGATCATCGGTCTTCCAAATGCGGTTTCCGATCTGGACGCGTTGGAAGTCCACCGCACCACTGCCGAAGGTCAATTCGACGAACCCGTCCCGCAGGGCCCGTACGATATAAACACGGCCACCTTCTTCCGGAAGGTCCGGACGCCCCGCATCAAAGCCGATGCCATCACCGGGCTTGAGCGGCCCTTCGAGGCGAAGCCGGACCGCACTCGGCCCCACGGCGGAAACCTCGCCCAGAAACACCCCCCGCTTTTTGCCAAAGCGCGCGTGAGCCAGTTCCTGGTTATTGATGCCCCGGAACCATCCGGTGTGGAGTCCGCGACTGAAGGCCATTTCTAGCTCGTAGCGGGCCTCCGAAATGGGTTCGGCCCCGGGGGGTGATGCGGTCTCGGGTCCGACGGCCTGCTCGGCAGCAGTGGCGGCAGCGGCAGCGATCTGGTCCAGGGCCCGCCGGTAAACCCGCGTGATGCTGGCCACATATTCGGCCGACTTGAGGCGTCCCTCAATTTTAAGCGAACGCACACCGGCTCGGACAAGGTCAGGCAAGACCTCTAGCCCGGAGAGGTCTTGAGGGGAGAGTAGGTAACGGCGATCCCCCAGATCTACGGTTTGCCCGTCGGATACCAGTTCGTAGGGCATACGGCAGGCCTGGGCGCATTCACCGCGGTTGGCGCTGCGGCCGCCGAGGGATACGCTCGTGAGGCACAGGCCGGGGTAGGCCACGCACAGCGCTCCGTGAACGAAGACCTCCAAGGGAAGGGGGGGTGGGCCGCCAGCGACGGACTCTTGATCACGCTGGGCCGACTGGATGGCCTCGATTTCGCGGATAGAATTCTCGCGGGCCAGCACCACCAGCTCGCATCCCAGCGAGCGGGCGAATTCCACGCCGGCCGGGCTGGTGACCGTGAGCTGCGTCGATCCGTGGATCGGGAAATCAGGAGAGATTTTGCGGATCAGTCGGCAAATACCGACGTCCTGGACGATGGCAGCATCGACGCCCGCCGAGATGACCGAGCGGAGGTAATCCTCGGCGTCGGCCAGCTCGTCGGTGAACACCAGTGTGTTGAAGGTGACATAGCCGCGGACGCCCCGTCGGTGTAGAAACTCCATCAATGCGGGCAGGTCTGCCTCGGTGAAGTTCTGGGCCCGCATGCGGGCGTTGAAGCGGTCGAGACCAAAGTAAATCGAATCAGCGCCGTTCTCTACGGCCGCGCGGACGCAGTCCCAGTCGCCGGCGGGGGCCAGCAATTCGGGCAGTTTCAGCGGAGGGAGGGCAGCCGTTTCGGTCACGAGAGAGACACAGTATCAGGAGTGAGGCCCGCCGGGAAGACACGCCGGAATCGGTCTCGCGGCGGAAGCCTCTTTCGTACCGCCTTCTGCTTTGTGCCAGAGCCTAACCCGGGGCATGGTGAGCGCATGAACCACTGGATGGTCCGGGTCTTGGCGTTGGGTGGGCTGCTCGTGTGCGGGTGGGCGCGCGCCCAGGATAACTGGAAACCACTCTTCGACGGGACGACCCAAAAAGGATGGGAAAACACCCCCTTCGCCGGTGCAGGCGAGATCGAGGTGCGCGACGGCACTCTGGTGCTCAATCAGGGAATCCTGACTGGAATCAACTGGACCAACGACTTTCCCGCCGTCGATTACGAACTCTCCCTAGAGGCGCAGCGAGTTCTGGGGATCGACTTCTTTTGCGGGCTGACCTTCCCGGTGGGGACCAATCACTTGTCGCTCATTGTCGGAGGTTGGGGCGGCAGCGTGGTGGGGCTTTCGAACATCGATGGGGATTCCGCCAACCAGAATAGCACCACGCACTTGGAGCGATTCGAGAGCGGTCGCTGGTACGCCCTGAAGCTACGGGTGGTGAGCACCAATATAACCGTCTGGCTTGACGGCAAACAAATCATCGATCTGGACACCCGCGAGAAGCGCCTGTCGTTGCGTGAGGGCGAGATCGAGCGCAGCAAGCCCCTGGGAATCGCCGCCTGGAGTACGACTGCGGCCTTGCGCCAAATACGCTGGCGTTCGTTGGTTGCCCCTCAGGTGCCCGCCCGGATCCCGGCTGCCTTGCCGCCGGAGACCCGTGCAGCGATGGATCGTCTGGTCTCGACGATGAGCTCATCCCGTGAGGGTTGGGATCGGTTGGCCGAACTGTGCGACACCTTTGGAGCACGGCCGAGCGCCTCGCCGGCACTGGAATCAGCCGTGGACTGGATCTTGGAGCGGATGCGCCGCGATGGCCTGGAGAATGTCCACGGGGAACCGGTGGTCGTGCCGCGGTGGGAACGCGGGAGCGAATCAGTCGAGATGCTCTCTCCGCGTCGTGAGCGCCTCCCGATGCTGGGCTTGGGTGGCAGTGTGGGCACGCCGCCCGGTGGCATCATCGCTCCGGTCAGCGTGGTGACCAATTTCGCCGAGTTGGCGCAGCGGGCCTCCGAGATCCGGGGTCGAATCGTCGTCTTCAATGTGCCGTTCACCGAGTACGGCGAGACGGTCCGCTTCCGATCCCAGGGAGCCATCGAGGCGGCCAAGGCGGGGGCTGTGGCCAGCCTCATTCGATCGGTAGCGGATGATGCCTTGCGGACGCCGCACACCGGAGCCATGCGCTATGAAGAAGGGGTCGCCCGGATTCCCCATGCGGCTCTGGCTCCAGAAGACGCCGGGCGCATCGCCCGCGAGGTGGCCCGTGGCCGACCGGTTACGCTGAGACTAGAAATGTCTGCGGCGGAGCGCGGCGTCGCCACCAACCGGAATATTATCGCCGAGATTCGCGGACGAGAGAAACCCGACGAGGTCGTGGTCTTGGGCGGGCACATTGATTCATGGGACGTGGGCCAAGGTGCACAAGATGACGGCGGCGGTTGTGTGGCGGCTTGGGAAGCGGTGCGCTGGATGAAGAAGCTCGGACTGCGCCCCCGGCGCACCGTTCGGTGCGTCCTTTGGACCCAAGAGGAATGGGGTGGGCGTGGCGCGCAGGGATACCGTGATGCGCACGTCGCCGAGTTGGGCCGGCACATCGTCGCTCTCGAGGCCGATGCGGGCATATTTACTCCCAAGGGCTTCGGTTTCACGGGCAGCGATGCAGCCCGGGCGATGCTGGCTCCGGTGCACGCCTACCTGGGGGAGCGATTGGGTGCAGGTGCGGCAGATTCTCGGGGCGTGGCTGCCGACATCGCGCCGCTCTTAGAGCGCGGGGTTCCGGTGATGTCCTTGCACGTGGACCGGGCTCGTTATTTCCGCGTTCACCACACCGAGGCCGACACGGTAGACAAGGTGGACCCGGAGGCTCTAGCCCGGTGTTCGGCTGCGATGGCCGCCATGGTCTATGCCATCGCGGACCTGCCCGAGGCGCTGCCTCGCTGAGAGCCTGTCTGAAAATGGGAAGGGGTTCTGTTTGGGATGGAAGGGCCCGCTGGCGGCGTTGCTTGTCGGTCACAGACCGCTGCGGGTCTGCTTCCTCCGCGCGCCTTGCCAATCGAACCCTTCCCTCCCCATTTTCAGACAGGCTCTGAAAAATCGCCCGAATCCCGTGGGCTTCGGAGAACTCGGAGATGGGGACCGGGTTGAGGTGCCCCTCAGCGCTGGAATCGGCGGGCTCCGAGGAAGCGAGGCTTCCAGTAAGTGTCGTCCAGCGAGGCGAAGCTCACCCCAGTGCCCACGCTGCTGTGGGTGAACGATCGGTCGCCCACATAAATTCCCACATGGATGGGCGACAGGGAGTTGAGGTCACCGAAGAAGACGAGATCGCCCGGCTCGAAGGCGGCAATGCCCACAGGCTTGCCCGCGGACCATAGTTCGGACGGGCTCTTTGCCAGAGCGCTCGAGGCAACCTCTTTGTGGAGCTGCACCACGTAGCCCGCGCTGTCGGCTCCCTGACGGTCTGATCCGCCTTCGACGAACGGTGTGCCGCGCCATCCCTTGGCGGCGGTGACCCAGTCATTGGTGGCCTTAGGTTCCCGGTAGGGTCGCAAGGGCGAAGCCAGTAACAGGGTGGTGGGCTGGACTCCAGGCACGGAGCTGAGCGGAGCGGGCGGGTTGAGTTCCGGGCGAAAGCCCGCCGGCGGATCCACCGGGTAAACCGGGGCGGTGGGCCGGTACGGAAGTCCCGTTGAGGTGACCACAACTTCGTCGCCCTGGGGCACGAGCATGCGGGACTGGGCCTTGGAGCCGGAGGAACCACAGCCGGAGGTGAGGGTTAGGGCCAGCAGGGTGGTCAGCAGGGCGGCCGGGAGGGTCGTCGGGGTGGGCTTCATGAGGGATTACGGGTTGGCAGGACGGAACTCGGCCTGAGCCTTAGGAAGAAGTTGTTGGATCTTGGCGATGCGTTGTTGGTCGAGCGGGTGAGTTCGCAAGAACCATGGGGTCTGGCCGCCGGCCGCCTGATTGTGGGTAGAAAAACGCTGCCAGAAACCCACAGCTTGTTTTGGATCGTACCCGGCGCGAGCCATGAGCATGAGTCCGATTTCGTCGGCGGAGCTTTCTTGCATCCGGCTGTGGGGCAACGCCACGCCCACTTGAGAAACTGGCGCGTAGAGTTGCTGGAAGTACGGGCCGTACTGGCTTTGAGACATGGCCGTGCCTCCGAGGATTCCTGCTAGCTCTATACCTTTGGCCATGCTCATGCGTTCTCCGCCGTGACGGGCCACGGCGTGGGCCACCTCGTGTCCGATGACCGTGGCCAAACCGGCCTCATCTCGGGTGATAGCCAGGATGCCCGTGTAGACCCCGACTTTGCCGCCTGGCAGGCAGAAGGCATTGGCCTCTGGACTGTCGAAGAGAACGAACTCCCATTGTGCATTGGGCAATTCGGCCACGGCGGCAATCCGTCGACCCACCTTTTCGAGCAAAGCCTTCTGGGTGGCATTCTTGCTGATGGGTGTCTCTTTCTTGAGGGATTCGAAGGCGCTGAGGCCGAGGGCTACCTCTTGGCCGGCCCCGGTCACCATGAACTGCTTTCGCCCGGTCACGGGCTCAGTCACGCAGCCAGCCGCGACGAGAGCTAGGCTCAGAAGCAGGCTTTTGCACGGTCGCAGGTGCGTCGATTTCATGACTTCAGAGAGAATCACAATAACGCCTCCGGAACAAGCCGGACTGCCTCTTGGAGGAGTTGCGTTGTGATGAGCGTGTGTAGAGCAGGGCCACTAAGGGGTGCGCCGCTCGGAGGGCTGGTCAACGGCCTTTCGGTTGGGTCTCGAGTCGGATAGCGGCCGAACGACCGTGGCCATCGAGGCCTTCGAGGCCAGCAAAGGTCGCGACCCCCTTCATCGCCTTGCGCAGTGCGGGCTTGGAGTACTCCACCACACTGGTGCGGCGTTGGAATTGGTCGACGGTCAGGCCAGCGAAGCTGCGACCGGCACCGCCGGTGGGCAGTACATGACTGGGTCCGGCGACATAGTCGCCCAGAACCGTGGGAGAACCCTGGCCGAGAAAAATGGCACCGGCCGCATGGATTCGCGGAACCAGCGCCTTGGGGTTGCGGGTCATGATTTCGCAGTGTTCCGGTGCCAGTCGGTTGATGAGCACCACGGCCGCATCGAGGTCGCGGACTTGGATGAGCCAGGTATTGGTATCCAGGACTTTCTGAATAAACTCACGGCGGTTCAGTGTGGGCAACTGCCGCAAGATCTCCTTCTCGACGGCCTTCAACTGGGCGGCTGAGGTGGTGACCATCCAGACCCGTTCGTGGCCAGAACCATGCTCCGCCTGAGCCAGAAGGTCTGCCGCGACGAAGCGGGGGTCCGCTGAATCGTCGGCCAGCACTAGGGTCTCACTGGGACCGGGCAGCAAATCGACCGACACATGGCCAAAGAGCAGGCGCTTGGCTGCCACGACGTAGGCGTTACCAGGTCCAAAAACCTTGTGCACCGGCCGGATCGTTTCGGTGCCATGCACCATTGCTGCGATGGCTTGGGAGCCGCCGATTCGATAAATCTCGGTCGCTCCAGCATAATTGGCGGCGAAGAGGAGTGCCGGATTGAGGGTGCCATCCTTGCCACAAGGAGTGCAGACCACGATCTCTGGGCACCCGGCCACCTTGGCGAGGGTGATGGTCATGAGCGCCGTGGACACGAGCGGCGCGGTGCCGCCGGGAATGTACAACCCGACCCGTTGGAAGGGTTGGAACACTTCGCCCACCTGGGCGCCGTGGGAGTTCTTGGCCGACCAATCCCGGCGGCGGGAGCGCTTGGAGAAGGAGGCGATGTTCTTGGTCGATTCGGCCACGGCGGCCCGCAGATCTGGCCCAGCCATGAGCGAGGCCTGCATTCGTTCGGCCTGAGTCACCGGAATTTGTTCCGGTGTCAGAGTGGCTCCGTCGAAGCGTTGGGTGAACTCGACTAGGGCCGCGTCTCCGCGGGCGCGGACCGCCTCGATGATGGTGCGCGTGCGCTCTTCAATGACGGGGTCAAAGAGTGATGAGGCGGCGGCGGCTTGGTTCAGGCGCGCGTCATGGTCGGCATCCGAAACACGGACGATATGCATGCAGGGGAGGGTATGGGGGAGAGCGTTGAAGTCAAAACACGCAGGTGCGCGTCGGAGTGGTCGAGGTTTGGGTAAATGGGCTTCTCACTTAATGCCTTTGAGCCGTTCTTCCCAGATCTTGTGCAAATCGACCGTGGCGACAACGTCGCGAAGGCAATACTCGGCGATGTCGCGGTGGCGGCCTTCGGCCAGCAACGAGCTGACATCCATGCCGCTAATGCCCATGGCCTTGGGGGAAGGGATCCCGAAAGCCTTGCAGTAGAAATCGAGGTTGAACTTGCGGGCGGCACCCTCGCGGCCGCTGACATTGTAGAAGGTGAACTGTTCAGCCAAGTCGCAGTGAGGTTCGATTTGATACCGGTATCCCAGCCAGTCCTTGCGAGTGATGGGCACGTTGAGCAGTGCCGAGCGGAGGTACAGGAACGGCACATCGAAGCCGCGGCCATTAAAGGTCACGATGCTGTCGTAGCGTTTGGCGACATCCCAGAAGGCGGTCAGGAGTTCCACCTCATCGACCTGGGGTGCAAATTCCACGGCTGAGCCTTCGGTGTCGGCCTCCTCTAGGGCCTCTTCGTCAAAATCGTCGGACTGGTAGAGTACCTGACCCTTGCCGGAGTCGGCATTGATCATAGCGATACACACTACCTGAGCGGTGAAGGGCCACAGGCTGAACTGCTGTGAAATCTCCACCCGTTTGCGTGCCTTGTCTTCCTCGGTCGGCTGGCGCTCGGCCTCGCGGAAAAGGTATTCCTGCTGGACCTCGTCGAAGTGTTCCAGTCCGACGGCGGAGGTCTCGATGTCAAAAACGAGTCGGGGCATGACGCCCGATTTGTACGCCACCGCCGCGCCTGGACCAAGCCGCAAACCACTCCACCCAACGGGGTCGGTCCCGCATATTTACACAAAAGGGGTCACTTCAAACTACTTTGAAGCCACTCTAACCCAGTATTGCCGAGGGGGGTTATTGGCGTCCGACGCGGGCGTATTTCTGCAATCGTAGCGATCGAAGTCAGTGAAGACAGCTCAGGGATTGGGCTGTGCTTTAGCGTTCTGGGAAGGTTCGCTCTGCAGCGCTCCTCGGCCTCTCTACCGCCCCCGCCTGCTACCCGGGGTGACGGGGCAGCCCTCAAAGAATTAGTCTTCGGACTCGGATTCCAATTCGGATTCCGATCCCGGTTTCGATTGAGGGGCTTCGTCGGCCTTACTGGCCTGTTCTACCATCTCCCGGATGACCTTGCGGAAGGCGGGGAGACCTTCGTCGAACGCCGCAGAAATGGGCAGTACCAAGGTCTTGCGGACCCGTCGTTTGAAGGACTTCAGATTGGCTGTCGCCGCCTCTTCATCCATTTTGTTGGCAACCACCAGACGAGGGCGCTCTAAGAGGGTCGGATCGTACAGTTCTAGTTCCTCCAACAGGCTGTGGTAATCGTCCCAAGGATGCCGGTTGTCGGTCCCAGCCATGTCGAGGAGGATGACCAAGATTTTGCAGCGGGCGATGTGGCGCAAGAAGGCGTGTCCGAGGCCAACATTCAGGTGAGCCCCGGCAATCAAGCCGGGTACGTCACAAACCGTCAGTCGGTAATAATCCTCCGAATACTCCAAAATGCCCACCTGAGGGGTCAGTGTGGTGAAGGGGTAGGCAGCGATCTTGGGTCGGGCCTTGGAAATGGCTGTCAGCAGCGTGGACTTACCGGCGTTGGGATATCCCACCAGTCCGACTTCGGCGAGCATGCGCAGTTCGAGCATGAAATCGCCCTCGTCACCCGGTTCTCCGGGTTGGGCGTATCGGGGGGTTTGTCGGGCGGCGGTGGCGAAATTGCGATTACCAAGACCGCCGCGCCCTCCTTTGCACAGGATAAAGCGTTCTCCGTGCTCAGTGAGATCGCAGACCCGCTCACCCTTTTGGGCATCGCGCCGCTGGGACCCGCTCCGAGTGTCTTCTTGTTCTTCCTCGGCGCTCATATCCAACTCCATGGCCTGCACGCTTCCCGAATGGCGTATGACCGGCCGATCGGCTCCGGCGTTCTGAATGACCGATGGATCCTCGATCTCTTCGGCTTCGGTGACACCCTCAGGCAATTCAGGTTCCCGGTGGACCCGCCAGACGATGGTTCCACACGGCACCTTGATAATGAGGTCTTTGCCGGCCTTGCCATCCATGCCCTTGCCCATGCCGCCCTCACCACTCTGTGCCACCAGGTTCGAGACGAAGAACTGTTGGATCAGGTTGTTGAGATCGTGGTCTGCCTCCAAGATCACATTGCCGCCTCGGCCGCCATTGCCACCGCTGGGGCCACCTTTGGGAATGTAAGCTTCGCGGTGAAAGGCGATGGCACCTTTTCCTCCATGACCGGCACGGGCGGAAACTTTGACCTCATCAACGAACATAACCTGAGAGTGGGAAGACTGACGGAAAACGCGAGACTCCGTAGAGCCAAAATGGATAAAAAAGGGCGAGGCCCGATGAGCCTCGCCCAGGAGAGTTTTGGGACTATGCCGCGCGTCTGACGTGAGTCCGTTAGACTTGCAGCACTGCTTTCAGGAAACCAGTCGCCAGAAAAACTGCCCCACCGTCGCCGCAGTGCGGCTCAGGGGGCACAGTTTATACCAGCGCTGTCAACTGAAGCGCAATCAGGCGACCGCTACTGCTTCAGCGACCACTTCGGGGGCGGGCACAATGCTCACGCGGGAGCGAGCCTTGTCGAAGAGGACGGTGCCGTCGGTGAGAGCGAACAGGGTCCAATCGCGGCCGGTGCCGACGTTAGAACCGGCGGAGAACTTCGATCCGCGCTGGCGGACCAAGATGCTTCCCGCGGTTACGAACTCGGAGCCGAATGCTTTGACACCTAGGCGCTTGCTGACGCTGTCGCGCCCGTTGCGTGAACTGCCTTGACCTTTCTTGTGAGCCATATGACTAGAGGAGTATTAGCCGTTGATCTTTAGCCGTTGATCTCGGTGACCTTTACCACGGTCAGTTCCTGACGGTGGCCGATCTTCTTGTGATAACCCTTGCGGCGCCGCATCTTAAAGGCGACGACCTTGTCACCACGAATGTGTGACACGATATCGGCCTTGATCGTCGCTCCGGCGATGACCGGGTTGCCGACAGTGACGTTGCCCTCCTTGTTAATGAGGAGGACGCGGTCGAAGGTGTGGACCTGACCCGGGGTGACGGGCAGGAGTTCGATCTCGAGGGTGTCGCCTGCTGCGACGCGGTACTGCTTACCGCCGGTTTCCAAAACAGCGTACATAAAAACTTTCCCCCGACAGGGGGACGTGGAAGGAAGCAAACAGGGGAATTGGTGTCAACGCCCGATTTCTAAAATCGAGACCTCTTGGTTCTTTTCGGGTGGCTCTACGGGACAGGGCCTGCGCTCGCAGGGATCGCACGAGACGTGGGGCTTTCGCGCTGCCGCGCTGAGGGAAATAGGGTGCTTCGATCCAATGCTCGCTCCGGCCCTGTCCCGCTGCGGCTCGGGTGTCTGGGTGGTTCCTCGGGGTAGGGCCTGCGCTCGCAGGGATCGCACGGGAGGTGGGGCTTCGCGCTTTGCGGACTTACGGTCGTCGGGTGGTGCGATATTGTCCGGCTTTATTTTTATCCCGGATACGAGCACAACGGTCGTTTGGGAATAGGGGTGGTGGAAGCCTGGCGAGGTCAAGGGCTGTCAAGGGTTGGGTTGGGCCTTGCTCGACCACGCCCTGAGCGCAGCTTCAGAAACTGGATTCCGGCGGGTGGAACTCGAGGTCTATGCTTCAAACACCGCCGCGTTGAGCCTTAACAAGATCTGCGGGTTCACGGTGGAAGGTCTCAAGCGGGCGATGCGCCTCCTCGACGGTCGAGTCGAAGGCGTGGTGCTCATGGCTTGTTCTTTGACCGATGGATTTCCAGAGCCTCTGTTGCACGGATGACCTGTGAATCTTTGGTTCACTCTATTTGATCTCTATGGGGTTTGAATGATGGAGTCGGGTCGATGACAGAGCCTTTTGATTCAATCTGGGATACAGAACAGAATTTTTCAGGCTCGAATTTTGCCCATGTCACTGACGAGGGGTCATCGCCATTAAAAGGCACCGTTTTCGCTCAAAACCGGTGACTTTGTGAAAAAATTCACAAAAGCGACTTGCTGCCGGAGGGATCGGAAACATAGTTTGTTCCATTCGCGGGGACCACTCCCCGCCATTTTAGTTTATGGATGCAATGTCCCCAGCTGTAATCGGCGGCAAGACCACTACCGAGTTCGGGTATAACTCGAAAATCGAGGGTGAGGTCGTTCATACGACGGTAGATGCGGCCCTCAATTGGTTCCGCAAGAACTCTCTGTGGCCCATGCCTATGGGGTTGGCGTGCTGTGGTATCGAATTGATGGCCGTTGGTGCCAGTCGCTTTGATATATCCCGTTTCGGGTCGGAGGTCATGCGGTTCTCCCCCCGACAGTCAGATGTGATGATCGTGGCGGGCACGGTGACTTACAAGATGGCCCTGGCTGTGCGCCGGATTTACGAGCAAATGGTCGAGCCCAAGTGGGTCATTGCCATGGGTGCCTGCGCTTCCACCGGCGGCATGTACCGCAGTTATGCGGTGTTGCAAGGTGTCGACAACATCATTCCGGTCGACGTTTACGTGGCCGGATGCCCACCGCGGCCCGAGGCTTTGCTCGACGCGCTGATTCGTCTGCAAAACAAGGTTGCCCACGAACCGATCACCCGTGACCTCAAGCGAGATGTCGCCCCGGACAAGTACGGTCGCATGGGCTTGGAACTGGGTGCCCACGGCGAGGTTCTGCAACGTAAATCCTGATTTCACGTCCCTCCCGTGCCGACCTCCCTTGAACTCGCCGGCCAGCTTCGTGAGAAGTTTGGCGACCTGATCTCTGAGCCTCTCGAATTCCGGGGCGAAGTCACCGTGACCGTCGTCGACCCCGAGCGCATTGCCGAGGTGTGTCAGCATGCCAAGACGGTCCTGGGTTTCGATTTCCTCATCGATCTGAGCAGCGTGGACAACTACGGCGATGATCCGCGCTGGAATGTCGTCTACGAACTTTCCGGCCTCGGTCATGGGCAGCATTTGCGCCTCAAGACGTCCGTTAGCGAAGAGCGTTCTGAGCTTCCGACCGTGTCCTCGGTATGGCGGACGGCCGATTGGCATGAGCGTGAAGCCTACGACATGATGGGAATCCGTTTTTCAGGTCATCCCGACCTGCGGCGGATCCTCATGTGGGAGGGCTATCCGTACTACCCGTTGCGCAAGGATTTCCCGCTGGCCGGCAAGCCGACCCTTCTGCCCGATACAGCCTTCACCCAAACCGCACCCTTGGAGGGCGGTCCGTTTGTAACTTTGCCCGGCGGCAAAGATTCAACGGCCCGCGAACCCCGCGTCCGGACTCCCGAGGAATAGACCATGGCGACCCAAACCATCGAATTTAAAGACGCTGCGGCCCGGGCGGCCCATGCGGTGCCGTCCGAAGGCCCGAGTTCGGGTGACGATCTCCAGGATCTCCACGGTGACAAAATGGTCCTCAATATGGGGCCTTCGCATCCTTCCACTCATGGAGTATTGCGCATCCTCATCGAGTTGGACGGCGAGACTGTCACTAAGGCGGTCCCGGATGTGGGCTATCTGCACCGCGGTGATGAAAAAATCGCAGAGAACATGACTTACAACCAGTTCGTGCCCTACACGGACCGGTTGGACTATCTCGCGCCCTTGGCCAATAACGTGGCCTACGCGTTGGCGGTCGAGAAGCTCATGGGCATCGACACCCAGTTGCCCCCACGCTGTCAGTATTTGCGGGTGATTTGCTGTGAGTTGGCCCGCATCTCGGCTCACCTCCTGGGTTTGGGTGCCTTCGCGATGGACTTGGGTGCCCTGACGGTGTTCCTGCACACATTCACCGAGCGCGAAAAGATCTACAATTTGTGCGAATCCCTCACCGGGGCGCGCTTCACCACCAGTTACACCCGAATTGGTGGCCTGACCCGCGATTGTCCTCCCGGTTGGGTGGCCGCGGTGCGGAAGTTTCTGGATGAAGTGGTCGTCAACTTCGACGAGTCCGAGACCTTGCTCACGCGCAATCGCATTTTTGTCGATCGGACCCGCGATGTGGGTGTGATCTCTCGCGAGTTAGCCATCGATTACGGCCTGACTGGCCCCAATTTGCGCGGCAGTGGTGTCGATTATGATGTCCGCAAGGCGCATCCCTATCTGGTTTATAAGGACCTAGAGTTCGACATCCCGGTGGGTTCGGTGGGTGATTCTTACGACCGTTATCTCGTCCGCATGGAAGAGATGCGTCAGAGCGTTCGCATCCTTCGCCAGTGCCTAGACCGCCTGCCTGGCGGCCCCGACAACGCGGGCAAAGAGCCCATCAACGTGGCCGACGGCAAGGTGGTCCTGCCGCCCAAGGACAAGGTGCTGACCAGCATGGAAGAGCTGATCCACCAATTTATGATCGTCACCCAAGGTGTGAATGCGCCGGCCGGTGAGGTTTATTTTGGGGCCGAAAACCCCAAGGGTGAACTGGGTTTCTACATCAACAGCCGCGGAGGCGGTACGCCTTACCGCCTCAAGATCCGCGCCCCCTCGTTTGTCAATCTGAGCATCCTCCCGGCAGTGTTGCCGGGGCACCTCATGAGCGATGTGGTTTCCATCCTGGGATCCTTCGATTTCGTGATGGGCGAGTGCGACCGATAACCGGAATTCACCGATGAGCTTTTCCGTCCCCGCCAGTTTGGAAGCCGAGCTCGATGAGCTCACCACGCACTATCCGGTCCAGCGGAGTGCCTCGCTGATGTTCCTGCACGCGTTGCAGGAGCACTTTGGGTACATTTCGAAGGATGCCGTGGAGTGGACCGCCCGCAAGCTGGGGCTTCAGCCGATCAACGTGTACGAGTTGGTGACGTTCTACCCCATGTTCCGTCAGGAACCGTTGGGCAAAACGCATATCAAGGTGTGCCGGACCCTGAGTTGTTCATTGGCTGGAAGCGCCGAGCTCCGGGAGCGATTCTGCACCCGGCTTGGCCTCGACCCTCACGCTCATGCGGCACAGACCACGCCCGATGGCCAGTTCACAGTAGAGTTCGTGGAGTGCCTCGCCAGTTGCGGGACCGCACCGGTTGTCTTGGTCAACGAAGACCTGCATCACAAGGTCGGCACCGCCGAAGCCGATGCGATTCTCAAGCAGGGACAAAAAGCCTAAAAAGCCCAAAATAGTCTGAACACTTTCAACACCATGAACCCACTCGTTGCTCAAAGGGTCTGCTCGGCAGAGCCCGCTGGGCACCGCGTGTTCGTGGCGTGGATGATTGGGCCGTGGGTTGCCAGAGGGTGTACCGGGAATAGCACTAGGGGCACAGCCTCGGTTTTCGCTCAGACCCTCCGGAGAGTTCTGGGACTTTTGAGTCGCAAAGGCTCAGGATCGTTGAATTTCTCGCGAGGGATGTTGGCTTTCTCGCGAGGGATGTTGGCTTTCTCGCGGGGGATGTTGGCTTTCTCGCGGGGGATGGAGGAGCCGAAAAGAGAAGTTCCGAAAAAGAAGCATTCGGCAACTCGGGTTTCAATTTCTTGGGCTGTGGTTTCTTGGGCTGTGGTTTCTATTACGGTCCTAAAATCAGCCCTAAAAGAGGCCAAAAGAATTTCGAAAATTTCGGTTCCAGTGAGTGGTTGCCCGACATGGATTCGAACCATGACAAACAGATTCAGAGACTGTTGTGCTACCATTACACAATCGGGCAGCCGGAACCGAAGTAGTGACTGTACTAGGAACTTTCTCTGAGTCAAGAAAAGCTATGCCGGAACCTTTTAAATTGATTCTTAAGAACCTCGATGAGCCGGGCTTCACGCCGGACATTGGGTGTTATCAGCGCCATGGCGGTTACGAGGCGCTTAAGCGGGCTCTGGCCATGCCGCCTCGTGATTTGCCCGATGGCAAGAAGCTCAGTCCTCAAGAAGCGCTTCGCGAAGACGTCAAGGCTTCAGGGTTGCGCGGTCGTGGTGGCGCCGGTTTCTCGGCCGGCCTTAAGTGGAGTTTTGTGGACCGCCGCAGCGGCAAGCCGATCTATCTGATTTGCAACGCTGACGAGTCCGAACCGGGCACCTTCAAGGATCGTCAAATCCTCCACAAGGATCCGCATCAGTTGATCGAGGGAATGATCCTCTCCTGCTGGGCCAACGACGTAAAGCTGGCCTACATCTACATCCGGGGTGAGATGCCCGTTGCAGCTAAGTTGCTGAATCAGGCCCTCAAGGAAGCCCGGGCTGCCGGTTTCCTGGGTAAGAATATTTTGGGCACGGGTTACGATCTGGAGATTCATGTGCATCGCGGTGCCGGCGCCTATATTTGTGGCGAAGAAACCGGGTTGATCGAATCCCTCGAAGGCAAGCGGGCTTACCCCCGGATCAAGCCTCCTTACTTTCCGGCGGTCTTGGGTCTCTACATGTGTCCTACCATCGTGAACAACGTGGAGACCTTGTGTCACGTGAAGCACATCGTGCTCATGGGGCCGACTGAGTACGCCAAGCTGGGGACGCCCAACAACACCGGAACCCGCATCGTGAGCCTGAGCGGCGATGTTCAGAAGCCGGGTTACTACGAAATCCAGGTCGGACGGGTCACTTTGGGCGAATTGATCTTCGATCCCAACTTCGGCGGCGGACTCAAACCGGGTCGTACCCTGAAAGCCATCATTCCGGGCGGTTCCTCTTCGAAGGTCTTGAAGGCCGGCGAGGTCTTTAAGTTGAACCGCAAGGGGGCCGATGGCCAGATGACCAAGGTGGATGTGTCGTTGCTCGACCTGCCTTACGATTTTGATTCCCTTCAGCAGGCAGGCACCATGTCCGGTTCCAGCGCGGTCATCGTTCTGGATGATTCCCGAAGCATGGTTCAGACGCTTGGCAATCTCTCCGAGTTCTATGCTCACGAGAGTTGCG
>SXGS01115577.1_pt1 | contig 26310 bp, 22 predicted proteins | sample 3174681 | NCBI WGS metagenome assembly SXGS01 (sample SAMN11356861, study PRJNA531348) | freshwater metagenome | isolation source: freshwater sample F1-80 | place: China: Fuxian Lake, Yuxi | collected 2017-12-25 | reverse complement strand
TCACCAAACCCTTGGGGGAAAGGGGGAGGTTTCTCTCGGATTCAACTCCATCACAAACAACCGGCATGAGTGACTCGTGCCATTCTCTTGCCGACGGCCTTCACCTGCTGTTTGATCCGCCGTGAATAATCCCGGCTAGCACGGTACTAGGCCGCATCCGGTGGCCAGGAAATGGCCTCTTCCGTCCGCCGCGAGTCATGCAGCAGATGTAAACGCCGCGACAACCGACTACGGAACCTCAATGCGGAACAGGCGAGCGACCGGCTCGATCCACATCCGGCCTCGAGTCGCTCGGAGTTCGGCGACGAGGATGACGTCGCGCACGTCTTCAAGCACCTCGAATTCGTGGCTCACCGTTTGCCAATCGGTGTCGCCGGTGAGTTTGTCGTCTCGTTTGCCGCCGGAGATACGGAGGCCGGCTCCGGTGCCTTGTTCGTCTTCGCGCGGTTCGACGGCTTCAGTTCGCATTCCTGTTTCGATGCGGTAGCGGCCTTTGGCGAGCAGCACTTTACGACGCCAGGATGCGATGCATTGGCCGGAATCGCCGACTTGAATCGAGTAGCGTTTCTGGCCGTCGATCTCGACCTCTTCGATTTTCGTGTCGTCGGTTTCTTGAGCGGGGAACCAATCGGCGAGTTCGATGGGCTTATCTCCCTCAAATTCCAACGGCGTCGGATCGCCGTTTTGCAGTTGCTCGCGGAGATTCGGCTCGCGCGCGGCGATCCGTTCTTTGAGTTCGCGAACTCGGTCGGCGTGAGCATTCGCAGGCTCTTCACCCATCGCGGCGATGACCGGTTGCAGGCGGGCGAGCACCGTGTCGAGCTTGTCGTGCAGCCGTTTCGGCTCGAATAGCGGCAGCAGTTCGGCGACTCGCTCGCGATAGCGTTTTCGCCATTCGGGATTGTGCATCACGGCACTAGCGACCATCGGCTCGAAGTATTCGAGGATCGGGAAGCCGGGGTCGCCGAACATCTGGTCCATGCCGTGAGGCAGGAAACGGGCCTTGCCGTGCGGAGGCTCGAAATAGATTCGGTAGTTGTTTTTATTGGGCGTGTAGCCGTCCCAATGACACGTCATCAGTTCGAGGGCCATGAAGCTGACAAAGGCGTCCACGTCGAGCCGCTCGTCGATCTCCGGCCAGCGTTTTTCGGGATCGGGTTCCTGACACGCGGCTTGCAAGGCTCGCAGGTCGCTGTGATCGTCGGGGCCTTTGCCGGAATCCTTTTCGAGATCGACGTCGATGTCCTGCACAAAGCCGCCGTCGTAGAAGTTGCCGGTCGCATCGCCGAAGTGTCGCTTGAGGAATGGCCTGTCAAAACCCTCCTTCAGAACGTACAGGCCGAGGTCGCGGTCGTTCAGCCAGACGCGAGTATGAGTGACTCGTGTGGCCGGCACCTTCGCGTCGCGAGCGATATCCGAGCAGAGCCACTCGCACAAGTACGACTCGTCCTGCACTGAGTTGTTCAGATGGAATTTCTCCATCGCGTGGAAGGTCTGCCCCTTCTCGTGCTTGTCCATGTTGAGCGTGAACGCGGGCCGATCGTCAAGTTCGCGAAAGCTGCCGGCGGCTCCTTTGAGCTTGATGGCGACGTCGGTGTAGGTCGTCTCGCCGTCGGCGGTCGTCTCGATCAGCTTGCACTTCGCGTAGCGGCGAGCGTCCTCGCGCAGCTTCTTCGCCTGCGACTCTTTCAGCTCGATCTTGAGCTTCGGGATGACGCCGTTGTCGAAGAAGTCGTCGCTGGCGTCGCGCGGCGGCGGTGGCGGCGGTTCGGGAGCCTCTGTATCGAATGTGACCGTGGTCGGCCCCGTGACCGCTGGCCGGCACGCCGACAATCCGAGCAGACCACACAGACACAGGCCGATCCGCAGAGACCGAGAAATCCAAGACACGCTCATCGCATTCCTCCTGCCCGCATCGTAGCGACACGGCGCGTTTGCGAAACGACTCGGAATTCGTGTTCCAATCGTTTTGGCAGTAACTGGTGATCGAAAACTGTCAAAAGTTCTGCCAAACAATGAAGACAGGCTTCTCGCAGAGGCGCAATGCCCGCAGAGATTCTTGATTGGAGCCGGTCTTCTTTCCTGCCCTCCTCCGCGAGCTCTGTGCCTCTGCGTGAGACTGCTCCTCGGTTCTTCTGTTGTCCGCACCTCGTCCCGGCAAGCGGCTGATTTTCCTTTGTCAGTGGCCTCAACTATATTTCGCCTGTTCTTTCGCCTATTGGAGTTTCCCGACAATGCCGGAGGTCGTCGAACTGCGCGAGGTCACGGATCGACGTGATGTCATTCATCGCGCCGTCCAGCGGTTGTCGCTGGGCGATTTGGTCGCGCTCCCGTCTGAAGCGGGTTACGTTTTGGCAGGGGCGGCACTCGTGGATGCGGCCGTACGCCGGTTCCAGGCGGCAGGCGAGGCGGCGACGCTTTTGCTACGAGCGGCCGACGAAATCGCGGATTTCTTGCCGGATCTGCCGAACGCCGGACGGCGGATTGCTCGACGCTGCTGGCCGGGGCCGCTTGTGTTGCGTGCTCCTGCGTCGGTGACGAATGGATTCGTGGCCGCTCTGCCGGAGAGCAGTCGAGCGGCAGTCATCGCGAACGAACAGGTGGCTGTGCGAGTTTCGAGTCACCCGGTACTCAGCGAAGTCGCAAAACTTTCGCGTGGACCGCTGCTGATTCGGGAGATCGAGGCTTCGGTGAAGAATCTGGATTTCACGGTCGCTCCGTGGACGGACGCCGCCCTCATCGTGAAGGACAATGCCGCAACCGACTCAAACGCCGACGCGCGGACGTCGATCGTGCAGATCAACTCTGACGGAGTCTGGACGGCCGAGCGAATCGGAGCGACTCCCGAAAACCGGTTGCAGGTCGCCGCGTGCGAAGTGATCCTCTTCTGCTGCACCGGCAACACCTGTCGCAGCCCGATGGCCGAATCTCTGTTTCGGCATCTGTTGGCCGAACGGCTGAAATGCTCGCCGGAAGATTTGACAAAGCGCGGGTTCCTGGTCGCCTCAGCGGGACTCGCCGCCGACTACGGCAGTCCGGCAAGTCACGAATCGGTGGAGATGATGAAGCGCCGTGGGCTTGAACTCCGTTCGCACACCAGCCAGCCGCTCACCGATCGGTTGATCGAACAGGTTGACCGTTGCTACACGATGACCAACGGGCACCGATCGGCGATTCTCGACAGTCATCCCGAACTGGCCGATCGCGTGCAAGTGCTCGGCCGCGACGGCAAAGACGTCTCCGACCCGATCGGCGGCGGCATGAACGAGTACGCGTCCTGCGCCGCCAGCATCGAAAAACATTTGGCAAAGATCCTCGACGACATTGTTTGACGAACTCCTTTTCCCGGAACACGATCATGAAAATCGCAGTCGCCAGTGACCATCGAGGGCTGACCGTCAAGGAACGAATCCTGCGGCAGCTTGCCGACCTCGGCCAAGAGGGGGTCGATCTCGGCCCGAACTCGGCGGAGAGCGTCGACTACCCCGACTATGCCGCGAAGGTGGCGACCGCCGTCGCCAATCACGAAGCTGACCGAGGCATCCTGATCTGCGGCAGCGGTATCGGCATGTGCATCGCCGCCAACCGCTTCGCCGGTGTCCGAGCGGCACTCGTCCACGATGACTTCACCGCCGAGATGAGCCGTCGACACAACGACGCGAACGTCATGTGCCTCTCGGCCGACTTGCTCGGAGAACAACTCATCACCCGCATGGTCGATGTCTGGGTGAAGACGCAATTTGAAGGCGGCCGCCATCAACGCCGGCTGGACAAGATCGATCAGAACGCGCGAGGGAATCCGTAACGCGGCAATGTCGCAAATGTCCAATCTCCAAATCTCAATCTCCAAGGAAGTCCCAAATTCCAATGTCCAAAAGGCAACGCCACACAACCTTGGGATTTGGACCTTTGGATTTCTTTGGTCATTGGGATTTGGAGATTGGGATTTTTAGCTCAGGAGGAACAACATGGCTCCCGCGAATTTGAAGTACGCGAAGACTCACGAGTGGCTCAGCATCGACGGCGACGTCGGGACGGTCGGAATCAGCGACTTCGCTGTGAAGGAGCTGACGGACCTCGTCTACATGGGGCTGCCGAACGTCGGCAAGAAGCTGAATGCCGGCGACGTCTTCGGTGAGATCGAAAGCGTCAAAGCAGTGAGCGACCTGTACGCTCCGGTCAGCGGCGAGGTCATTGAAGTGAACTCGAACCTGCCGAACGATCTCGACCTGTTGTCGAAGGATGCGTTCGGCAAAGGCTGGCTGATCAAAATTCGGCTGAGCAATCCAAGCGAGGCGGCCGCGCTGTTGGATGCGTCTGGCTACGAACGCGAATGCGCCGCGGGGCACTGATTTTGGAGTGCGACGGCCAGAGCCGTCGCTTTTCAAATCGCTGCGATTCAGTCAGTGACAACAACTTGAGCTTTCGACGTCTCGGAAAAAGTGGCGACTCTGGTCGCCGCAGTCCAAAGAGTCCTTCAAGGTGACCCGTGCCGTACCTCTTCAACACCGCTGAGTCGCAGCAAGACATGCTCAAGACGGTCGGCGTGAAGTCCGTCGATGAGCTGTTCGATCAAGTCCCGCGCGAACTGCGACTCGATCGGCCGCTGCAATTGCCGCCGCCGCTCAGCGAGATTGAACTCGAATCGCATTTGCGAGATCTCGCCAGCCAGAACGTCGGCGCGTCGGGGCGAGTCAGTTTTCTTGGCGGCGGTACCTACGATCACTTCGTTCCCGCCGCCGTCGATGCGATCGCCGGACGGAGCGAGTTCTACACGGCGTACACGCCGTACCAGGCCGAGGCCAGCCAAGGGAGCCTTCAAGCCTTCTTCGAGTACCAAACGCTGATCTGCCAATTGACTGGCATGGATGTCTCGAACGCCAGCCTCTACGAAGGGGCGTCGGCGATGGTCGAAGCGGTCTTGATGGCGATGCGCGTCACGCAACGGCGCGGCAAGGTCGTCGTGCTTGGCTCGGTTCATCCCGAATACCGCGACACGCTGACCACCTACGTCCGACATCTCGGTTGTGAGATCGTCACCGTCCCGACTTTGAAGGGGACCGCTGATCCGAACGACGTCGCAGCACTCATCGACGACCGCACCGCCGCTGTGATCGTGCAGCATCCGAACTTCTTCGGCTGTCTCGAAAGCCCGCGAGAAATTTTCGCCGTCGCCAAACAGCACGGAGCACTGTCGATTTCGGTCTTCGATCCGATCAGCCTCGGCGTGCTGCGACGCCCGGCCGACGACGGAGCGGACATCGCCGTTGCCGAGGGTCAATCACTGGGCATCCCGTTGCAGTACGGAGGGCCGTATCTCGGCATCTTGGCGAGTCGGCAAGAGTTCGTGCGGCAGATGCCCGGCCGGCTCGTCGGCGAGACCGTTGATCGACACGGCAAACGCTGCTTCGTGCTAACGCTCGGCACACGCGAACAACACATCCGCCGCGCGAAGGCGACCTCCAATGTCTGCACGAATCAAGGACTGCTCGCGCTGCGAGCGACTGTGTACCTGTCGCTGCTCGGCCCGTCCGGACTGCGCGAAGTTGCCGAGCTGAGTTGCCAGAAGGCTCACTACGCCGCCGAACAACTGTCAGCCGCCGGTTTCGAGCTGACCTTCGCTCGCCCATTCTTCAAAGAGTTCGTCGTCCGCAGCCGAAGCAACGCCGCCGAAGTCGCTCAGCGTGCTCGATCCGCCGGCTTCGACATCGGCCCCGCCCTGAACCGCTTCCCAACGCTCGCCGCCGATGTCGGTCCCGCAGCCCACGAGTGGCTGTTGGTCGCTGTCACAGAGTCACGCACGAAAAACCAAATCGACAACCTGGCCAAAGCCCTTTCGTAACCCGGAGCGTCAGCGAGGGTGAGCGTTCCAGTAAACTGCCAATTCCAAGTCCTCCGAAGCGTCCGCCCTCGCTCACGCTTCGGGTTACAAGAGTTCGAGCCAACGCAAGAAAACTGAACCCATGCGAAACCGACAAGCGACGAACTTGCTGTTTGAACTGTCGCACTCTGGACGACGGGCGGCGGCGTATCCCGCGTGCGATGTGCCGGTGAAGTCGTTGACCGAGTTACTGCCGAGCGAACAGCTCACGGCCCAATCGCCCGAACTGCCGGAGTTGACCGAGCCGGATGTCATTCGGCACTTCACGAATCTCTCGACGTTCAACATGTCGGTCGACACGCATTTCTACCCGCTCGGCAGTTGCACGATGAAGTACAACCCGAAACGGCACGAGCGGCTGGCATCGCTGCCGGGACTGATCGATCTGCATCCGTATCAGCACGAGGCCGACAAGCAGGGGATGCTGGCGATTCTCTTCGAGCTGCAACAAATGCTCGGCGAGATCGCAGGTCTGCCCGCCGTCTCGCTGCAACCAGCCGCCGGCGCGCACGGCGAGATGACGGCTCTGCTCACCGCTGCTGCGTACTTTCACGACCGAGGCGAGCAGCGCACGAAAGTGCTCTTTCCGCAGAGCGCCCACGGCACGAACCCCGCCAGCGCGGCGATCGCCGGCTTCGAATGCGTGCAGCTCAAGGGACGAGCCGACGGCTTCGTCGATCTCGATGAGCTGACAGCCAACCTCGATGACAAGACCGCCGTGTTCATGATCACGAACCCAAACACGCTGGGCCTCTTCGAGCGAGACATCGCGAAAATCGCGCACCTGCTGCACGACGTCGGCGGACTGGTCTACATCGACGGCGCGAACATGAACGCGATCTTGGGGATCACGCGGCCGGGCGACTTCGGCGGCGACATGATGCACTACAACGTCCACAAGACCTTCACCGGCCCGCACGGTTCCGGCGGTCCTGGCGCGGGACCAATCGCCGTTCGAGATTTCTTAGCCGACTACTTGCCAGGACCGATCGTGACTCGAACACAGTTCAGCGGCGCAGATCGTTTTCAATTGACGACACCTCCAAAATCCATCGGCCGAGTCCGCAGCCAGTTCGGCAACGTCGGTATCTTGTTGCGCGGCTACCTTTATCTCCGCACCTTGGGAGCCGCCGGCCTCAAAGCCGCCTCCGAACAAGCGGTGCTCAATGCCAACTACCTGCGAGCAAAACTGGCTGACGTCCTGCTCGTGCCACACGGCGAGTGTTGCATGCACGAGTTCGTCGCGTCGGCCGAGAAATCGAAAGCCGAAAGGGGAATCACCGCGCTAGACATCGCCAAACGATTGCTCGACTACGGTTACTACGCCCCGACCGTTTACTTTCCACAAATCGTTCCGGAGGCCTTGATGGTTGAGCCGACCGAAACCGAATCGCAACAAACGCTCGACGCCTTTGCAGACACCATCCGGTCAATTCTCATGGAATCTCCAGAGTTGCTGCACAACGCTCCGCACGAGACGCCGATCTCCCGGCCTGACGAAGTCAAAGCCGGACGACAACTTGTCCTAAGATGGAAGCGGTGAGCGATGAACGAAGTCGTTCACGTCATTCTCGACGAACCGCAATCCGGTGTCTGGAACATGGCGGTCGATGAGGCGCTGCTGGAAGAGTCTCTCCGCAGCCGGGTGGTTTTTCTGCGTTTCTACCGCTGGTCCGAACCGACGGTCTCTTTGGGTTATTTTCAAAGCGACCTGGAACTTCGCCGCGATCCGCGACTCTCGACTTTGCCAAGCGTCCGACGACTTTCTGGGGGCGGAGCGATCTTGCATCATCATGAGCAGACCTACTCATGCAGTCTGCCTCCTTCACATCAGCTGGCCCAACAGCCGTATCAGCTTTACCTTGACATTCATGCCATCTTCCTTGCTTTTCTAGCCGAATGGGGCGTGCAAGTGACGCTTCGCGGCAGCATCTCCATCCCCAAGGAGGAACCATTTCTGTGCTTCCTGCGAGAAGCTGCTCCAGATTTGCTGGCACACGGGCACAAGATCTTGGGAAGCGCCCAACGGAGGCGGCGGGGAGCGGTGCTGCAACACGGCAGCTTGTTGCTCCGAGCCTCGGAATACACTCCCGGATTGTTTGGACTTTGCGAGTTGACTCAGAACTCTCCTGACACACGCTCTGAATGGGAACAATTCGCACAACGATTGGCGCGCAGCTTGGGAGATAGAATCGTCATCAGCAAACTTCCCGCAGACGTCCGAACCAGAGCGGCAACGATCGCTAACAAGAATTTCGCAACCGGAGGCCTGATCTCGTAAGAATCGAATGTGTTGATCGTTGAGATTTCGACCGATTGACAGTCGTTTGCGGCAAGACTAGCGTTTTCGGTAACCTTTCTGATGAATGTCCTTCTCTGGACTACGTCCATCGTGACGGCATTGCACATTCGGGGAGTTGGTTCCATTGTGATGTGAACTGTTTTCCAATTTGATGTAGCAACTTCCTTTCAACAGTCTTCATTTGGCTTCGGGGTTTGCTCGATAAGTTCGTGTTATCAGGGGCAGGGAACGCGTCATGTTGAGTGCTGAACTGAAAGTGGTGGGCGGAAAACAACACGGTTCGCTCATCCCGCTTCAGACGAAAAAGTTTTTGGTCGGACGCGAACAGGATTGCCAACTGCGTCCCTCCAGTGAATCGGTGAGCCGGCACCACTGTGTCTTCACGCTGGATGATTTCAGTGTCCGCCTGCGCGACTTGGGAAGCACGAATGGCACATTCGTCAATGGCCAACGCGTTCAAGGTCAAACAATCCTGCATCCCAGTGACCGGATTTTGATCGGCAAACTGGAATTTGAAATCGTCATCGAAGGAGAGGTCGCTGCAGTACAGCACGCGCGAACCGATGTTTCCGTTGGTTCGTCGTCCGACGCCGGATTCCTGTTGAGTGATCTCGCCGAATCGCCAGAAGCGGCTCCGTTGGATCCGGCGTTGGTGGACAGCGGACCGACGAAAATCCTCGATCACGTCCAAAACGCCGTCGGCAACAACACGACGGTAATGAATGCCGACAACACCAGTTTGTTTCCTCCATCGGCTCCCGCTGCACTGCCCAGTGAGACCAAGCTAGGCGATGCCTTGCCTGTCGGCTCGACAGTCGACACTTTAGCTCAATCGATTCCGGCAATGCCGCCACCGATGATGCCGCCGGGAGTGCCCATGCCAAATGCGGCAATGATGTCTCCCTACGGAATGCCGGGAGTGATGCCCGGTACATACCCGCCACAGCCAGCGTACGTCCAAGCTCCTTTTGCCAATTACGCGCCACAATACATGCCTAATCCCTACGGCATGCAACAGCCTTTTATGCCGCAGCCGGGTTACATGGACCCGGCATATCAGCAACAAATGGCGTATCAACAACAAATGGCTCAACAGGCGATGATGGCGCAGTATGCCGCGCAGCCCGTGCCGATCGCTGACCCAATGGACTTGGAACCGGATTCCAAATCAAAAACCGTCAACGTTCCCGCAATCACGCTACCACCACCGGAAGAAACCGGAGTGAAGCCGCCGCCTGAGGCTCCGCCACCAGCTCGGACGGAAGGCACGACGGCCGTCATCGCGGCGGAAGTCCCCAATCGACAATTGGCAGCCGACATTCTCAACAAGTTCAAAAACCGCCGGTAGCCGCCGGAGCTTTGCAGTCCCACTGGTTGAAGGAGCATCTCCGTGTCTGAATCGAATCCCGCTGCTGCTGCGGCCGATCAACAACGACGCTACCGCGAACTGCTGGACTTGCTGCCATTGGCGATCACCTTGGCAGGCCTGCCACACAGCGAGGGGACTCGCTACTACACGGAAGAGCAGATCGAATTACGAGCGAACACGGTTCGCCATGCCTTCAAATTCGCGAAACAGTTGGCCAGAGATTACATTCAGCGGTAATCAACGGACTGCTTCACCGGCCTGCGCCGTTCATTTTTCGGCGAGTTGAGGTGTTCTCGAAACCCTTGCGGACGATTGCCGGTATGTCTGGCGATTGACTCGGTTTCGGTGACGTCGACCATCGACGGTATCTTTTGTCCGTGTCAAGATGGGCTTGGTCTTGTAGACACAATCCTCCAAGGCAAAGCGTGTCAGACCTGACCGAACAAAAAATCTGCTCCACAGTTGGTTGAAAACAGTGGGATGCCGGCTTGAGCGTGGACGTCAGCGAGGTCGAGTTGGTCCAAGGTTGTTTGGCGGGCAATGTCGCTTGCCAACGGCTGTTCGTTGAGCGTTTTGAGAGCATGATCTTCGGACTCTGCCTGAAAATGCTCAGCCGTCGCCACGATGCCGAGGACGTTGCGCAAGAGGTCTTCTTGCGAGCCTTCCGAAACTTGCATCGCTGGGATGGCGAACGACCGCTGCGACCTTGGCTGTTGACGATTGCAGCGAACCGCTGCCGGACCCAATTGGAGGAACGTGGCCGCCGTCCGTTGCTGATGGATTTGCAAGCCGACTGGTTGCCGGAGCGGACGCGAACCGATTCACATGATGATGCCGAGGAAATCCAACGAGCGTTAGCCACCTTACGTCCCGAATACCAACAGTGCTTTGTCTTGTTCTACCTGCAGGAGTTATCCGTCGAAGAGGTTGCCGAGGTTCTCGACTGCCCCGAAGGAACCGTCAAAACTTGGTTACACCGTGCTCGAAAGGAAATGGCAGAGTACCTGCGAATGCGCGGTCTTGACCCGCAACAGCCATTGAGTGATCACTCCCACGATCCGAATCCTGAACCGAACTGACAACCTCCGAAATCTCCAATCCACTTTTTGATGTGCCGCGATCATGACTTGTTTTGATTTTGAAAACCGTCTACACGAGCTCTGCGATCTTCGGCAACACGAATTGCCGGACGAACTCTGCGCACACATCGCTCACTGTCCCGAGTGCCGCGAGATTCAGGGACATTTTCAACATTTGCATTTCGCCGTCGAGGATTGGAAGGCGCAATCGCCAACAATCGAGTTGGCCGATGTTGTTCTGCAACGTTTGCAGTCTGAGCACGGCCTCGTCGCTTCGGCGTCCCGATCGACACTGAGCAGCCGACGGACCATTCCAAGTCGTCGGCACTCGCCGCTGGCAGGATGGGTGGCATTGCTCGCCTCCGCCTTGGCATTGGTGATCGCGATCGGAATCGGTTGGCGAGTTTCCAGCAACGTCTCGTTCGCGAACCGTCAGAACTCGCCTCAGATTCAAATCGCGAACGCTCCAGAGAAGCGTCTCAAGCCAGTCAGTGACCCGGCACCAACCGGTGATCGGCAACTCGATGTGCTGGTGCATGACGCCCGCGACGCCTACGCTGCGTTGGCCTCGCAGGCGTGGCATCAAGTTTCGGCCACCAACGTGCTCTTGCCGCCGACTGACACGCCGAATCTTTTCGGCGGCGAAGGTTCGACGGACGGTGTCTCGGAATCGTTGTCGCGACCTCTGGCTCCGCTGGGCAAAGAGCTGCGAGAGGCCGTTGATTCGTGGCTTCAACAAGTCTTCAACAGCCAGGACTCCTCGACTTGACCAACAACTTTTCTCGGCAACGTCCCTTTCCACGATGGATCGCTGGACTGCTTTTGGCGTGCTCGTTCCTGAGCGAATGGCGGCTGGCACGAGTCTGCGCCGACGAACCGGAACTCACCAGTTTGGTTGGCGAGAACGTCGGACTGTCCGTCGAGATTCGCGATCTCCGGTCGCACATTCGCAACGTGCCGTCTGCGGAATGGTTTCGTCGCCTGCGTGAACTTTCGCTAGTCAAGCGCTGGCAGCAAGGCCCCGAGTTTGCCCGTTGGCAAGTTGGACAAGCCAGCTTAGCCGCGTTGGTGGGACAGCCGCTCGATCAATTTGTTTCCGAGTTGTTTGGCGAATCGGTACTGCTAGTGCTGTCGCCATCTCCAACCGGCCCACCAATGGGGATGCTGTTGTCACGTGCCGCAAAGGACGACACATGGGATCGCGTCCTCGCCTTATGGGATCTGTTGGAAGCTCACGACGTGCAGACGAAGTCCGCGTTCGGACGCAGCTTCCAAGTTCGCCGCAAGAAGACGAACGGCCAAACCACCGGCCCGGACCTCTTCACCGTGAAACTCGGCCGGACGCTCGCCATCAGCGAACGTGAGGAACTCATACTCGATGTGATCACACGAGTCGCATCGACAGCGAATGACAGCCGCGTGAAACCGCTCGATCAATCGCCGACCTACCGCCAAGCCATGTCGTCATTGCCAGTCGGTTGTGCCGTCCGCATCTTTGTCGATCCGCGGCGTTGGGATGACGATGTCGCCAAAGACTCCGCATCAGCCGCTTGGTTGCTGCCCCTGTGGAAAAAGTTGGATTGGTTTTCGGCTGGATTGGAAGTTCGCGATGGTTTGGTGTTCCACTCCGTCGTGCATCACAACACGACCGACTTGCCGGCCATCTGGCAGCAATTCGTCGAGGCCTCGAAAACAACCAGCGATCTGGCAACGCGATTGCCGTCCAACGCGGTCATCGCGGGCGAGGCTCGGATCGCACCTGACTTCGGCCGTTGGCTCCAAACACTCGATCCCTCGGAGAAATCGCAGAGAGATTGGCAGACGTTCGCCAAAGTCACTCGCGGATTGCTCGGTCGTGACTTGTTCGACGAAGTCTTGCCACACACTCGACCGAGTTTGGGCGGAGCGATCGTTCCGAAAACGCCGGTCGAAGAACACTCGGCTCCGGTGGATGGTCTGCTGACTTGGCAATTCGATCTGTCACACGGGCAACCAAACGAAAGTGGTCAGCCAAATCTCCGTGAGTCGCTCGACGGCGCGCTGCTGACGTTACTGAACTTCGCCGCCGTGGCTCACAACAGTCGTAATCCCGATTCGCCAGCGACGTTGAAGATTCAGCAGCGCGAGTCACTGACCATCAAATGGCTGGACAGTCTGCCCCCCTATCGCCCCGCCTACGGAATCGCGACCGAACACCTTTTAGTCGCCACCGATCCACGATTGATCTCGGCATTCCACGACCGATCCGCCGGAGACTCCGCGTTGAGTTCCGAACCGTTGTTTGCAACCACCCGCTCACGGCACTTCGCCGATCATTCGCATTGGCTGTTCGTAAACTCTCACTCGGCTCGCGAGTTTCTCAGCCAACAGCACGAGCCATTGAGTCGCCAAGTCGCGCATTGGCGAAAACTCGCGCCCCCTTCGGTGGCACCACAGCTCGATCGAGTACGCGAATTGCTGACGCCGTTCGATGCGGCGTTTCTCGCGGCGAAAGTCACTCCCGGCGAAGTTCGATTCACGGCCGGAGCAGTCACTCCCGATCCCCAGCGGTGATGGAGCGCGGCACAATCGCTACGACCGGCGAGACTGCCCCATCTCCAAATTCCACTCAAGAATTACTCCCTTCTTGATCCGCACAATTTGCCGAGTCTGCCGTTGTGTGACAAAGTTCAACGTCCAACAACGACTCGCACCTTTGGGGCATTGCCGTTGCGGGCAGATCACGTTTTTGAGCCGTTCGGTTCGCTCAGTTTTCCCTCTCGGAGCCAGCTATGCCCGCTACTTTGGAAATGGATCAAGTCGTCGAACAGCGTTTGAGCAAAGACCGTCGCGTCACAGAGCGACGCAGCTTCCCAACTCAAGGGGCACCGGATGGCGTCGAACGCCGTACCAGCGATCCACGCCGCAAAGCCCAACGCCGACGAGAAATTGATCCGACCACTTGCGAACGCGACTATTCGCTCGACGAAGTCGAGTTCATGAGTGCCATGGATCACTACAAACGCCGCAGTGGCCGACCGTTCCCAACTTGGAGCGAAGTTCTCGAAGTCGTTCGCAGTCTCGGCTATCGCAAAGTCGAGGCGACGACGGAAATCGTCATCAAATCGCGATAGGCGAGTTTGACCATCGTCCCTACTGGCGATCATTCGCATCGCCAGATCTTTTCTGCCAACGACAAGGCCCGCGTGTCCCATGACACGCGGGCCTTGATTCGTTTGGAAAGACCAACACGCATCACACTGGGTTGCGGCCGAAGGTCATAATCGTGATATCGTCATTCTGTGGGCGGCCGTTGGCGTGACGGCGAACGTCAGCCAGCAACACCTTGCCGAGTTCATCCGCTTTCTTCGGACCTTTGAGGATGAATTCTCGCAGGCGTTCCAGCGTGTAAAGGTCGTCATTCGGAGCCATCGCCTCGCTGACGCCGTCGGTGAACAGGACCGCGAGATCACCCGGCTCCAGCTTAAAATTGAGCACGTCAAACGGATAACCGTCCACAACACCGATCGGCACGCCGACGGTCTCATCAGCGAACTCGAAGAGCGACCCATCGGCACGACGGATAATCGGCGACATGTGGCCGGCGTTGACGAGAGTCATCTCATGAGTCGTCAGGTCGATGATCGCCAACACATAAGTCACGAAGCGGCCTTCCACTGCATTCGCGCACATGTGGTGATTGATCGCTTCGACGGCAGGCCCGACTTCGTGGACGAATTGCATCGTGTTTTGGCAGCAGCTCGACATGCGCGACATGATCAATGCGCCGGGAACGCCCTTGCCCGCCACGTCGCCGAATGACAGAAAGATTTTGTTTCCGGGCAACATACCAGCGTCGTAATAATCGCCGCCGACCGCCTGGGCCGAGTCATACGAAGCGTAGAACTCGTAGCCGGGCGCTTTAGGAAGGTCGCTCGGCAACAACGCGCGTTGCACATTGCGAGCGATTTCCATTTCGCCGTCTTGCTTCTTCTTTTCCATGAAGCTGACCAGCAGTTGAGCACCTTCATACGACAGCGCCGCTTGTCCGGCGACGGCCATCAACAGATCGAGGTCTTCTTCGTTGAACTGACTAATCGGGTTCTGAGTATCAATACTGATCACGCCCATCGGCTCGGCGTCATGGCTGAGCAACGGCACGCACATCATCGAACGGATATCCAAACTGGAGATGGATTCGCTGGCGGAAAACGCGGCATCGTTAGCGGCATCGGCCGACAGAATCCCCGTCTTGTCACTGAGCACTTTGTTGAGAATCGTCCGGCTGAGCTTGACGGTCGCATCTTCCCCGGCCCGGCGGTGCTTCATGGCTCGCGGGACCAGCTTCCCTTTTTCATCTTTGAGCAGAATGCACCCTCGGTCGGCCTGCGAAAAGATTTCGAACAACGCTTCCAGAATCCTCGGACAAATCGCGGTCACATCGACAACACCAGCCAAGCTGCGCGTGATCTCGATGACGGCCTTGAGTTTGACTTCCGGCCGAACATCCAGCATTCCGAATTGGCCGCCGCCGCCGCCGCCGACTCCGACCAATGTTCCAGTGATCGTCGCGCCGTCATCCGCTTCATCGACGAAGTCAATGTCATGATTCGTCTCAGCAATTGCTTGGGGGCGAGGAATGGCTGGCTGTGGTGCCGGTGAAACCAGAGCCGAGCCTTCGCTCTGAAACCTCAACAGGATCAAACCAAGCTTGATGCGATCGTCGTGGACGAGTTGAGCTTTGCCCTCGATCTGCTTGCCATTGACGAACGTGCCGTTGCCGCTGCCCATGTCTTCGATGAAGTAATTCCCATCGACCTTGGTCACTTGCGCGTGCCGTCGAGACACGGTGTTGGAATCCAACTGAATGGTGCAGCCAGGATGCCGTCCCAGAACCGTCTCCCCATCGGGGATCGTGTGCTCGACCGCCTTGCCGCCCTGCAATACAACCAACATCGCCATGACTGCTGTTCCCCAACACCCAACGTGAAGACAGGGTGATTACTGACACTTGCCGTTCCCACGGCGTCGCGAGGATGGTATTTGCCGCCGAGCGACACTGCAACGAGGCAGCGCTAATGGATGAATGTTAATTGCCATCCACGCCAAAAATCGTCTCGACGTTTCCTCGTAGATTTTGGCGGCCAAGTTCCAGAGCTCGTTCTTCAGGCCAACCACGCCCGATGACGAAATCATCGGCCAGCACCTTGGCCAAGATTCGGCGATACATCCCGAATTTCGGCAATGCGAACTCCAATTTGTACATGTCGCTGTAGTAGCCAATCTGCTTGGTTCGCGGCACCGCCTGCAACCGAGCTCGGCAATCGGTCTCGATGTACGCCGGGATGTTGGAGTACCACCAGTGCCCGTTCGTCACGACGTTCGGGAAGATCCACGAGTAGCTGACCAGCTCTTGGTTGCTGATCTGAGCGAGCACCGAGATCGGGAACACCACCTGCGGAAACGCATTAAACAACGCCTTGTACTGAATCAGCGAGACGCGCTGGTCGAACAAATCTTGCCCCTGAAAGACGCCAACTTCGTACACGCGGCGATTGACGCCGATCATCAAATCGAACGGCAAGCGATGGTCGGCACAGTGCTCGGCCAGCGTCCAGAAAACGAAGCGGCTGAGCGTCCGTTGCTCGTCGGCGGACAGTTCTTTGCCGTCGGCTACCGCTCGCAAAATCGGATCGGCGGAGGCGGCTTCGACGCGAATCGGCTCGAAATCTGGCGGCAGCGAGATCGCGCACGCTTTCGCATTCTTCGAGACGAAGTGGTCAAACAGCTTTCCGATCGCCTGCTTCAACGAGGCGGCACCACCCAGTTCGATGCCCGTCGCCTTCGCGAGCCGTGTGCGAGTCTCCGGCTTCGTCAGATGAAAAACGAGTTCATCCGTCCGCAAACACGGGATGTACCGCTGCGTGTCGAAGCCGGTCAGCGGCTCGTCGAAGTTGTTCGTCAGGAAGATTTTTTCGAGCTTACTGGTCCGCAGCACCTGCTCTTCCCAATCGGGTTGAGCCATCTTTTTGGCGGCGCTGTCGTACAGTACTTCCCAATTCACGGAAGTGATGCGGTCCTCCTCGAAGCCAAAGAAAACGCGGCACATTTCCAGCAGCCAACTATATTGAGCCGTGTTTTCGATGTCCGCCAGTTTCGGGACCAGCCGGCTGACCTTCTCCTTTGGGTCGATGCCTGGCTGCTCGATTTGCTCGCGCGGCAGACCTGCTGAGTGAGCCAACTCGGTGTAGTAGTGGTAGCCGAGGATGTCCGCCAACGTGTGCGACGCTGGATCAAGCTGGTTGATGTGCGTGTGCGGATCGATCAGGACGAGCTTTTCCAATTCGCCAATCAGGCGTTGCTGCAACTGGGCTGACATGAACGGCAGGCTCCCAAGTGTCCGAGGTCTCAAGCATCAAAAACCGTGGCAATTCCGGCCAAATGGCGACGGCAGAATATCGCGATCGGATCGTCGGTGACAGGAACCTCGCGACCATCCGCCGGTCGCAGCATCGCGTTGACAGGTTTTCGGTGTTGCCCAATAATCCCGCGACTTTTGAGGACTGAACGGACTGAAGTTCGAAGACCGACCTCATCGCATCACACTTGCAGAGGGTTCCTTGTCATGGCCGGAAATGTTTTGGAGTTCACGGAAGCCAATTTCTCCGCTCAAGTCTTGGAGAGCAGCCAGCCGGTGCTGGTCGATTTTTGGGCTCCGTGGTGCGGCCCGTGCAAGATGCTTGGCCCGACGATTGAAGAGATCGCCAACGACTACGCCGGCAAGTGCGCGGTCGGCAAAGTGAACACGGACAGTGATGGCGGGATTGCGTCACAGTACGGCATTCAAGGCATCCCGACCGTGATTCTGTTCAAGGGTGGCCAGCCGGTCGATCGCTCGGTCGGGTTGGTCAACAAGGCCAAGCTGGCGGGCATGATCGACAAGACGCTCTAGCGATTTTCGATTGCCGATTTTTGATTTTCGATGGAATCGCCTGGGCACTCGCAATCAAAAATCACAAATCAAAAATCGAAAATTCAAATGGGAAAGGACTCCCGGAATGAGCGACCAGATACAAGCCGACCGTCCTGAATTGAGACCACACACCCACGACGGCTCTTCGGAGCCGTCGTCTCGTTTTGTGCCGCTCGCCGATGGCCGAGTTGCCCGGTTTGATCCGGTTGACCCCATCAACTCAGCGGTGCCGTCACCAGAATTCGACACCGTTCCTGCTCCGCGTCACAACGAGATGCTGGCGCATGCCAGAAAGTTGGTGGATGATCTCGGAGCAAGGTTCACCGAGCTTGACCGGCGCGAACAAATCCTCGCCGATCAACTTCAGCAACTCGATCACGAGCGACGCGAACTGCGGCTCTGGAAGCAAGAGGCCGAACAAGAGCTGCAATCCAAAGAGGACATCCTGCGTCAGCGTGACGCGACGCTTGCGGAGCAGATCGCGTCACAGCAAGCGGCCATCGAACAGCTTCGTCGTGAGCAAACCGATCTCGCAAAGCGTCGTGAACAACTCGAATCCGACCGCCTCCGTATGTTGGCCGAGGTGGGCAGCAAAGTCGCCGCCGAACGAGAACGGTTGCAGCAAGCTCTGGCGACGGTCGACGCTGACCGACAGATTCAGCAGGCCGAGGTTGATCGGCAGCGGCAACTGCTCGACGAGGCGTTCCGAGTCAAACTGCTCGACCTCGACGCTGCGAAATCGCGAGTCCGACAGGACGTCACCGAGGAAGTCCTCACCGCCGAATTGCGTGCCGAGCGTGAATCACTGATCCGCGAGCGTTCCGAATTCGGCGACGTCCGCACTCAGTTTTTCGCACAGCGAGACCGCGAGCGAGCCGATCTCGACCACCAGCGCGAAGTTCAGGAGTCTGCCGTCACCCGAGTTCGTAACGAACTTCTCACGCAGCGTCAGCAGCAACTCGCCGATCTTGAAACCGCAACACGCGCGGAAGAGGCCAAATTGCAAGAAGGCCAAGAGGCGTTCGCTCGGCAACGTGAGCAGCAACTCACGGAGTTGCGGCACGAGCGGGCGGTTCTCGAAAACCGCTTGCGATTTCAGCAGGAACATCTCGCGAAGGCGCGGCAGGAAATCGAATCGGCCCAAAATGAATTCCGCCGCGAATCACAGCGAGCGCGCGGACAACTCGAAGAGGGCGATGCGATCATCCGGCTGCGGCAATCGCAACTCGATCGCGTGCGAGCGTTGCTGGAAGAACGCGAACGCTCCGTCAATCGCGAGCGGGAAATGCTCTTCAAATCGCAGCGAGCTTTCGAGCAATTCACCGAACACGACCGCGAACAGATCAAACGCGAACGGGACGACTGGGAACGCGAACGGGGAGGGCAACTCGCCGATCTGCGTCGCCAACAAGACATGCTCGCGCTGCACGCGAACAACCTCGAAGGCCGCCGTGAACGGCTCGACAAGCTGCGAGCCGAGCTGGAAGAGACGCACCGCACGACGCTCGAAATGCGCATGGCCATCGAGGAGGCTTGGGCGCAGATGACGCAGACCTGTGGCGTGGACGTCGCGCAGCAGCGACTCGATCAAGCACAACAGCAACTCTCTGGTCACTATCGCGGACTGCGCGACGCTTTGATCGAGCAACGCCGCGAACTTGACGAGATGCGGCAACTGTTTCAAACGCAACGCGACGAATTTCGAGCCGAACAGCAGACACTCTCCGAATGGGCCGCGTCGCAAGAACGCTCGCTCCGCGAGCACGAAGGGGATTTGCAGACGCAGGCCGAACAACTCAACGTTCGCGAATCCGCCTGGCGTTCGGCCAGCCAACGCTGGATCAACGAGAAGATCGAAGCGGAAGCCGTCATCCGTGACCTGCTGCAACAGCTCACTTCGCTAACCGAACCAGCGTCACCTGTTTCGATGTGGCCGCGACCCGCCATGCCGGTTTACGAGTAATCGGGTCTCCGCCATACCTGTTGAAAAATGGATTGGCCGAAGAGGACTCACGCAAAGGCGCGAAGACGCAAAGTATTGAAATCCTAGGATTCCTCCTCTTTGCGTCATCGCGACTTTGCGTGAGTCCTCCGTCAAAACAACACAAATGACGGAGAACCGAGTAACCGAAAGGCTGCTGCTGTGAAACGCGCTCTGTCGTTGTCGGCGATTGTCAGCATCATCTTCTTCAACGTCTCCGGCGGGACGTATGCGTTGGAAGACGTTCTGGCGGCGGGACCGGGCTTGGCCGTGCTGCTGTTGCTGGTGACGCCGTTGATTTGGAGTGCTCCGGTCGCGTTGGTCTGCGCCGAGTTGGGAACAGCGATCCCCGAAGAAGGGGGCTACTACGCCTGGTCGAAGCGAGCACTGGGACCATTCGGTTCCTTCTGCCAAGGATGGTGGGCGTGGCTCTACACGTTCATCGACATCGGCATTTATCCGACGATGTTCTGCGATTACCTCGGATACCTCGCGCCGGAGTTCGGCGAGGACGGAAACTATTGGCTCCGCAAAGGTCTGATGATCGCGATGATCTGGACCTTCGTGCTGCTGAATCTGTTCGGCTCGCGCACGATCGGCAGCTTTGCGAGAGTGTTTTTCGTGCTGGTGATGTCGCCGTTTTTCATCCTGGTGTGCGTGGGACTGTATCAAGGTCTGACGCGCGGTTTCACGTTTAGCCCAGTGACGCCGTTTCTCTCGTCCGGCAAGACGCTGGGGCCGGCGCTGGCGGCGGCGATTCCTGTCGTGATGTGGAACTACATGGGTTGGGATTCAGTCTCGACCATCGCCGGCGAGATGGAGAATCCGCGCCGCACCTATCCGCAGGCCTTGCTGATCACGGTGTTGTTGATTGCCACCATTTATGTCATCCCTGCGGTGGTCGCGCTGGCGTTGGTGGGCACGGAACAATTCGCCTGGAAGACCGGAACTTGGAGCCTGGCTGCCAAATCCATCGGTGGGCAGAAGCTCGCGACGCTGACGAGCGCGATGGGAATGATCTCGGCCATCGGGATGTATTCCGCACTGGTGCTGGTTTACAGCCGCGTGCCGTTCGTAATGGGTCGTGACGGATACTTGCCGAAGGTCTTGATGAAGTCGAATCGCTGGGACGCACCGTGGGTGTCGCTGATCGTTTCGGGAGTGCTCTACACGGTCGTCATCCTGATGTTTCGGAACGTGGAAGAGCTGGCCTCGGCGGACGTCACGGTTTACGGAGCGATGATGTCGCTAGAGTTATTGTCGTTCCTGGTCCTGCGCTGGCGCGAGCCGACTTTGCCACGTCCGTTCCGCGTCCCTGGTGGTTGGGGAGTTGCGATTGTGCTGTGCATCCTGCCGCTCCTGTGCGTCGGCACCGCCGCCTACTACCGAGTCCAGGAAGACGGCTTCTGGAAAGTCGTCGGCCTCGCCTTCGCCATCATGGCCAGCGGACCGCTGCTGTACCCGCTCGCGGCGTGGTTGCGGCGGCGATCGGCTGTTAAGTAGCCCTGTCGCTCCGCGACAGGAAAGCCGATGTCCCATCGACACTCTGCCGTTCTCTGACCTCCGCGATTTTGCAAGCGCCCGGCATTTCCTGTCGCGGAGCGACAGGGCTACATCAATGCCCGCCGACGCTGCGGCGTCTGGCGAGTTCCTCAGGGGAGGCTTGCGTGTGCTTGATGACGTTCGGCAGCAACGAGCCGACGAACATGCCGACGAACGATGCCACCAATCCGTATAGCTGCGGCGGCACTACCGTCCACAGCGGCTTGGACAATTCGATTGACCCAGCGAAAATCGAGGTCATTTCTGAAGTAGGCGTGGTGAGCGAAGGTCCGATCGTTCCAAAAACACCAAAAACGGTCGCGATCGTGCGAAGTGCCTCCTCGGCCTCGAGAATCGGTGAAAGTACTTGATCCTGCGCACGCATCACGCCCAGCCAAACCAGAACGCCCAAGACGATCGACACCACGGCCCCCTGCGTCGTTGAACGGGACCAGTAAACTCCGCACACCAGCGGAACGAAGGCAATCACCAGCGTGACGCTGTACCCTGCTTCGACCATTTCGTACATCGTCTTGTTGCTCGTCACGGACATGGCGGCGGACGCAATCGCGACAACGACCAACAGGCAACGGAGTGTCCGCAGCATGGCCCGATCGCTCAGGTTGAGCCGCCCCAAAAATTCCCGCAGCACGTTTTCGGTCAGGATGCTGGCAGGCGCGAGCACGGTTCCGCTGGCGGTGGAGAGGATCGCCGACAGCAACGCTCCGAAGAACAGCACCTGGCACCAGATCGGCGTCGATTTGAGCACCAGCGTCGGCAGAATCTGTTGCACCTCACGAGCCTCATCACCACCCAATTTGGCCAATTGAGCCGGGTCAATCATCGTCGCCGCGTAGGCGATGAACATCGGGACGAACGCGAACACGAAATAGAACAAGCCGCCGCCAGCCGTGCCGATCACCGCCGTCTTCTCATCGCGTGCGCTGGTCACTCGCTGGAACACGTCCTGCTGCGGGATCGAGCCGAGCGCCATCGTCAGGAACTCGCCGATGAATACCAGCCAGGCCGCCGCCGTCACATGCGGAAACAAGTTCAGCTTTCCCGCCGAGTGCGCGTGGTCGATCACCGCACCAATGCCGCCGGCCTTATCGCCCATGAGCAGGGCGACGATGATCAGCCCAATGATGATGGCCGCAGTCTGGATCACGTCGGTCAGGGCGACCGACCACATGCCGCCAAACATCGTGTAAACCGTGACGACGGCCGCGCCGACGATGATGGATTGATTCAGCGTCAGGTAATCCGGGAAGAGCACATTGATAACCAGCCCCAGCGCCGACAATTGAGCGCTGGTCCAGCCAAAATAAGACGCGGCAATTCCGAGCGACGTGACGATCTCGACGAACTTGCCGTAGCGGATGTGGTAGTAGTCGCCGATTGTCAGCATGTTCAGACGATAGAACGTCCTCGCGAAGAAGAATGCGACCAGCATCAGGCACAGCGACGCTCCAAACGGGTCACCGGAGACAAACCCCAATCCCTGCGTCGCCCCTTTCGCCGAAACCGACAACACCGTCTCGGCCCCGAACCACGTCGCGAACACGCAAGCGAAGTTCATGTAGAGCGGCAGCGACCTCCCCGCGACCATGAAGTCCTTCGAGTCCTTCACCCGCGTCGCCGCCCACAGTCCCACGGCCACTGTGCCAACCATGTACACAATCACGCAGAAAACCAGCATCGTTAGCTCCCAACGAAACGCAATTCTCCGTCAAAAACCGGGCGGGATGTTACCGCCTCTCGCTGACGGAGCAACACTTTCGACAACTTCTGGGAGGGCCTGGCTTGCCTCAAGCTGGGCCACCCGACCTTGTTGCCGGCGACCTAATATCCTGCCGCGCAACCGTCCTTGCGTGGGTCGGTGCCGCCATGCAGGACGCCGTTTTGGTGGTCGATGAGGATCGCTTGATAGCCGCCGAATGCTCCACCTGGTCCTGTGAGTTGATGACCGCGCGATTCGAGGACTTGCAGCGACTCCAGCGGGATGCCCCACTCATGACCAACGCTTCCGCCAGTCACCGCCATCGGCCGGCCGGTCGGCGTCGCGCTGCCGGTGTGTTGCACGCGCGGGTGCTCGCCCGCCTGCTGCACGTTCATGCCGAAGTCGAGCATGTTGACCAAGACCTGCACATGCCCCTGCGGTTGGAAGTCGCCACCCATCACGCCGAACGTGAGATACGGTTTGCCATCCTTCGTCACGAACGCCGGGATGATCGTGTGGAACGGTCGCTTGTGTGGCTCCAACCGATTCGGGTGCGTCACATCGAGAGCGAACAAGCAGCCGCGATTCTGCAACGCGAAGCCGACGTTCCCCGGCACAACCTGTGATCCGAAGCCGAAGTAATTGCTCTGAATGAACGAGCAACAGTTGCGGTCCTTGTCCACGACCGTCAGATAGATCGTGTCGCCGTGAGCCAGCTTCGCATCGACGTCGCCGGGAGCGACTTGCTTCGCCGCATGAGCCAGGTCGATCCGAGCGGCCTGCTTCGCAGCGTACTCCTTCGAGATCAACTCCTTCGTCGGCGGCACCCCGAACGCCGGATCGAAATAAAACCGCGACCGATCCGCGAACGCCAGCTTCTTCGACTCGATCAACAGATGCAGGTAGTCGGGATGAAACGGGCCGAGCGATTTGAGGTCATGCCGCTCCAGCACATTGAGCATCTGCAACGCCGCAATTCCCTGTCCATTCGGCGGCAGCTCCCACACGTCGTAGCCGCGATAGTTTGTGCTGACCGGCTGCACCCACTCGGACGTGTGATCTTTGAAATCGAGCTTCGAGAAGTAACCGCCATTCGCGTCGCTGAATCTCACGATCTCATCGGCGATCTCCCCTTCGTAGAACGCATCTCGCCCACCGGTCGCAATCGCTCGATACGTCGCCGCGAGATTCGGGTTCTTGAAGAGTTCGCCCACGCGCGGAGCGCGGTCATTCGGCAAGTACGTCTCCGCCGAGTCGGGCCACTTCGACAAGCTGCTCGCCGAACCAGACCAATAGCCGGCGATGATCTCGCTGACCGGGAAACCTTCTTCGGCCGTTTGAATGCTCGACGCCAGCAGTTTGTCATACGGCATCGTGCCGAACTTCGACCGCAGCATCTCCCAGCCATCAACGCAGCCCGGCACCGACCACGACAACGGTCCGGTCTCCGGCATCTCGTTGAGTTTCTTCTGAGCAAAGACTTCTCGATTGAGCGTGTAGGGACTCCGCCCAGAAGCATTCAGGCCGTACAGCTTCTTGGTCTTGGCGTCCCAATAGATCACGAACAGATCGCCGCCGATCCCGCAGCTCATCGGTTCAACGAGTCCGATCATCGCGTTCGCCGCGATCGCCGCATCCGCCGCGTTGCCTCCGGATTTCAGGATGTCCAACCCAGCCTGAGCAGCGAGCGGATGACTGGTCGCGACGATGCCATTCTTCGCGATCACCACCGAACGCCCCGGATGTGGCAACGACTTTGGTGGAGCCGCTTCGATGGATTCAATGAATCTCGGCAAAGACATCAGGCAGCCTCCCACGGCAAGAATCCGCAGCCAACGGTGGTGCATGGCTTTTCCTCTCTTGATCGGTGTGGATCACGAGCAGTTGACGTGATGCGGTTTGTAACAATCGCACCCAAAAACGGTATCACGGCTGTCGGCCGACGGTGCTCGGCTTCCGGCCGAGAGCCGAACGCCGTTCGCCGATAACCGCGATACCGTTTTTGAGACTTGCCAACCGAGATAGGTTGTTTTACTGTTCTATCACGATAGAACACTTCGAGGCGACGGCCATGTTTTTCTCGATCAATCCCACGAATGGCTTGGCGATCTTTGACCAGATCGTGCGGCAAGTGAAGTTCGCAGTGGCCAGCGGCACGTTGGCACCCGGCGACATGGTTCCGTCGGTGCGCGAGCTGGCGAAGGAACTCGCCGTCAATCCGAACACGGTCGTGAAGGCGTATCGCGATCTGACCAGTGAGGGCATTCTGGAAGCCGTGCGCGGCACCGGCTTGAACGTGACCGAGGATGCGGTCGCGCATTGCGAAAAGGAACGGCTCGCGCTGCTGCGCGAGCGGATCAGGCAAGTTCTGGAAGAGGCTCACAGCAGTCGGCTGGAGCCGGGCGAGATTCGCGAACTGGTCGAAGAAGAACTGACGCGGCTCGAGCGAGCGGCGAAAGGGAAACGCGGCAAGAAGGGAGCGGACGCATGAGCGCAGTCTTTGCATGGGATCAGGTCACGAAAATCTTCGGCAGCCAACTCGCACTCAACGGCTTTTCGTTGTCGTCGGAAGCGGGATCGGTTGTGGCACTGCTCGGCGACAATGGTGCCGGCAAGACGACGGCGATTCGGATTTTGCTCGGTCTGTTGGAGCCGACCTGCGGCAGATCGCACGTCTTCGGGCTCGACAGCCAGACGAATGGGCAGGTCATTCGGCAGCGAGTCGGCTACGTCCCGGATCGGCCCGCGTTGTACGAGTGGATGACCATCGAGCAGATCGGCTGGTTCGCCGCCGGCTTCTACGCGGACGGCTTTTATCAGCGGTTCTGCGAGTACGTCGGCCAGTTCGGGTTGCCGATCGACAAGAAGATCAAAACGCTCTCGAAGGGGATGCGATCCAAAGTCTCGCTCGCGCTCTGCATGGGGCACGAACCGGAATTGCTCGTGCTCGACGAGCCAACCTCCGGACTCGATCCGGTCGTGCGTCGCGAGTTTTTGGAAAGCATGGTGGACGTGGCGGCTGGCGGCCGGACGGTGCTCCTCTCCAGCCATCAGATCGCCGAGGTCGAACGGATCGCCGACACGATCGCGATCATCCGACAGGGCGAACTGCTGCTGGTCGAGCGGCTCGACAAACTCAAAGCGGAAGTCCGCGAGTTGACGCTGACGCTCACCAATGGAGGCACGACGCTGCCTGATCTCGGCGGCGCGATCATCAGCCAGCATCAGCGAGACCGACAGTGGCGAGTCATGCTACGTGGCGGCGAGGATTCGCGACTGGTCGCGCTGCGTGACGAAGGATTGCTGATCGAGTTTGAATTTCGGCAACCGACGCTCGAAGACATTTTTGTGGAAGTCTTGAAATCACCGAGTGCTCGGCCGTTGGCACTTGGCCAATCACCCGTGCAACCCTGAATGAACAAGGCGAGCGGGGCGGCGTCAGCCCCCCGGTGCATTCTCCGCACAATCGGGGGGCTGACGCCGC
>SXGS01595156.1_pt1 | contig 26315 bp, 28 predicted proteins | sample 3174681 | NCBI WGS metagenome assembly SXGS01 (sample SAMN11356861, study PRJNA531348) | freshwater metagenome | isolation source: freshwater sample F1-80 | place: China: Fuxian Lake, Yuxi | collected 2017-12-25 | reverse complement strand
GGACCTACACCGGCCGACCGACCGCGCCTCGTTCTCCGCCCCCATTCTGCCCACCACACCGACGGCAACCTCGGCCCTCAAAAACTACACTGGCCAAACTCGTTCTCTGATGGAAAATCAATTCCGATCTGCGGCACTAGGTTCTGCAACAGCCACTACGATTTCGACACGGAGACTTGCATCGTGCCCGATCTGAAATGCCCGCGACTGATTTATCTGAAGGGTTTTCTGTTTCTCTGCGGCGGTTGTTTGGCATCGGCAGCGTTGTGGCTGGAACAACCGACGCTCAAAGTGGCGTTTCTGCTGGCGATGGCCGTGTGGTGTTTTGCTCGCTGCTACTACTTCGCGTTTTACGTCATCGAACATTACGTCGATCCTGAATTCCGATTCGCCGGTTTGTGGGCGTTCACCAAGTATTTGGTTCGACGCCGCTCGAAAGATCCTCATGACCACTCTTCCTCGACTGCGACTCGGCCCGATTGAGCTGGACTTCCCGGTTGTCCAAGCGGCGCTCAGCGGGTACAGCGACTGGCCGATGCGTGTCATCGCCAAGCGGTTCGGAGCGTCATACTCGCTGTGCGAAGTGCTGCTCGACAAGTTTCTGATCGAGTTGAAGGATCGGCATCGGACTCGGCGATTTCTGAAAGTCAGCGACGAAGAGCATCCGGTCGGCGGGCAACTGATGGGCGCGGTCCCGGAAGATTTCGGCCCGGCGGCGTTGAAGCTGGTCGAGGCGGGCTTCGACGTGATCGACATCAACTTTGGCTGCCCGGTGAAGAAAGTGCTCGGCCGTTGCCGAGGCGGCTTCCTGCTCAGCCAACCGGAGACTGCATTGGAAATCGTCAGCCGCGTGCGCGACGCCGTACCGCCGCACGTCCCGGTCACCGTCAAGATGCGACGAGCACTCAACGACGAATCCGAGAGCCGCGACAAGTTCTTCACGATCTTCGACGGCGCGTACGAGCGGGGCGCGGCAGCAATCACCGTTCATGGCCGGACGGTCGAGCAGCGGTACAACGGGCCGAGCAACTGGGACATCCTCCGTGAGATCAAGCAACACGCCGGAAGCCGAGTCGTGCTCGGCAGCGGCGACCTGTTCACGGCTCAGGCCTGTCTCGACATGATCCAGCAAACCGGCGTGGATGGCGTGACGGCCGCTCGCGGCGCGATCGGCAACCCGTGGATCTTTCGCGAGGCCCGCGCTCTCGCCGCCGGCTTGCCGCTCCCCGATCCACCGTCGCTGCACGAACAACGCGACGCTCTGCGCGAACACTTCCGCCTCGCAATGGAAGTCTACGACGAGAAGCGGGCGGCGATCATGCTCCGTAAGTTCGGCATCAAGTACTCGGAACTGCATCCGCGCTTCGAGGAGTTGCGTGAGGCGTTCGTCGTCGTCAGCAGCTTGGCCGAATGGGACGCGGTGCTCGCCGAGTGGTATCACGACGACTTGCCCGGCCGCCGCCGCGTGATTGACGAGGACTCGCCGATCTTTTCGGAAACGTGCGAAGTGGCGTAATGCCCGGAGAGGTAGGGTGGGACAAGCTTGCATCGAGCACCGGCCCACCAATCATTGGACGGTGAATCTGCAGTGGGCCGGCGCTCGATGCGAGCTGGTCCCACCCTACGAGATGCGCCGCGCGGGTCTCTTTCACACCAATTCTCGCAGCGGCTGTCCGCCGTTGGCCAAGACGAAAATGGGACGGCCTCGGTTGTCGAGGTATTGCACGTCGAGCGGCACGCCGAAGTGGTGGAAGATCGTCGCGGCCAGATCGCCCGGAGTGACTGGACGTTCGCGGATGATGCCGCCGTCGGGTTCACTCGCGCCGATGACTTGGCCGTGACGGAAGCCGCCGCCAGCGAGGCACATCGACATGATGTTCGGCCAATGATTGCGGCCGTCGGTGCTGTCCTGAGTCCCCATCTGCGGCGTGCGGCCGAACTCGCCCATCGCGATGACGAGTGTGTTGTCGAGCAACCCCCGCTCGGACAAATCGCCGACCAGCGTGGTGATGAGATGATCGAACAGCGGCAGCAGCGGGCCGAGTCCGTTCTTGATCCCGCCGTACGGCGGGATGTTGTCACCGTGCGTGTCCCACGTTCCCGACGCGGTGTGATAGCTCAGGTCGATCGTCACGAACGCGACGCCCGACTCGACCAGTCGCCGAGCGATCAGCGCTTGCTGACACCACAGATGCTTGCCGAATCGGTCGCGAGCCTCCGCGGGTTCCCGCTCGATGTCGAACGCGGCCTGAGCACGCCGGCCGATCACCATCTCGACCGCCTGTTGCTGATACGAGTCCATCGCGGCGAGCGAGCCACCTTGATCAATGTCCCGCCGCAGCCGATCGAACGAGCCAACCAGCGAACGCCGATCGGACAGCCGATCCAACGAGAGACCCGTTGGCAATTGAAACGCTCCGGCCTGCGACATCGTCCCGGTGTCCTTGCCGACCGAATCGTAGACCGGCAGTCGCGTCGCCTGGCTGGCAAGGAACGGGTCGTGCTGTTTGCCGAGATAGCCCGCAAACGCCAGGTGCGATCGCGACTTCATGAACGCGACGTACGGAGGCATCGACGGATGATTGGAACCGTGATGCTTCGCGATGACCGACGCGAGGGCGGGATACTTCTCCGCCTCTTTGTTGACGCGCGGCTCATTGGCGAGGTTCGCGGTCTGCATGACCATGTTCGGTTCGTGGTTCGAGTGCTTGCAATCGACCGACCGGATGATCGTGAACTTGTCGAGCATCGCCGCCTGCTTGGGCAGGTGCTCGCAAATGATCGTGCCGGGAAGTTTCGTTTGCGTGACTCCGAACGGCCCGCGATTGATGTACGGCCGGTCGGGCTTCGGATCCCAGGTGTCGATGTGGCTCGGCCCACCCGCCATCCACAATAGGATCACGCTCTTGCCCGTCTTCGCCCCGCCGCCTGCTTGAGCCTTCAACAAGTTCGGCAGGCTCAAGCCCGCGACTCCGGCCAGTCCGGCCTTCAACATGCCTCGACGGTCGGTCAGCGTCAGCCCCTCACGGGTTCTCCCCTGAAAATTTCCAAACGCATGTTGTGAGTGCAGCGATCCATGACGGCGGTTTCCGAGCATCTTGGTTCCTCGGCGGAAGTGTCCGAACGACAAATCTAACGGTGGCTGATTCTAAATCGGATCGGCTCGCAGTCCACCATGACATTCGTGAAAAAAACGCCCATCGACCGAACGTGACTGTTGTGTCCGGTCTCCTGACCGAGACACTTCGGCCCGACCGGAGGTCTCCCGTTCGCCAACCAACTTTGCAGTTGGAGGTAGTAGCTCGCAACGAAGGAGACACTGGGAGACCTTCGGTCAAAACGAAGTGGCTCGGTCAGGAGACCGGCCACAACGGGACCGGGCCTGACCCCTCGCGCACGTCGTTCAGGCTTCAAAGTTTTTGATGGACAGGTTGCTGCCGGTGGGGCGGTCGCCTCCGCTGTTGATGAGCGTGTCGGTGCCGTCACCGCCATCGATTTTGAAGATCTGGGGGACGTTGAAATTGGTGACTTCCAGGGAATCGTCGCCCGCTCCCAGGTTGGCGAAGAGTTGGTCGATCAGGCTGACTCCTCCTCCGCCGACGGTCAGTGACACTTGATCGGTTCCGGTGCCCCCTTTGTAGTCCAGCTTGGTCATGAACGGGGCGGGGACGTTGAGGATGTTGTTGCCGTTGAACAGGTTCACCAAGAATTGGCCGGCGGTCAGTGTGGCGACGGTGGCGGTGTCGTTGTCTGCTCCGCCGTTGAGGATGAATTTCAGGGCGTTCATGTTGTCCAGCGCGAACGTGTTGGTTCCGGCTCCCAGGTGGACGGTCACGTTGTTGCCGAAGACGTTGGTGACGGTGGCCGAGTCATCTCCTTTGCCGAGATCGACGTTCAAGACGGTTCCTTTGGCGGCCGGGTTGGTTTCAAAGTCGAGGACATCGGCGATGTTGTTGCCGACGAACGTGTCGTTGCCGTCGGCCAGTTTGGCGGTGAGCGTCTTCGTGAGGACTCCGCCGTTGAGTTGCACGTTGTCGTCGTTCTTGCCGCCGTTGATCGTGACCGAGGTGATGGCGGTGACTCCCGCGCTGGCGGTCAGCGAGTTCGTGCCATCTCCGAGTGTGGCGGTGAGCGACGCCGCCGTGACCGCTCCATCGAGTTGCAGGGTGTCGTTGCCTTTGCCGCCGGTGATCGTCAGACCTTTGGCGACCGACAGGCCGCCGTTGAATGTCTTCAAAGTGTTCGCACCGTCTCCCAGTTTCAGGGTGAGGGCGTTTTTGAAATCACTGAGTCCGTTTCGGCCCAGCTCCACTTGATCGTCTCCCGCGCCGGTGTCGATCGTGGAGCCGACGGTGGTGCTGGTGACTTGGAAATCGCGAATGTCCACGACGTCGTTCCCCGCCCCCGTCAGCAGGCTCAGCGTCTGCACCTTTGGGGAACCGTTTGCGTTTCCGAATTCGATGCGATCGTCTTGTGGGCCGGAATTGATGGTGAGCTTCTTCGCCACCGAGGAACTGTCAAAAAGCCCCACGATATCGTTGCCGCCGCCGGTCAGAACCGTGACGTTGCCGGCGAACGTCGAACCAAGGATTCGAGCTTCGTCAAGGTCCGTTTCCGCGTCGCTCCCCAACGTCAGCTTGGTCTCGCCGTTGCCGGTCACTTGCACGCTACCGATCACAAGGCGATCTTCGCCGGTGCCCAGATTGACCGTCAGTGCTTTCAGCATCAGCGGGTTGACGATACCGTCGATGCCGTCGATGCCGACGATGCCGACGATGTCGTTTCCCCCCTTCATGTCGATCGTGAGCGTGCCGCCGGCCCACGCAGAGGTTTGGACGCCTATGCCGACTTGGCCGTTGATCGTCGTTTCGGCACCGAACACTTCGAGCTGCCCGGAAGAAAACCTGATCCCGACTGTATTCGCCTCGGCATCCCCCGTGATCTTGAGCGTGGCACTGGCCTCCGATCCGTTCAGCGCGGCCGTGACGTTCCCCGCCAAGCAGTACCGCTGCTCCAACCGCTCCACCGCCACTCCCGAAACTCGATTCCAACGCCGACGCTTCGCCATGATGCCGCCCCTTTCGCTTTCCCAAAACACGTTTCGTTTTCGAGTCACCCGGTAAGCCGCCCACCAGGCCACTCACCGCCACCACACCATCCACCCACCCAAACAATCGCCGTGCCAAGATCAAACCGTCGCACAATTTCGTGACTTTTCAAAAATACCGTACTCGCACCGGGGCCAGGTCTCGACGCGACGTTGTGTCCGGTCTCCCGACGCTGTGTCCGGTCTCCCGACCGAGACGTCGTTGTGTCCGGTCTCCCACGTTGTGTCCGGTCTCCCGACCGCGACACACCTTCCGCTCGACCGAAGGTCTCCCGAATGGCCAACCGGCGGTGCTGTTGAATATCTTGGTCCGCAGCGAATGCGGAGACCTACGGTCGAACGCTTGTGGCTCGGTCAGGAGACCGGCCACAACAGTCCGGTCTCCTGACGCGACGTTGTGTCCGGTCTCCTGACCGAGACACACACACTTTGAGGGCAACATCATGGAGCGGTATCGGATCGGGCCGGATACGGCGGTGTATTTCGTGACGTTCTCCGTGGTGGAATGGTTGCCCATTTTCGTCAACGAAGAAGCCTTTCGAATCGTCACCGACAGCTTGAATTTCTGTCATCGCCAGAAGCAACTGCGAACCAATGCCTACGTCATCATGCCAACGCACTTGCACGCAATCGTCTTCGATGCCGACGGTCGATCCGATCGCTTGCGAGATTCCTTGACTCAATTTCGGAAGTTCACCGGCCGGTCGCTGGCGGATTATTGTGACAAACAGGCTCCCCCCTGCTTTCGAGACGTCTTGAAAGAAGCCGCTCCCGACGACCGCGAACGTCGCATTTGGCAACGCTCGTGGCACCCCGAAGGGATTGAGACGGAGAAGTTCTGGAAACAAAAGCTCGACTACCTGCATGAAAACCCCTGCCGCAAAGGACTCACCCGGCGTGGCTGCGAATGGCGTTTCTCGTCGGCTTCGTATTTTGTGTCGGATTGTGCGATCCCGAACGACGTCGTGCTGTCGCCGTTGGAATGGTGACGTGAACGACTCGGTCAGGAGAGCGAGCGACTCGGTCGGGAGACCGGTCGGAACGTGCGAGCGACTCGGTCAGGAGACCGGTCGGAACAGCGACCGGTTGTGGCCGGTCCCCCCGGTTGTGGCCGGTCTCCTGACCGAGCCGTTGTGGCCGGTCTCCTGACCGAGCCACTCTTGGCCCGACCGAAGGTCTCCCGAACGCTCCAAGCGGCATCAACCTGTTGGTCGACTGCCGTTGAGCACCCATCTCGAAATGGGAGACCTGCGGTCGGAACGCCGTGGCTCGGTCAGGAGACCGGCCACAACCACCGTCCACAACCGTGACCACAACGCGGCCACTTTCTCAACAAGCGGATCGTTCAGTCGGGCGTCGTCTCAAAGTCTTTGATCGATAGGTTGGCACCGACAGCGGGGCGTTCTCCGGTGCTCAAGAGATGGTCATTGGAATCGGCACCACCGTCGATTTTGAATTTCTTCGGAACGCCGACCGTGATCGTCAGGGAGTCATCACCCGCTCCGAGGATGGCGAAGAATTCGTCGATCACGTTGAAGCGGCCGCCGCCGACCAACACCGACACTTGATCGACTCCGGTTCCACCGGTGTAGCTCACCTTGCCGACCGAATTCCCCACCGTGTTCAGGAACGGGTCGGTCAGGTTGAGTGAGTTGCCACCGTTTCTGAGATTCACGAGGAATTGGCCGGCGGTCAGAGTGTTGACGGCGACGGCGTCGTTGCTGTCGCTGAGCGCAGCAGAGAGCTTCTTCGTAACAACCGCTCCGCCGAGTATCATGTGGTTGATGCTCTTGCCGCCGGTGATCGTGACCGATCCGGTGGCGACCACGGTCGCGTTGGTGGTCATCAAGTTAACTCGATCAAACAGACGATTGCACTTTTGCCTTCGGTGACCTCCCGAATAACTGCCGCAATTGTGCCCGTCGAACGTAGCATCATGCAATCACGACGCCCTGCCGCTGTCATTTTCGACCTCGTAGAACAAGATCACTCATTTACCTTTACGATCATTGGCGATACAAGTTTTTGACTCTGCCGCATGGCTTCATGCCTAGGATCGATCATGCGAAGACTGTTCTGCCGAGGTCCGCTTCAACGACGTGAATTCCTTCGAGCGGGCGTGTTGGCTTTGGGTGGGGTGACCCTGTCGGACGTCTTGCGGCTCCGCGCACAGGCGGCAAGCCCAGCGATAAGCACTTCCGTGATCTTGTTTTGGATGTGGGGCGGACCAAGTCAGCTCGAAACGTACGACATGAAACCCAATGCTCCGCTGGAGTATCGCGGGCCGCTGAATCCCATTCGCACCAATGTCCCGGGCCTCGATCTTTGCGAGTATTTTCCGCTCCAGGCCCAGATGGCCGACAAGTTTTCGATCATCCGCTCGCTGCACCATGACATGTCGTCGCACAACGACGGAAGCATCGAAGTTCTGACAGGCAAAACACCTCGCATCGCCGATCCGACATCGACGGCGAAATCGGAACATCCCGATTTCGGAATGGTGACCAGCTACATTCGTGGCCGACACTCGCGGGGCTTGCCGCAATACGTCGGTGCTCAGCGGGCACCGTTTATGACAATGCCCAATTACTTGGGAGTGTCGCACAAAGCCTTCGAAACTGGCGATCCGTCGCACCCCGATTACGCGCCGAAAAACTTGACGCTTGCCACCGGGCTGAATAATGGGCGACTCGACGACCGTAAGTTTCTTGTGGGCCAGTTCGATCGCTTTCGTCGCGATCTGGATCTGAATCGAGCACTTGACGGTGTCGATGAATTTCGCGCGGCAGCTTTTCAGGTTCTCACGAGCCACACGGTGGCGGACGCCTTCGACATTCGTCACGAGGACCCGAAATTGCGAGACCGTTATGGTCGCCACCGCTGGGGACAAAGCTGTCTTTTGGCGAGACGACTCACCGAGGCGGGAGTGGCCGTCGTCAACATCGACGCCACGGCTCCCAATGACACCACCAAGCATTTCAGTTGGGATGATCACGCGGGCGCGTTCCATCTCGATTACGCACAGCGAGAACGCTTGCCCCAGATGGATCAGGCTCTGACTGCTTTGATCGAAGACCTGCACAATCGGGGCATGGCGAAGCAGGTGCTGGTGATTGCCTGCGGCGAATTTGGGCGTACTCCGAAGGTCACCTACGCACCGAAAAACTTCTCTGACCAGCCTGGCGTCGGTCGCGATCATTGGCCCAGTGCGTACAGCGCGTTCATTTCGGGTGGCAACCTGCAAATGGGCCAAGTTGTGGGAGCCACCAATGCCCGTTCGGAATTCCCCGTTGAGAACCCGCTCACTCCACAGGACATGATGGCCACTATCTACCAGCACCTGGGAATCGATCCCCAAGAGATGGTCAAAGATCATTCGGGACGACCACTCGCGATTCTGCCGGACGGCAAACCCATTGCTCAGTTGGGATGATTCGGACGGAATCCATTGAGGCCAGAATTGATCGGCAGGTCCGCCGGAAAGCATCAACGTCCTCGCCCAGACCCTAGAGTCATTCGCTTCGCGGCCGCAGAAGGCGTCACTCGCACGCGAACGCCGATGAGTTCCTTTTTCTTCGTGTCCACGCTGAGAACCGGATCGCCCGCCGCATGCCGTCAACGGCTGGCTCGGTCACTCGGAGCGGGTCGCCAACGAGCATTACAGACAGACGACGCGAGAGCATTTCGAGCGAGCCATCAAAGGCAGTCGCAGCGCGCTGCTCGTGGCGCTGCACCAAGAGGCGTCACAGAGCATCACCGAGCAAAATCCGTCCAAGCCGATGGTTTCACAAACGTCGAAAAACGTCGCGATATTCAAAAAAACAGGCGGTTTCGCAGCGAACCACGAAACCGCCAAGATGGACGATATTGGACTCGAACCAACGACCTCCACGAGGTCAACGTGGTAAAGATTTTGGATACCTCGAATTCTCCGGGGAATTCGCTGCTTTCGGAGATACCTTTTTCCTCGCGACGCCACTAAAGGTATCTCCGAGGGGTATCTCCGGCAACTAAAGCGGCGAGGCAGCGATGGCGCGGAAACTGGAACTGACATGGCAGGCAGGGATCGGCGGACGGGCCGGACGGTGGCGGAAAAAGTTCCAAGGGAAGTCCTACTACTTCGACGGCGGGCGGGGCAAGACGGATCGGGAGGCATACGCGCGGGCCATCGAGGACTGGCAAAACTTGAAGCGAGAGCTGACGGAGCATGACTCGAAGCCCCACGAGTCCGACTACCTGGATGCCCTTCGCGAATGGCGAGCAGTCCGAGACTGGTCGGCCGCGAACGATGATGATGCTACGTTGGACCAGTCGCGACGCAAGATCAAGGAACTTGAGTCGAGACTCGCCGGCAGGCGACCCTCACCGATTGGTTCCGATGATCGGTTCGAGGCTCGCTTCGCGCCAGTGCATATTGATGTCGGCGACTTCATCGGCCGAAAGGACGACCTTGACCGGATCAATTGGTCACGCGTTGCAGGACTTCTAAACGATGATGGCAGCTTCCAACCATCGCAGGAGACCATTGAAGCGTCTGACGGAAGCCGTTTGCGAATCGCGAAGGAGATTTGGCGGGACCGGATCGCCACGCAACTTCGCCAAAGTGATGTTGCTCACACCCCCGTCTCAATCGAGGGGAATGTTGCTCGATTCCTGGCTCAGAAGCGGACACAAGTTGATGGCGGCGAGCTAAGTGCTGGGCGGTGTGCAAATCTAAAACTCCACCTCAGTTTGTTCCAGGACTTTGTGGGTGGGAGCAATCCGGTGTCTGCGATCACGAGCCGGACTATGACCGACTTCCGAACCGATCTATTGGATCGAAAGGGCCGTGGCGAATTGAGCGGTTCGTATTTGAAGGACCGACTCGATGCAGCAACGCAATTCACGCGTTGGTTATGGCGAGAGGAGACACTGGCTGATCTCCCGCGAGTCATCGAAAGCAAGAGCTTCAGCATCACTCCAGCGACCCCGACGATTAAGACACTGACCGCCGCCGAGATCAAGACCCTGCTCGACGCCGCGAGTGGTCAGTTGAAGCTGTTTGTCATGCTCGGGCTTAACGCGGGGTTCACCCAGAAAGATATCAGCGACTTGCAGCATGACGAAGTGGATTGGCGAGCCGGCATCATTCGGCGAAAGCGGTCGAAAACCAAGGACTTTGAGAACGTCCCCGAAGTCGCCTACAAGCTCTGGCCTGAGACCTTTCGCCTTCTGCAAGAATATCGCCGCCCAAAGCTCCCGCATGTACTCGCGAATGAGAACGGTGGGACACTTGTCACTGCCACGCTCAAAGAGGATGGCCGGCTTCATAAGGTCGACAACATTCATACGGGCTACTTCCGATTGTGCCGTCGTGTGGGGATCAAGGGCCGCCCGTTCAAATCCTTGAGAAAAACTTCCGCGACGCTCCTGCGCGGCAATCCCCAATTCACTGGGTTAGAGGATCTCTTTTTGGGACACGCACCGAGACGCATGAGCGACAAGCACTACGCCGGCACCCCAAATGACTTACTCGCGAGTGCGATCGAGTGGTTGGGCCGAGAATTGGGTTTGGTCGCCGATAGCAAGCAACCAGCCTCCCAAGACCGACAACCCGCGAAACGCGAGTCGCGAAACGCACGAGGTCGCACAAAAAAGGGAACCACGGACGCGGCGGTCAGAGGCGGCCGATAGAGGCCGGCTGCCTCCGTCCCGTAGCGGTCAGGACGCGGCAGCCTCTCGGAATGGCACCGCGGTTACCCGCTCAAGTCGCTACCCCGAACCGGCTGGCTACCTGGGAAGAAATGGACCGGCACAGATCGTGTTGGCGGCGGAAACAACCGCGGTCAAAACTCCCCAAAAGCAGAGGGCCGCTGGGAAAACCCAGCGGCCCCGATGGCCCATAATTAGCGGGCCGGTGGCGAGGAGCGCCAGGAACCAAAATCCCCAGACGCATAGAGAGGAATCGCTCCACCAGTCCTAGAGCTAGATATGGGACTGCCGGTTAGCCTGTCCGACCTGTGATCGAACCTCCAACCAGCGTGTCCTGCTCTCTAGGATGGCAGTTTGTAGGTCTCCTGTAGACCCCAGCTCTCGGAAGCCCGAGTAGGCTGCAGCCCGGTAGACCCGTTCCAGAAACCCCTCCTCCTGAATCTCAAGTGCCGGTCCCTGTGCCTGGAGCCATCCCCTAACCACAAGAATCGCTGTCCTCCCCGGGTAGCTGGTCTCGTAGCAGTCAACCAGGTTATCGGAGAGATCGGAGTATGAGTTGTCCTTGATGGATAGCCTTGGAATCCCGTCAACCAGCGTCAGTGCAAATCCCAGAAGGTCTCTGACCCTGTTACCTGCACCCTGTAGGTTGATTGGCTGCCATCCCTTCAGATCCATCCCATACGGCCTCAGTAAGTCACCCACCCGTGCAAGTGACTGTCGGCACTCGGCTGTGTCATGGCCCAGGTAGCAGAGATTGTCCGCATATCTGAACCACGGCGTGCCGCCCCGATCGACGCAGAGTGGCCGATCGAGCACGACGTCGAGAAGTAGATTCAAGAACATCGGCGACAGCGGGTTGCCTTGTTCCAATCCTTTTTCTCTGGCGGCAGGATAGGCACCCCAGATCATGGATTCCAGCAACGGAAACCAGTCTGACAAGTCAGTCTGGCTCTGGAGGGTTTGGATCTCTCCAAGAACGGTGCCAAGCAACGCAAGTAGCGGCCGGATCGGCACGGACGGGAACGCATCTGTGACATCATCGACAGCGACGACATATCGGGCATTGGCAGTTATGTCGTTCAAGACCTGCGCGAGCATTTGCTCGCGCGACCTGCGAGGCCGAAAACCGTAGGAACAATTCAGAAATCTGGGGTCGATGACTGGCTGGAGCGCGTCTGCGAGCGCCGTCGCGACGACTCGGTCGACGATGGTCATGATTTGGAGTTCTCGCCATCCATTCGTCTTGGGGATTAGGACAGGTCGAGTGGGGTGGGGGCGATACCGGCGTTCGCGGATGGCGGTCGAGGTGTGTCTCAAGATCCGGGCGATCTCCCCCCCGGAAAAGTCACCGTAAGACAGTCCATCAGTCCCGGCACCGGGACCGTTGCACTCACGCATTCGGTGGTACGTTTCCAGAAGGTTTTCGTGGTGGATGACGTCGTTGAGGGGACGCAACGATGCTCCAGCCGCCGGCGCACTTCTTTGTTGGTGTCCATGCTCAAGGTAAAAGCGGCCGGACAACACCCGGCGCGGCATCATCTCTCCCAACCAATGCCGTCGGCGCGCACTCCGAACGAGGTCGCGTTCCTGCCAACTTGTTTCGGAGTTCTCAGCGTCGAACTCCACCAATCGGGATGTCGCCTCATCGGTTCCTTCAGGGAGCCAGCCGCGACCAGCGTACAACCAGCGCCGTTCCTGCGTCGCCCTTTCCAGTTTCGTGTTTGATCGGTTTTCGACATCGACCACCAGCAACGGTCGGCTGGACGCGGTAATCCGAGAGTCCACGATCAGGCTTTGACTTTTGATCGGCGGTAGACCACCGCCCGCGCTGGCCCAGATGATGACGCTGACGTCGCTGAGGTCGCAGACCCGAAAGACGTCGGCTGTGAAGATCCGTTTAGCTTGCCATGACCAGGCTGATAGTCCTCCCGGCCTTCGGAGCGCGGCGAGCCCATCCGGAGACAAATTATCCAAAAAACAATCCGTGCCGATGTGGACCCGCCAGTCCGGAAGCCGTTTGGCCAGCTCCAACGCATGCTCCACATTATCGCAGGCGACTATGACGCTGGAGTTCTCATTTCGATCCACAATCTGCGACGGTGATCTCGGAATCAGCCAACGATCGCGTACCTCGCCAGCCGCGATTGAGTTAGCCGCAGCCGCCAGCAGGTTGTTGAAGGAATCATTGCGCCACACCGCCTGCCGCAGAAATCGAACGTCGTGCTCGATGTTCTCCGCCTCTGGCAGTGGTAGATGGAGCGTGGCAAGATTGACGGTTCGCTGTACATGGCCGAACTGCGAGACGAAATACTGCCTCGGTCCGAATGTCGCCATAAGGCGGCCCCGCGAAGCTGGACTCAGTCTCGCATTGTCAGGCAGCAGGCCGATCAACCGACAATGGAGAGCAGGGTCGCCCAGTGCTCGCTGGGCATATTCGCCGAGAGCGTCAGTGGCGTGCGGCACGATCACGACGTCGTAGTCGTGTAGGCCGACATCATCCCGCGCGGCATCGCGAAATGTGCCGATTGCGACGCGCGGCGGTTCCTCGTACGAAAATCTCGCCCTGAGAATCGTGCCGCCGATCCAGTTGGGACTCAGCGGAGCAGTCGCTCGTTCTTGCTGTCGCTCGCTTCCAAACAGCACCGCGATCCGAACTTGCCCTTGAAAGCACTGGATGATCTCCCTCAACAGGTCCGTAACGCTTGCCTGACGACCGTGCTCAATGACTCCCAACTCGCTGGCGGCGATCCACGAGAGCATCCCGCGATTCCGGGCTGGGCAGTCGTCCGGAATTTCCAGGTGGCAGAAGTCCATATTGTGGGAAATGATCCTGACCTCGCGACCACCCCGCCGCCCTCGTTCGACCAGCAGCGTCGCTAGTCCATAGTTCGGCCGTGCATTTCCATCTCCCCATAGGGAGAGCGGTTCCCGCTGCCACTCGACGCCATAGGTTGGACTAACTTCGCGAACTGGCCGGACTTCGCGGGTCTGGACGGGGCCGAGTGCCTCGACCAAGGCCGGTTCATCGAGCAAATAGAGTCCCTGTCGCTCGATATGGAGTGGCGCAGGCGCGGGCGACGTGAAGGCGGTTGACATCGTAGAGGTTCCAGAGCGGGTGAGTTGACTCGCAACCGACCAAGATAGTGCAAGGGAGGACTCCTCCCCACAAGCGACCGAGCTACCAGAGGTGTACGGCGAATTCAATTGGTTTCTAATTACCGCGCACTGAGTGCATAAATAAGGGAGATTTCGCCTTTAAGGAGGTTTTTGATGCGTACCCTAAGTCGTAAGACCTCTCCGGCCGCGATGAAGGCCCTGATGAAGGCGCTAAAGGTCTCGGCCTCAGCGTTCATGTCGAAGGCCGACAGAATGGAACGACGGCTCCGCGAGCAGTATGTGGTTGGGCGAGCTGCGATTGAGGCGGAGGCGAGCGAGGACAAATCAACCGCCACCTACGCTGCGGAGATCGACGTGAACCCGCACACGCTGCGAAAATTGAAAGCGTTCGCCAGACTGTATTACGCCAAAGGTGACCCGCAGACTCACGGCCGAAGTAGCCTCGACGAGCTGTGCAGCCTTCGGCGCAAGGACTCACAGTTGGGGCTGCACTGGGGCTATGTTCTTGTTTTGATCGGCATCGACAAAGCAGCCGACCGGTTCGCCTGGGCACAACGAGCCGCCCAAAATGACTGGTCGCCGCAGAGACTCCGAGCCGAACTGCGCCGTGGGGAATCGGCAGGGACCGGACGACCGCTAACGAAGCCAACGACGCCAGTGTCGGGACTGGCACAGGTCTTGAGGGAGGGCACGAGATGGCTGGACCGCTGCGAGCTTGCGGTAGCGACCTGCGAGACGGCTCCGACGCAATGCCGGGACGCGGCAACGCGCAAGATGGCTGAGGATGTTCGCGCCCACTGGCAGACCACCCGGAGCAAGCTGGCGCAGCACACCAAGAGGTTACAGGCAGTGGTCACCGACTCAACGCCGACACCCAGGAAGACCAAGCCACAGCCGCGATCGAGGACGAGTCGGTGAGCGAGGTCGCCTCGGCCCGGCGGCTGCTCGTTTGATATTTGCCGCCATGATCGGCAGAGTGTCGTAGACTCGGCCTGAGTTGGCCGGGATGGTGTTTGCGAACCTGATTCCCAACTGATCATCGACCGAAACGGCAAGCCCGTCCCACTGGGAAACAAGTGACGGTGCGAAGCAGTTCGGGTCGTGCTAATAGCTAAACGAAAATGAAGGGCCGGGCCGCGTGAAGCGACCCGGCCCGAATGACTTCGTTGTCTGAGTGGCTGAATCATTCACTTGGCGGCTGAATCTGCATCGCCGCCCGCTGCAACTGCGATAACTCGTCGCTGAGCAGTTCGGAAACTTTCTCCCACAACGTTCGAACTTGGACGGGCGAAGTGGCCAAGAAAACGGTGTCGAGCAAATTTTCCCGCTCCAGCCGCAGTTGGACGATCTGACGACCGAGTTCATGCTCGCGCAGCAGTTCTTCGTCGTGGATGGCCTGGCGGGCTTTGATAGCGTTGTTGACCTCGGTCTCCGAACGGCTGACCGCGTAAGAGTCGATCGTGTCGGGCGGCACACCGCGTAGGAGTGACAGCAGTTGGCGACTGAGTTGGTCCTCGCGTGACTCCAGCGACTTCTGCTGTTGCTCGACTCGCTCCTGTTCGGCCATGAGCTCGGCGATGCCGAGGGACTGAATGGAACGGGCACGAGCTTCACTCTCAATGCGACTGAACAGGCCAGGTTCGAGCGCAGTGATCGCTGCAATCTTTTTGTCGATCCGTTTGCCGATGCGGTCTCTCCAGTGTTGTTTCTCGGTCGTGGTGAGGGGCATGAGTGATCTCCGTGATTGGAAAGGGATGGTGTGGATTGAGGTCGTGTGCTCACGAGATGAATCAGCGAGCAAGTCAGTCAGGATTAGCGTCTGAATCGCCGACACCGACGGCCCGCGCTGAAGCCGCGCCGGCTTCCTTGGACCTTGCCTTGCCGGAACAGGTAATAGCCCACACCGGCGATCAGGATCAGCATGATGATGGCTTCCATCTTGGACTCCGTAATTGGTTTCTGAGGACACGTCGCATGTGGCAGCCAGGCGTCAGCCCGACCAACGGCGGCATGGATCGCGAAACGGACAGGTCGAACAGTTCATCGCTGACGGTGACGGGAAGAAGTGCTCGGCCGCGATAGCTCGCCAGACGCTCTCGACGATCCGCTTGGTTCGGTCGAGTCGGCGCTGGTCGAAGGGAACCGTGTGCCGGGTTATTGAGATTTCTTTGGTCTTCGTCGCGACCATGAACTCCAAACGCAACGGCTTGTGTGGGATCAACCGACGGACGAGCGCGCCGTAAAGTAGCAGTTGCTCAGCGGAGTCGTCGGCCTGCTGACCAGACCATGCACTGCGAGCCGTCTTGAGGTCTGTGATGGTGATCGCGTCATCGGTCTCGGTCATGAGATCGAGTCGCGCGAGCAAGTCGGGGACACCGTCAATCAGGCGGCCTCGCAGTTCTTCTTCGATGCCGATGATGCGGCCAACGGGACGAGACAGGTCACTGTCGAGAAACGCGCGGAGCAGCCGATCAGCCAGACGGCCAAGGCTGTCGCGCGATTCTGTTTTGGGAAAAGTGATGGTCTCCGGAGGCTGTTCATCCCAGCCAGCCTGAAACTCGCCGAGCAGCGTGTCGAGGTTGGATCCTTCGCCGCCAGAGAGCAGTTCCCGATAGTGGAACTCGGCAGCCCGGTGAACAGCTCGACCGAACACAAAGCTGGCCGAGGTCTTTTCCTCCGGCAGCCCCGCAACGTACTTGAAGAAATACCGCAGTGAGCACTGCCGAAAGAGATTGATCGAGGAGTAGCTGATGTGATCGCGCGGTTGCACCGGAACGGCCACTGATGCGCGTGACGCGAGATGCGGTGTGACACTAACATGCTCAGCATCCGACGCACCGAGACTGCCACGCGGAAGCAATTGGAATTCGACCATCAACGACCTCCGGCATTGGCGGGCAGGTTTTTCATTTCGTCGATCATTTCGCTGGCCTCTGCGATGGTCAGCGCGTCAGGTCGGTCGACGTCGAAGCGATCGTTCAGTAGGGCCTCCAGATTCAGCCCGTGACGATTGGCGATCGCGTGCAGCGCGCGGACCTGAGACGCGGTGGCAGGAGGCGGACTCGATGAGCGGCGACCATTGGCGTTCGCCGACTGGCGCTGTCCGCTTTTCGGTCCAGCCGAGTGCCGGGACTGGCCATTGGGCGAATTGTTGGCCTGTGATGAAGGTTGTTCCGTCGGTGTATGGAGTTCCTCGTCGATGGAATTCTTAGCGAGGTGAAACATCTGCCGAATGCGTTCTTGCAGCCGATCAGGTTCGCCAACAATGGCAGAATCAAGTTCGAGTTCGAGATTCACGCTCGCGCCTCGCGAGCCGTAGTTTGGCTCGCCGACTTTGCGGCTGAGGCCGACGTTGAGTTTCAGCGGCATGTGGATTCCTTTCGTGTGGAGATATGAAGTGAGACTGGTCGGGGCGGAGCTACGCGCCGGGGCGAATGCCGCCAGCGACGGTTTGCAGCAGGATCAAGGCTCCCGCCGTGACACAGAACGCGGTCAGCGAGTTGCAGCCGACACCGATCGCGGCTGCCACCAGCAGTGCGCCGTTCAAATACGCCTCGTTCAGTTTGTGTCTGGCACCCATCGGTACCTCCTGAGTGATATCTAAGCTGGCCCGCTGCTCCGAGCGGGGCGAAGAAAACACAAGCCATGGTCCGCGAGGCCCATTGGCCAGCGTGAACCACGGCTTGTTGAAAATGTGAGCGGCCCTGGCGGCTCACGCTTCGAGCGACTGCAACTGCTTGAGCGATGCCAGCGTGGTCTGCACGAGCTTGGACTGCCGGCGGTGTCGCTTCAAAGCGGCGATCAGCCGACTGACCTGCCCGTGAGCGTCTCGAAGCGAAGTCTTCACGGCTTCGGCCTCGCGGAGCACAGTGCCAAAGCTGGTCGATTGATCGCCGGGTTCGTTGGGTTCTGCGACAGGCGGCACAGTGCCATTCACTGGCGGTGTTGCCGAGCCGGCAAGCGTCGCTGCAATTCGGTTGTGCGACATGCGGGGTGTCCTTTCGGTGGGTTGATGGTGGCGTCGTGGCGCGGGGATGCGCTGCCGTTGAGTGACTGCCACCACGGTGGAAACGGGAGAGGTCAGTGAGACCATGTTGTCAGTTGGGGCCAGCGCCTTGTCCGCTTCGAGCAAGGCCCAAACGTAGACGCGATGCTCGTCACGGCAGACAGGAGGAGTCTCGGCTCCGTGCAGGCAGACTTCGCGGAAGCCGAGCCGCACGGCACGGGCCAGGAATTTTCGGTTGGTCTGCCACCGCAACTCAGCACCGGTACGCCGGGAGTTGCTGAGCACAACCTGCGTCATCGGCGAGTCTCCCACTGACTTGGCGAGTACCGCGACATGACCATTTAGGTCGATGGTCAGTGGGTCGTGTTCCGGGTCATGGCTGGGGAGTCGCGGCACGACGCCGAGTAGGTAATCGGCATCGTTGTCGCTCAGCACGAGGCGGGTCGTAGCAGTGGCCGCATCCGGGATCACATGATCGATGCTGGGGAAGCGACCGGTCTTCTCGATGTTGAAACAGAAAGTCCACGGCCCAATGCGGATGACGACATGATTGTCCGTGCGGCCGATCTCCACCGGCTGGTCGGCCGGTAGATCGCGGTTGGCGAACACAGACGAACGTTGAACCAGCAATTCGTCCTGCCACGGAAACGAGAACCCTGATTGCTTCAGGATCTGGCCGCCATCCGTGGCAGCCAAGCAACCATCACCACCGCGAAGCTGAATGCAGTTGAGTGCGTACCGCCGGGCGTCGTGCTCCGTGGTCTCCATCGCGTCCTTCAACGCGGTGAGGAACCGGGACGGATTCGAGCCGAACTCCGTGGGGATTGCTGGAGCTTCGGTTTCTGTCGGCTGTGACTCCACGATGATGGAACGCGGGATCGACCGGTCATCCCAGTTCAGCACGACATCACCGTCGCGAGCCTCCAGGGTGACGTTCTCATCGGCGCGAGTCCCTTCGCAGGCACTCAGGGCATCGAGAGTCACAGCGAACGCTTCAGCGTGAGTCGTGCCGGTCAGTCGATATTCAGCCGCGCCGGCGCGGTTTTGGATCCGAATGTGGAGACCGTCGCCGCTGGCGATGAATTGGACCGTTTGGTCCGCCTTGCTGGGAGAGCGTGGCAGCATCCGACGGAAGACGCCACGCAGTTGTTTAACGAGTTGTCGTGAAATCGTGATCAACGGGAAGTCCTCCGAGTGAGTGGATGAAAGGGGACACAGAGCAAGGCAATGTTTACGCGGCCGAGTTATGGCGACGGCGTTGTGGGATCACCGCGACGTTGCGTTCGCGGTCGTACTCGTCCCAGTCCAGAACGCGTGGCTCGCGTTCGATGGGGAATGGCGTCAACTCGACGAAGCCCATACCGGTGATGGTCGAGATGTCTTCGCCGGTGGCGCGGGCGATGGCGCGGTTCAAGTCACGTTGGGACATGTCACAGACTCCTTGGATAGAGACAACGACAGCCCATTGCGGGGCGGTCGCAGGCAAAGCAACCGCCCCGCACACGCGAGGCTTGTTGAGAGAAGAGCCGAGCCACGGAGTTGCACGGACACATACGGGCGCGAGGGGGAGTGCTCCCTCTTGTCCGTTTGCGATCAGGGCGTCATCCGCGACTCAGCCAGTTTCGTTCGAGCCACTCGCGTTCGGCGTCCAGCGCCGCGGAGCGATTGGCAAATGGGCCAAGTAGGGGACCGCCGACCGGCGAAAGGTCAGCGGTCCAGTCGCCAGCTTCGGTTGGTTCGACCATCGAGCCGCGCGAAATGGTCAGCCGGCCGAGTTCAGCCAGCGGTAGCGCCTCGTCGTACACACAAAAAACTTCACCAGCAGGATCAATCACAAGCTGCATGGCGGCCTCCTTCATCGAGGTCGGCGCAGAATGTTGCGGCGCGGACGATCGACCAGCAGGCCGTCCAACACCGATTGCACGGCCGACAGTTCGCCAGCCACACGCTGTCGGAGTTGGGCGGTGTCACGCAGCGCTTGCGGCTCGACGCCGTTCAGGATGCGCTGAGACTGCTCGACCAGTTGGTCCAGTTGCTCGCTGGAATGGATGTTGAGTTCGCGAAACCGTTGAAAAAACTCGCGGATGTTCTCGACGGCGGTGTCGCGGAAAACTCTTGGCTGTCCATCGTCGCTGCCGCTGACCCGTTCTACGAGCCGTGACACGAGAGTTGACATCTCCAAAATGAACGCGGTTTCTGCAAGCTGCACGGCCTCGTCGAACCGCGCGGACACTCGCTGCGATTCTTGGCGATAAAGGTCGGGGCTGAGCTGTTGCAGGTAAGATGGCGGCTCGACGTTCGGAAACTCCCAAGTCACATCGAACAAGCTGCGTAGCGAGTCCGGATAGTCGGTCGGATTGAACAAGCTGCCGAGCCGCTCGCGAGCCGTGGCCTTCATCGCCTCGAACTGCTGTTCGAGTTGCTCAACCGCCTCAGTGAGTTCGGCCTTGAGTGTGGTGAGCTGCACTTGCACGGCACTGACATCCTGCTGACGGATCAGGCGGATGCCCGGCTCCGGAAATGGCAGAGACACACCTCGCCAATAGGTCACGACCTCGTGCTTCACCGCATTGACGGCGCGGAAGGCGGGGTGCTTGCTGTCGAGCAGTTTCTTGCCAGCCGAAAGAAACTGGCCCTCGGCTCCGAAGCTCTCGGCAGCCTGCGATCGTTGCTCGGGCGTGAGAGTCTTGCGAATCCCAAACCAGGTGAACCCGACCCTAAGTGCGGCCATCGTGGCACGGAGTTGTTCGGCCGGCGTGCGCGACGGACGAGAGGCAGCAGGACGATTGAGAACACGAGGCATGAATGATCTCCTGGTGAATGAGTTGGGAAAGAACTCCGAATCCGCCGGGCCGCCTCCCTGCGGCCAAGCGGATTTGGCGGGATCGCTACACAGCAGCCAACTCGCGGTAGCCCTTGGCGAGCTTCGCTGTGATCTGTTGCAAGGCGTGCGTGTTGGCAGCGGCGTCGGATGTGAACGACTTCGTCTGCGTCTGTCCGTTAGAGCCGATGCAGCCATAGCGGACAGTGACCTCGCGGTTGTTGGTCGTGATCTCCCAGAACTTGGCCGAGGTTCCTTCGACGTATTCAAAGCGGCGAGTTGGCATGGTGGCTCCTTGGAATTGAAGGTGGACCAGAAACGAAACGAGCCGCCACGCTGCGGCCGTGATGCAAGTAGCAGTCAGCTCAGAGCCGTCACTCGGCAACCAGCGAGTTCACGTCGCGGCGGACGTGCAAGAACGACGGGAAGCGGGGCACGCCACGCTCGGTGAGTTCTTGGTAGCGGACAGAGATGACGCTGCCGACCGCTGGTGGAGTCTCACGCTGGGAATCAGTGAAGCCGGTGCCGACGTTGAAGCGGAGACCATTCGCAAGTTGGACCAGCAGCGCGCCCATCCGGCCGCGATGCCGACCTTGACCAGCGAGATGCTCGACAACTTGAGCATCCAGTTCCATAAGTAGCTTCGCCTTGACCAGTGTGCTGGACCGGCCCACCTCATAACGCGAGCCGGACTGACGCAGCATCAGTCCCTCCCCGCCGAGCGACGTGATCCGGCACAGTTCTTCGCGAAGATGTTGGAGCCCCCGGCAGCGTTCTTGATGGAGCACCCGTGCGTACTGCGGTTGGTGTTCGCACAGCGTCGTTTCCAAGAAGTCCTGCCGAGCTTCAAAGCCGCCTTTCGCAGCCGGAGCATCGAACACGACAAACCGGACCTCGCGCCAATGATCGCTCTGGTCATGACGGCGCACGATGCTGACCGTTCGTTGGAACGCCTTGCGGTCGATCCAGAGTTCACCGTCGAGCGGGACGTTCGGCAGGTTGTGGGTGATCCAAGCCGGAGCGTGATACACATTGCCTTGCCGTGAGAGAAATCGGTCACCGGTCCAATAGGCACGCACGCCGTCAAGTTTTTCGCTGGCAAACCAACCAGCGGGATCGATGTGATTTTCCCAGGAGTGGGCGAGCAACAGTGGCGGCACATTGCGTGGAGTTGGCGCGGCCGGGGTTTCAGCCGGCGCAACCGCAGCTCCGATCCGAGCAGCTTCGGCCGCCGCTCCGCGCAGCGTTTTCAGGTGTTTGCAGCTCCTACGTTCGATCGGCAGTGATTGATTCCGCCAAGCGGGACACGAGCACGAGAACACACCGCCGACATTTTTCAGCACATACGGCGAGCGGGCAGAGCCTTGGATCTCGACCGACTCACCATCAAGCAGTTCGGGCATGACAGCCTCCATGATAAGAGGAGAGAAGGGTGAGCCGGCCGACACAATCGGCCGACCTCAGTTGAGCAATGGGTTGCGAGCAACCCTTCGACGCGGCCCGTCCGTAGCAGTCGTGGACCGCGAATAGAGGCCGGGCTGCTCAGCCGACAGACATCGGCCGGTGGCCCAGGTCCGCAGCCGCTCAACGGACTCGGAAGCTGTGACGGCCACCGGGACGATTTGCCGAGCGGCTTCATTCAGCGGCACATCCAGCAACGCAGCTAGCCGACAACAAGCTCGAATTTCCGCGCCCGTCCATTGATCGTCACCCGGCAGTTGCTGCTCAGGATCGAGACCAAACAGTTGCCGATACATCTGCCAGATCGCGCGTTTCTCGGCAGCGGTCGGTAGGTCCAAGAAGAAAATCCCGTCGAACCGCTCGGCACGCGAAAACTCCGGTGGCAGTTTGCTTACGTCGTTCGAGGTCGCGACGACATAGACGTCGCTCGCATGATCGTTCAGCCAAGTCAAGAACGTGCCGAACATCCGTGACGACACGCCTGAATCGGTCTGTCCCGACGAGGCCACGCCACTCAAGCCCTTGTCGATCTCGTCTACAAACAAAATGCAGGGTGCCATCGCCTCGGCAATGCGCAGTGCTTGGCGAACATTCTGCTCAGTCTGACCGACGAGCGAACCAAACAACGTCCCCACATCCAGCAGCAGTGTCGGTCGGCCCGTCTCGGCTCCGAGCGATTTGGCAAACGCAGATTTCCCCACCCCCGGCACGCCCAGCAACAAAACTCCGCGTGGTCGCTTCAGCGGGTTGTTGCGGTTCGGCTGCAAGAGAGATCGCTTGCAGAACGCCTTGAGTGCCTTCAGCCCACCGAGGCCGTCAAACTTCGCGTCGCTGCGGTGCATTTGCAGCAGCCCGCTTTTTTTTAGCATTTGGGACTTGAGCTCCCAGAGCGGCTCAGGGCTGACATTGCCGTGTCTCACGAGCGACAAGCTGAATGCGGACTCGGCCTCGTAGCGGGTGAGTCCTGCGGCAGCATCCAGCACCACCTCCAGCGCAGGCCCGGTCGGCAAGTCATCCGCCTCAGTGGCGATGCCACGGGCGATCGACTCCAGTTGCTCGCGTGTTGGCAGGTCATGCTCCAGCACGATGAAGAGCTTCTCCAGCTCGACGGGAACTTGCACGACCGGAGACAGGATCACGACGAAGGTGCGGTTCTGCTTTCCGTCTGCGATTTGGTGAGCGAGCGCCTGCACGATCTCGGCCGACTGCAACAGCCGGTGAAAGTTCGGGAGCACCAGCAACGCGGAACTGTCCTCTTTGGCCAGCGAGTTCAACGCCCGAATCGCTGCCAGCGGATCACCGCCAGCGGCATCGGCGGCGTTGGCTTTACGTCCCGACAGCCGCAGCCCTCGATCAACGTCCCAGGTGGCCAGTGCCCACTTCTGTTCCGAGCAGAGCTTCGCGATCTCAAGGACGGCATCTTCGTGCTCATGGCTCTCGACCCAGATGCCTGTGAAGCAGGCACGCACATGCTCAGCCAGGCGTTCAGACAATGACATGACTGACCTCCTTTGAATGTTGATGAGGATGAAAAAGCAGAGGCCGCCGAGCACATGCCGGGAGATCCCGGCACGCACTCGACGGCCTCTGCTCGTGAGTGTGGTGATCGCGCGACGGATGCCGTCACGCGGACTGTTGTTGGATGACTTGTTGACCGGCGGATTGGTGGAACTCGGCAGTCAGCGTCTCGTTGACGCGATGGCCGAGAGCGTCCTCCACGAACTTACTGGCTTCACGGCATTCACCGCCGACAAAGCCTTTGGTCTGCACTTGGGTTTGTCCGGTCGGGGACACGGTGATCTCGATAAGTTTCATCAAGCGACACCTCCGACCTGCACTATGAGCTTGATGGACCCGTCCGCCAGAGCTTGCTCAGTGACCGTGTGCCCGCGCTTGCGAGCCTCGATGCGGGCCTTCTCAACCGCGTACCCCTGCAAGAACGAATCCAGCTCGCGCTGGTCGCCCCAGTGGCCGTTGAAGTTGTCGTACTGGACTTCGCCGGTCTCCAACTGACACACGGCCGGGTAGGTCCAGTCGCGGAGTCTCACCGCGAGTCCCTCGACTTCGCCGCGATACAAGCGGTGTTTGCCGAAGACCGGGTCCGCCAACTGGCGTCGCCGGCACGCGGCCGTCACAGCAGCGGCATCTCGGACTTCGGTTTTGATTTTCACGATATGGGACAACACACACCTCCTTTCGAGTGGCGGCGAGCAACCTCGCCGCATTGATAAACAACAAAACGACCTCGCAACTCCACGACGAAGTCAGCGAGCAGTACGGACGTTTCGCCAACTCTTGCAGGCTCAGCCCGGCACTACGGTCGCGACTGCCGAACGAATCGTCGCTGGGCTTGTCGGCGAGTCGGTGCCAGCAGTGAGACGAGCCACGTCAGCGGCACCGAGACCGTGGACACGGTGACGTCGCAGTGCCTCGGCCGTGCGCTCCAGGCCAGCTCGCAGGACAGCTTCTGCCCACGCGGCCGATCGACAAGGACACGCATGTCGTGAGCTTCGGTCGCTTGTGGCTCGAAGGCAGCGAGACCCACACAGTCAGGGACGAGCGCGAACCCGTTGCAGTCCCAAGTCTCCGCGAACTGCGGGTCGTGTGCTTCGCAGGCCGTGATCAGGTCCGACGAGTAGAAGGCCGCGTGATAGTCCGGACAGAATGTGACCTCCGCGACCGCATGGCATTTCCGCCAAGCCAACTTGGCCAGCTCGCCGCGCTCGCGCAATGTCTTCACGAGCGGCCGGCGCAACTCGATGACCGCGCAGTCGCAGCCATAGAGGTCTTCGCTGTGCGTGTCAGACGTTGCTGTTCGCAGAACGAGTATGGGCATGGGAGTCTCCTTGCGATGACGGACGGTGGGAATGGCGTGATGTGCGAGGTGCTGAACGACGTGAGCGCAATTTGCTGAAGCCGATCCGCAAATGTCCGGCAGCTAAGCTGGGGGGCTTCACTTGATATGCCCGGATTCGGCTTTGGATTTAGCGCACGGTGGTCGCGGAGAGACTTGGCTCTGGCGATTTTCGCTGTTCAGTAAAAGAGCACTTACCTGTGCGGTCGAAAAATTTGTAATGTGGCTGCCGTCGCGATCAGTTTGGTTTTAGCCTCTGGTTGTGCTGAGCCAAGTCGCGGACACACCAGGAGAAGATCTGACTGACACGGAAGGAAAGCCATGACCACGAAAGCCGAACCCGACATGCCGTTTGAAGATGACTACGACGACGAAACGTACGCCCCGCCCCAACCGCAACCTGTCCTCAACGAGCAACAGGGAATCGACTTCCTGAAGTACGGCATCGCCGGATACTCGGTGTTTGAGTTGATGGGGAACACCAAACTCAACAACATCTCGCTGCCATCGCACCTGCGTACTTTCGAGCATTTTCGCGGCGAGGCGGGTGTGTTCGGTGATCCCATGGCGCGGCTCTTGGTGGATTCGGCAGTCCTGGCTCACATCCAGAGTGCTCGCTTGATGGTCAAAGCAGAAGGCCAATCTCCAGAGGCAGCCGCGATCTACTTAAAAGCATCCGCCAAGTATCTGAGTGAGGTGCGCCATCAGGTGCTGGCGTTGCGGCAATTCCGCTCCCCAATCGTGTCCAAGCAAGTGACCGTCGTTCAGCAGCAGAACGTCGCGCACGGCGATCAGCAGGTGACCTGCCTCACTGCCAACGTGACAACGGCGAATCTGCCAGCCGCCTTTTCAGACGAGTTCGCTACCGTGGTCAGCGACGCTTATTGCCCGGTTGCTGCCATCACGCACGAGCCATCCAAAACGATCGACGAACTGATCGTTGAGTCCTTCATCGCAACACCCGAGGTTCAGGAGCAGCTTGCGATGATGGACGCTTCGCCGGGCTGGCAGTTCGGCACGCAGTCGGGTGGCTGCCTCCAGATGACGGAGGCGATGAAGGAAAATGTCGTGGTGATCTGATGGACTCGTTGGACCTGGAGCCGAAACCATGTCGAATCTCTCGGCAGAGCCGCGCATCGAACCGGACGTGCCCAATCCTCGGCGTGTTGCTGCCGGTCGGATCAATCGTTCGCTGCGCCGCGGGTTGACCGAGGCGGGACGACAGCGGCTTCGGGAGTCAGCCTTACGGTCGCAGCCG
>SXGS01498049.1_pt1 | contig 26316 bp, 25 predicted proteins | sample 3174681 | NCBI WGS metagenome assembly SXGS01 (sample SAMN11356861, study PRJNA531348) | freshwater metagenome | isolation source: freshwater sample F1-80 | place: China: Fuxian Lake, Yuxi | collected 2017-12-25 | reverse complement strand
ATGATGATAGGGCCGGCGCCGATGATGAGGACGCTGTGGATGTCAGTGCGTTTAGGCATTTTTGTAAATCGTTCGAGCCCGGTGTTCAATCCGTTCCCACGTGGTTTGCGTGGTTTAGCGCAGGCGGCCGCGCTTCGGTTCTTGGGCATGATCCAAACGGCAACGATGGAACACGGATTGGTGCAGGATGGGAAGGGAAAGTTGCATTCGAATTCTTTTGGAAACCTTCTCCCGCCCATCCCCCCGGAACGATCAAAGGATTCAGTTCGGAATCGAGGCGGTGATTGTCGAACTCCCCGATTTTCAGTTTGCCAGGCATCCCGACTCCACCGCTGACAGGCTCATGATGCCTGGTGGCCTCAAGGAATGCATCTTACGCCAAGTTCGGCTCAACTTTCGCCAGAATGAGGGAAGCCAGGGGGTGGAAACAGGGGGAAGGTGTAATCGTTGGTTCAGAAGAAACTTTGGTCGCCATTGATGCGGCCAGATCGGAGGAGTTATGAATGCGGAACTAAGCACAGACAGACTTGTGAAGGACATGAAGAATGTCGTACAGGATGCGGAGGATCTGATGAAAGCCACGGCGGGAGAAGTAACGGACAAGGCCAAGGCCGCCCGTGAGCGTCTCGCCGACGCATTGGAATCCACCCGAGTTACCTGCACCAGGCTTGAGGAGCGGGCGGTGGCCGGAGCCAAAGCCGCCGACAGGGTGGTCCGTGAACATCCCTATCAATCCATCGGCATCGCGTTCGGGGTGGGAATCCTGATCGGAGTGCTCGTCGGCAAAAGGTAAGCATTATGGATGCAATCCGGAGCAACGGAGTGGTTGGAACCGTGGCTCGCGTCATTGATACGGCGCTGGCCACGGTGCAAAACCGCGTGGAGCTGTTCTCAGTCGAGTTGCAGGAGGAAAAGTCACGAATCATCGAGGCTATGCTGTTCGCCGGGGCTGTGCTTGTGATGGGCTCCATGACCATCACGCTGCTGACGCTGGCGGTGGTCATGATGTTCTCCGAGTCTGCAAGACTGGTCGCGCTGTCGGTGCTCGGCCTGGTTTACCTCACAGTGACCGTTGTGGGGGCCTGCATGCTGCGAACTCGATTGAAGAATTGGGTGTCATTTCAAGGAACGATTGGAGAGATCAAAAAGGACCGAGCATGCCTGGAGAGCTGCCAGAACTGCGACGACGCAAAGAAGAACTCCTGATTTGTAGCGAAGCAAACCGGCGGGTGTTGAGCCTCGAATTGGAGCCTGTGCGTATTGCCATGAACGCGGTGGACGGAGGAATTGAAGCGGCGCGAAACACGGGATTGCTCAATCTGTGGCCGACGGTAATGGCAGGAGTCGGCATTGTTAATCGATTGAGACGACCCGGGAAAGATTCGGCGATGGCGGAATGTTTCATTCGGTTGATCGATACATTGGGAGGTGTGATCCGGAGATTATATTCCTGATGGTACGTTGCGATTTTTCGCCGTTGTCGCGGGAGAAATGCGAGGTAAAGTAGGATAGATGGAATGGCACGAGTTGGTAACTTTGAGCGAAGGATTCCTGGACAAACTTCATGCACGAGCCAGGGACACTGGATGAAACTTTGGAAAGATGAACACGGCCAGTTTCAGATCGTGGAGGCTTTGTTGGTATCGCAGATTCTGATCGGTAGTCACGAGCATGTTGAAACCAGCGGCTTCGGCGAGCGCCAGCAGTTCGCTGTTTTTCTTTCGCTCCCATCCGCGTTGAAAAGCGCGTTGAACTTCGTGAGTTGCCAGATACGACCGCAAAGGTTTGGGCACACCCTGGTCGAAAAAAATCTTCAAGAGGATGCGGAGGGCACAGTGCGGATTTCGGCTGCGGCTTCCAACTGCTCACGCGTCATGCCGTCATACCACTCGAGGAATTGTTCCAACGTGCCACCGTGATCAAGATGATCGAAGAACGTCTGCACGGGCACGCGTGTGCCGTTGAAGACCATAGCTCCACTCATCACGTCGGGGTGCTGTGAAAAAACTTCCGGCAAACTGATCGCCGCATTCATGTCGTAAAGCTGGTGCTTACATCCGACACCGTCAAGGCGCGAGGCTCTCAGCCACAAGGGCATGGATGGTCACATTTGCACGAACAAGTTCGGCGGAACTCGCGAACGTGGTCACTTGCCCTCAACCTAGCATTTTATTCAGGTCGAAGATCAGTTTCCACGCTGGCATCTCTTCGAGGACAGGCTACGATGCTAGCAATTACCAATGCCTGTGACGACAAACATCATTGATCCAAACACTGGAGTTGCCGCCCTGCATTGAACCAGATCGTGCGTGCTGAATTCCAATTCAAGGGATCGAAAGGGCAGAAGGCTTTGGCCGGAACCATGCAGGAGGAGCGCGGAATTCATTCCGCGCTCCTATCGCATCGTTTCGGTTTAATTCTGCTTTGTATCATGGCCCTGGTTTGCGCATTTGCGTTACCCACCCGAGCGGCGAGCGAGTCGGGCACCGTTGAACCGGAGAAGGAAATCGATTGGAACAAGGAGCGCGAATTTTGGTCTTTCCGTCCGCCCAAGCCGCAAGCTCCACCCATCGTGAAGAACAAACGCTGGCCGCGCCAGCCGTTGGATTTCTTCATCCTCGCTCGAATGGAGCAGAGAGGCCTTTCACCGTCGCCGGAAGCGGAGAAGCGGACATCGATCCGACGACTCACGTTTGATCTCACAGGTTTGCCGCCGACGCCCGAGGAGGTTGAAAACTATATTAAAGACAAACGGCCCGGTGCCTACGAACGTCTTGTGGAGCGTCTGCTGGCTTCACGGAGGTTTGGTGAACGGATGGCGAGCTTGTGGTTGCCTTTGGCCCGTTACGCTGAGGATCAGGCACATCAAGTGGGTGATGACACGACGATGTTCTATCCGCAGGCCTACCGCTACCGCGAATGGGTGATCAATGCCTTCAACCGCGACCTACCCTACAACCAGTTCATTCGATTCCAACTGGCGGCTGACAAGTCCGACGCGGGCACAAATGATCTCGCCGCGCTCGGTTTTCTTGGCTTGGGGCCGAAGTACTACAATCGAAACCGGATTGAGGTGCAGGCGGACGAATGGGAGGACCGCGTTGATACAGTGACGAGATCGATGCTCGGTCTGACGGTTGCGTGCGCTCGCTGCCACGACCACAAGTTCGATCCGATCACGGCCGGCGATTACTATGCGCTGGCCGGAGTGTTCGCGAGCACGAAGATGGTGAACAAGACGCCGGACGGGAAGATCATCGAGGGCAAGGTCAGCGCCGACAAGATGCCGACGGACACGTTGCACACTGTCGAAGATGGCGAGGTGAAGGATCTCAACGTGTTCCTCCGTGGCAGTGTTGACCGCAAGGGACCACTGGCGGAACGCCGCTTTTTGCGCGTGCTTTCTCAAGGCGAGCCGCAGCATTTCCACGAAGGCAGCGGTCGCAAGGAACTCGCGGATGCGCTTTCAGACCGGACAAACCCTCTGACCGCTCGTGTGATGGTCAATCGCATCTGGGGAATGTTCTTCGGCCGTCCTTTGGTTCCGACGCCGAGCAACTTCGGCCACTCGGGGATGCTGCCGTCGCACCCAGAATTACTGGACGACCTCGCGGTTCGGTTCATGGACAATGGATGGTCCATCAAATCACTGGTGCGGGAATTCGTCCTTTCATCCACTTACCGGCAAAGCTCCAAGCCTGGCCCTCAGCAAGCCTCCATCGATGCCGCCAACGAATTATTGTCTCACATGAACCGCCGTCGTCTCTCAATCGAGCAATGGCGCGACGCGGCGCTCTTCGTTTCCGGCGGGTTGAATTTAAGCGGAGGCAAATCATTGGAGCTCGACAGCCCCACAAACCAGATGCGCACGGTGTACGCCCGGATCAGCCGGCTGAAGTTGAACGATTTGCTGATGCAGTTCGATTACCCGGATGCGAATGTACATGCGGAGCGGCGCTCCGTGACCACAACAGCAACTCAGAAGCTTTTCATGCTGAACAGTCCTTTTGTACAGAAGCAGGCGAGCGCTCTGGCTGCGCGGCTCAATGAGAATGCAAAAGCGAGCGATGCAGTGCGCGTGCGCCAGGCGTATCGGTTGCTCTTTGGACGCGAGCCGGAGAAGGGGGAGGTGAAACTTGCGCTGGATTTCCTTGGCAAACCACCCGCGCCGGAGATGAGCCGTTGGGAGCAGTATGCCCAACTTCTCCTGGCTTCAAACGAGATGTTGTATGTGGATTAACCCTCTCAACTCAACCGATCCAACCGCAATGCAACCGCGAAGCATGCTGCTGAACCGCCGCCAGATGCTCCAGCGCACGTGCGCGGGCTTTGGACTTGTCGGTCTTGCCGGATTGCTTGGCCCACAGGCCGTGTTCGCCATGGACGCCGGGCGCAAGTCGCATTTTGCGCCGCGTGCGAAACGGGTCATTTTCCTTTTCCTGAATGGCGGCCCGTCGCACGTGGATACGTTCGATCCCAAACCCGCGCTCAAGAATTACGAAGGCCAGCAGCCGAGCGGTGACCTCTATAAGAAGTCCAAAGGCACCGGCTTCGTCCCATCTCCGCTGGAGTTTCGTCGGCATGGACAGAGTGGCATCGAAGTCAGCGAGACATTGCCGCATCTCGCGCAGGTCATTGACGATTGTTGCATCATCCGCTCGATGCGGACCGACGTGCCGAACCACGAGCCGGCGCTGCTGCAAATGCACTCCGGCAATCTCCAGCCGATCCGGCCCTCGATGGGGTCGTGGGTGCTCTACGGCCTAGGCACCTCCAATCAGAACCTGCCCGGCTATGTCGTGCTTCGGCCCAGTCCGAAAATCGTCGTTGGTCCGGCATTGTGGAGCAACAGCTTCCTGCCCGCGGAATTTCAGGCGACCAGCGTCATCACCGCCGACATGCAGATGGAAAAGCTCGTAGCGAACATCAAGAATTTGAAATTGAACGAGGCACAGCAGCGCGAACAACTGGACTTACTCGGTGAATTGAATCGCGCGCATCTCAAGCGGCGCGGTGGCGACACGGAACTGGATGGCCAGATCAAGGCGATGGAGACCGCGTTCCACATGCAAAAGCAGGCGATGCAGACCTTCGATATCAGCCGGGAACCGGAGCACATCCGGCGCATGTACGGCGACACCACCTTCGCCCGTTCGTGCCTGCTTGCCCGGCGGTTGGTCGAGGACGGGGTGCGGTTCGTGACCGTCTATTACACGAGCGACAAGAACAACCAGCCTTGGGACACGCACTCTGACCATGATGAAGGGCATCGCAAATTGTGTCTCGATGGCGACCAGGCGGCGGCGGCGCTCATTGCCGACCTGAAAGCGCGCGGCATGCTGGACGACACGCTCGTGATCTGGGGTGGCGAATTTGGGCGCACGCCTTACGCCGAGAATCAGAAGGACAAGAAGACCGGGCGCGATCATCATCACACAGCGTTCTCAATGTTGCTGGCTGGCGGCGGCATCAAGGGAGGGATGGTTTACGGTGCCACTGACGAACTGGGGATGAACGTCGCGGAGAACCCGGTTCACGTACACGACCTGCACGCCACGATTCTCCACTTGCTAGGCATCGATCACGAGCGGCTCACCTATCGCTACGCCGGTCGTGATTTCCGGCTCACCGACGTCCACGGGCACGTCGTCAAAGAGATCATGGTTTGAACTCGGCTATGTTGCGGATTGCTGAACGGATCAAGCGTGGTTAATTTGGTAAGCACCGGGGGCAAGGTCAGGTTGGTAAGTTGATTGTCGTGAAGGTCAAGAAGACCCAAGTTGGTGAATTCGGCGGGCAAGGTCAGGCTCGTGAATTGGTTTTGCGCGAGATCAAGCCAATTCAAATTTGAAGAGCCAACAGGCAACGCCACGCTTGTAAGCTGATTATCCGCGAGGCTAAGCGAAGTGAGGTTCGTGAGTCCCGCAAGCCAAGGAAGATTTGTAAGCTGGTTGCCTATGAGGACAAGCCAGCTCAGGCCCGACAAGTCCTTCACAAACGAAGCATCGATCAAGCGATTGTACGCAAGCCCAAGCGTCGCCAGTTTTGTCATCCCGGAAGGCAAGGTTAAATTCGTGAGTTGATTGAAGTTGAGGTTAAGAGTGATCAGATTGGTGACAGTGGCGGGCAAGGTCAGATTTGTGAGTTGGTTGTTGTCGAGATTCAGGGAGGTCAAGTTGCGTGCGCCTTCGAGGCCATCAAGGCTCATCACTCCACTCCCCGAAGCGTCCAAGGTTGTGAGACTCAACAGTTCCTGCGCCGTCAACGGACCACCGTCAGGCGAGCGGCTCAATTGCGCGAGGATCGCGGCTTTCAGAATGGGGTCAGGAATGTTCACTTCCTGCGCGCAGATCGAGAGGAGTAAGCTGGTTAGGCTCAACGGAACTAGACCACGAAGAATGCGATTTGGTTTCATAGAGAGGCTTGGGAGTTTTGGTGCGTCACTCATCCTACGAATTTCTCGGCAACCCCAAGGCTTCTTCCAATGCTTTTCGCATGACGCATGCATCCGGTTCCACGCCAGTCCAATATTGCACGCCAACTACACCTTGGTTGACAAGCATGCCCAAGCCATCAAGCACGCGGCAGCCGCGCGCTTCGGCGTCGCGGATCAATCGCGTGCGTGGTGGATTGCCGATGACATCGGCCACGATCACGCCGGATCGGAGCGTGCTCAGGTCGAGGCACAATCGCGCGTCTGCATCATAAAGCCCAATGGAGGTCGCGTTGATGACGATGTCTGTGCCTGCCGCCAAGGCATGATCGCCACGCCACGAAACCAGTTCACTCTCGATCGAGAGTTTCTCGCGCAACAGCCGCGCCAGTTCGGAGCCTCGGCTCTCGGAGCGATTGACGATTGTGATGCGCTTCGCTCCCGCCAGCGCAAGTTCGACGGCGATGGCTCGCGCCGCGCCGCCGGCCCCGAAGAGCACGACGGTCTTCCCTTTCGGATCGGTGACGGTGGCAAGTGATTTGAGGAAGCCTTTGCCGTCGGTGTTCTCACCAATGAATTTGTCGCCACGCCGCACCACGCAATTCACCGCGCCCATGACTGACGCGGACTCACCGAGGCCATCGAGGTGCGGGATGACAGTGACCTTGTGGGGCAGGCTGCAATTGAAGCCGCGAAAGCCCATCGCGCGCGCGCCGCGCACTGCGGCGGCCAAATCCTCCGGCGCGACCTCCATGTTGATGTAACGCCAGTGCAAGCCGTGGTGCTTGAAGGCGGCTTCGATCATGACCACAGTAGGATTGCCCGCCGCGCCTTGGGACATAGAGCCGACGAGTTCGTGGAGGAAATTGCCGTGCGTGCTCATTGTTTCAGCTACTTGAGTTCCGGATCTTTGAGCGCGTCCGCTTTGCGATAGAGGCTGGTGGGAATGAGCATCTGAGGCGGGAGCGTTTCGCCTTTTGAGTGGCGCACGATGGCATCAACGATCTGAACTCCCATCTTGTCCGGGAACTGGATTGGGTCGGCGTAAATCTTTCCGTCTTTGATCGCCTGCTTCCCTTCGGGCTGACCGTCGAAGCCGACGATGAGCACCTGCTGCGTTTTCGCGGCCTTTTCGAGCGCGGCGCGAGCACCCAATGCAGCGGGATCGTTGATGGCGAAGATCCCCCGCAAATCCGGGTGCGCTTGCAGCGCGTCTTCCGCGGCCTTGTATCCGATGTCTTTCGCCCCGCCGCTTTCGAGTTCGGTGACGATGTTGATCTTTGCTTTGCCGCTGCCGTTGTGTGCATCGATGACTTCCTTGAAGCCTTTCACGCGGAGTAGGCACGACTCGGCTTGTTTGAAGTGGAGCACGGCAATTTTCCCTCCCGTCGGTCCGAGCGCCTCAATCATCGCCTGGCCAGCTTCCTTGCCGCCGCCGTAATTGTCGGTGGCGATCTGCGTCACGATCTTCACACCGGGTTCATTGCACGGGATATCGACGGTGAAGACCGGAATGCCCGCCGTGTTGGCCTCCTGGATGATCGGGATGATGGATTTGGAATCGCACGGACTCAGCACGATGGCGCTGACCTTCTTGACGATGAAATCCTTGATCTGGTTGCCCTGCCTGGCCACATCCTTGTCACCGCTGACGACGATGGCGTCATAGCCCCTTTTTTTGCCTTCGGAGGTGATATTGTCGCCGATGACTTTGAAGAAGGGATTGTCGAGTGTGAGCAACGAAACTCCAATGGTTCCTTTGACCGCTGCGCCGCCGGGCTGGGGGGCTTGGGATTTGGCCGCATCATTTGGTTTATCGCAGCCAGTCAGGAATGACAGGACACAGGTGATGAGTATCAGAAGTTGTTTTTTCACAGGAGTGGTTTGGTTGGGTGCCGGGTTGGAATGACAGGAAAGGGACGAATCTAAAGTCGGCCGGATTTCAGGAAATCGTGACGGACAGGCGCAGTGACTTGTTTGCCTGTGGTCGAGATGAAGGTAACCGAGCCGGGCGCGAACGTGAGTGATTTCACGCAGTCGAACCCATCCGGGATTCTAACGACGCCCTGAACATAGTTCACCACGGTTGGCCTGGCGGTGATCAACTCGACGGAAGTGGCGACGCCCTCCTTCGTCAGCGCATTCTCGCTGGTCGAAGCCTTGAGGCCGTCGGCGAAATGCGCGGTGACGTCCTCCAGTCCGAGACAATTATTACGTCCGTTCCAGGGGTGACCATGGCGACCGTGGTTTTCAATCCAGAAAACCGTGCTGTTGAGCACCGCTGGATCTTTAAGCGAAAACCATAAATAACCCGCATCCGCGTATGTGGCCGTCGTCCACGCCAGATCTGGAGTTGTGGTCGAAGCCTCGTTGACGATTTGAACAAGGTCGGCATGGCCGAACCGGGCGGGCAGACGGGTGAGATCGGCATCCGGCGAAGTTTTCCAGGCAGCGGGAACTTTCGACAAATCTGTCCAGCGCGCGCCCGGAAGCAGTGACTGATACTCGCGTTGCTTTGGATCGCTGAACAGTAACAGGCAGGTCATGCCGAAACGGATCGCACTGGTGGCAATGCGCACCGCGCCCTCGCGTTCAGGCATGGCAAGCGTCGCGTGATGGCCGAGCGGTGTGCGTCCGGAGAAACCTTCAATCGCGTGCTTCGAATAGACGACGTTTTGCCCATCCACAATGGAGAGTTCCTTCGTCACCCGACCTTTGCGGACTTCGGTGTCGATGGCCAGCTTCAGTGTCGTCAGATCACCGGATTTGGTTGTGCCGATGAGCTTCCACTTGGATCCGGCGCTCTCGCCGTGCGGTGGATGTTTTTCGCCCTCGCTCTCCTGTGTGTTCCCGCCAAACGGGAGGCAAAAGAAATCTCCTCGCAACGGGACCAGGACGGGTACGGGCATGGCCACGGGCTTTTCTTTCTGCCACGGGCTGATGTGATAGGGCTGCACCGGTTGCGAAGTATTGCGGTAGAATGTGACTGGAGCCATGTGCCCTCCGAGCCGGGTCACAGCAATGCTCACCTCCTGGTTCGAGAGTATCCATGAAGGTTGATGGTGGATGATCCCGGCAGGGGTGCGTTCCGCTCCGACCAGCGAGTGTGTCCCACTGGCAATGAGAGCAAACACCACATAACAGAATACGAGTCTTGTCATATCAGTGCATTCCGGTGGATCAAGGCACCCATGATTCTCGCCAGGCGTGGCAGTGTCAAATTGGAATCCTGAACGAATCCCATTTCATCCCATCGAAACATTAGCGCCAACTCTCCGCGGGGCTGGCAATGATGTCCTGTCACGTGCCAGTGACCCGAGTTTGGTTTTCAAATTGGGAGTGCCGTCAGCCGCCGGTGTGGCTTCATTGAACGGGGATTTTAGGCACGCCTTCGTGGATGCGTCGCAAATCCCGGTCTTCGCCGCGCACAGCGGCCTGACCCTGGATCCATCCTTTGATCTTGGAAATTTTCAGAGTGTTCGGTTCCCGCCATTGCCAGGCCTCAGCATGGCCGTCGGCGAAACTCAGCACGCAGCCGTTGTTGTGGCGGGTGGCTGGAAAGTCGATCCAGGTCCAATTGCCGGGTTGGGTAATGGTCAGTCGTGCGTTCTCGATGCTGTTTTCATGTTCGTCGAGGAACACGAACGCCTTGGACGGTGATGGCTCCTTGATCTGCGAGAAGAAGTGCCAGCAGGAGGCACTTCCAGTATCCGGATGATCGTTCATGTAGGAATTCATCGAGACGCTGCGAAATCGCGGGATCTTGCCCTGGTCCCGAACTGTTGAACGATCTGCCGGGCATTTGTAGATCTTGATCGCGCTGTTGTAGCTGAAAAGAGCGCCTTGTTCGATGTTGTCAGCGGTCGCGTCGGTCCAGGCGTTGCCGTTGATCCACGTGTCCTTGGTCGCGATGAAGCCCTCGCGGTTGCCTGTGGAAAGCGTGGCATTCGGAGGCAACGCATCCCGGTTGTCATCTACATACATCAGCCAGCAGAATTGAAGCTGTTTGTAATTGCCGAGACAGTAGATTTGTTGCGCCTTGGACTTCGCGTTACCGAGAGCCGGGAACAGCATCGCCGCGAGAATCGCGATGATGGCGATGACGACGAGGAGTTCGATCAAGGTAAACGCCCGAGCGCTCCCACTGGAGTCTGGCAGCCGTAACTCAGATCGAACTCCACGTTTTGAAAGCGTGTCGCGCATATTTGTACACTCGCCTGCAGTCGGGCACTTCATCCTTGCATACTGTCTTGGACTTAAATTGGCGTGAATCGAATGGGGCGACAGGAGCTGAAACGGAAAGAGACCGGAGCGAACTCCGGTCTCTTTCGTGATTATCCTGATTGGATTCCGATAATTATCTTGCGCGGAAGAACGCAGCCGAACCTATGGCTTTTGCCGGGTAAGGGCTCGTAGCGCCGGGAACATCCGTGAACGGCCCTTTAACATCACTGGCAGTTTGAAGAGTTCCCGTGAAGGTGATCGACGCGCCATCCGCCGTTTTCGTGACAGCCAGAGGCCCGGGAGCAGCGGGTGTCGAACCGCCGCCGCTGATACCTCGGATGATCATTCCGCTGATGCCACCGGAATTATCCTCCATCTCAGCAAACCAGAGATACTCGCCTGCTTTAATATCTACAGTAACGGTTCTCGGCTGTCCCAATGGCAGCGAATCTCCAGCCTCGTTTTTCCCGGAGTAACTGCCCGTGTTTTGTTCCGCTGGCTCTTTCAAGCCTTTGATATCATCCACCCAAATTTTACCATACCTGGCGGCGTCGGTAGTCCGACCTTCGAAGACTGCCACTTTGTATTTCCCTGGATTCAGGCCACCAAAACGCATCAGGGTCTCGCTACCGGCTGTATCGGGATTACGATATAAGTAGTCGTCCTTGACTGTGGATGGCACAAGGATGCCGTCATACAAGACAGCAATCCCCTCTTTGGTAGGGTTGTTGGCAGTTTGCCCAAGTGCCGCCGGGAAGTCGTTCGCAACGTTTTGGGCCACATTGTTCAACATCGTCAATGTGACATTCTTGTTCGCGTCCTTGGAGAAGTCGGTGAGTTTCCAGGTCACTTCTGTCAAGTCGGCGTTAGCGGTGCCCTTGATGCTTGCGGTACCATCGACCACATTTGCATTGGGAGTCTCAAAGGTCCAGGTGGGAATCACATTCCAATCCGGCAAAGGAGCCGGCGCTGGCACGTCCTCTCCAGCACCATCTTTGGTAACTCTTTCGTTTTCAAGCTGGCCAAAATCAATCTTGAACAAACCTTTTGAATCTGCCGGATCAACGACGGAACGGATTATCATTCCGCTGATTCCTCCGGAATTATCCTCCATTTCTGCAAACCAGAGGTAATGGCCAGCATTGATCTTCACGGTCACAGTTCGCGGTTGGCCATCGAGCAGCACATCTCCAGCTTCGTTCTTGCCAGAGTAGCTGCCGGTGTTTTCTTCCGCTGGCTCTTTCGCGCCTTTGATATCATCCACCCAGATCTTCCCGTACCTTCCAGCGTCTGTCGTTCGGCCTTCAAACACCGTGACGTTATATGTCCCAGGCTCAAGGTTGGCGATCCGCATCAGACTTTCAGAGCCAGCGGCATCAGGAGCTCGGTAGAGATAATCGTCCTTGACAATGCCGGGAACTCTGACGCCGTCATACACCACTTCCCTGCCTTCTTTGGTAGGGTTGTTAGCAGTCTGGCCCAGCATGTAAGGCGGTGAGTCCGGACTAAGCAATTCAGCCAGGGCCTTATTGTCAAAGATCGTGAGTGTTACTTTATCATTGGGAGTGGAAGAAATGTCCTTCAATTTCCATGTGACGGAGGTTCCATCGGCACTTGCTGTACCTGTGGCGCTCGCGGAATTGGGAGTCACATTTGCATTTGGATCGGCGAACGTCCATGTCGGAATGACTGTCCAATCGACCAAGGGAGCGGGAGGCCCTACTTCATTTCCATTAGCATCCAAAATCGGGTTTCCTTCGGCATCTTTGGGCGCTCTCTCGTTTTCAAGCTGGCCAAAATCAATTTTGAAAAGACCCGCGTGCGACCGAACCGCATACTGCGTGTTGATCGCCGCAACCATAGCAGCTAATAGCATCCATCTCATCTTCTTCATTGGGAGTCCTTCGTGGTTGTAGTGTTTTAGTTGGTATTAATTGCCTGAGAGTTCACTCAGTATGTTTGCGATCTGACCAAATGAACCAATAAGCCTGGCACGTGTCCAATCCTAATTTTGAAAAACATCGCAAACCAGTGCTTCCACAAGTTGTCGGTGAACTTGGCTGTCGGCCAGGATCGCGGTTGTGTGCGGAGCACCAGCCGCAGCAGGGTTGGCGTGAGAACGAGCCATCGATACTGCAGCGACTGGCTTTCAGCACAGTCGCGCTCCACCGGGATGCACCGTCCCAAACTGAGTCTTTGTTAATATCCCCAGATGCAGGCGAACAGCCAGCAGGCTGTTTCTGCGCTGAATCGGTGGAAATTGCTCAACGGATGACTCGTCAGTTGCGAACCCAGCATGCCCAAGGAAGTCGTAGTCTCTGCTCATCGAACCGGGCGCTACTTTCAAAGTGGTCGATTCCCCCGTCCGCCTGTCTGGCTAAAGCGTGCCTTTGCCTATCTCCGTCCCTGTGCCCCGGCTGCGCCTTGACATGGTATCATCTGATACGCGAGATCGGTTTGCTCGCATCATCATCCGGTAACGATGCGGCTCATTCTCTCGCATTGCAGGCACCCTGCGATCCGCTATATTCACGTGAAATGTTCATCATCGAAGTTTGAAAGCACTCATCTCAACAGCCGGACGCAAAACGGAGCGGGCCTTCCTCGTCGGCGTCGAACTCAAATCCCGGGACAGTTGGGAAGTCCGGGAATCCCTCGAAGAACTGGCCGAACTCGCCACCACCGCAGGCGCGGAAGTCGTCGGCGAAGGCACTCAGCGCCTCGAAGCGCCGGTGGCCGCCACTTACCTGGGCACAGGCAAGGCACGGGAATTCGCCGCCCTCTGCAAGGGCTCCGATGTGGATACGGTGATCTTCGACGATGAACTATCGCCTGCTCAAACTCGCAATCTTGAAAAGGTATTCGAGGCAAAAATTCTGGACCGAACCGCACTCATCCTGGACATCTTCGCTCAGCGCGCCCGCACGCGGGAAGGCAAGCTTCAGGTGGAACTTGCACAGCTTCAGCATTTGCTTCCACGCTTGACCAGGTTTTGGGGGCATCTTTCCCGCCAGAAGGGTGGCATCGGCATGCGTGGTGGTGAAGGCGAATCCCAGCTCGAATCTGACCGCAGGCGTCTTCAAGAACGCATCGACAAAATCCTCGAAGAACTGGATACCGTGCGCCGGCAACGGACGACTCAGCGTCAAGGCCGGCAGCGCAATCAGTGGCCCCTGGCTTCCATCGTCGGTTACACCAACGCCGGCAAATCCACGCTTCTGAACCGGCTCACCGGCGCGAACGTCCACGCGGAGGATCGATTGTTCGCCACACTCGACCCCACCACACGACGCCTGCGCCTGCCAACGAACCAGAACGTGCTTCTGAGTGACACGGTCGGGTTCATCCGCAAGCTTCCTCACCGGCTCGTGGAGTCTTTCAAGGCAACACTCGAGGAAGTCGTGCAAGCGGACTTGTTACTCCATGTCGTGGACTTAAGTCACCCGGCGGTGGCGGAGCACATCGCGGCGGTGGATGCCGTGCTCAAGGAAATCGGCGCAGAAGGGAAGCCCACTTTGATGGTCTTCAACAAGATCGACCGGGTTCTGAGCGAAGGAATCGTCGAGCGCACCAAGCTTTCGCATCCGCAGGCCGTGTTCGTTTCGGCGAGGGACGGCAGTGGTGTGCCGGAATTGCTTTCCGAGTTGGGAACCGCGCTGCGCCCGATCCGCGAGTTCCTTGAACTTCATGTTCCGCACGAGTCGGCGGCGGTGATCGCGCGTCTGCACGAGATGGGGCAGGTGATCGAGCGTGATTACAGCGGCGCGGAGGCGAGGTTCAAGGCGCGCATTCCGCCTCACTTGCATGCAGAATTCGCGCCATACATCGTCACGGATCTGTCGTCGAACAATTCCCCAACGGCTCATGAGTAGCGCCGACGCGCTTGCCATCCGCAGTCAAATCTGAGATTCCACGCGGAACAGCATGAGCGCCAATCCTCGCATCCACGACATGCCGGTTGAGGAACGTCCTCGTGAACGCCTGTTGACCCACGGCGCCGAGAATCTGTCCAAAGCCGAACTCATCGCCATCATACTCCGCACCGGCACAAGGGGCGTTTCCGCGCTCGACATCGGCAAACAACTGACCACGCGTTACCAGACGCTCTCCGACCTCGCCGGTGCTTCGGTGGATGAGTTGAAGAAGGTCAAGGGTGTCGGACGCGACAAGGCCATCGCCCTCAAGGCAGCCTTCACGCTCGCCCGTAAAATGGCCGAGGAACTCCGCAGCGACCTGCCGCTGTTGGACACCCCCGAGCGAATTGCCGCCCTGCTCCGAGAGGATAACCGTCTTCTGAACGTCGAGCAGTTCCAGCTTGTGCTGCTCAACACCCGTCGGCGATTGATCCGTGTCGAGAGGCTTTCCCAAGGAACCACCGACACCTTGTTGATCCAGCCGCGCGACGTTTTCCACCGCGCCATTCTCGCGAACGCCTCCGCCGTTGTACTCGTTCACAATCATCCCAGCGGCGATCCCTCGCCCTCCGAGGCGGACATCAAAGTCACACGCGATCTCATTCGCGCCGGGCAGTTGCTCAAGATCGAAGTGATCGACCACGTGATCCTTGGTCAACGCACCGCCGGGCGCCCGAAGGACTTTGCTTCGCTTCGTGAGCTGGGCTATTTCTACACCTGAACAGCACGATGATTCATCCGACAGCCATCATTCATCCCAAAGCGCAGCTTGATTCCTCCGTGAGAGTCGGACCTTACGCGGTGATTGATGAGCATGTCACACTCGGTGCTGATTGCTGCATTGGACCGCACGTCTATATCACCGGCCAGACGAGGATCGGCCCCGACAACCACTTTCACGCGGGCTGTGTAATCGGAGACGCGCCACAGGATTTGAAGTATCGGAACGAGCCAACCCGGCTTGTGATGGGGTCGAACAACGTGTTTCGCGAACACACCACCGTCCATCGATCCAACAAGGTTGATGAAGACACCACCATCGGCTCGAATTGCTTCCTGATGGCGAACTGCCATGTGGGCCATAATTCACACCTCGGCAGCTCGATCGTCATTGCGAACGGCGCGTTGATCGCTGGCCATGTCGAGATCGGCGACCGTGCTTTCATCTCCGGGAATTGCTTGATTCATCAGTTCGCACGCGTGGGAACGCTTGCCCTCATGCAAGGTGGCGCTGCCATCAGCAAGGATCTTCCGCCCTTCACCATTGCCCGTGGCGACAACGGCATCTGTGGACTCAACATCATCGGCTTGCGCCGCGCGGGTGTCGGAGCCGCGGACAGGCTCGAACTGAAGCAGCTATACCACCTGCTGTTCCGGAACCAGGGTAAATTGAGCAGCGCGATCACCGAAGCAAGGCTCAAGTTCACCAGTGCGACATCCAGGCTGGTCATCGATTTTGTCTGCGATGCGAAGCGGGGTGTATGTGCTGACACGGGTCTTGCCTCGGACAAGGAGTAATTACCATTTCTTGGTTCACCACCAGCAGTTCTAATTTTAATTTTCCTGGTCTTTCCGATTGAGAGTTGACGGGAGGATCAAGGCGGCGAGGAGTCGGCCGGAGGGCGGTGGGGTTGGATCCAGCGAGGCGGAAGCGTGTGAGCGGAGTTTGGCGTCGCCAGAGCCAGACTCCAAGTGGGCCATGGCGTGATGGCACGGTGCTCCTTTGGCCGCCAACGCTTTTTCCAGGACGGGCTGAGGCAGGCGGGCTCGGGCCTGGCAGTATCCAAAGGGTGGCCGGCGGTTACTGCACGATTTCGAGCTCTTTGGCACCTGGCTCCACCGGAACAATCATCGTCCTGCCTCCAGACCATTGCACCCAGACTTGAGTGACATCTGACGGAGTGACGAGCACGGTCACGGCGCCGTCCTGGCTCCAGTAGCCACTGCCCGCGTGGATCTCACGCACCGGTCCCGCTGCGTTCCCGTTCATCACTCGAAGCCTCGCGCCGATCCCCAGTGGGTTGCCCGCTGCTCCCTTCAGGCGCACGCGCAGTCCTGGTTTGCCGCCGACATTGTGATACAGCTTCGTCGCATTGCCATTCTGCGTGACCACCAAATCAGGCCGGCCATCGGCATCGTAATCACTCACAGCGCTGGCCCGTTGTTCCCCGTAGATCACCAGCCCGCTCTCCTGCCCCGGAACCGCCGCCAGATTCCCTTTGCCATCCCCGCGCAGGAGCAGGCCCCGACCGGCATCGCAACGTCCGCTATCAGGGTTCACGGCGAAGAAATTCTGGCTCAGGAACACATCTTCGGCCCCGTCTCCGTTGAAATCCGCCACACTTACCCCAAATGCCGGAGCGGACTGCGCTTCGCGCGGCAGTGATCGTGCCTCGAAATGGTCTCCCCGGTTCAGGAAGGCCGTCGTCATGAGAGTTTTAACTTCAAGTGACTTCATCGCCTTGAATGCATCGCCGTATATTTCAGAAACACCCGCCATGCCGTAAGCCTCGAAGCTTGTCCATTTCTCCGCCACCGAGGGGATTGCCGCGCCCACAGCCCTCAATCCCCGGTCCGCCACTTCCTTTCTGAAACCCTCGTGATAGTAGGCCTCGACAACTTCGACCGTTCCGTTTCCATCGAGATCGCCGAAATACACTTTGCGCGGATGTTCCCGGCTTGTGCGATATTTCGTATTCAAACCCCAGTTGGATGCGACCAGATCCATCCGTCCGTCGCCATCCAGATCCACGGCACTGACACCATTCCACCAGCCGGTTTGCTCACCTAATCCCATTGAGGTCGTCACTTCTTTGAGTTTGCCTCCTTCGTTGCGGAAGACGCGCACCGGTCCCCATTCACAGGCGAGTGCGAGGTCCGGTCTGCCGTCGCCATCGATGTCGCTGAATACCGCGCCGCTGACGAGTCCCACTTTGTCGAGCCTCTGCATCTCGATGAACTTTCCCCCCTCGTTCTTGAAGAGGGCCGACGTTGCCGCCTCGGGATACCGCCCGGGAATCACCCTCCCTCCGACGAAAAGATCAAGATCTCCGTCCCCATCGACGTCTGCCAGAGCCATTGGCCCAACACTTGATTCCTGACCGCCGACGGCATCAGTGATCGCCGGTGAATTCAGACCGTAAAGTTTCACAGCGCCGCCCAGAGCAAGACCATCCTCATAATTGGCAGAGCCAGCCAAAATCTGACCCGACGCAAGGCCGAGGATTGATGTCAAATCCCGCGTCACAGTTTGCGTCCAAATACCCTTCTCCAACCGTTTGAAGCCACCCTTGCCATCATTAAGAAACACACCCATCGCTCCGCCCCTGCCGCTGCCGATCAGAAGATCCTCGCGCCCGTCGCCGTCGAGATCTGTCCAACTCACGCCTGGGCCGGGCTGACTGAGTCGATGGGGCAGCAATGGTTGCCTTGCGAAATCTTCGAAAGGCTCCTCGGAATGAATATGGCCGAGCACGGGGCTCACGTCTTCGAAGAGAGGCCTAGGACTGTTCGTTGGTGGAGCGGCAGGCTTTGACGATTCCGCTTCCGCCTCGTGGATTTCATAAAGTCTGTTTGCCTTTACACCCGCCACGACGCTGCGTTTCCCGCTCCTCCATTGAACTTCGATGCTCAGTTGCTGGCTCTGATTTCCCGCCGCGAAAACGCGCACGGGATCGTCACCTGAGAGATATCGCCCGCCACAAATGACTTCCTGCGCCTGACGCGCCACAGGTCCGCCAACCAAAGTGATCCTCGAGCCGACGCCCTGGGTGTTTCCGGCCAAGCCTTTCAGCCTGACTGCAACACGAGGTCCGACGCTTTCGTTCCGGTAAACACCCGCCTCGCTCTTCAGGTTGTTGACGGCCACATCGAGATCCCCATCACCATCGAGATCGGCAAGGCAGGTTCCTTGAGAGATCGCCACGTCACTGAATCCCCACTCCGCGCCAACCTCCTCAAACGTGCAGTCCCTCCGGTTTCTGAAGAGGAGTTTTGCCGAATCGAGGCGTGGATACATTTTCACCGCGCTGGCCAGTTCCTGGGGGCTCAAGCGCCGCGCGGCACGCATCTGTTCGATTCGTCGCGCCACGTCCGCGTTCTGAAAATCCCCCCACTGCCCGTTCGTCACCAGGATGTCCTCGTAACCATCCAGATCGACATCCAGAAAGATGGGCCCCCATGACCATTCCGAGGCCTCGACACCGGCATAAAACGCGATGTCGGCAAAGGTTCCGTCGCCCCGGCTCAATTGGAGGGTGTTCCGGCTCATCTGAGGCCGGTCTTCAATCACCCCGATGGGCCAGCGTACAGGGGTTGATTCGGCGACCTGAACATGGCGCTTTGTGTGGTCGCGGCTCAACATGTCCACCACAAAGAAGTCCGTGTTCCCATCGCGATCAATATCGGAAAAATCCACTCCCATTGAGAAGGTGCTGGTGTGCCGCAACGCAAGCGGCGGCAGCGCTCGAAACTTTCCAAGGCCATCGTTCATCCAGATGCGGTCCGGCGTGAAAAGATCGCTGCAGAGATAAATGTCCGGCGCGCCATCGCCATCGATGTCACGAATCTGCACCGCGAGACTCCAATCCTGTGGGCGCCTTTTCAACGGTTGGCCCGATTCGTCCAGGAAGGCGCCGCCCGTGAAGGACAAGGGCTTGAAGTTCCCTTTGCCGTCATTGAGAAAAATGGCGTCACCTTCGCCGAGTTCGAGGATCTTGCCCGACTGAGTAACGACGAAACGATTCGTGTACTCGGGCAGAGTGGCGGGCTGACCGTCCACGAGGGCGATCATCGGAACCTCCTCCACCATCTGTACACGAAACCGCGTCGAGGGCCTGTCCATGATCGTCGTCGGACGATAGTTCGCGACGTACAAATCGAGAGTGCCGTTGCCATCAAGATCCCCCAGAGCGAGTGACATTCCACCTGTCTTCGCGGACACCCCAGACTGTTCCGTGATGTCCTTGAAGACACGCCTTCCGTCATTTTGGAAGATCTTTGGGCCGCCACCGAGCGTGTTTACGATCAGATCCAGATCGCGATCCCCGTCGATGTCGGCGAAAGCTGCTCCCATCGAATCCAGGTTGGGACACGCAATTCCCGCTCGTGCGGTGGCGTCCTCGAACTTCCAATTTCCCAGATTCCGGTAGAGAACATTGTCGCCATCCAGAGCGCAGAAGTAGAGATCGCACAAACCATCGCCATCGACATCCCCGGCGGCGACACCCGAGCCGCTGAGAAGATTCCGATTCGCAACCGAGCGCGTTTCCGCCAGAACGTTCGTGAACCGGATGCCACTCGAACTGCCGGGCACCCGTTGAAATCCGGTCCGTCCGTCAGTGGGAACTGTGAGCGCCAGACTCCGGCTGCCAACGCCATTCTCCCATTCTGCTCCTGAAGAACGCACGAAGATGAGAGACACGGCGCAACTTACCAGCGGAATGATGTAACTCGATCCTCTCATTGTGTTAGCGAATTATGGTCCCGCAACCTATCGCCCGCCGCGAAACACGGCGAGGAATTATTTCTCGATCAGAGGTTCAATGGTGCCTCCCGAAGCCGTCGGTAACGATCAGACCTCAAGACCGTGCGTGGTGGGGATTGCCAAGAATCCCTCTTCACATCCAGAATAGGTTCGTGATTCGGTTCGTCATGGTTCGAGCGATCGCCTGTTGGGCGATTCTGGCAGGTGGTTCCAGCCACGCGGCGGATGTGACGATTCAAGACCGGGCAATCTTCGTAAACGGCGCCTTCTTCGTCATGAAGGGAGTGTGTTATCAGCCGACTCCGGTAGGTCAGACTGCGACGAAGCCACCTTTCGGAGATTATTTCACATCCACCTACCGGTCCTTGTATGAGCGTGATCTGCCCATGCTGAGGGCGATGGGTGCCAACACAGTCCGCGTCTATAACTGGGATCCTGCAGCCAATCATTCTCACTTCCTCGATCTTGCCTGGAACAATGGCCACCAGCCCATTCATGTTCTGGTCAACGCGTACATCGATCCCCAAACCGACTGGTCCAGCACATCCGTTTTCACTCAACTCAAAGCGCGATGGCGCACGCTGGTTGAAAACACTGCGTCGCATCCGGCAACCCTCGGGTTTCTCATCGGCAATGAACTCAACGTCGTCAACGATGCGAATCCCGTGTTCTGGTCCAGGGTCAATGAAATCGCGATCGACATTCGAGCGCTGGCCCCGAACCGGCTGGTCACCACTCCACTCGCAGACAAGAACCTTCTATCGGTCGTTCCAACCTATGACGCCCCGATGGCAGGGTTCAACTGCTGGGCCATTCAAGCCTACCGCGGACGGAGCTTCGGAACGCTCTTCACCGATTATGCCACGGTCAGCGGCAAGCCGCTCCTGGTGACTGAATTCGGCATCGACGCATACGACCGGCGAGCAAATGCAGAGTATGCCGGAGACGCCGCGTTGCCCGCCGATTACCTCAAGTCGTTGTGGCTCGAGATTGCCCGGCGGACCAACATTGTTTCCGGAGGCGTCATTTTCGAATGGGTGGACGAATGGTGGAAGGATCAGAGCGCGAACACTTCGACTTTCAGACAGGACAACGGCGCCTGGACGGCGGCAGGTTTTCCCGATCGTTCAGCAGAACACGAGTGGTGGGGGATATGCCGCGCGGCCGCACCTGGTTCTCTGCGTTTGCAGCCCCGCGCTGCCTACACCGTCATCCAGGAATTGTGGCAGGCGCCTCGGCCACGTTTCATTGAAATTCGTTCCACTGCGATGGGAGCTTTTGAAACACTCCTGGACGGCCCGGCTGGTTTGCGATTCAAGGTCCAGGTTTCCCGCGACGAGTCTGCCTGGGTCAACCTTGCCACGAATACGATTCCATTCCTGTTCACTGAACCGGCTGTTTCGGGGCATTCACGCGCCATCTATCGTGCGGTGCTGGATGAATGAGGGCCAGTTCCCCGAACCAGTGCTGGCATCCATAGCCGGCTTGTGACGACTCCCGTCAAGGAACTGCACCGAGGGGAAGAGCCTGATCAGTAAGATCAGGACACCGCCTGCCGATGCTGGCTACGATTCCCGCACAATTCCAAAGGCGCATGCTTCATTCTTGTTCGCGCAGAGATGGGTCAGGAAGAACTCGTCGCACATGGGTGGAAGTGCGTGTTTGAGGTGATCGAGCAGCAGGTAATCCTCGTGATCTTTGAACTTGATTGTCAGGACAAACCGGCGGGCGCGATGGTGTCGGACCCAGTCGATCAGAAGGCTGACGCTGCGCTCTGGCGAGGCGATGCCGTCACACAGCAACCAATCCACGGGCGACTCCGGCACATACGAGCAGGGGTCGGCCTTGAGAAATTTCAAATGCCGGTTCTTAATCAAGTCGGCCCGCAATGGAGCATGGTCCACGGCCACAACGCGCGCGCCACGTTGCAATGCCACGTAACTCCAACCGCCCGGCGCGGCTCCGAGATCCACGCATCTGTGGCCTCGTGCGATTTTGCAGCCGAGCCGGATTTCCGCTTCGACCAGTTTCGCAAAAGCACGCGAAGGGGCTTCCTTGTCCGAAGGCACGGGCACTTCGCCAAGAGGGAATGGCGACATGACCCGGCGCAGAAGATTTGGCGCAGGCGCAGCGGCAAGGGAAATCAACCCACGATCCGGAGCGGTGAGCAGGAGCTGGACGAATGACTGGGCCAGCGTGAATCGTGGGGTTTCCGGTTGCAACGAACGCAAGAGCTGTCGGCGCTTTTGTTGAAGCAGCTCTCGAAACGCCTCACGAATGAGTTTGCAACGGTGGAGTCCGGCGGAGCCGCGTTTGTAGAAGGGTTCGATGTGGAGAAGCCAGGGTTGGCCCTCTGGCATGCGACGACCGATCGACTCCAGCAGCGTCAGAGCCCAGGCGCTGACGGATGACGCCGCGTGCTCTGTCACATCAGGCAGAAGCTGACGCGCGAATGCGAGAGTGGGTGGAGCTTCGGGTTGGAGTCCGAGATTGCTCACGATCAGGCCAGGAGCGCGAGTGCCATGCACTGCATGTGGAAAACCGCGCCGCAGCTCCTCAAGGAGGAACAACTCGCTTTCCGGTGCGCTGAGAATCACATGCATGTGTTGGGCCTGTCAGGGTTTAGAAAGGGTTCCGCCGATGTGCAAGCACGGGCTTGGGAATTATATGGCGGTTCTGAGGTGACGGCGAAACAGGCGGTGTCTGCCGGCGTTGACCGCACTTCCAGGCCGGTGCTAGCATGAATCCATGAATCAACTCCTTCGACCTCTCGTTCTGTTTTTTGCATTCCTCACGGCTGCCGCAGCCCTTCACGCCGCCGATGCCACGAATGGAAAACCATTGCGCGTTCTTCTCGTCACCGGAGGCTGTTGCCACAATTACCCATTGCAAAGGGTCGCACTCACAAACGCGTTGTCGAAACTGGCGAAAGCCGAATGGACGATTGTCAATGAAGGAGGAAGCGGCACAAAGGCGATGATCGGTCTCTACGACAGGCCTGATTGGGCGAAGGGCTTTGATGTTGTCGTGCACAACGAATGCTTTGCGGACACGACAGATCACGATTACATCCGCAAAATCACGGTTCCTCACAAAGCGGGAGTGCCTGCCGCGGTGATTCACTGCGCGATGCACACTTACCGGGGAACGGACATCGATGACTGGCGCGAGTTTCTGGGTGTCACCAGCCGGCGTCATGACCACATGAGCCATTACCCGGTGAAGAAACTGGTCACGGATTCAACGATCCTTAAAGGCGTTCCCGACAACTGGCTAACTCCGAAGGACGAACTCTACGTCATCGAAAAGCTATGGCCGAATGCCAGGGCTCTCGCGACCTCCAGGAGCGAGCGAGACGGAGTGGATCACCCTGTTGTTTGGATCAACCAGTATGGCAAGGCGCGTGTGTTTGGCACGACGTACGGGCATTCTGATGCGACCTTTCAAGATCCGGTATTTCTCGATTATGTGTCGCGTGGGCTGCTTTGGGCCGCTGGCCGCATTGAAAAGTAGGATTCAACCTCGGCCCTGTTTGTCAGCTATCCTGAGGTCTCCTCAGTCACTCGGCTGACTTGGATTTCTCCAGGATCCCATGGACTCGCTGAGTTCGTCCTTCCAAGAGACGGGCCCAGCGGTGAATTCCCATACGCCCGAGGTTCTTTCAAAACTGTAGCACCGAACGTCAGTTCGCTCTGACTTCCGGAATGTTTGAGCCGACTCACGTCGGCTGCCACGGAGTTTTGAAAGTGGCTCGCCCTCTTGGAATTGTGCGGACCGGATCTTCTCGCGCCTTCGGTCTGAATTCGTGATGACGCGGCGGAATGGTTGGCAGAGGGCGGGCAAAAACAACGCTTCCATGACCAAGATCAAGAACCAGCCTGCTTCGGACCGGGGCCGCCCGCTCGGCATGTCTCGGCGAAAAAGGGTGCTCGACAGCGGAAATGGGTGAGCGGAAGGTGCGAGCGTGAACTCAGATGAAAAGCATTTCTCCCGAAGTTGCACCGCGTCAGAATCAAAATCGATTCACACCAGATCGACCCACGCAATGGCAATGGCTGCGCGTTCGAGAACTTTTTGCATCACTTGGCTGCTGTTGTTGCTTCCAGTCACAGTGCAGGCGCTAGATTTCACTTGCTCGACCAGTAACCTGAGAGGTGACTTTTTCCGAGGAAGCCCTCCAACCATTCATTGCTATACCTTAGAGGGCACTGACAGCGTGTCCGGTTTTTACTTGCCGGGAAGTTTGAGCTGGGAAGCTGAGCGTTTGGGTCGTCCGACCGCCCTGTGCCTCCCGCAGATGCGGACCAACGATGTCAGCTTCGGCGTGCGGCAGGATCAATTCGGGTTCAAAATCGATTGGAACAGCGGAATGACTGTGGTGATCAAAACCTGCATGGATCTGGTCGATCCGGTCTGGACTCCGATACAAACCATCACTCTCAACGACGATTCATTCCAATTCACCGATCCGCAGTGGACGAATTATCCCGCTCGATTCTACCGTATCCGTTCACCATGAAACTCATTTGCCTCGTTTTCATCTCGTTTGCGTTGGGGTTGCAGACAGCCAAAGCGGATACATGGGAATCGCCAAAGCCCTTCAGCGTGCATTCCAGCAAGAGCAACTTTGTTGCACGCGTGGAACCGGGCTCGTTCGCACCAACGAAACAAAAGCCGGTCCTGACGGTGTTCACGGTAGCGGCCGGCGTCCAGGTTGAGCAGTGGAAGGTGGAACTTGCCAATTTGTTTTCGCCCGTCACCGTGCTGATCTCCGACGATGGTCAATATGTGGTCACGCTCGATGATCATAGCTCCGTCGGTTGTGGAGATACGGTGCTGGCATTCTACGCCAAACAGGGCCTGATCAAGAAGCGTTCGCTCGAAGAAGTCCTGGCTGAAGTTCAACCTCAAGTGCGCGAAAGTGATTACAGAAACCTGTTTACACACTCGGTATCCTCCCGGCATTGGCGGGAACGCGGGGTAATGCTTTTTGATGGAATCGGTGCAAACATCCGCTTTGGCATCTGGCTCGATTGGACGGCGCAGTGGTTGGTGTGGAGGCTATCCGACGGGTCCGCCGTCAAACTCAGTCCGCAGGAATCCAGAATTTGGAAGAGTCGAGGACTCTCCTGGGCACGGGCGGCCTTGGCTGAACCCGAAGTGCCCGGACGTCCGGCAAGAGAGGAGTTCAGACAATGGACTGTGACTGCCATGGAATGGTCCCGCCGTGTGAGAGCGCGATTCCACAACCAAATCACAGCCTGCCGCTACCTCGCTTACAGCAAGGATCCAGGCGATCTCGAATTGCTTTAGCGATTGCTTCACCAAACAGAGGGGGATCAGAATTCTGAACTGGAGTTGCGCATGAACGCGGATCGTGCTCTGGCGATAAGTGCCGGGGCCGCGACGAACTTTCCTTTTCACCCAGAGACCGGGCAGACTCCCTACTTTCGGCTCGGGAAGCTGGATCTCACGGTTGAGTTACCCTCGGCTCCAGAGAACGACGGTGGGCAGCTCTACGTTTCGGTATTTTCTGAAATCGTGAAAGAATCCTCCTGGCAGCTTGCGTCTGCCGCCTTCCGCACGGGCGTGAGTTTCAGATCAACGAGCGTGGCAAAGGCTTCTGAAGTTCCCGTGAAAACGATTCATCTTCCCCCTGGCCGCTATTGGGTGAAGACGGTCTGGGACCGCAACCAGCCGTTTCAACACGATCTCAACTCTTACGAAGGAATGCGGGAGTGGAAGGAATCCGGTGAACCCGCGCCCGCGGCTGAAGCCGGCGATTTCGAAAACGGCATGACAGAGATCATCGATCTCCGACCTGGAACCACTGCCCAAATCCGCATCAAATGCATTCAGCCGGGCAAACCAACCGTGGATAAAATTTCACCTGTCGAATGAGGAATTTACTGAGGAGACCGTGGGATAGGCTCTCGGAATGTAAGAGTTCTTGACCCAAGACTCGCGCCAGGCCGGACTCGCAAAAGCTGCTGACTTCAAGGTCAAGTTTTGATGGCTGACACAAACAAAATAACCGTGGCCGCGCTCAAACCCATGCGATTCACTGGTTGTCCTGCGATCCGGAATTGCTTACAAGATCCAGACGCTTACTGAGGAGGCCGTGGGATAGGCTACGAATGATGGCGAGCGCCACAGATGCAGATGCGAGGCGCGAACGCGGGAGGATGCCCGCAGCGGCCTCCGACCAAGTGAGCAACGAAGCAGGTGCGTCTGTGCCGCCGTCAAGATTTGTAGCCTAT
>SXGS01130504.1_pt1 | contig 26323 bp, 27 predicted proteins | sample 3174681 | NCBI WGS metagenome assembly SXGS01 (sample SAMN11356861, study PRJNA531348) | freshwater metagenome | isolation source: freshwater sample F1-80 | place: China: Fuxian Lake, Yuxi | collected 2017-12-25 | reverse complement strand
TTCGCCATCAACGAATTACCCGACCTCTCGGAGCGAATTCAGGTTGGGCTACTCAACGTTCTGGAGGAACGCGACGTGCAAGTACGCGGGTACAAGATCCGATTACCGCTCGACGTGTTGCTCGTGGCTTCCGCCAATCCCGAGGACTACACGAACAGGGGTCGAATCATCACGCCCTTGAAGGATCGATTCGGTAGCCAGATTCGAACGCACTATCCACTGGACGTCCCCACGGAGATGCAGATCGTCCGCCAGGAGGCGCGTTCAGCCACCATCGGTGACGTGCAGGTGCACTATCCAGCATTCATGGAGGAGATCGTCGCGGAGATCAGTCACCTCGCCCGTGCGAACGCCAACGTCAGTCAGCGCAGTGGCGTGAGCGTACGAGTTTCGGTGAGCAACCACGAGTTGTTGGCAGCGAATGCCGTTCGTCGGGCCCTACGCGCAGGAGAGACCGCGGTGGCACCACGAGTGAGCGACCTAGACGCATTGGTGGCATCGACGGCAGGGAAGATCGAGATCGAGAGCGTCGAAGACGGCCGTGAGGGTGCGGTGTTCGAGCAGATCGTCCGTGGGGCCGTGTTGCAGGTGTACAAGCGACGCGTCACCGGCGACAAGACCAAGGAGATCGTGGCAGCGTTCGAAGCCGGGGCGGTGGCCAACACCGGCGAGGATGTTTCATCGCAGGATCTCCTGGAGTTTGCCAAGCAAGTGCCCGAGTTGAGAACGCTGGCCGTGAAGCTCGGTGACGGCGACGAGTCACCCGCCGTCGTGGCGAGCGCCGTTGAATTCGTCCTGGAGGGTTTGCACTTGGCCAAACGACTCAACAAGGACGCATCCGGGGGTCGTTCGGTGTACCGATCGCGCTCTACGACCGTGTAGTTCCCGAAGGGCTCACACCGCGAACGGTGTGCGAGTCCAATGTTCGTCCGTGTCGTTCCGGTACTTCGTCGGTGCAATCCCCACCAAACGTGAGGCGTGCACCGGATTGTCGAACCCGCGCAGCGGAAGGTAGCCCACGGGCTCGGCGGTGATTCCGTCGGGAAGATGTACCGCTTGGGCAGTGGGCATGAGTACGCCGTAGTTGGCTGCCTCGTCGCACAAACGCGACGCCAGATTCGGTGCCTCTCCGATGTAATCCTCGCCTTCGAACAGGATGATTGGTCCGGTCGCAATTCCGATACGGAGGCGCAACTCACCGAGGCGCTCGGCGAATCGTCGTTGGAGCTCGAGGGAGAAGATGACGCCGGCGTTCTGTTCGACGGCGATGGCCATGAATCCGTCACCGAGGTGTTTGGCGATGCGCACACCGACCTCTGATGCGAGATCTCGGGAGACCTCTCGAAAGTCCTTGAGCATCGCCTTGGCCTGTTCGTCGTCCGTACGTTGAATGAACGAAGTAAATCCAGAGAGGTCGACGAAAATGATCGTGCGTGGGTAACGCATCGTGGTCCCAATGCTACGGTTCGCACGTGGCCCTTCGATTCACCTATTCGCGTTGGGATGGCAGTCAGAAGGGATTCGAGCTCGACGCCGATTCGGTGATGAGCGAGCTCACCGACGAACTCATCCACCATGGCGATCCCACTGCGGCACTTCGTCGAATCATGCAGCAGGGTATGCGAGACCGAAACGGTCGAAACATCGAAGGAGTGCGACAAGCACTGGAGCGATTGCGTCAGAAGCGCAACGAGATTCGTGAGCGGGGCAACATCGGTCACGAATTCGACGATGTAGCGAACGAACTCAACGACATCGTAGACGAGGAGCGCTTGGCAATCGACTCCGTCGAACGGGCCGCCGAGCAGTCGGGAGATCAGCGGCGGGCCGAGGTCGCCCGAGACTCGGCGATGGAACGACGACTGCGTCTCGACATGCTGCCCGACGACCTGGCCGCGAAGATCGATGAGCTCTCGCACTACGACTTTCAGTCCGCGGAGGCGCAGCAACGTTTCGAGCGTTTGTCGGAGCGTCTCCGTGACCAACTCTCCAAACGTCAATTCGAACAGGTATCGAGTGCAATCGAGAGCATGACACCCGAGTCACTTGCCGCAATGAACGAAATGATGAGGGCGCTCAACGACATGATCGAGCGGCGACAACGCGGCGAGGATCCACGATTCGAGGACTTCATGAAGAAGTTCGGCGACTTCTTCCCGGAGAACCCGTCGACCCTCGATGAGTTGCTCGAACTCATCGCCAAACGCATGGCTGCCGCTCAGGCACTGCTCAACTCGATGACTCCCGAACAACGAGCCGAACTGCAAGACCTGACCGAGCAGATGCTGGGAGACGGTGAGATTCGCGACCAGATGGCGCGTCTCTCGGCCAACATGCAGGCGATGTTTCCGAGTCTGGGTTGGGGTGAGTCCGAGGAGTTCACGGGAGACCAACCCATGCCGTTCAACGACGCATTGAGAAGTATGCAGGAATTGAGTGATCTGGATGATCTCGAACGATTCCTCCAACAGGCGACGTCGCCATCTGCCCTGCAGGAGGTTGATCTCGACAGGGTGCGTGAACTGCTCGGGGACGTGACCGCGGAGTCCCTCGACCGCCTTGCCCGACTCACCGAACAGTTACGCCAGGCGGGTCTGGTCGACCAGAAGGAGGGACGTCTGGAACTCACGCCGCGCGGACTGCGCAGCATCGGTAAGCAGGCGCTGCGCGACCTATTTGGTCAACTCGAGCGTGATGCCCTAGGGCAGCATCGAATCGAGCGCATCGGCGCCGGACACGAACGTGCCCATGACACCAAGCCGTATGAATATGGAGACCCCTTTCATCTGGACCTCCAGCAGACCCTGCGCAATACCCTCCGACGGCAGGGCGGTGGCTTACCACTCCGGCTATCCCCAGAGGACTTCGAAATCGACCAGACGGAACAGCTCACGCGGTCATCCACGGTCCTCATGGTCGACCTATCGCTCTCCATGCCGATGCGCGACAACTTCCTGCCGGCAAAGAAGGTGGCGATGGCGCTGCACTCCCTGATTTCATCGCAATTTCCTCGGGACTACCTGGGTCTCGTCGGCTTCAGCGAGACGGCACGCGAGTTGCGCCACGAACAGTTGCCCGAGGTGTCGTGGGATTTCGTCTATGGCACCAATATGCAGCATGGTTTTGCACTTGCCCGTCGCATGCTGGCTCGTCAGTCGGGAACCAAGCAAATCATCATGATCACCGATGGCGAGCCGACGGCCCACATTCAAACCGATGGCGAGGTGTTCTTCAGTTATCCGCCCGCCTATTCCACGATTGAAACCACGCTCCGCGAGGTCATGCGTTGCACCCGTGACGACATCCGTATCAACACCTTCATGTTGGACGCCACGGGCGCTTTGCGAAGTTTCATCGAGCAACTGACGGCAATCAACAAGGGTCGTGCATTCTTCACGACCCCAGAGACGCTCGGCGAGTACGTGCTCGTGGACTTTCTGGAACACAAGCGGTCGTTGCGGAAGAGTCGCGGGCGACGCGCAAGTTGAGACTCGACTCCGACTTGCAAAGGTCCCCGTCCATCTGTCAGAATCACATGGCTGTTATTTGGGCGGGGTAGGAAGAAGGGGTCAGTGAGTCAACGAATCGAAGCGTCGGAAGGTGACGACCGCGCATGGCAGGACCAGGCGAATTGTTTGGGAGTCGATCCCGACCTCTTCTTTCCGGAACGTGGAGCATCGACCCGCGAAGCCAAGGAAGTATGCAGGGGTTGCGAGGTGCGACAGCAGTGCCTGGAATATGCCTTGGAAAACGGCGAGAAGTTCGGAATCTGGGGTGGACTCTCGGAACGCGAGCGTCGTCGCCTACGTCGTCAGCGTGCCCAAGCCAATCGCAGTTCCGCGACGGCCTGACCGCTGGTAAGGTACGGGTATGCCAGGCGGACCGGAGATTTGGATCATCGTTGCCCTCGTTGTCGTGCTGTTCGGAGGCTCGCGACTCCCGAAGATTGCGCGCAATCTCGGTAGAGCGCAAGGCGAATTGAAAAAGGGCCTGTCCGAAGGAAATGCCGAAGTGGCCAAGGAATCCAAGCCCGAGAGCGGCGCTACTCCGCAGGCATAGGGCATCGACCCCCTCTGGCGCAATGATCGGGGCCTACGCCTCGAGGAATTTCACTCTTCGTTTGCTCACATCGGCAAGAAGACCCTTGCGTTCGTTCGCAGCATAGAGGTTGAGGGAAATATCGCTCTTTTTTCCGCGTGACTTAGCGGTAATGACCAGTTCAGTGGATCCGAGTTTTGCGGTCGCCGTCTTGACGCGGGCGTCGTACGTGCGATCCAAACCGACTGCGACGCGGAGAATTGCGGCCAGGGTGCGCACGATCCGCTGGTCGGCAGCGGTGAGGGTGGCGAACTCCGCATGTTCGGGCTTTGGGACGCTCTTGCGGTGGTAGCGGGCCACCTGTGCAACGATCTCCACCTCGCGGTCGGTGAGACCCATGAGTTCGGAATTTCGAATCAAGTAGTAGGAATGCAAATGGTGCTTGGCATGTGACACCACCACGCCGACATTCGCGAGGAGGCTCGCAAATTCCAGGTAGCGGCGCCATTCGGGCCGCAGGTTGAGCGGCTCCTCGAGTTCGTCGAACAACTGCCCGGCCAGTTCGGCAACGTGCTGTGAATGTTCGGGACGGTCGTCGCATCGATCCGCGAGTTGTTGGACGCTGCGTCGTGCCGCGTCATGATCCTCATCGACCTCGATGAGACCTTCACGTCGCAACGTATCGAGCAACAGTCCCTCCCGTAGTGCGTAGTCGGAGAACATGAGCGTTTTCAATCCGAAGGTGTCGACGATGCCCTCGAGGATCAGGGCACCGGCGAGGATGATGTCCGCCCGATTGGGTTCGAGACCGAAACGTTTGACCCGTTCGTCGATAGTCGGTACTCGCTGCAATGAAGTAACCACCGCGCGAACTTCGTCGGCGGTGAACTCGAACCGGTTCATGGACTTCGGCTCCGGTATGCCGCGCGCCAACAGAATCATCTTTGCAATCGTCTCGGCGGTACCCGACGAGGTGGCAACGGCTTCGAAACCGAGCTCGTGTACCTCCGGGGCAACGACAGACAGCGTTGATCGGATGAAGGAGCGGCAACTGGGGATCGCACTCGGATGAAGGGTCGTACTCGCAAAGAAGCGATCCGTGAGTCGGACCGCGCCGAGCTTGAAGCTGCGGGCAAACAGGACTTCGTCGTCGAGACCGACGACTACCTCGGTGCTACCACCACCGATATCGCAAACGAACATCGATTGATCGTGGATTCCGATGGCATTCACGACACCGAGATGGATGAGACGTGCTTCTTCCACACCGGAGATGACTTCGATCTCGATGCCGGTGGCCTTGCGCACTTGCTTGATGAAATCCGAACGATTCTTGGCCTCGCGTACGGCACTCGTTGCGACAGCGCGGACCTCTGCCTCGTGAGAGGAGGCGATTTCTGCCATTCGGGTGAGACTGCGCACCCCGCGTTCGATTGCTTCGTCGGTGAGTTCCTTCATGTCGCCACCACCGTGACCCAAGCGGACCACGTCCTTCTCTCGGGTCACCACCTCAAATCCCCCGGGGACTGGCTTGGCGACGACGAGATGAAAACTGTTGGTGCCGATGTCCAGGGCCGCAACGAGCTCGCTCACTCGTTCCGACGATAGCCTTCCTCATTCAAGGAGTTTCGATGTCCGACGTCACCAAAGCACCACCCCGAGCCCATATTCGCATCACCTACACGGGTCCGGTGTACCCGCACTGGGAGATCGTCGGCGATTACGGCGATCCCGAACTCATCGATGAATTTGCCCGGCGGGCGTACATGCGACTGCTGTACGTACCCATGAAGGACAGCCAATTCCGTCGCAACCGTGAGCGCGTCAACAAGGATGCCGAGAACGAGGGCGTCAGCGTCGAATGGTTTCCCGCAGAAGTCAACAACTAGGTTTTGCGCAACTCGGGCTATTCGGATCGCCCGAGCGTCAGGCTGAGTTTTACCGAGGTCGATCCGATGAACCCGAATGATTCGGCTCAACGGTCGTGAACATCGTATGAAACTTCCATGACGCCGCGGGAAAATCGATCGAACCCAAGAACGCTCCCCCAGGGCGCTGAATACGGTGCAGGTATCCAATCCGTGTTCATCAACCGTGAATTGAGCTGGCTCGACTTCAACGAGCGTGTTCTCTCGCTGGCTGTCGCCGAAGAGCTGCCGCTCTTGGAGCGGATTCGGTTTCTTTCCATCAGCGCTTCCAATTTGGATGAGTTTTATCAGGTGCGAGTGGCCGCACTCCACGACCAGATTGCAGCCGAAGTCACCGAGCCCAGCCTCGATGGACGGTCACCCGTCCAGCAGTTGGCTGAGATCTCTGCCCGTGTTCAACAATTCGTCGTGCGGCAAGAGCGACTCCTCTCGGGCGAACTGCTTCCGGCATTGTCAGCCAACGGCGTTCGAATTCTGAAATGGTCGAGGCTCGGTAAGAGACTTCGAGAGAGCCTGACCACGGACTTCGAGAATCGAATCTTCCCCATACTCACCCCGCTTGCCGTCGACCCTTCCCACCCTTTTCCGTACATCTCGAACTTGGCACTCAACCTTGCCGTAACGGTTCGCGACTCCGACTCGGGCGAGGAACGGTTCGCTCGCGTCAAGATTCCCCGGAACTTCCCAAGGTTCATTCCGGTACCCGAGTCCCAGGACTTCATCCTTCTGGAGGATCTCGTCGAAGCGCATCTGGACCGTCTTTTCCCTGGAATGGAAATCGTCGGTGTCTCGCGATTTCGAGTGACGAGGAATGCCGATCTTTCCCTGGACGACGAGGATGCCGAAGACCTGCTAGCCGCAGTTGAGATGGAACTTCGTCGTCGTCGTTTCGGTAGGGCGGTTCGTCTCGAGGTGCAGTCGAACATTCGGGAATCGACACTTGCGATGATGTGCGCCGAACTTGAGCTCGATCCAGTCGATGTCATTCGGCACGAGTCCTTCATCGAGCTCTCCGCCCTGCAGCAGTTGGCGAACCTCGACGTACCGAAACTGCGATTCAAGCCCTGGGCTCCCGTCACCGCAGGTCGACTGGCGGCCGCCGATGAAGCAGGAAAGTCCGTATTCGACGTCATTCGTTCCCGACAGTTGCTGGTGCATCATCCGTACGAGTCATTTGCGTCGTCGACCGAGACTTTCGTGGAGCAGGCAGCACGAGATCCGAAGGTGCTTTCGATCAAGATGACGCTGTACCGCACCTCGGGTGATAGTCAGATTGCTCGGCACCTGATTCGCGCTGCCGAGGCGGGAAAGCAGGTGGCGGTGGTGCTCGAGTTGAAGGCGCGGTTTGATGAAGCCAGAAACGTCAGTTGGGCGAGAGAACTCGAACTAGCCGGCGTTCACGTGAATTACGGCCTCGTCGGCTTGAAAACGCACGCCAAATGCATCTTGGTCGTGCGCGAGGAAGCGGGCGGAATTCGAAGGTACGTCCATTTGGCTACGGGAAACTACAACTCGGTGACGGCGCGAATATACGAGGACATCGGATTCTTTACTTGTGAGGATGCCGTCGGTCGCGACGCCACGCAATTGTTCAATTATCTGACTGGTTACGGTCGAGAACCGCACTACGAGCAACTCTTCGTGGCTCCACATCAGTTGAAGTCCGAGATCATCGCCTTGATCGAACACGAAGCGACCTTTGCAGACAAGGGCAGAATCACCCTCAAATTGAATGCGGTACAAGACCCCGAGGTCATTCGAGCGCTCTATGCCGCGAGCGCGGCGGGTGTGAAGGTCGACCTCGTGGTTCGGGGAATCTGCTGCATGCGGGCCGGAGTTCCCGGACTTTCGGACAACATCGCGGTCAGGTCGGTGCTCGGGAGGTACCTCGAACATTCGCGCATCTACCGATTCGGTCATGGTCACGTCGGTGACGAGCCGTTGCATTTGATCGGTTCGGCCGATCTCATGATTCGAAACTTGGCGGGTCGGGTGGAAACCCTGGTGCGGCTCACTCATCCGAAACATCGGGCGTGGTTGGATACCGCGCTTGGATTCCTCATGGATGACTCCAATGTCCACTATCGACTCGGTCCCGACAACGCGTGGACCCAGGTCGGTCAGCACCACACTCCCAACGACGCCCAACGGCAGCTGTACGAATGGGTCGTCGCCACCCAGTCGCGCTAGGTGTTTCGGAGATAGCGAGGTCTTGGTGGCCGTTCACCGAGTGTTCAGTGGTCGTCCAGCGCTCGTTTAGATTTCTGAACAACTGCACGGGCAGGCAAGGCGTAGCGTGCCTACCGTAGACACCATGGAAGAGACCCGTAAGTCGTACCATTCCGAGCTCGATGAACTGCGGGCGCTCGTCGTCCGCCTGGGGGCCTCCGTCATCGAAGCGGTACCGCGAGCCACCAACGTGCTGCTCAGCGGCGACCTGGAGGGAGCCGATTACCTCGTGCAGTCGGACGATGAAATCGACGCCCGTGCCCACGACATCGAAGTTCGAACGTTCGAGATCCTCGCCCTTCAGGCGCCCGTAGCCGGCGAGTTGCGCCAGTTGGTCTCCATCCTCAAGATCACCCTCGACCTCGAGCGTTCGGCAGATCTCGCCGTCAATATCTGCAAGGCTGCTCGACGAATCTATGGAAAGGAGATCGATCCCGTCCTGCGAGGTCTCATCTCCAAGATGAGCGAGCAGGCAGAGCAGTTGTACCAAGCAGCCATCAACTCGTTCGCTGAGAATGATGCCGCCACCGCGGCGGCAATCGAGGACATGGACTCATTCCTAGATGCGTTGCACCGACAGTTCATTCAGGCAATCTTTGAGACACACGCACGCGAGCGAATGGACCTGCAGCTGGCCGTACAACTTGCCATCGTGGCGCGGTTCTACGAACGAATCGGGGACCATGCCGTGAACGTCGGTGAGCGGGTGCAATTCGCACTCACTGGTTGGAAGCCGGAGCTTCGAGCAATCCAGCGCCAACGCCAGCGGGACGCGACCGGCGAGTATCCGATAACACAGGGCTAAGCGTCGAGACGCGATGAGTTACCTCCTCGCCATTGTGACGTTCCTCGTCGGCGCCGCGCTGGGAGTCTCCGTCGCCAGACGACGAGTGCTCGCGGCGACTAAGAGCGGTGCGACGAACACGAACATCGCGCAAGTCACTCCGATTGCGACATCACCCTCAACATCTGCAGCGGCGACCGATTCGTTGGGCAAGTTGGACGGAGTCTTGACCGCAGCACTCCATTCGCTTCCGAGCGGCGTCGTGATCACCGACTCGAATGCGAACATTGTCTTCAAGAATGCAGCAGCCGAATCCATCAGCGGAGTCAGGCACATCGATGTACTGGTCGACGAGGCGATCATGGTGTTGTTGCGCGGCACCGTGGGTGCCGACCCGCAGTATCGTCGGTTCGACACGGCAGGGTCGCCTTCGCGTTCGTTCGACCTCCGAACGAGGCGCTTAGCGGACGGCAAGCTCGTGGCAACGATCGAGGATGTCACCGAGCAGGCTCGGGTCGATACCGTACGGACGGATTTCGTTGCCAACCTCAGCCATGAGCTGAAGACGCCGATCGGTGGAATCGCCGCGCTCGCCGACACGATGATCGGTGAGACCGATCCGCAAGTCATAGAACGCTTGACCTCGCGGATCGTCGACGAGTCGTACCGGTTGTCGCGGATCGTCGACGACCTACTCGATCTCTCCCGGATCGAATTCGGAGGGGCCGACGGTTGGGAACCCGTCGTGGTGAACGAAGTGGTCCACGAGGTGGTTTCCCGGCTGCAGCACGAGGCAATGCGCTCGGGTGTGACGCTCGATGCAAAGAATGACGAGCGCGTTCGAGTTCTCGGCGATCGGATGCAACTCGTTTCGGCATTGGAGAACCTGATCACCAACGCCGTGAAGTACAGCGGTGACGGGAAGAAAGTACTGATCGAAGTGCAGGCCACCGCGGAGTTGGTGAGCATTGCCGTGATTGACCAAGGAATCGGTATCGCGGCCAAGGATCACCAGCGAATCTTCGAGCGCTTCTATCGGGTGGACCGCGCACGTTCCCGCAGCACGGGAGGATCGGGTCTCGGTCTTTCGATCGTGCGACACGTGGTATCCAACCACGGAGGGACCGTGTCGGTGGTTTCCGAAGAAGGTCGTGGCTCCACCTTCACGATGGTGCTGCCACGCGAGGTTTCGGCGCACAACAACGATCTCGTCGACGAACAAGTCGGCGAAAGGAGAGTCTCGGTATGAATGCGAACGCAACACAGACCGTCATGGTGGTTGAAGACGAGGAAGCGTTCATCGATGCGCTCGTCGTTGGACTCCAACGTGAGGGTTTCGGCGTCGAGGTGGCACGAGATGGTGCGGAGGCCCTCTCGAACTTCGACCGCGTGAACCCGGACATCGTGCTCCTCGACGTGATGCTTCCGAAAGTGTCGGGAACCGACGTATGTCGCGAGATTCGCAAGAAGAGCCAGGTTCCAATCATCATGGTGTCGGCCAAAGGCACCGAAATAGACACCGTCGTTGGACTCGAGGTGGGCGCCGACGACTACATCGACAAGCCGTACCGAATCCGGGAACTCGTTGCTCGCGTGCGGGCGGCGCTGCGGCGGAGCGGCGTCGTGGAGAGTGGTGTCGTGGATTCGGGTACCAGCATCAACGTCGGAGAAGTAGCCATCGATCCCGAGCAGCATGTGGTGACGGTGCGTGGTCAGGTCACCAAGTTGCCGCTGAAGGAGTTCGAATTGCTGTATGTGTTGATCGCCAATGCTGGTCGGGTGATGACCCGGGACACTCTCATCGACCGCGTGTGGGGCAGTGACTACTACGGTGACACCAAGACGCTCGACGTGCACATCAAGCGGTTGCGCTCCAAGGTGGAATCCGACCCTGGCAATCCAACCGCGATTCTCACGATCCGCGGACTGGGATACAAATTCGAGCGACCCGTCTAGCCCTCGAGGCGAGCCAGCCAAAGTCCCGGTGCGATGATCTCGGCGGGTGTGGGTAGCGAGCCCGGTCGTCCCGCCAACTGCGCCAATCCCGTTTCCCCCGCGCGTTCGAGCACGCCGGAAACGAACTGCTGGGCGAGGGCAACTCGCTCGGGAGTCAGGTCGATGCCAAGGAGTCGCTCGACGAAGATTCGGTCGGTCGACTGGGCAACACGTCGTCGACGCACGGCTTCTGCAATCCTTGACTCACCACCGAGCACTCGCGCACAGGCACGGTCGACGCAATGATCGATGTAGCCCACGATTGCCGTGATTGCTGCGTCAAGCGTGGGAGCCACTCGATCCTGGGCCGGGGATCGATAAGCGCCCAGTAGCACGGTCGGATCCGACAACAAGGAGTCGAGAATCTTCATCGGATCACCCGAGGAGACATCGAGTTGACCGATGCTCTCGGACAAGCCGCCGGGATTCGGGCGGAATCCACTTGCGAAGTCGATGATCAACGTTCGTAGCGCGACGTTGACGTGTGTCGTGGCGAGTATCGCTGCACTCACAAGTTCGTGCACGAGGGCCCACATCGTCATATCTTCGCGGGGGATGGACCATTCGTCGGCGAATTCGTCGACGTTCCCAACGACGATTCGGAGACGTCCGGGCGTCTCGCGAGGTAGTGGTAGGTCGAATTGGCCGAACGTATTAACTGCGAGCCGACCGACCAGGGTCCCCACCGACATTCCCAACATGGACGGGGCGATCATCCTGCCCATGTTGGCGAGCATCTTCATCATCGGTTCTTCCGCGTCATCATCGCCGACTTCCGATTCAGGTGCGGCAGTAATCGCTTGCGCAAGTGCGGCAAAGTAGGGCTTCCAAGCCTCGAGCGTGAGATTCACCCATGTGGCACGACCGACCACCTCGAGGGTCGTCGGATCGGGAACCGCGAGTCCAGTGACGTCAGCCGCGTGCATCTGCGCGACGGCCGCCAACCTCTCCACGGAGATTCGTCTCTGGGGATCGACATTCGATTCCGTCCTGCCTTGCGTGGCCGACATCATCGCCGTTTGACGTGCCACGTCCCACTGGAGGGGACCTTGAGCGGACATCGCGCGTTGAAACTGCGCAAACAACGGATTGTTGAACGGATTCGGCGTCTCGTCATCAGCCACGCGCCTAGAGCCTATGAGTGTTCACAAGTACGCTGAACCTCGATGAAGCACGACCGCGTCGAGGTGGTGAACGAGACCATCGACGTTGCCGATTTGTACGATTGGGCGCTCCTCCCGGAATGCGGTGCAGTCGTTCTGTTTTCCGGAACCGTCCGAGACCACGCAGAGGATCGGTCCGGTGTGACGGCACTCACGTACGAGGCATACGACGAAGCAGCGGTGAACGTCATGCGCCAGATCATCGGCGAGGCTCGGCGACGATTTCCCTCGTTGGGTCGTGTCGGGTTGGTCCACCGACTCGGGGACCTCGCACTCACGGAGTCATCGGTGGTGGTGGTGGTTTCCGCACCTCATCGCCCCGAGGCGTTCGATGCGGCGCGGTTCTGTATCGACGCATTGAAGCGGAGCGCACCGATCTGGAAGAAGGAAGTGTGGAGTGGTGGATCCGATTGGGGTACCAACGCCGTGAAGCCAGTGCCCGCATCCACGGTCGAGTCGTCGACCATTCGGATGGGTGCATGATCGCGGCCACCTCGGTGACGAGCCTCGTGTTCGCAGCCATATCCATCACGTCAGCCGGAGCCTTGGCGTACCTCGTTGCCACCGATCAACGTCGCTCCAAACCGGTCGATGGTGCCGCACAATTTCGGCGTCATCTCGACGCATTGTCGGACGACTCACGGGGCCACCTGCGTGAGCAGATTCGAATCGCTCGCGAACAGAGACAGGGGAACTGACCGTGGCACGTGACCTCGCGATTGACCTCGGTACGGCCAACACCCTCGTGTACAAGCAAGGCGAGGGCATCATCATGAATGAGCCGACAGTTATCGCGAAGAATCGCCGGACAAACGAAGTCTTGGCCACCGGACACGAGGCTTGGGACATGATCGGTCGGACACCGAGTTTCATCGTGGCTGTTCGGCCTTTGCGGGGAGGTGCCATCACCGATTTCGAGACCACCGAACAAATGATTCGCCTGCTCCTCAAACGAGCCGGCGTGTCTCGATTTGCCCGCCCGAAAGTCCTGATTTGCGTTCCATCCGCAATCACCGAAGTTGAACGTCGTGCCGTCACGGAGGCAACGCGCCGCGCGGGTGCCGCCGACGCGCAATTGCTCGAACAACCGATGGCGGCTGCAATCGGAGCGGATCTTCCCATCGAGGAGCCAATTGCCAACATGGTGGTGGACATCGGAGGAGGAACGACGGAAACCGCGGTCATCAGTCTTGGTGGCATCGTCACCCTGCGAGCAGAACGAGTCGGAGGCTTCACCATGGACGAGGCGATTCAGGGATGGGTGCGCAAGGAGCACGGCTTGGCGATCGGTGAACGTACGGCTGAGGAGATCAAGAAGCAGATCGGCAGCGCGCAACCGTCATCGGGCGATCGCGACGCCGAAGTGAAGGGCCGTGATCTCGTCACCGGGTTGCCGAAGACCGTCGTTCTGACCGCAGCGGAAATTCGTGAAGCGCTCGATGAAGTGGTAACCCAGATGATCGATTCCGTCAAGGAGTGCCTCGGTCTTACGCCGCCCGAGCTTGCGCAAGACCTACTGCAGCGGGGCATCTATCTCGTTGGCGGTGGTGCGCTGTTGCGCGGCCTTCCCGAACGACTGCAACTTGAGACCAAGGTGCCCGTACAACTCTCGCCGCAGCCGCTGGAAGCGGTGGTGCTCGGGGCAGGACACTGCATCGAGAACTATCAGGCGCTGCGCGGGATGTTCATGGACGCCCGTCGCTGAGCGCGACGCGCCGAGTGGTACTCGGACATGAATGATTTCTCCGTCAATGCCGTAGCACTGAACGTTGCAGTGTGGCTCGCGTGCGGCGTGTCGATCGGTTGGTGGTATGCGAGCAGAGACTGGAGAAAGATGCGAGCTCCCGGATTGATTACGCGACTGAGGAATTTGGACCAACGGTCGTTGTACGAGCGGGTTCTCCACGTGCATTACTGGAAGGATCTGCTACCGGAAGCCGGGACATGGTTTGGCGGCATGAGCAAACGCCGACTCCCACGGCGAAGTGACGGTGGACTCGAACGGTTTGCCGCCGAATCCCTGCGAGCCGAACGCGTGCATTGGGCGTTGCTCCTGGTGGTGCCGCTGGTGATGACATGGAGTCGGGGTTGGTGGATTCCCATTCACGTGTCATTTGGAATTGCGGTCAACGCGCCATGCATCGTCGTTGCGAGATACAACCGACTGCGAATCGCACTCCTATCATGAACTCGATGTTTCTTCGAGGACGACTGCAGTGGACGTTGCTTGCGGTCACCGTCGTTTCCGGTGCACTGGCTTTGTTTTTTGCCCAACGAAACGACTCTGGGGTGGTGGCCACCCCAACGACCGTCGCAACCACGACGACCACGACGACCACCACCGTGTATCAACCACCGATCACCTACGTGGTGCAACGCGGTGACACGCTCTTTGCGATCGCGTCCAGTTTTCAGGTGGACATGCAGGCACTCATGGACCTGAACGGCATCGCGAACCCCGACCGGGTCGAAGCCGGTGATGAACTGGTGATGCCGCCGGCCACGGGCTTCGTACCCGTTGCACCGTCCACCACGATGCTGCCGTAGGGCGGTTGGTTCAGGCGCGGTGACGCTCGACGATGTCGACGATGTCCGACATGATTCTGGCGACCGCATAGTCCTTGGGCGTATAGACCGCCGCAACTCCAGCCGCCAGGAGTGACTCGCGATCGTCGTCGGGAATGATGCCGCCCACCACGACGGGAACGTCGACACCGACGGACTTCAATTCGCGCAACACATCGGGAACCAGCGCTTGGTGCGAGCCGGAGAGAATCGAGAGTCCAATCACATCGGGATCCTCGTCTCGTGCGGACTCCGCGATTTGTTGAGGTGTCAGGCGAATTCCTCCGTACACCACCTCCATGCCGGCGTCGCGTGCCGCAATCGCAATCTGCTCGGCCCCACTCGAGTGTCCATCCAGTCCGGGTTTGGCAACCAACAAGCGAGGAGGACCGCCGGGCAGGGCACTGGACCGCCGGGCCACCGCGAGCAAGTCGCTACCGCGAGGTGCCGCAACCGACCCCACCCCGGTCGGCGCGCGATACTCGCCGAACACTTCACGAAGCGTGGCGGCCCATTCGCCAGTCGTTCCGCCGGCCCTGGCGAGAGCCACCGAAGGTTCCATGATGTTGCGGTCCCCGTCCGCTGCCGCCCGGAGTTCGCGTAGGGCTTTGCCGACGGCGTTGGAGTCACGAGTGCTTCGCCAATTTCGTACGTCATCGACATGGGCGGATTCGACGCGCGGATCGACACGCAGGATGTTGTCGTTGCCACCGAGCGGTGAAGGTGCAGTCTCGGTGAAAGCGTTGACGCCGATCACGACCTGGTCGCCACTCTCGATTCGTCGGGTGCGATCGGCCATCGATGCGACGAGCCGGCGCTTCAGTTCATCGACCGTCGCGTAAGCGCCACCCAGTGATTCGATCTCCCTCAGTTCTGCCGTGGCGGCCTCCTCCAGTTCCGAGGTGCGACGCTCCACCACGTGCGAGCCGTCGAAGATGTCCTCGTATTCGAGGAGGTCGGTTTCGAATGCGAGCACCTGTTGCATGCGCAACGACCACTGTTGATCCCACGGTCGGGGGAGTCCGAGTGCCTCGTTCCAAGCCGGAAGTTGCACGCTGCGGGCTCGCGCCCGTTTGGACAGCGTCACTGCCAACATCTCGAGCATGATTCGTTGGACGTTGTTCTCCGGTTGTGCCTCGGTGAGACCCAGTGAATTGACCTGCACCCCGTAGCGGAACCGAAGTGCGCGTTCGTCGGAGATGCCGTACCGCTCGCGACCAATCGTCTCCCACATGTTGGTCATCGCCCGAAGTTTGCAGGTTTCCTCCACGAATCGAATTCCGGCATTCACGAAGAACGACATCGAAGCAAAGACGCCGACGAACCTGTCCTCGTCGACCTTTCCGCTGGTTCGAACGGCGTCGAGTATGTCGACTGCGTTGGCGAGGGAGAAGGCGATCTCCTGAACCGGCGTGGCCCCCACTTCTTGGAGGTGGTAGGAGCACACGTTCATGGGATTCCACTTCGGTGCATGGACGTTGGCCCAGGCGATCATGTCGACGATGATGCGACGAGATGCGAGGGGAGGGAAGATGAACGTTCCGCGGGAGAGGTATTCCTTCAGCACGTCGTTCTGCGTGGTGCCCCGCAGATTCGAACTCTCAACACCCTGCTCCTCGGCATTGGCAACGTACAGCGCCAGCAACCACGCGGCCGTCGAGTTGATCGTCATCGACGTATTCATCGTTCCGGGTGGAATGTTCCGCATCAGCGTTCGCATGTGCCCGAGATGGGCAACGGGCACACCGACCTTGCCGACTTCACCACGAGAGAGGACGTGGTCGGGGTCGTAGCCCGTCTGCGTTGGTAGGTCGAACGCGATGGAGAGACCGGTTTGGCCCTTTGCCAAATTCGACCGGTACAGATCGTTGGAGGCCTCCGCTGAGGAGTGCCCCGAATAGGTCCGCATGAGCCAGGGCTCGTCGCGTTTGCCGCGCGGACGCTGGTCGGTCACGACCCCAAGGCTAAGGCGTCGTTGCTGCGCGGAGCCGTGTCAGATACTCGGCTCGAGGAAGGACGACTGCGCCGAGACTGGCGAGGTGCGGGGTATGCCACTGCGCATCGAGCAACGTCATCTTGGCCGATCGCATGATGTCGACGAGTGCCATGAGCGCAACTTTCGAAGCATCCCGAGACAGGTGAAACATCGATTCCCCGGCGAAGAATTTTTTGATCCGAACGCCGTACAAGCCCCCCACGAGTACTCCGTCATCGTTGTAGGTCTCGACACTGTGAGCCCAGCCCCGCTCATGGAGTTCGCAATACTGGTCGATGAAGCGCGTGGTGATCCATACGTTTTCGGCGGTACCTCGGGCGGCGCAGCCGAGCATCACGCGCTCGAAGTTGGTGTTGATTCGCAGGTGATAGCGACGTGCGCTACGCCGCATCGATCTCGTGATTCGCAGTTGGTCGAGGGGAATGACGCAACGTTCGGCGGGCGACCACCAGAACAGGATGGGATCGTCGCTGTTTCGCTCCATGGCGAACAGTCCGTGTCGGTATCCGTCGATGACGGTGGAGGCGCTGAGATCCGCGCCTTGTCCGACGAGATCGTCGTCGACGGGCCACGTCGCGACATCGGGCCACTGGTATTCGCAGTCGCCGACCGGCTGGGGAGTGCGATCCCAACCGCTCGTGGCTCGCAGTAGAGCGAGATCCCCCCAACGTGAGTCGTGCGGACCGGTCCTAGTAGACGTAGAACCCGGCCTTGGTCTTGCGACCGAGTCGACCGTGTGCGACGAGTTCGCGAAGTCGCGGGTGCGGAGCGAAGTTGTCGTCGCCGAAGGACGCGTGCAGGGTCTCCAGGATCGACAACGACGTGTCGAGACCAACGAGATCCAGGAGCGCGAATGGACCCATCGGGAAGTTGCAACCGCCCTTCATCGCCGTGTCGATGTCCTCCATGGAAGCCGTTCCCGCGTCCAACATACGAATCGCATTGTTCAAATAAGGGAAGAGCAGGGCGTTGACGATGAAGCCGGCGCGATCAAGAACCTGGACGCCGTCCTTGCCGATTGCCCGAACGAACTCGGTGGCGCGAGAGATGGTGTCGTCGCTGGCGGTGATTGGACGCACGATCTCGACAAGCGGAAGCACCGTCGCTGGATTGAAGAAGTGGATACCGCACACCTGGTCGGGTCGTTTCGTGACCTTAGCCATCTCCACCACCGACAGAGTGCTGGTATTGGTGGCAAGAATCGCAGAGGGCTTGGCTATCACGTCGAGTTCGCGGAACAATTCCTGCTTCGTCGTAAGATCCTCGACCACCGACTCGATGATGATGTCGCAGTCGCTCAACTTGCTCAGGTCGGTGGTGGTACTGATGTTGGCGAGGATTCGATCACGTTCGGCAACATCGAGTTTGCCTTTTTCCACCTGTCGGGAGAGCCCACCATTGATCTGCTTGAGCGCCGAGGCGAGCGACGCTTCGCTTCTGGCGCGGATGATCGCGCGGATGCCGCCCCGTGCCGCCACTTCGGCGATGCCTGCGGCCATGATTCCCGAACCGACCACCCCGATGCAGGAAGTTGTTTGCTCAGCCACAATGCCGAGCGTACCGTTCGAGCACGTATCCGCAGAATTGTGCGACTGTTCACCCGACGGACACTCACCACGGGTGTGCTGTACCGATCATCGTCGTTATCGTTCTGGGGGATGTCGAGCGTGGATGTTGGTTCGTTGCTCGGTGATGACCGCCGGGTGGTGCCGCTCTTTGCAGTCCACAATTTTCGGGATCTCGGTGGCTATCCCACCGTCGATGGTCGTCGCACCCGCTGGCGTACCTTGTTTCGCGCCGATGGGCTCTACCGCCTGACCCCGACGGACGCGAGCACGGTCGTCGGGCTCGGAGTCCGAACCGTGATCGACTTGCGGACCCACAACGAAGTTCGTGACCGTGGAACTTTCCCCGTGGCCGATCACGATGTTGCCTACCACCACCTACCGATCATCGACGCAACGTGGGGTGAAACCCAAACCCCCGAATTCGACGACGCCGTGGAGTTCTTGGTCTGGGCGTACCGGGAGATGTTGCAGGAAGCCTCCCCGCGATTCGGGGATGCGATCAATCTGCTATCGCGTGAGTCGGTGTTGCCGGCCGTCTTCCACTGCGCAGCCGGCAAGGATCGCACCGGCATCCTCGCTGCACTCGTACTCGGCGCGTTGGGCGTCGATGTATCGATCATCGCGGCCGACTACGGACTCACCGAGGACGCGATGCAGCGTCTTCAAGTCTGGGCCAGGGAGCACCAGCCCGAACTCGCCGAACTGTACGCCAAGATGCCCGCCCGATTCGCCGCAGCCGATCCACGTGCGATGGCGGTCATCCTCAACGACATCCACTCGAGCCACGGGTCCGTCCGCAATTTCGTGCGGGAGATCGGCGTGAGTGACGACGCGCTCCGATCGTTGTCGAACGCACTCACTGAATAACGCTCCGCAGGGGAGCGAGATCAGGCTTCGACGATGGTGACGCTGTTGATGATGATTTCGCCGGCAGGCGGCACGCCGTTGGCGGCAGGATCCGGATTGAAGAGTGCCGCCATCGCCTGAACGGCGGTGTCGAGTCCTTCCGTGACCTCACCGAACAGTGAGTAGCTCGGCGGCAGCGAGGCACCGTTGTTGCCGGTGATGATGAAGAACTGGCTCCCGTTCGTGTTGGGTCCGGAGTTCGCCATCGCCAGTGATCCAATCTTGTACTCGCCCAGTTGTGGCAATTCATCGGGGAACGAATACCCGGGACCACCGGTGCCGGTGGCCGTCGGGTCGCCGCACTGCACGACGAAGTCCTCGATGACGCGGTGACACTTGGTGCCATCGAAGTACTTCCATCGCGCCAGAGCGACGAAGTTGTTCACCGTTCCCGGGGCGCGATCCGCAAGGAGTCGGACCGAGAACGAACCTTGCGTGGTGTCGAACGTTGCGGTGTAGGACTTTGCGGGATCGATGCAGAGTTGGTGTGCATCGGTGAATTCGCGGCGCTGTTCGGCACTGCCATCAGCGGTTGGGCATTCACTGGTGCCGTATTGGAACGGACCCTCGACCACCGGTGCGACGGTTTCGGACGTTTCGAGGGTGCTTTCCGACGACTCGCTGACCGACGCATCCTCCGAATCGTTGCCCGTGAGGAAGACGAAACCGACGAGAGCCACGACGACCAGCACGACGACCCCGATTTGCACTCCGCGCTTCCGCACCTTCCCTTGTTGTACGCGACGAGCTGCGTCGTTGCGACGCGCATCACGATTCTTTTTTTGACGATCACGCTTGGACGTTCCCACGAGTGCAAGATGCTACCGAGCCCGATATCGTCCGCGGGTAGCGTTGTTTCGTCATGGCGCTCATCGTGCAAAAGTACGGGGGAACCTCCGTTGCCGATCCGGAGCGAATGCGCAACGTTGCTCGCCATGTTGCGGCGACTCGTGCAGCAGGTCACCAATTGGTGGTGGTGGTTTCGGCGATGGGGAAGGCCACGGACAATCTCCTGCAACTCGCCCACCAGGTGTCAGCCAACCCTCCGAGTAGGGAGATGGACATGTTGCTCACCACCGGAGAACGCATCAGCATGGCGTTGCTCTGCATGGCTTTGCACGACGCGGGTGTCGATGCAGTGAGTTTCACCGGTTCGCAGGTGGGCATCATCACCGATACGGTCCACACCAAGGCGAAGATTCTCGAGGTGAAAGGTGATCGGGTGCGTGCCGCGATTGCTGACGACAAAGTGGCGGTCGTTGCAGGATTCCAGGGCATCAGCACCGAGAAGGAAATCACGACCCTCGGACGCGGCGGCAGTGACACCACGGCGGTGGCGTTGGCGGCAGCACTGCAGGCCGACTCGTGCGAGATCTACACGGACGTCACCGGTGTGTTCACCGCCGATCCGCGGGTGGTGCCGCAGGCGCAGAAGGTTCCGGTGTTGCAATTCGACGAGATGTTGGAGATGGCCGGGGCCGGTAGCAAGGTGTTGGCATTGCGGTCAGTGGAGTTCGCCCGTAATCACGACGTTCCCATCCACGTGCGGTCGAGTTTCACGTGGGAGGAAGGAACGTGGGTAGTTGGTCGTCATCACGAAAGGATGAAGAACATGGAAGAGCCGGTCATCTCGGGTGTCGTACAGGACGCCAGTGAATCCAAGATCACGATCCTTGCCGTACCCGATCGGCCCGGCGTGTCGGCCGACATCTTCGAGGCCCTTGCCGGTGCAAACGTGAACGTCGACATGATCGTCCAGAACACCTCGACTTCGGGTACGACCGACATCTCCTTCACCGTGCCAAAGGCCGACGTTGCCATGGCGGAGCCGATCGTCGCGCGAGTCGCCCGTGATTTGAAGGCCGGCGGGGTGAACCATGACGACGACATCGCGAAGGTGTCGCTCGTCGGTGCCGGCATGAAGACCAGTCCCGGCGTGGCGGCAAAGATGTTCCGAGTACTGGCCGACAACGGCGTAAACATCGAAATGATTTCAACCTCGACGATCAGGGTCTCCGTGGTCGTGCGCGCGGGAATGATGCAGAAGGCGGTGCAGGCCCTCCACACTGCGTTCGGACTCGACAGCGGAGACGACTACTCGGCACCACTGCCCGAACGAAAGTAGTCGATGACACTGCTCGGCCGCATCGGAGAACGACTGCGGCGACCGCAAGGTGTGCCGTGGCGAAGTGCCGGTCTACGAACGGAATCGCTCAGCGCCGACGAGTCCGTACGCAGCACCGGTTGGGTGTTCGACAACAAGACGAAGGATGTATCACTCGAGTCGTTCACGTCCGGTGGGGAGAACGAGGTGCGTCGCTATCTGAAACTGTTCGGCTACACCAACGACGAGACCCGCGATCTCTCCATGGTGGAGATCGGCAGTGGAATCGGCCGAATGACGGCGAGTTTCAGCAAGCGGTTTCGGTTGGTGTACGCCGCCGACGTGGATGCAGCATTCCTGGAACGTTGTCGGGAGACGGTGTTCCACCACGGCGAGCCGAACGCACTCCGCACGCTCCACGTGGCGGACGGGCGGACACTCGACATCGAATCGCAGTCGGTGGATTTTGCGTTCTCGTACATCACACTTCAGCACTGCAGTGGCGAGGACGCACTGTCGCTCGTGACCGAGGCGTTGCGGGTGACGAAGTCCGGGGGTCGAATCGCGCTCAACTTCCGCACCTGGACGGCGCTCGATGCCGCCCTCGTCCCGCTCGGTGGAATCGTTCGTGTGTTGTGGCGCACCCCGAAGGCCGCAAAGTACATGGCACGGATTCGATCCCTGACTCGTCTCGGCTGGCAGGCCAATCGATTGAGTCCCGACGATGTGTTGGCATCGGTCGGCCTCGATCTCATCGGTACGCGACTCCGAGACGTGACCATCATTCATTCGTCACGTCGGAGAGTTGCCACCTCAGCGGATGGCGTGCGAAAAGTGTCGGTTCGGCGTGTGCACCCGAGTCATTGGTGGTTGGTGGCGCGGTTAGCCTGACGACGTGCTGAGAGGAAGAAAACCGAACATCGGCGTGGTCGGCGCGACCGGCATGGTGGGAAACGTCATGCGGGCACTGTTGCTCGAACGAAACGTTGCACACAACGAGATTCGGTTCTTCGCCTCGGCGCGGTCCGCTGGCAGCACCCTCACGTTCGGTGATCGCGACATCGTCGTCGAGGATGCCGCAACCGCGGACCCGAGCGGACTCGATGTGGCCATCTTCTCCGCGGGTGCAACCACCTCCCGTGCGCTGGCGCCGAAGTTCGCAGCAGCGGGGGCGATAGTCGTGGACAATTCCTCCTGCTGGCGCATGGATCCCGAGGTTCCACTCGTCGTTTCCGAGGTGAATCCGGAGGACATAGCCCTGGCGAAGAAGGGCATCATCTCCAATCCCAACTGCGCGACGATGGCTGCGATGCCCGTTCTGAAGCCGCTACACGATGCCGCACGGCTCGTTCGACTCACGGCAAGTACCTACCAAGCGGTGAGCGGTGGGGGTGTGTCCGGAGTCGCAGAGCTCGATACGCAGGTTTCTGCGGCGAACGGCATCGACCGTCTGACCTACGACGGCGAGGCCGTGAAATTTCCGTCGCCAAGTAAGTTCGCGCGAACGATCGCCTTCAACGTGTTGCCGTTCGCCGGCTCGTTGGTGGACGACGGTGACCTCGAGACCGACGAAGAAAAGAAGCTCCGCAACGAGACCCGCAAGATCCTGCACATTCCAGGTCTGAAGGTGTCCGGCACTTGCGTACGGGTACCCGTCTTCACGGGTCACTCGCTCTCGCTCCATGCGGAATTCAGTCGCGCCCTCACTCCAGCGCAGGCTCATGAGATTCTCGCCAAGTCTCCGGGCGTCGCCGTCGTCGACATCCCCACGCCTCTCTTGGCGGCGGGCAAAGATCCCTCGTACGTCGGTCGAATCCGACAGGATCAATCAATCGACGACAATCGGGGGTTGGTGCTCTTCGTTTCGAACGACAATCTGCGCAAAGGTGCGGCACTCAACGCACTGCAGATTGCCGACCTCGTCATCGCGTCGCTCTAGTACCGGGGCGACATCGGGTCGCGTTGCTCTCGTCGGGGATGGGAGATTTGAACTCCCGACCTCCACGTCCCGAACGTGGCGCGCTAGCCAAGCTGCGCTAATCCCCGTATTGCTATTCGTGCGACGTCAGCCTAACGGTGATCGAAATCAGGCGGTCTGCATGGCGGGCGTCGCCGACTCGTGCCACGTGCCGCCGGAGCAGACTTCCTTCACGGCTCGACGCAAGCGCAACGAATCGACGGGCTTCACCAGCCAGCCTTCGGCCCCGCTTCGCCGAGCGAGGTGCACGTCGGCGAGGCGGTCGAGCAACATGACGACGGGAACGTGCGGGAGACGGCCACCGCTCTCGTCGAGCCGAAGATTCATCGTGACTGCCATTGCGCCCATCGATCCAACTTGCAGGTCGAGCACCGCGACGTCGGGAGTTCGCTGCGACACGGCAGTCGTGACATCACGCCCATCGCGGCACACCGTGAACGATGTCTCTGGTGTGCCGAGGGCGGCGACGATGTCGTCGAGCACGTATTGAGCGTCGGTTGCCACGAGGACGTGCACGACGCAAGGTTATCGCTTCACGTGGCTACCGTTGTCGTTCGATGTTCGGTGCAGTCTTGTTCGGTCTCGTTGCCGTGTTGAGTGCGTCGTCACCCCATCAGGTTGACGACGCAACGGCACTGGAAAGCGTCGACGTCTTCGAGGTCAGTGGGTTGATCGACTCGGTGGTGGCCCACGGCATCGAAACTGCCATCGAGCGATCGGAAACCAACGGCGCGCAAGCACTCGTCCTGCAAGTGAATTCCCGTGGCGCGGTGGTGGATGAATCGCGGATGCGCGAGGTGTTGCTGGCCGTCCGTGATTCCACGATTCCCGTCGGTGTGTGGGTCGGTCCGAGCGGATCACGGGCACTCGGCTGGTCGGCGCTGTTGCTCGCGGTTGCCGACGTGTCGGCGATGGCTCCGAATTCCATCATCGGGAAGGTGGGCCTGCCCATCGAAGTCGATGATGAGCCGCTCTCATTGGGGGATGCCACCACCGTGCTGAGAAGCGGGACCATGGGCACCGACGAAGCCCGCGAACGTGGAGTACTTCGTCTGGACATCTCCGATGAAGGAGTTCCGGTGCTGCGGAACATGTTGTTCGCCCTCGATGGTCTGACCATCAAGGGAACCCAACTGGACACCGTGTTGGAGGTCGTGGACGAGAACGGTGCAATCACACGCGAAGCGGCCACGACCCGGTTCTTCAAGCTCGGAACCGTGGAGCAGTTGATGCACACTTCGGCGAGCGCTGCGCTGGCGTACCTGTTGTTCTCGTTCGGTCTGGCGTTGTTGGTGTTCGAGTTCTTCACGGCGGGAATCGGAATCGCCGGATTCGTGGGAGCAGCCGGAACCGTGTTGGGCACGTTCGGTCTCGCCGAACTGCCCGTGCAACCGCTCGGAATCGCACTCATCATCGCCGCAATCGTGGCGCTTGCGGTCGATGTACAGGTCGGGATTCCGCGCGTGTGGACCGGAATCGGGCTCGTTGCGTACGTCATCGGATCGTTCACCCTCTTTGGACCCGTACAGGAGGAGGCACTACGAATCTCCTGGCTCTCCCTCATCGCAGGGGTGGTCTCGATGGCCCTTGCATTCGTCGTCGGTATGCCATCAATGGTTCGCACACGATTTGCCACGCCGACCATCGGCCGTGAATGGTTGATCGGACTCGAGGGAACGGCATCGACCGACATCGCTCCCGAGGGCGAGGCGACCGTTCGAGGTGCCAAGTGGCGTGCCCGCACGAATCGCGCCACACCAATCAGGAGTGGACAACCGTTGCGGGTCGCCTCCATCGACGGAGTCACGCTCGATGTCGAACCACTCGAAGGAGCGGCGCGCGACTACCGCGAGATGCGTGCTCCCCGTCCATGATGACCCGAGCACGATGACCCGGTCACGATGACGACCCCCACGACATCGGAATCGATCGGAGACGTTCCACTACGGCCCGCTGCGACGGTGATGTTGCTGCGGGATGCCGTCGAAGACATCGAGGTGTTCATGATGCAGCGCACCACGTCGGCTGCGTTCGCAAGTGGGATGTACGTGTTTCCCGGTGGGCGGGTCGACGACGTCGACGGCGCTTCCGAACTCAATGATCTGTGCGACGGGCTCACCGACGGCGAGGCGAGTGATCTCCTGCGTGTGCCAACCGGAGGATTGGCGTACTGGGTTGCCGCGATTCGGGAGTCGTTCGAGGAGGCGGGAGTGCTCCTTGCTCGTGATGACTCCGGCGAATACGTGCAACTCGACGACCCGGAGGTGCAGCGAAGGTTCGCAATCGCGCGCCATGCCGTGCACGAGGGTTCGTTGTCGCTGGCCGAGTTCTGTCGAAGGGAGAACTTGCGACTCGCCGTGGACAACATCCGGTACGTCAGTCACTGGATCACGCCAGTGGGTGAGAAGCGACGATTCGACACCCGATTCTTCGTGGCAGTGGCGCCATCGGCGCAGGAACCGTTGCACGACGACAAGGAAACCATCGACAGCCTGTGGGTGACACCGAATGACGCACTGCAGCGGGCACAGCGCGGCGAATTGGCGATGATTCCACCCACGACGGCGAACTTGCGATTCCTCGCACCCCATCGATCAACATCGGAAGCCGTTGCGGCGGCAAACAGGGTCGGCGTGCCGACCCCGATCCTGCCCAAGCTGCGCTTCGATGGCGACGGTCGGGTGGTGGGAATCGTGTTTCCCGACGATCCCGACTACGCGGGAATGGCGTAGTCGGAACGCGGTCGAGTCAAACCCGACTCACACCGGTTTCTTGCCGAGTGCAACCTCCACCGATTCGAGTAATCGGGCGGAGCAACCGGCCATCTCTGCGACGGGCACGGTCCCTTCGATGATCTTCCTTGCGATGTCGCGGATTGAGACCGCCGCAGGTGAACTTCCGGATATCGCGATTGGTTCACCCGTGTCGCTGCCGTGGGCCACGGCGTTCTCGATCGGAATTCGACCGAGCAGTTCTGCGCCGATGTCGTTCGCCAACGTCGTTCCACCGCCTTCGCCGAACAACGGATACACGTTTCCGTGTTCGCAGGTGAAGTGACTCATGTTTTCG
>SXGS01170783.1_pt1 | contig 26326 bp, 17 predicted proteins | sample 3174681 | NCBI WGS metagenome assembly SXGS01 (sample SAMN11356861, study PRJNA531348) | freshwater metagenome | isolation source: freshwater sample F1-80 | place: China: Fuxian Lake, Yuxi | collected 2017-12-25 | reverse complement strand
TCAATACCGCGTAAACGCTCTTGAATCATGCGATTAATCGCCGATCCACCACCACCGCCAACACCAATGACCTTGATTTTAGCACTGGTCTCAATTTCTGGCTTAATCTCGACCATAGTCTGAGTACAAGTTTTGTTCAATAACGTAACCTCCCGAATACCTTTTGTATACCACCCTATCTTACCCCGAAAACTAGCGTCAACACAAGGCGGGGATAACAAAATCACCTGAATAAGTATTACCGCTAACTACCGGGGAAAGTTGCGAGCCAATATCCGCGACTCTAAGCACAAAAATGCTGGTTCACGCCAGGTACGAGACTAAAATATGTTTAATTATGGTATCAAAGACTTCATCCACTTACGCATTTGGTCAGCAACCTTATCAACGCTCTTAAACTTAAAAAAGTTTCCAAAATTAAACCTTCGACCGTGCAGGTCTCTAATTCCCCTACCCCAGGCCGCCAAGCCGATAGCGGTAGCAAAAGCCGGATCATGGGCTTCATCGATAACACTAGTAATTCCAAGCGGTATACCAACAGCACACGGCAGGCGCAATACGCGCTTAGCCACTTCGACAGCGCCAGTTATTTTCATGGCTCCGCCGGTAAACAAAACGCCCACCGGCAGCATGCCAGAGCGATCTACCTTACGCAGTTCAGCATCAATCGACTCAAAAATTTCTTCCATACGAGCTTCGATAATTTCAGCCACGAACCGACACTTGACGACTTCATCGACTTCAGCCCCAAAATCACGTAAAACAAATTGTTGTTTACGGTCCACGGCATCCGGGACTGCATTCCCGTACGTCAGCTTAACCTGCTCAGCGATTTCTATGGATGTCCGTAACCCGATTGCAATATCATTGGTCACGTGGTCACCACCCATGGGTAAAACAGCGGTGTGCAACAAGTCACCTTCCTCAAACACCGCCATCGAGGTAGTTGCTGACCCAATATTAACCACACACACCCCTAAATCACGTTGACGCTGGGTTAATACTGTCTCAGCCGTGCCAAGCGGCGAATACACTAGATCGTCTATATCAAGACCAGTACGATAAACGCTTTTGGTTAGATTTTTAACATGTGATGACAGCGCTTCAATGATGACGGAATCAACTTCCAATCGAATACCGTTCATGCCGACCGGATCTTTAACTCCACGCTGGCCATCAACTGTAAAACTTTTGGGAATGACATGCAGAATCTCGTAATTCGATGGCGTGGCCACAGTGCGTGCGGCTTCCATGGCGCGTTCAACGTCAGCTTCTTCAATTTCACCTTGCGGTCGCGAAACACCAATCACACCGCGGCTTTCTTGGACTAAAATACTTTGACCCGCAATGGCTACCCAGGCACTATTTAAGGCGATACCCGTCATTCGTTCAGCTTTTTCAAGCGCTTTGGAAATAGCCGAAACTGCATCCTCCATGCTGGAGACTGCTCCCTTATGCATACCACCTGAAGGAGAAGCAACCGCCCCAATGACATGAAGCCGGGGTGAACCGTCTTCACCTAAGGTGGTTTTGCATACTGCCACCCGAATAGTGGAAGAACCAATGTCTAAACCCGTAATAATCTCATCGGCCATACAGAATACTCAAGCGCCTTTAGCGTCCTCCACATAGTTCAAGTATAACACAAGCAAGGTTATAGAAATACGGATAAAAAATCACAATCCCTACCAGGGCCGCCGTCAGCGCAGCCAAAAAAACCGCTCCGGCCATCATATCTTTGATTTCCCTAACCATAGAGCTTAATCGTGGCTGCACGGCATCAGCCAAGCGCTCCAGAATACTATTCAAAATTTCTAAAATCAGTACAGCTGAACACAAAAGTAGGACGAGTATACGTTCCCATGTATCAAGTGGGAACACCACAGCACAACCAATCACCAAGCCAGACAACATCAGTTGAAGACGGAAGCTTTGTTCTGCTCGCATGACTTCAAACACGCCCCGTAAGGCATGACGCAAACTGCGACAAAATAAGCGGATAGGGCTCATAAACTTTCAGCTACAATCTTGTCTTGTAACCTAAACATGGTATCTGCATCAACAGGCCGCTCATGATCATAACCCAACAGATGTAAAATGCCATGGACTAATAGATCGACCAATTCAAGTTCTATATCGGCATCCTCGGCTTGCCGCCTGGCTTGAGAAAACGAAATCAATACGTCTCCAAGCTGTCCACTCCGAACATACTCCGGAGCTCCGAATGACAGCACATCCGTAACTTTGTCCTGGTTCCGATACATACGGTTCAAACGACGAATTTCAGCATCGCTGACAAAGCTTACAGACACGTTAGCAGCCGCGTGATCTCGAACATGTTTAGCGCAAGCCTGAGCAATTTTACCCAAGCACACGCGTGATAAACGGTGCGCTAGCGGAACTTGTCGTTGATCGACGTCCAAGCTGATCATGGGACAAGCTTAAAACTGTTAACAATCATTTTAAAAGTTTGCAAAAATTCTATGCTCTTAGACTCCCCAAGGTCATAAATGAGGGTGTACATCTTCGGTCCAGCCGCTAGATACATAATTCTCTCATCAGGCCCGATTAACGCCTGATAACCCTCTTTAGTGGTTGTGAGTTGCAGACGGCTAAGCTCAACCTCATTGACTTGAGTCTCGTACCAACTTTCTAAGCTTAATTGAGAGTCATTATCTTGCCACAACACATTCACACTGGCGCCAGTGGCGGAACGGAAGCTAACCCTTTGCGAGGCCGGGGTGCTGATCGGATTCCAGGTAGTGGGATAAAAGACTGTAAAGGGTAGATCCAAACTTTCTAAAACACGCACCGCACCGGTGTCTAACAACGTCGACGGAGCTAATCCTCTCGGATCAAAACGGTGAAAAATCTCGTTACCGTCTAGGTAAGTGTCGCCGTCGGAATCCGGATTACGGAAATCAGTGCCGTACAATAGCTCTTCCACGTTGGACAAACCATCACTGTCGGTGTCGGCTCCGGACACGGGTCTAACCGGTACAGGCTCTGGCTTGATCGTGCTGACTACAGGTTCAGGAGTCGGAGTTGGGGTCGGTGCTACAACTACAGGCTCAGCACTTGTGAATAAACCTAGCTGATACACAAGCAACAAGCTCCCCGCAACTAAACAGATAACCAGGACTAACCCAACCATTAGCCTATTGTTAGAACGTTTAGGCTGAGGTAGAGACACAGGTTTGCTGGTCGGGGGTAATGGAGCCACCACAGGCACCGGCTGCGGCGGCAAGTCTTGCTTGACGGTAATCTCTCGATCATAAAACTCCTTAGGCATGGTGTGAATCACCATACTAGGCACGATCGAGGCTGCTGATTTCCCTTCAGGCGCGCTGGACTTTGACGTCGCCGTGCCTGAGGTTGGTTTATCTTCAAACATGTGCCTCCAAGCTATGTTTATTCAGATGGGAGCTCTAAAATTTTCCCTGGCCCGTTCGGGTTATAACCCGCACGGACTTCTTGACCATCGGCAAAACTATCACCGTCCGTATCAACGCGAAGTGGGTCAGTGTCATATACTTGAACCTCTTCACGATCACCAAGTAAATCACTGTCAGTATCCGGCTTGGTTACATCCGTACCAGCAGCTTGTTCTTCGTCATTGGTTAGCCCATCGCCATCGGTGTCAATCATCACCTTAACTGTTGGTTCACTCGCTGGCTCATTCGGACCCTTGCCGTCAGGATCCGTTACATCATCATCGTCCTTACCTGCGGGTGCTACCTGACTTGGGTTATCAGTGTCTTGATCGGCGGGTAACATGTATCGGTAGGCAAAAACAGCCGCCGTGCCAAGCGCCGCAAAAGCAATCAGCACAATCAGCACGGTTTTCATGACATGGCCTCCAGTATTAATGTGCCGATCAGCGATAATTTTACCCACAGCTGGCGCTGGTGGGATGACGGGTGCGTTCTCGGGTACTATCCCAACCGGCAAGTTTGCTGGTGGCGCAACACTCTCAAAGATATCCTGTGGCTCTGATTTCTTTTCAAACATAGGTATTTTTATCACCAACTTATAACAAGACTTATTTTAATGGATCGTAGCCACTTTCAATCTCAGTCCCGTCGCTAAAACCATCATTATCAGTATCAGCCTTGACGGGGCTAGTTGTAAATACATGTACCTCATCTCCATCGCTAAGTCCATCAGTATCGGTATCGGCTACGCCCTCGGACGTGCCAAATGCCTCTTCATCAACGGCAACTAAGCCGTCGTTATCCAGATCAGCCTGTTGTTGAGCTTGCAAGCAAGCGTAAGCGTCGTTGTCATTTAGAGTTTGGCAGGCATTTGGATCGTTCGAAGCTATCGCCTCCGACAACAGTCGAGCCGCTTCGCACAGAGTCTCATCAAGGCCCACGGCCTGACACTGGCCAACTGCTATGGCAGCAATTTTGACTTGTACAAAACAAGCTGCACGCGTAGCTGAATTAACAATTTGCTCGCACAAAACTAAATTCAAATCTTGTTTGGCTTGAAGTAAATACGGCGTGTCAGAGCATTTTGACCGCACTTCATTAGCCAACAAATCACACACTTGTGGTTCAATCTTGTCTACGGCTATCAAAGTTACGCAATCAGCCAGCTCGTCTCCAGTAAGTGAAACACAGGCTTGAGCCAAGCCCAACCGGCGCGCGGCATCAGCACGGGCTGTATCCAGACAGGTTTGGTCATCAGCTCGACACTCAGCTGCAAGTTGATCTGCCACAACTTCTGCTTGCTGCAAACGACTTTGGTCGCTATCAGCTAATTGACGATTTTTAAGAATATTTATCGCCGCAGCACCCACCAACAACAAGCCAATGACGGCCACTGCTAATAGACCAGCTAGCTGCCAGGTGCGTGGTCGCCGCCACCACGGCGGCGGTATAACACTCGGCGACGGGTCGTAATACTGATAATTTTGTAAGTCTTGCATAGACTATGGCGCGCAGTAATTCACCTGAACATTACTGACCTGTACTTGGCCAATGCCCGGGAAGGTAATTCTGATCGGCACCTGCTGCTCATGTAAACTATCGCAGACAAAGTTCTCGGGCCAAGGCAAGGCTACGTTGTCACCTTCTTCAACCAAACCCGAGGTTTCTACCACTTCATCAACCCCATCGCCGTCGGTATCGTTCGAAGATACAATCGTAACAGCGATCTCAACAATCGAATCAACGATTTGGTTATACATCTCTAACATTTCGGCTTCAGTATTGCCGTTGTAAGCATAATCAAGATCATTGTAAGTACTGGTTTCACGCGGCGTACCCACGTCAGGATTAGTTTCAATGGTCTTTTCAAGTGTAGCAAAGCTATCGACTAGGCCGTTATAACTATTTGATGACCAGTATTTCATGTTTTTTATCCAGGTAAAGGTACTACTCAAATTGGCAGTATAAACCTCATATCCGGCAGTGTCTGGAATATAGCTATCAAAATCTTCGGCGATGTCAATCGGATCAGGAGAGAAGACATCATCGTTAGGTGCGGCGTAGTTCGAATCGTCGGTGACCTCTCCATCTGAAAGCAAAATCGTAATGTAGCGTGCATTATCGCCAGCGACCGAGTTCTTAATGTCATCAAACATGTCCTTGGCCTTATCAAGGGCTTCGTGCGTAAAGGTACCGTGGCCATCGTTGCCAGCATGCAATGGATCAACGGTCAGGGCATTCGTGTAATCGATCAATTCAACTTCACTTTCCGGACCCACAAAGGCAAAGGGCGTAGGGCCAAAGAAAGTACCGTCTGGAATCGAACTATTGGCGTTACAATAATCACCGGCTGCAACATCACACATGGCATCGCAGGTGGTACCCAGGGTGCAGCCGTACTCTGCTTGCGCGTCTATATCTGGAATGATACAGCTTTGCGTCGGATCGTAGAAACATTCCCCGCGCACCAGACCACGATAACCGATTGAACCAATTTGCACCTTGTCACCGAGCTTATCAAACAATTCCTCAGCTGCAGCCGCCATAGCTTCTTTAGCCACGTCTAACCGACTCGGTTCGCCAGGTTCGGGATCGTTATTTGTACCCACAGCATTTTTCATGGTGTACGACAAGTCAGTCACAAACAATACGTAAGTCGTCGGCAAGGTGTCAGGATCAAGCGTAACACTAGCAGTCAGGTTAGTGGCTACATGGCAGGCCGGAACCGTGATGGTAGCAGCATTAGGCAACTGCGATGTCAGACTGTCGCTATAACTGTAAAATTCAGCTACTTCAGAGGCTTGTGCTCCCGGTTGATTAGTAACTAGCTGCAGCGAAACTGAGGCATAGCTCATCGGGCAGGTACTGTTACAGGCTTCATGACAAACCGGAAACACGCAGTCCCCACCACCGCATTCCGATGAGCTCAAACACACAGTCCCGTTATTGGCGGCCCCGCCACCATTGCAGGCGCCAACACTGGTGCACACGTACCCGTCACTAACTTGATCTAAAACCGTACACACACCGTTAGTGTCTCCCGTGGCGGCTTGATACCAGAGCGGTAAAACGTCATTGGCATCACAATATTCTTCGCCGTTAATTTCTCCATCGCCGCAAAACTCGCCGGATGACACCGCATAGCGACAAGCTAACGAACAGGCAGTACAGGTCGAGCCGTAAGCAGCTTCGCAACCAGAACCATTATCTAGACCCTCATCACATTGTTCTTCATCAACGTACACGTACCCGTCACCACAAACGTTTAAAGTACAAACATCCGTGCAAGCATCAGTACCGTCAAGATTACCATCGTCGCAAGCCTCACCTGGATCCACAACGCCATCGCCACAACTACCTATTTCCGTACACGCAATCGTAAACCAATCGTCCACGGCATAAGTACAGCTATCACCTGGATTATCATTACAAGCCTTAACGCGTGTGGTACCAAGTGGACACGCAGACCGGTTATTCAAACCGTTGCCGCCACACACACCTGCGCCACCACAATCGCTGTCGGTGACACATGGCTGATTAAACATGTCTTCGTCCGATAACGAGCCGCACAATTTTCCTGCCCAAGTGTCATCGCTACCGTCGCAAGCTTCAAGAGCGTCAACTGTACCGTCGCCACAATAAGCGGCCGGTCCTGAACAGTCCCAGGCACAAGTGGCGTTCGGGCTATTAGCGTACACGCCGTTAACATTGGTACAACTCCCAGCCCCAGCTCCATAAGCCCTCGAATCAGCCAAGCTCATGAGTGCGCTCACGCCACAATCACAAACTTCGCCACCGGCCAATTGACCGTCGCCACAATAAAAGGCCGTGGCGTAAGTACAGTCATTGCCACAAAAACCGTAAACACCGTTTAAACTGCCGTCATCGCACTCTTCAAGCAAATCTACGACCCCGTCGCCACAGGTAGCCACCACACAAGCCCCGTCCAAATTGTCCGTGTAACCAGTGCAAACAGCATCGCAAACCTGTGCCCGCGTGCCACTAAGTCCGTCCAAGGTTTGGCATTCAGATGTCGTACCACCTAACTGACCAAGTTCACAAATTTCATCGCCGCCAACAACCCCATCACCACAACTAGTCGATGCACCGTAAATGCTGGTGCCATCACAAAACGCAGTCGGAGTAAAACCACTCGCCACAGCACTTGAATTGCCGACACTCAGTGTAACTCCGTCAAGAGAACTATTTTCAATTGGGTTCACCCAAGTGCCGCCGGTATATTCAAGATCAGCATAAACATAAGCTTCATTATCACCAACCGCCTTGTAATGATAAGCCTGCGAGGCTAGTGGACACACATAAGTTCCGGTGAGTTCATTCACACACGTCTCGGCGTCATAAGCCTCATAGCCAGCTTCAGCACAAGCCAGGTAATCATTAATCGGATCGGCTGCTAACGTGGCTTGTAGCGCGCCGCCTAAAATACTATTCCATGACTCCCAAATGCTGGACGTGAGTGAGCGTACAAAGGTTCCAGACGGCAAACTGGGCACAACACCATTAATTGACTTGTAATCAATCACGGTCGAGCGCAAATCTGTCATGTCAGTCAAGCGGCGTAGATCACGTTGTAGATACTCCCGGCCTGAGGCACAATTAGCAACTTCATCCCCACACATGGTTACATCATCAACATTGACCGCGAATTTCAAATTCTCAACCATCTGGTTATAAATTTCAATGGTGTCATCGTTAGCCCCTTCATTGTACGAAATCGCGTACACATTAGCGTAAAGCGAACCGTCATCAGTTTGGTTCGGAGCTACGACATAGGTAGTACGACCGTCGCGAACAGCTTGATGAGCGTCAACTTCAGCAGCAGACGGCGAGCCTGTAAAACCCTGCGTGGCGTACCAGGAAGACGGGCTCAGGTAGTCTTGATTACTCACCACGCGCACACCAATCGCATCCGAACTGCCCCCGACTTCAAATAAGTATTCCTTAATAACATTGGCCGAGGCCGTGACCGGCGGACGAACCACCACCACACTCGGCAAATCTTCGAGCGTGCCCTCTTCACCCTGATCGCGACAATACATGGTGGAAAAATTCGTCCAGTAATCACCCACTTCAGCGCCCTGATCGCCGTTGGCAGTATCGCTCCATGGCAGCTGGCTAAAATCGTTCGGCCACGGGTTTTCGCACAAAAAGGCCAAAGTCTGGGCCGTACCAGTAATCGCCTGATCGCTTGGCAAGTTAGTAACGTTGTCAGTAATGGTGGCTGTGACCAAAACCGCGTCGTCACCGTTTTTGCCAGCCGCAATCACACTGGCCGTGTCAGAATTACCATCTAACTGGGCCACTTCCACGATTTCACCATCAGACTCTGAACTCCAATTGGTCCAGTCCCAAGCATACACACCGCTGATCGGAGCAATGACTTGGGGTATTCCGCCGGCCCATGATTCGGCCGTGGCCACAAACACGTGTTGTTCTCCTCCTTGGCTAAAGACATAGGCTGAGTCGCTGTGAGTATCGGTAACAGTCACCGCGTCAAGTGCACAAATTTCACTACCTACCGTAAAGCCTAGACTGCGGCTAGCGTTCATACCAACCCCAAGTTCAGTAATGACTCCTTCGGTTTCATTATTATCAACCGCGTCGTCACCTTCGACTACCAGCTCGTAGCTGCCGTTGGCAACCAATAGTGCACCTAAATGCATGTCTACTCGGTATGTCCCGTCACCAAGAGCAATTTGTTCAAAAGCTTCGATAGGCGCGACACAATCTCCCGGCGCAGCCTTGGCGCTACTACCAGTCAGCAAGCGGACTAGCTTATTCCAGGTACGGAATACTAAATTGCGTGGCTCTATAGCTAGGCTAGTGTGATCAGCAGGACACACACCGTCGCTCGTGCTGCCCAAATCGAGTCGGGCATACATGCGATAACGCGTCACTGCCGCGCCATTAACTACGGCTTCATAAGCAAAACTGTCGAGTTCCATGTCGTCAGTAAACAACGCATAAATACCCGCGTTACGACACACGTTATTCCCGTTGGGGAACAAAGTTACCTCTGGTCTCAACAGACAACAATTGTTCGTTCCCACGCCGTAAGCAATCGGATCAGCACACTCTTGATCGCTTTCAGCTACACACATGAGCGACAAACTGGCAGAGGTAGTTAAACCAGACTCAACTTCGACAACCTCAATTGTAGCTGTAGCTGTTTGGGTTAATGGACTAACCTCCAAAACCGCTTCATCGGGCACATAAGCCACTTGAATCGGATCAAAATTACCATCTCCAGTAACACCTAATTCGCAAGCGGCTGTTTCGCCCACACCAGCTAAACCATCGCCGCAAAACGAAGGTTCTAAATACCAGGTGGACGAGCCTTCAAGTAAACATTCAGACGAACAACCATCACCATCCTCCGAGTTACCGTCATCGCAAGCTTCGCCGTACTCTATTCCCCCCAGTCCACAAGTACTGTCGTAATTAATAGACGCGCCTTCCCACAAACAGCTCTCCGAACAACCGTCACCAGCTTGCGTGTTGCCGTCTTCACATTGCTCCGTTGGTGTTTCAAGCACGCCGTCATTACACAGTGACCCGCCAATCTCAGATAGTGTAGGCGAACCCTCCCATACGCATTGATTCGAACAGCCATCACCTCGTAAAGCGTTACCGTCGTCGCACTCCTCACCGGCCAAGCTAGCAATACTTGTAATCGCTATATCGCCGTTACCACAAGTTGCTCCGATAGCAGTTGAGCCTTCGGCCAAACAGTTGGCCGAACATCCATCACCATCAACTACATTGCCGTCATCACAGTCTTCGCCCGCACCACTTGGCTCTCGGTTTACAAGGCCGTTGCCGCAGGTTGGAGCCGTTTGACCTTCACGCAAGCAGCTCTCCGAGCAGCCGTCAGCACTAGCTACATTACCGTCTTCACATTCTTCGCCAACATCGATCACACCGTCACCACAAACGGCCGTGTGCGGTAAACTCCCGGCCGGTGTACACGAAGCAGTACAACCGAAAACGGTGTCTTCAAGATGCGTATCTACCAAACCAGGTTGCCATGCTGCTACACGTGTAGTTGGATCATTATCATTATCTTCATCAGCAATCGGGTCGGTCCAGTTCCAATTGTAGGCAAAACCAGACAACCTCTGACCAGACACCGAACAGGAATCTGCCTCGCCGTATGCCTCGCCGGTGAATGTTTGCTGCGCGCCAACCTGAGCCACTGTAACTTGGGCCGGAGTCACCGCGATACGATCAACAGCGCACAATGACGCATTTTCGCGAACGCGGAAAGTCCAACTATAATCACCGGCGTAGTTAGCACGCGTCAAACCAACACCGCTCGTGCTGGTAATATCACCGTCGACTATCACCCGATAATATTTGAAAGGCGTTAATGTTAAATCATTAAATTCAAAGCCCGTGCAGCTAGCGCTGGCATCAAATGTACACCTGGCTTGGGCGCCAGACACGGCTTGTAAGCTGGTACAAAGTTCGTTAGCACAACTATAGAGCGATACTGCACCCGCGGCCTCCAAACTAGCTTGTGACATGGCGGTATTAAAACTTGCTCCAATTTCGGCGTTAACGCAAGCCTCAATACAGTCGGGCCAATAATTAGTAATGTAGGGATCAGAAAAATCAACCGATAAAGCGGCTTCGGCGTATAAACCGCTCACAATTTCCGTTGCTCGCACTGGTGTTTCGCCTTCTGACAATCCCTCGACTAAGGCACACATGCTGTCGCCGGCTTGGCAGGTTGGGTTGCTGACCATGTCAAAACGTGCGTAACTTGGATCAACACTCCAAGACCAGTGAGTATTTGGATCTTTCAGCACCACGCAACCGCTAACTGGCGAGGCGCTAAAGTCTTGAGTACCGTTTTGCTGTCTAATGGTGGCCGCGGTGGGCGCTATTATCACGTCCTCAATGCGACATTGAGAATCATCAGCTCGGGTTGTAAAACTCCAGGACTCGGCTGACTCAAGCGGCGCACCTTCGAGCGACAAAACTGTTTCAGGAACTGTAACTAAGTAGGTACTGCTTGGGTTAAGTTCAGACTCTGGATCAAACCGTACCGCCAAAGACGTAACATCATACGTACCGTCTACAAGTACAGTTTGGTCACACGGTCGGTCGCCGTCGGCCACGCATTCGGCCAGTGTCAGGTTACTTAACGTACCTTCGTTCATGGGTAGAGTAAAAGAAACATACACTGCTGCATTCACACACACCCCTTCGTCATTATCAAAAGCATCGTTTGGGGCACCGGATATCAAAGTTTCTGTACAGGCAAAAATAACCTGCGGGGCATCAGGAATTTGGCCGCTCGAAAAACTCCAGGCGTAGGCCGCTAAATCACCTGCAAGCGTCAAACCAGCTTGGCTCGAGACTTCAAAATTGACCGGATTACTAACTCCACCATCAACATGATTAGCCGTAACCGCTCCAGTCACAGCTCCAGTGGGTACGGTGACACTTAATTGTGAATCCGACCAAGTGTCAGCTTGGCTGACCAAGCCTGGTGCAAAGGTAACTGTCCCGGCGCTATCACCAAAATTATCACCGTGCAAAGTGACGCTTTCACCAGCTAGAGCGTTGGCCGGTTCGAGCGCACATAAACCTGGCGTGGGTTCGTCATCAGTGAGTGTAAAGGGTAAGTAGTTAGATTCCAGAGCCTTGGCTACTATGACCACATCAAATACACCTGGGTCACCAAGTCCGGCCGGCACAATAATCGTGACTTCTTGGTCTGACCAATAATCAGCCGCGCAAGCCTCTGGGAAACCTTCGGTGTCGGCTAAGATACGTTCACCAGACAATGGATTCTCAAACCACACCGTACCCACACTCCCGCCAAAATTAGTTCCGGATAAAGTTACGTATTGTCCTTCGCCACCACTACTTGGTGTTAACGAAGTCAAAACTGGACTTTCAAGAGTTGTCGAGGTTACAGCAAAACTCACGCTATTCGAAGACACGCCATCTGTCGAAACAGTTACGCTGTACTCGCCATCAGGTAATGCAGGCACGGTCACGTCGGCAGACGTGTCAGACCAATAATTATAACTTCCCGCTTCGGTAGCATCAAAAATTATTTTAGAAACACCTCGTTCCGTACCCAAGTTCTCACCAATCAGGGTTACCGCATCGTTCACCGAACCAGAATCTGGATTGATCTCACACAAGCCAGGATGAATAACGGAGTTAACATCAAAATCAGCCAACAACGGTCCGTTGTCATCAAAGGTTGTTTCGCTCTTGTCGCCATCAGTCAGTATGGTGATTGGGCCATCTTCTGCTGCCTCAGGAACGACAACAATAATTTGAGTGTTAGACCAGGAGTTATTACAGTTTGCTAATACAGCCTGAACTGGTCCAGCCGCTCCAGTAAATGTGACACTGCCACTAAAGTTACCAAAACTCGTGCCCGAAAGCGTCACCCAAGTACCCGGAGCGCCATTTGAAGGAGTCACGGCGTTAATCACAGGCAAAGACACACATACGCCATCTTCACATTGACCGCTTGAACAATCATCGTTGGTACTACAGGATGTGCCATCACAAGCTCCACAATACTCATTACTTTGACTATCGCCCCCACAATCAGGCCCGGTTTCCAGGCCGTCCATAACACCATTAAAACAGCTGAGCGGACGCATCTCAACGGTGACTGAATCGGCATCAGTATTACCCGCCATGTCAAACACTGTGGCTGTAAGCTGATAAGAGCTACCGTTCAACAGCCCCGTGGTATCCCAAACAGTATTAATCAAAATGTCGGTTAAGTCCTCGCCGACAGCGGGTACGGAATCAAACACTAAATCACTAACGGCAAAATCAGCCACCGCAACTTGCGCGTCATCACTAGCGCTCACCTGAACATCAATTAGTGAGTCGCTGGCCACCCCAGCTCCGTCATCTGGCAATTCAAGTCTAGCCACTGGTGCTTCGGTGTCTATCAAGACACCGGTAGTAAATGTTGAATTACACAAATCATTCGTACAAGTTAACACCGTGCCGGTCGAACTTTTGACAGCAGTGTCAACCGTAACATTTACAACTGCATTTTCGTTAAAACAGAAGCGGTCGGCATCAGGCTCTGGGCACGGCGTGGCCGGTACGAACGATACCCGGTTGCCGCTAGTTGTGAGCGTACCCGGAATATCTAGACCGCTATCCGCATAAATAAACTTAATGTTCTCATTGGTTACTGTGGCCGCGTCTAAATTTTTACTAAAAGTAATCTGCGGCACTACATTCCGAATAGCTAGCTGACCAGTCGGTAACTGCATGGTGATCGAAAAAACACTACTTGTTCCCCCGCCTAAACCGATACCTCCACCGTCATCAAAGCTAGAGCTTCCACCGCCATTTTCATTAGTTGCGTTAATTAAGGCCTGAAGTACAAATTCGGTTATACCAAACGAGGCCAAAATAATCGCCACGCCAACACCGGCATTAATAATCAATCGCTTGGCACGAGTAACTTTATCCTCGCTACCACCGGCCGTCATCCACACAAAACCTCCGTACATTAGGATAACCATGCCGATCAGTCCGAGCACACCTAGAGCGCCACGAATGATCTTGGCTACGATAATCGTAGGATCCTCTGAACCAAGACCAGCGGTGGTGCCAACGGTATCTAAACCGTCAATTGCAACCTCGGCTGATTGAGCCAGAACCTGGCCATCTCCCAAGCTAAATCCAAACACGAGCGCTAACGCCAGGGCTAGAAATAATTTAGTGAGGTTTGAGGACTTCATGTAATCGGTTAAAAGAGCGTACAGGTCGTGGCTTGCGCCTGACCGTTACAACAATACGGATTTTCAGCGCTTACTCCGCAAGCCCCACCCACAGCGTCTGGACCTTGGGCTGGTAAATAACAATTCTGATATTGGTTACGCACACCCTGACTAACGTTAAGACTGTACATGTAAGTTTGCCCATCAATCGATTCAAGCAAAACCCCGTGCGGCATGGTCACGAGTGACTTCACAGGTGTCATGTCATCATTCTCAACCTCAAGACCATCTACGGTCAGACTGGTCACATCAAAGCGATACCACTGTTCATGACTGTCGCCGCTAGTCAGCTCTTGATTCGTAAACATTAAATTATCCGAAGTCACTGTCGAACTCATTAAAATATCGCTAAAAATCAAACTCACATCCTGATCAAGAGCTACATTTTCAGCCTGAATATCAGGGGTAATCGATTCAATCGAACTTCCTAGCAAATAAATATCGTCAGTTGTAGTAAAATCCCAAACATAATCATCTCCGGCGCTGCCATCACCGTCACCATCAAGGGCGTTGGCTGCCATATCAACTACGCCGTCGTATGGGAAGGTCAGCGCCTGTGGTGGCGAAGAGCCAACCGTGGCAGCTGCCACCGAGGCCTGAATCAACTGTCCACCAGGTAAACAATATATAGTTTCGCCACATGAATTAGTCCCACAGCTAGTACTTGATTGGAAAGTAACGGTTTTGTAACCATTGGATAATAAGTATTCGCCAGGTGTCGGAGCACCACTAACACCCACCACCTGAAGATTAGAAAAACCGCTACCATCTAGCCGCACACCACTGCTGGCGGTGGGATCCATAGGTTCATCAAAAGTAACCTGAACAATGATGTTCTTGGCATAAGCCCCGCCGGCCACCGGAATCACCGAAACCACAGCTGGCGGATCAAGGTCGAGGTTAATACCGGTAATGAAGGTCCACTCATAACCTTCACTGTAATTACCGGTAAATACTTTATCGCCGTTAGAATTTTTAATGTCATTTTTTAGGAATACCGTGTATGAAACATTTTCAGTTGCCGAGCCCAGATACTCAACTGGATTAAACACCACCGTGCGCAGATCTTCCGTAAAATACACGTCTACATTTGTCAGCGCCTGTTCTTCACCAAGCGCGGAAGCGTAAATGATAACGTTATCGGCATTAATGGCCGTGGCCAAAGTGTCGTCGCTAACATCAAGTGGCGTACCGTTGTCATCGTAATCTCGAATAAAAGATTCGAGACTCATTTGATCACGGAAGGTTACAGTGATGTTAGTGTTACGTGCCACATCTGTTTGGTCGCGCAAGGGATAATGATCACGCACTGCACCTGCGCCGAGCGAACCAGAAAAAGCCGGAATCGTAACAGAACCGTTACTACCATCATTGCGTTTTGTACCCGTGGCATCTAGTAAGGCGCCGATGATGAATGAAGTGATACCGTATGCAAATAAGATGATTACGATTCCGATCACCGCGTTGATAATTAGTCTTTTGGCACGTAGAACTTGTTTGTCATCGCCGCCGGCTGTCATCCAAAGATACCCGGCAAAAATCATGATCAAGAGAAAAACGATGCCGAGTAGGCCCAAGAAAACCTTGATAATGTTGCCGATAACACTAGTCAAATCATTGCCGCCGAGGTTGGTTTGCTCGGCCGTGTCCACTAAATTTTCAGTTTGTGCCAACACTGGCTGTCCAACCAACAACAAAAACGCTAAAAACAGCGCAATGCAAACTAAGGCTTGAAGTCTTTTTGACACAAAAATACTAACCACGAAAATTTTCAAAGCACAGCATTAACTTCTATATTTTACACTAAAAATTGCTTAACTTTTATCGAGCGTGGGGACAAGCCGAGCAGCCATGATACGCCGGAGTTGCGCAAGCCCTACTCCAGTGCGAGCAGACACGTGAACCTGACTCATATCGTCTAACCGATCTGTCGTTAATTGGTCTAATTTATTATAAACTCGAATCTGAGGCCGCTCGCTTAACCCGATGTCAGCTAAAATATTTTCAACCACTTTCATTTTTAAATCTAGCTCAGGATCAGTAGCATCAATGACGTGCAATAATAAATCAGCGTGCATCGCTTCCGACAGAGTCGAGCGAAAGGCTTGAATCAACTCCGGTGGTAAACCTTGAATAAAACCAATCGTGTCAGACATTAAAGCTGTCGTCTGTGTCTCAGGTAAATAAACTTCACCCACACGAGTATCAAGGGTGGCGAAGAGTTTATCAGCCACGTATTCTTTGCGTTTTGTTAACGCATTTAAGAGCGAAGTCTTACCGGCGTTGGTGTAACCAACTAGCGCCACGGTGCGGAAATGCTGACGCGTACGCTGTTTACGTTGCTCGGCATGCTGATTTTCGTAAGCGGCAAGTTTGCCAAGAATACGTCGTTCTTGCTCGCGCAAATGACGTTTCATGGTCTCCGTGTTACCCTCACCCGCTCCACCCCGTGTACCTGTGCCCCCACGCTGCCGACCTAATTGCGCTCCAAGGTTATAAATGCGCGGACCCAGATGACGTAATCGTGCCAGCTCAATCTCAAGTTTGGCTTCAGCGCTTGTGGCATGCTTATCAAAAATATGCAAGATCAAATCTATCCGATCCCAGACTTGCATCTTCATAGGCCGAAGTTCTTCTTCTAGGTTATACAACTGTCCAGGCTTAAGTTTTTCGTTAATTATCAAAACCCCCGCCTGATGCTCTTGATGTGTCGCGAGAATCTCCTTAACCTTGCCACTCCCCAAAAATGTTCGGTAATCAGGCTTGGCACGACGTTGAATAGTTTTAACCACCGCCACTCCACCATACGTACGAGCTAAATCTGCTAGCTCAGTCATTCTGACCTCGGCCTCAGATTTATCAGTAGAATAATGAATGACATCTGCCAGGACAGCGCGCAACATGAGCTTAGGCGGCTAAAATTTTATCCAGCATGTTTTTGATACGTGACCCATCCGCCTGACCGCTCAGGTCTTTTGCTAACACCCCCATAACCTTGCCGGCCTGCGAAGCGTCGCTAACACCTAACTCCTGCACCTTGGCACGTACCCGCATCTCAAGCTCAGCATCACTCATCTGGGCTGGCAAATAACGCTCAAGAATCTCAAGCTCGCGACGAGCCTTGACAGCCAAGTCCTCACGCGCGTTCTGTATAAAACTATCCAGTGCATCTTTGATCTTTTTAGCATCAGCCTTAATAACAGCTACCACGTCAGTATCTGCAAGTTCCTTACCCACCTCAAGCGCCTTGTTACGAATCGAACTAATCGTCATGCGCAAAATTTCCAAAGTCGAGGCGTCTTTAGCCTTCATAGCCGTCTTCATGTCGTCGTTGAGCTGCTTTTCAAGTTCCATAAATTGGTATTTTATTTCAGGCTCAGGGTAACACAAAACCCCGACGGACGTCGGGGTTTTGTGTTAGCTACGCTTTTTGGCAGCGCGCAGATCTTCTTCTCGGATCTTACCCGTCTTCAGCATGTACTCACGGCGTTCACCCATCTCCAAGCGTCGCACTGCACTTTCATGCAGTTTGTTCTTGTTGGCTTTCTTGGCAAAGAAGCGACCAGAACGAACGTTCAGGGGCTTACCGCTTTGCTGAATGCGACGAGTGAAGCGTCTAAACAACGCCTCAAAACTCTCGCCTTTCTTTCGTTTTACTTCAATATCAGACACAATATATTTTCACCCTCCTTTCTGGGTGAGAGGAGGTTAGCACAAACCAGAAAGCTTGTAAAGATTAATCCTTCTTCTTTTTCTTCTCTTCTTGAAGGCGCTTAACAACGATACCCACAACCTTCTCCACATCAACAATTTCCTGAGCCCCGGCTTCCATATCGCGAATAATAATCGTGCCATCCAACACCTCTTTTTGACCAAGAATAATGGCCAGCGTTGCGTCTAATTTGTCAGCAATTTCGAGCTGAGCCTTAAGATTACCTTTAGCAAAGGCTTCCGCAACATTAACGCCTGACTGACGAAACTTTTCAAAGATCTTTAAACCCTTACGACGCGCAGCTTCTCCCAACTGGCAAAAAAATACGTCGGCTTTGCGGTCTGGAGTCGGCATGGCGTTAGCCGACTTCATGGCCAGCAAAATACGCTCAATACCAAGGGCAGCACCAACTGCGCCTGTAGCCTCACGACCACCAAGGAGTGGAATCAAACCGTCATAACGCCCGCCACCACCCAACGCTAATTGAGAACCATTTTCGCCAATCGGATTAATCGACACCAGTTCAAACACGGTTTTGGTGTAGTAATCAAGACCGCGAACTAAAAACGGATTAAGTGTGTAAGGTACTTCGGCTTCATCCAAATACTCCAACACCTTCATGAAGTGCTGTTTATTTTCGTCGTCAAGATATTCAATTAACTGCGGAGCACCGGCTTTGAGCTCCTCCATACCGGCTTCTTTGGAATCGAGCAAACGTAACGGATTGCGCTGCAAACGTTTGAGATCGGTCTCACTCAACTTCTTGGCGTGGGTTTTAAAATACTTACTCAAATCAGCCACGTATGTTTTGCGAATAGCTGGTGTACCAAGAGAATTGATATTTACCAGGGTATCAACACCTAAGTCCTTGCAAAAATTATACGACATCAAAATTATCTGCGCGTCCAAAACCGCATCGTCTGAGCCCATGACTTCAAGCCCGAGCTGCCAAAATTGGCGGTAGCGGCCAGCTTGCGGACGCTCGTGTCTAAAGAAAGGTTCTAGATACCACAATTTAACTGGTTGCGGCTGATTTAACATGCCGTGTTCAATGTACGCCCGAGCTGCTTGAGCCGTACCTTCTGGCCGCAAAGTCATTTTAATACCTCCTTGATCAACAAAAGTGAACATTTCTTTATCCACGATATCCGTATCCTTGCCAACACTCCGCTCAAACAGCGGAGTGGCTTCAGCCGCTGGTAAACGCAAACGACCAAAGCCATAGGCTTTGGTTAGGTTACGAGCCGTGTCCTCGATCTTTTCCCAAGCTATTTGCTCGTCAGGCAAAATGTCACGGAAACCACGTAAAGTTTCGACAGACCTAGTTTTCTTAACTGGTTTGGCAGCTTCAGCCTTGGGCTTCACGGGCATAAAAAAACAAAGTTAGTTGGCAACTTCATACCTTAAAACACAGAATCAAGCAACCCCAAGTATAACTTGAGACGGCGTTCGGTCCATTATTCGTTATACTGAGGAGCTGGAAATGACCCAATCTTTTCTAAAGGCAGTCCCCTAAGCCACACGCGACCGATCAAATTCTCCTCAGGTACAGGTCCAAAGGCCCGGCTGTCAAAGCTAGCATCACGGTTATCACCCATTAGGTAATACTCATCTACGCCTAAAGTCTCGCTATCACGACCTGGAGTATAGTCATCAATATAACTCTCCGTTAACACAAAACCGTTCGGATTCTGCTGATTATAAATTGTGATCTTGCCTGCATTGACCTCAACTTCTTCGCCCGGTAAACCGATCACGCGTTTAATGTAAAATTGTTTTTCTTCACCCGATGGCGGGTGGAAAACGACGATTTCACCTCGTTCGGGCTCACGTAAACGAAATGACAACTCGTCGATAATCAAATACTCGCCATCCGCAAAATTAGGCTCCATGGAAACTCCGGCAACCACAAATGGCTGCACCAAAAAATAGCGTACTGGCAAAATAATCGCCAGCGCCAAGGCGGCAATTTGAACGATCTCAAGTAAAAACGTAACCACGGCACCCAGTGTTGGCCCTAAAAGACGCTCCGGCAATGATGGCGGTAGAGTTGATTTTTGACGACGAAAAAATGCCATAATACTTTAAAGAATACCATAAACTCTTACCAACTCGAAGTCTGACCGTTAACTAACAGACTTAGAGCACGGGTAGTGTGGCCGCGGGCACCAGAGCCTCTGTTGGTAAACTAGCATCGATTGGGCCAGGATCGGCTGGGCTAGTACCGCCAGTTTCAAGATTGATAATGCTGTCCTTAACAGCTTGATTGTCTGGATTTAAAACAAGAATGCGGCGCAACAGCTCCAGGGCTGCTTGGCTATCATTATTATTAGCTTTAATCGCAGCCAAATACCACATGGCGTTACTATAATCAGGATAAAGTTTGAGAGCGCGTTCAAATTCGGCTTCGGCAGCGTCAAGATTCTTTAGCTTGAGATAAATAATACCCAATTGAAAGCTCAGGCCAAGGTCGCGCGGTTGAGTTTTGGTTAATCCGGCTAAATGTAGGGCGGTTTCATCCAAGCGGCCCTGACGCTCGTAAGTGGCAGCTAAATAATAATGGGCTGGGGCGTAATCTGGCTTTAGTTGTACGGCGCGCTCTAAATTTTCAACGGCTAGACGTAGATTTTCGACTTCGTTGGCAACCGCTGTAGCCATAGCCTGATTATCCAAATCGTCACGTTCCTGTAGGTCTTGAGCCCGGTCGGCTACCGCTAAATACACGCGCCCAAAATCGGTTTGATAAGCAGGATTATTCGGCTCTAATTCAAGCGCTTTAGCATACATGCTGGCGGCATAATTTTCAGCGTTTTGTATAAATGGCATGAGCTCACGATAAATCAAACCGTTAATCGCCCAATTGGCGCTATCGTGCTCGCCAAGCACCGCCGCACGAGCCGCCGCCCTGACGGCGGCGTCAGCTACGGCAACCAACCGCTGCTTGTCCTCATGGCTAAAATCTTTGTCAGCTAAACTCTCGCCTACCACCTGACCTGCCAAAGATAAATAAGCGGTTGCTAAATTACGTTCTAAAACAGCATTAGCATCATGCCTGGCTACGGCTTTAACCATTTGTTCGATGAGTTGCTCTGGGTTGGCGCCAGCAGCATTCAGGCGTGCGGCCTTTGCAAAAGCTATCTCTGCAGAATAGCTAGACATCAATGCAAACACGACTAAGCATCCCATGGCTACAAACAGTGTAAACCCACCGGTCATAGCCATAGCCGTCCTGGGGGCGGCCGTAAAATTTAGTTTACGAGTTTGACTAGCTGCGCTCGACACCACCAAACCACTTAAACACCAAAATAAAACCGTAATCGACATGTTCACCGGCGTTAACAATAACAGGCCAAGCACCGACATAAAACCCACCACCAAGACATAATCAATCGGCCAGGTGGAGGTTTGACGGCTTCTATGCAGATTTTTCAAGCCTATGGCAGCAAACATAAATAAACAGAATATCCAAGCGATAAAACCAATCACCCCAGCCGTGGTAAGCACAGTGAGTGGATGAATTTGAGCTCGGTCAAAACGCGTATTCCAAAAAATCGTATTATTAACCTCTACCGGTCGATAGCGAGCGTAATCAAGATCATACGAGCCAGGACCGGATCCAAACAATGTTCTCACCAAATTTTGCTGGAGCGTTTGATACGCAATGCTCCAGCTAGTTGTCATTGATGGCGACACCACTACCGGGACTTTTAGATTGATCGGTGTTTTAATCAAAATAAATAGTCCTGTAGTGGCCAACAGCAAACACGGCACTAACAAGCGCCGTCGCACCAGTCCCGGCGGTGGTGACCAAAGCAGTAAACACACAAGTATTGCTAAACCAAAGCCGAATACACACCACAAAGCCCAGAAATCAATGGTGACAAGCAACAAGAGTGTAATGGCTGTCAAAAACCCAATCAGGGCTCGATAAAAACCTCTCCAGCTTCCGCCAGGTAACACTCTGCAGTCGGGCGTGTCGTCGGTTAAATAGAAACCTAAACCAACCATGGTCACTGGAATAAGCCACGCGGTAAAGGCGTTAATGTTACCGACGGTGTTAAAACCGATCGTGTGGGTAAAAGCAAAAGGCAAAACATGAATGTTAAACAACGATAACAAAGTCAGGAGTCCAATGATGCCAGCTGACATCATCAAGGCCAGCAATGATTGACGCACGAGACGTGTATCACTGACGTTGACAAGCACGTAAAACAGCACTGTCCCCGCCAGAACAGTTAATAAACTCCCGTATGCTTGGCCACCATATCCAAGCCATGATTCTCGTCCAGCCACGCTCAGCAGAGTGGACACGAAGGTTATTCCAAGATAAATAACCGGCACACCGTTTACAAGCCGGCCACCACGCATTGCAAAACTACGTTCCACTACAGCTGCACCCAACCAACCGCCAGCAGCCATAAATACCAGGACCACCATGACTATCTGTTTGTTGATCTCGAGAGCCTCAGTCGTAAATGGTGCCAAAGCTAGCGGGGTCAAGAAAAACAAACTAATTACACTCCCACGTGTTAGCCTACGACACCATCTAGCCCAGCTATTCATACTCTCGTGATCGTTTTTCAACATACGCATATAAAGTTGTAAAAATGATAGCATGCAGCTAGCTCAACTAACAGCCACGGGAGTCTTGGCTAAAGACCAAGTCTAGACTATACTTCCAATTGATGGTGCGCGTCTGGTGCGCATTTTATTTTCTTATGTCGAATCAGGATACCGTTAATTTTCTCAAGCCGAAAGACGATCTCCCCGCTAATACTCTAAACAAGAGCGGAACGAGCACGAATCTTGAAGTCTCTCCAGTGCGCGTTAGACGCCTACAGCCGGGCCTGACAGTTCGTGCCAAACTAGTTTTGTTTGGGTTTGCCATTCTGGCTACCGGAAGTTTCTTGTTAGCTACTGGCATTACCTCTACGGCCTCAACTGAACAGACAGAAAATTTGTCATTCTTAGCGTCATTAAAACGCTTGGTCGCTGCTGGAGATAAACCTATCACCGGGCAAAATAACGATCGCGTTAATTTCTTATTACTCGGCATTGGCGGCAGCGGACATGACGGCGCTGAACTTACCGACACAATTATTTTCGGCAGTCTACAACCTTCAAGCCAAGCAGTGGGCTTGCTGTCTATTCCTCGCGATTTGAACGTTGACGTGGCTAATTACGGATACCGAAAAATTAACAACGTTAACGCCTTTGCCGAATCAGAAAAACGCGGTAGCGGACCCCAGGCCACAGCCGCAGTCGTGGCAGATATTCTTAATCAAGAGGTGCATTACACCATTAAAGTTGACTTTAGTGGTTTTGAAAAAATCATTAATGATCTCGGAGGTATCGATGTATATGTCGAACGCGAGTTCACTGATACCACTTACCCACTTGATGATAGTCTCGGCGGTGTTGAAATAATTAATTTTACTCAGGGCTGGACCCACATGGACGGCGAGACTGCACTGAAATTCGCACGCTCACGCCACGGTTCTGGTAGTGAAGGTTCCGATTTTGCCCGCGCCGCCCGACAACAAAAAATATTACTGGCTGTAAAAGATAAAGCTCTGTCGCTTGGAGTATTACTGAATCCAGCTAAACTAAATCGAATTTTAAACACCATTCAAAACAACGTCGATACCAATCTCACGCTCTGGGAGATGATTCGTTTTGCAAAATATATTCCCGATATTACCAGCGACAATATTGCTATGCACGTGCTCGATAACCGCAGTGGCTTGCTGTATGACGGCAACTACAATGGTGCCTACGTCTTACTGCCATACGAAGAAGATTGGAGCGAGCTACAGGCCTTGGCACAGAATATCTTTGCACCAACCATCGCAACGCCGTCATCAGTAACAACCACCCGAGTTGCCGCGCCAAACTTGCAGGTGTCGGTCGAGATTCAAAATGGCACAGCTACCACCGGACTAGCCTCGCAAACAGCACAACTCTTAGAAAGCTCTGGATTCACTGTCACCACCGTTGGCAACGCAGTCGATCGTGCAACTCCGCTGACGATTATTTATGACCTCAGCGACGGCAAAAAAGATGTCGAGCTTGCTATCCTGAAAGATTATTTAAAGGCCCAAGTCTACATGTCTACGCAGGGCTATTTAGCCGCTCAGGCCGTGGTCCCAGACCTAGTCTTGCCTCAATCACCAGGTCTCGAGCTTGTCACGAGCAAGCAAGACATTGACTTTTTGATCATTTTAGGCCAAGATTCAACGAATCTCGTGCTGCGCTAAAGCAAGTTGCGAGGAGTTTTATGCCAACTGCTCCAAAAGCCGTATTAATCGGCCGAACCAACGTCGGCAAGTCTTCGCTTTTCAATAAATTGATCGAGGAGCAAAAGTCACTTGTGTCACATATCGCCGGTACGACCCGCGATCGTTTTGAAGCAGACTGTATTTGGCGCGGCAAAATTATTCGCGTCGTTGACACCGGCGGACTGGATGTTGATCAGAGCCAGGAAATTGAGCGTAATGTTGTTGAGCAGGCCAACATCGCCATCAAGCAGGCCGACGTGATTTTGTTTCTAGTCGATGTCAATGTCGGTCCACAAACCGACGATCTAGACATTGCCCGCAAACTACTGAAAAGTGGTAAACCCGTCATCGCTGTTGGCAACAAAGCCGATAACGCCGAACTACGCCGTCGAGCAAATAGCGACGATTGGAAAGCCTGGCCTCTAAATCGGCCCTTAGCGATTTCTGCCAAACAAGGTGTCGGCGTAGGTGATCTACTTGATGAAATTACCGCGGTCCTCATTAAGACCGGCAAACCACCTGTTGATGTTAGCGACATCATGCCCATGCGCGTATGCGTACTCGGAGAACCGAACGTTGGTAAGTCAACGCTCTTAAACGCTGTGCTGGGCGAAAAACGTTTCATCACCGCCAATGTGCCCCACACCACCCGTGAACCGAACGATGCCTTAGTCGAACGCCATGATCAGACATATAAATTTATCGACACCGCCGGCGTACGCAAACAAGCCAGCCGCCGTAAGGCTGGCACGATCCTAGAAAAAATTGGTGCAGAAAAAACTTTAGACACCGTGTCCAAAGCTGACGTGGCCTTGTTCGTGCTCGACATCACCAAAGAAATTAGCACTCAAGAACGTCATTTAGCCGGGGTGCTCCAAGACTCCAGAGTCAGTGTTGTCATCGTGGCCAATAAATGGGATCTGGTACCCAATAAAACTACCACCAGCGTGAACGACTACGAAAAAATTATTCGTGGCTTTTTGCCCCAGCTCAAATACGCTCCGATCGTGTTTACCTCAGCCTTAACTGGTCAGCGGGCACAGGAGATTTTTCACTTGATTACCACCGTCTTCCAAACACGCTTCACCCAACTATCTGATAACGAAGCCAAACAATTCATGAGCAAAGCCATCGTTCGCCACAAGCCGACCCGTGGTAAAGGCGTAAAGAGTCCAAAAATCACCTCGTTCCGCCAATCACATATCAACCCGCCAGTCTTCTCGCTGGCTGTTAACCTATCGCGTACCGACTCTTTGGCTACTGCTTACGTCCGTTTCCTTGAAAATATCCTGCGTGAACAATATGACTTCACGGGCACACCAATCCGGATTAAAATTGAAGTTGAACGTAAGTCTCACACCACGTACTAAAATTGGCTGATGGCTTGTGGGACGGTGGCCTTAAAGGCTACTAGCCACAATCCCACCAGCCCATGACTATGCCTATTTTAATCGTCGGTCTCGGCAATCCTGGTAAGGAATATCTCCAAACTCGCCACAACGCCGGCTTCCTCGCAGTCGAGGCCCTAGCTCAGGCTTTGCAGGAAAAGTGGAAGGTCGACAAATCCTCTAAGGCCGAAGTTATCGAAACCCGTTACTTCGATAAGAAAATTATTCTGGCTAAGCCCCAGACTTTCATGAACCTGTCTGGCCAAAGCGTAGCCAGTCTCATGGGTAAGTTCCAAATTAAACCTGAAGATGTTTGGATCGTGTCTGACGACGTCGCACTTCCGCTTGGTACTGTGCGAGTCCGTACCGGTGGCAGTGCCGGCGGCCATAATGGCTTGAAGTCCGTCATCGAAAAACTCGGGAGCGAAGATTTCGTTCGTTTTCGCATCGGCGTTAACGAGCCGCCTGCCAATCTCCCTCTCGAAAATTACGTTGTTCAAAAATTTTCTAAGAACGAACTCAATACACTCACGACCGTGATCGAGAAAACTCGAGAAGTTATCTTAAAAAGTATCGCTGAAGGCGTGGTTGATACTTCCCTGCAAACCTAAGTATGATTCGTCACGTGAGTTTTGATTTTGATGGCGTGCTGGCGCAAGGATCGAACGAGGCCTACATTGATAGCTATCATCGGGCCATGCTCAAGGTGGGT
>SXGS01718517.1_pt1 | contig 26332 bp, 23 predicted proteins | sample 3174681 | NCBI WGS metagenome assembly SXGS01 (sample SAMN11356861, study PRJNA531348) | freshwater metagenome | isolation source: freshwater sample F1-80 | place: China: Fuxian Lake, Yuxi | collected 2017-12-25 | reverse complement strand
ATTCGACGGTTTTTGATGGCGCAATCCCAAAGCAGGTGATAGAGGAGTTTCATTCCAGCAAACAGATTTTTCAACGCGGAGCTCTAATGGTAGAGATGATCGGCACTGCCGGGGGATGGAAGGAAGCGCAGCTCCACAACCGCGAGTGAGCCAAATACTCCGCTTATGAAATCGCACTTGAAACACCTATTGACCACTGCCTTCCTTATTTTGACCTGTCTCCTGGCGCCTCCCAAGGCCGAGGCGGCCCTCTACAACGTCTTTGCCTTCGCGAACGCTTCCTCAGGAGGTGGAGTGGGGGTTTCCACCATCTCTTTGGCCGCGGGCGAGGCTTTCACTGTGTCGGCGAACCCCGGAGACCTCTGGAGCGCGGGCGCGCTTCCGCGTTGGTCAAATGCGAACGGGCTTACGGGACCCAATCTGCTCGCGACCGGATCGGATGATTCCGGCCACATCGCCGGAACGCTCATTGGAAGCAATTTTGGAATTCTCAATCTGAGTGGCTTCTCAGCGCCGTTTGGCGCTTTGGTCGGCAAGATTGGAGGGACCCACATCCTATTGGGAACAAGCTATGCAGGAACTGCCCCCGTCGCGGGCATTTTGCAATTGTTTTACTGGGATAGCAACAGAAGCGACAATACCGAGAAAATCACCGTCTCGGTGCAGGCGGTTCCCGTTCCAGAGGCGTCCACTTGGCTCTCAGGCCTGGTCGCCACAGTCGCGCTGGCGGGGATGATGCGCCGCCCCAAGATGGCCTGAAGTTTCAGGTTTTCTCTCCACCGTCAGACATCGCTGCTTGTCATTGGGCACAACCTGCCCGAATATGCGAAAGTGCCACCCACTCCCGCAACTCGCCAGCTCCTGGCTTCAATCCTCCTCGCATTCGGAATCGCTGGAGTCGCCACTTCGAACGCGCCGGAGCCGGCGGATCCGTCCACCTCGCGGCGAACACGGCCTTCGGACCCAGGCCAAACCGCATTCTACGACTCTGCGGTCGTACAAACCATCCGCCTCGAGATCTCCGATGCCAGCTTGCGGCGGCTCTCCACCGCCTTACCGAAACTAGTATTAGTTCCTGCCACATTCCAATGGAACGACCAAACGATTCACAATGTCGGCATCCGCTACAAAGGAAACAGTTCGTCTCATCCCACATCCCCCCATAAGCGTGGCCTGCTCATCAAGTTCTCGGAGTTCCAAAAAAAACAGAGATTTCTAAACCTTCGCCGCGTTGCCTTGGACAATGGAATTCAGTTCGGCAGCCTCTTCAGCGAAAGATTGATCACCGATATTTTGAGAGACTTAGGCCTCCAAGCCTCTCGATGCAATTACGCCAAAGTCTACTGGAACGGCGAATATAGGGGCATTCATGTGAACGTCGAACGTATCGACGAGTCATTTCTCGAAAGCCATTTCAGTGACGCATCCGGCCCGCTATTCAAGGTTCATGAAGGCGGCCCAGGCGCTGATCTGCGAGATTTAGGCGCGAACCCTAAGGCCTACGAAAAAGCATTCGAACGGCAGAGCGGCGATCCGTTGTCCGCGCATCACAAACTCGCTCGATTCATCCAGGCGCTGAACCAGCCTCAACCCTTTGGATCTGCACTGGCGTTGGAAAAACTCATCGACCTGGATGCCTTCCTGAAAACGACCGCAGTGATGCTGCTCGCGGGAGCCTTCGATCAATATACCGGCTGGGGACCCCACAATTACTATCTCTATCAAAACCCCGCGGATCAGCGTTGGACGTACTTGACCTGGGATTTGGACGTCGGTTTCGCCGAGCGAGCCTTTGGGAAGTTGCCGGTGCTGGACGGCTGGCACGCCGCATGGCCCGCGCCTGTGCCCGGGCGTCCCTTGATGGAACGAATCGTTGCCGAACCGGCTCTGTTGGATCGTTATCGTCGCCAGGCCTCGGCGATCCTTGAGCGTTTTTTTCGACCAGACGTGCTGATTCCAAAACTAGAAGCGCTGCACGCCCAAATCCGTGAAGATCTCCGGCTCGATCCGTTTCCACAGCGCCGTGCGACCAATCCGGACGACAAGTCCTACGAGGACATCGTGCAGTCCATGTCCGTGTTCATTCGCAAACGCTACGCGCTCGCCCGCGCACAACTGGACGATCCCGGGCCTCGCCCCGCTCCATGGAAACCTTCGGGCGATGGGCCGGAACAGCAACCGGCCCCTGGACCCAACTCGGCGGACGCCCCAAGTGACCTTCGCGTCACTTTTAAATCGGCGAGCCGCGTGGAACTTCATTGGAAGGATAACGCGGCGAACGAGCAGGGGTTCATCGTTCAGAAATGTCTCGCGACGCAGAACTCCACATTTCAGAACGCGATCGGTCTCCCCGGGGAAAACCTCTCGAAAGCGGCCGATCCGGACGTCCAACGCGGCGCTTCTTACCGGTACCGGGTCTACGCTGTGAAACCGACACCCCAGGGCCCGAAAGGCACGGGAGCCTCCAATGTCGTCACGGTAACGATTCCCGAGGAGTGATTCTCGGCCGGCGAATCCACCATCAACGAACCCGGCAGTGGATTGGAACTTAAGATCTCCATTCCTTAATGAGACCACCCCGAACTTTTTACGCGCGTTGCGCCCATGAACCACGCCATGCGTCGCTCTTTGGGAATCAATGGAAGCATTTTGAGGTTCATGGAGAGGCCGGACCTCCAAAAAATGGACGTGAGTTGGGGCCGTGAACCAGGTGCCGCCTCTCCCGCCCTTCGGGCACCCTCTCCTCCGATCCAAAGCGGAGGAGAGGGACGGGGAGAGGAGTTACTCCTCCGGTGCATGGGCAAAAATGCTGCTTCGAAGCAAACCTCCATTGCCATCCGTGCCCCGCTTGGTCTAATGTCACTGCCCATGAAAGCACTCTTTTATTTCGCCTTCGCCGCTTTCCTGGCGGCGCCGGTTCTTCCACAGGCCGCGGATTGGATTTGGTTTCGCAAAACGGATGGAGCGGAGACCAGATTTTTCAGGAAAACTTTCGTTTTGGAAGCGCTGCCCAGCAACGCCGAACTCACCGCCACGGCTGATGATGGACTGGATGTGTTCGTCAACAGTCAACCGGTGCTATCGGCCAAAGAGTGGTCGGTCCCGCGCCGAGCGGACGTCAAATCAAAACTAAGGGTGGGCCGCAACGTCCTGGCGATCCGCGCCCACAACGGGGACTCCAGTCCGGCGGGCGCCCTGGCCCGCTTGATCATGAGGACATCCTCGGATCCAGTGACCGTGCTCACGGATGAATCTTGGAAAGCCGAGGACCGCGAGATTACGGGCTGGAACACCGTGGCGTTCGATGATGCCGGCTGGGCCAACGCCAAGTCGCTCGGAAAAGTAGGCGTCGATCCCTGGGGCAACGTGCTGACGGCCGCCGCTCCGGCCGCGCAGGCGCCTTCGACCCGCCGGGAAGCCACGCCAGTCGACAGTCTTTACTCGCCGCCTCATTTTCAAATCAAGTTGCTGACGAGCGCGGAGCCCGAGGAGGGCTCGTGGGTCAATCTTTGCAAAGATCACCGCGGCCGCCTGATTGTGAGCCCTCAATACCGCGCCAACAACCCCGACGCCGGCCTCCTCCGCATGACCTTGGACGCGAATGGCGACGTCACCAAGCGCGAGTTTATCGCCAAACCTCTCTATGACGCGCAAGGCATGGTGTTCGCGAACGGCGCCCTCTGGGTGGTGGTCAACAAGTACTCCACGCGGTATTCGTCCGGTTTGTACCGCGTCACGGATGATGGAAGCGATACATGGAGCAAAATCGAGCTCGTCAAAGAATTTCCCAGCGGCGGCGGCGAACACGGGGCCCATGCGGTCGAGCTGGGGCCGGATGGCAATCTCTGGGTCATGGCGGGCAATCACACGAAGCCCCCTAACGGCCTGTCGCCGGATTCGCCCTTCCGGCATTACGAAGAAGATCATGTCCTGCCTCGACAGCCGGACGGGAATGGCCACGCCACGGGGGTCATGGCGCCGGGCGGATACATTTGTCGTGTCTCGCCCGATGGCAGTAAATGGGATTTTTACTGCGGCGGCTTCAGGAACCAGTTCGATTTCGCGTTCAACGTCGACGGCGAACTCTTCGTGTTCGATGCCGACATGGAATGGGACTGGGGGATGCCGTGGTACCGGCCCACGCGGTTGAACCACGCGGTGTCAGCGGCGGATTTTGGCTGGCGGTACGGCACGGGCAAATGGCCGGACTACTATCCTGACAGCGTGGGTGCGGTGGTGGACATCGGGCTTGGCTCTCCGACCGGCGTGGGGAGCGGGCGTGGATCAAAATTCCCAGCCAAATATCAGCGCGCGATTTATGTCATGGATTGGACCTATGGCCGTCTCATGGCTGTGCATCTGCAGCCGGACGGCGCCAGTTACAAAGGCACGTGGGAGAATTTCGTCTGCCCCGCTGGGTTGATGGACAAAGCCAAACCGAAACCCCCTTTGAATGTCACGGACTTGGTCATTGGTGACGATGGGGCGATGTATTTCACCACCGGAGGCCGCGGCACGGCAGCGGGGTTGTACCGGGTGACTTATTCCGGCGGCGAATCCACCGCGCCCGCGTGGACACCAAACACCGCCGGGGCTGAGGCGCGCTCGCTGCGCCGCAAGCTCGAGTCGTTTCACGGAAAGCCGGACCCCCAGGCGGTGAATTTTGTCTGGCCCCATTTGAACAGCGAGGATCGTTTGATTCGTTACGCGGCGCGCATCGCGCTGGAGGCCCAGCCAGTCGCCACTTGGAAGGATCGCGCCTTGGCAGAGACATCTGCGGATGGCGGACTCACGGCATTGCTCGCTCTCGCCCGGCTCGGAGGCAAAGGGGCCCAAGATGAGTGCCTTCGCGCCTTGGGAAAATGGCCATTGAACTCCATCACGGAAAGAAGGCAACTGGACAAGCTGCGCGTCATCCAGGTGAGCTTGGCGCGCTCGGGCCTTCCTTCCCCAGAGGTGGTCCAACTGGGAATCGAACGGCTCAGCGCGAGTTACCCAAATAAGAGCACTCTCGTGAATCGCGAGATTTCCCAAATCCTGATCGCCCTCGGAGCGCCGGATGTCGTTTCCAAAACCCTCCCTCTCATGGCTGCCGCGCCTACCCAGGAGGATTTCATGCACTATTTGTTTCACCTCCGAACCGCCAAAAACTGGACGCTGGACCAACGCCGGGAATACCTTGGCTACTGGTCCTCGGATCGAAAGCACACCGCCCACCAAGGCGACACTTTGAAGTGGTTTGAGGACGCCGGACGGGCTTACGGGAATGGCGCAAGCTACGCCAACTTCCTCAAAAATTTTCTCAAGGACGCCGTGGCGAACTTAACCGCCGCAGAAAAAACCGAGTTTGGCCCGTTGCTCGCCAGTCTCACCGCCCCCGCCGCCTCTCCCGCCCGAAAGGCGGAGGAGACGTTCCCCGCTGCCAAACCCCGGACCTTCGTGAAATCATGGACGATGGCGGACTTCGCCGCCGAGCTTCGACAGCCAGCCGGGGGAAGAAATTTCGCCAAGGGCCGCCAAGCCTTCGTGGATGCTCAATGCCTCGCGTGCCACCGATTTGGCAATGAAGGAAGCGGTGTGGGCCCTGATCTCACCGCCGTGAACGCGCGTTTCAAACGCATCGACCTGTTGGAAAGCATCCTCGACCCCAACAAGGTGGTTTCCGAACAATTCCAAAACACCACGATCACTCTGAAGAACGGCGATGACCATACCGGCCGGTTAGTGGATGAAACGCCCGACCTGCTCGTCCTGATGCCGAACCAACTCGAGCCGAACAAGCGCTTGGAACTGAAGAAATCCGACGTGGCCACCAGAGTTTTTTCCAAGATCTCGCCGATGCCCGAGGGTCTGGCGAATGTGTTGAGCAAGGAGGAAATACTCGATTTGCTGGCATTCATGGAATCCGGTGGACGCGCCACCCACGCGGCCTTCAAACCATGAACAGGTGTTCGTTGATTGGATCATCTCCACAACCCTAAGCTGGATGCGCACAAGAGACCTCACTGATAGCTGGATTGCTCCCGGCGCCACACGGGAATGGTTTCGATCTTTCGCTGCAGGAGTGGCGGCGCTCCTCCTCGTGGGGGCTGGGGCTTCCGCGATCGCTCAAACCGAAACTGCCAGCCAGACGGCGAAACCACGGGAATTGTGGCTCGAGTCAAAACTAGTCGGATCGCCAGAGCCCCCTTCGCCTTATGTCGTCGAAAAAACGTTCACGAACCTGGTCGTCAAATCGCCGCTCTACATCGCCCCGGAGCCAGCCACGGACAACCTGATGCTTCTGGACCGCCAGCCGGCCGAGCCGCAGCCATGGCAGATCCGCCGCATCCGCAATGATCTTGCGACGGCGTCATCGGAGACGCTTCTCTCATTCACAAACCGCCAAGTGTATGGACTTACATTCCATCCTCGTTATGCCCAAAACGGGTTTGTTTATGTGTTCCACAATGGCCCAACCGACCAGCCCGAACGGACTAACCGCATCTCTCGATTCACCGTCTCCCGCGCCGCCCCATGGGCGATTGTGCCGGCTTCGGAATCAGTCGTGATCGAATGGCGCTCCGCGGGTCACGACGGCGGGGACCTGGCGTTCGGCTCCGACGGCATGCTCTACATCACGAGTGGAGACGGCACGAGTGACTCGGATGGGTGGGACAGCGGCCAGGACATGAGCCGGCTTCTGGCGAAGCTCTTGCGCATCGACGTGGACAAAGCGCCGCCAGGCAAGACCTACGACGTTCCCGCGGACAACCCGTTCGTGGCACTCGCCGGCGCCCGCCCCGAGACGTGGGCTTATGGTTTTCGCAATCCGTGGAGATTGGGAATCGACGAGCGGACAGGTGACATCTGGGTTGGCCAGAACGGGCAAGACCTTTGGGAATCCGCGCATCTGGTTCGGAAGGGCGACAACATCGGTTGGAGCGTTTACGAAGGCGGTCATCCGTTTCATCCCCATCGCCGCCGAGGACCGACGCCCATCGTGCCACCGACTATTGAGCACTCACACGCGTTGTTCCGGTCGCTCACGGGCGGAGTCGTCTATTACGGCGAAGAATTGCCCGAACTCAACGGAGCCTACGTTTATGGAGATTTTTCCACGGGAAAAATCTGGGGTGCGCGCAACCGCGATGGCCGCCTCGAATGGCATCGCGAGTTGCTAGACACCACTCTCCAGATCGTGGCCTTCCGGGTCGTGCCCAACGGCCGCTTGCTCGTGGTGGATCATGCGGGCGGCCTGTACAGGGTCCTGCCGCGCCCAGCCGAGAAGCCGGCGCCGCCATTCCCCAAGCTCCTGAGCCAAACAGGGCTGTTCGCCTCCACAAAAGAGCACCGCCCCGCGCCGGGATTGATCCCGTACGAGGTGAATGCCCCAGGTTGGGCGGACGGCGCAAAAGCTCAGCGGTTCATCGCCCTCCCGGGCGCGGCCAAGATCCAATACACACAGTCCCGAGGCTGGAACTTTACAAACGGCTCGGCGATCGTCCAGACGCTCTGGCTCGGCATGGGCGACAACGCCTCCGAGGCGCGCCAACGGGTGGAGACCCGGGTCCTGCTTCGACAGGATGGTGAATGGTCGGGCTATTCATACCGGTGGAACCAAGAACAGACAGACGCTCTTCTAGTGGGAAGCGAAGGCGAGGACATCTCCGTTCGCGTTCAAGAGTCTGGCCAAACGGGGCGTGCTCAAGCCTGGCGCATCCCCAGCCGTGCCGAATGCATGACCTGCCACTCGCGGGCAGTGAATTTCGTGCTGGGCCTCACGCAGGCTCAAATGAACCGGCTCTCCGATCAAAGTTCCGGAACGAAGGAAAACCAGATAAGCCTCCTCAAACGCCTCGACGTTCTGACAGAGGCACCGCAGGTCCTGGACGAATCCAGCTCAAGGCTCGTGGATCCCCGTGACGCCTCGGCGCCCATCGATCTGCGAGCCCGATCCTATCTCCACGCGAATTGTTCGAATTGCCATGTGGAAGCCGGGGGCGGCAACGCGCGACTGGGACTTGAAATCACACGCCCTGTCGACCAAATGAACCTCATCGCCTCAAGGCCCCAGCACGATACATTCGGCATCGTCAACGCCATGCTCGTCGCCCCGGGAGACCCGGCACGCTCGGTACTGCTCCATCGAGTCAACCGTCGTGGAAGAGGCCAGATGCCGCCGCTCGTGTCCAGCTTGGTCGATGAGACGGCGGTGGAGGTCTTGCGCCAGTGGGTGGCTGGTTTGAAATCCGAGAGCGCCGTGGTCCGGGAATGGACAATGGCCGACCTCGAGCCCCTGCTTCCCGGTTCGACCGCGGAGAGATCGCTCGTGGAAGGCAAATCAGCATTTGAAAAGACTGGCTGCGCGCAGTGCCATCGTCTGGGAGACGTCGGCGGCGCGATGGGACCGGACCTGACCTCCGTTGGAAAACGGTTGGATCGCCGCGCGCTGCTCGAATCGATCCTCGAACCATCCAAGGCGATCGCCGAGGAGTACGCCGCGTATGACATCGAGACGTCCGATGGCGAACTTCTCACGGGCCGCATCGAGCGCGAGGATTCGGATGCGTTGATTCTGCGAACAAATTCCGCCGTCGACGATCTGAGGCGTGTGAAAAAATCCGCCATCGTCAAGCGAACGAAATCCGGCCTGTCCAACATGCCGAGCGGCATGCTCAACGCGCTCTCGGAGAACCAAATCCTGGATCTGCTGGCCTACCTGCTCGCCGACGGCGCGACGGGAACGGCCAAATCGCCGATTCCTTAAGCCCCCGTCTCAGCTCCAGATCGGCTGACCAATCGCGTACCATCAAACGGCAACTGGACGTCGTGGGAGTTTGCACACGCCTGGATGAGAAAGGCTCAGACACGAAGCCCAAACCATCAGTGGGGTCTTGTCATTGTCTAGCAAGGTCCTTCGACACCCTCCGCCCGGCGGTGTTCCTCCAGAGCCTGCTCCAACTCCCGCCTCCCCGAACGGCTGTCCTTGGGGATGCCGTATTCCCCCAACAACTGCCCGACATGCAGCCAGCCTGGCCGTTGAGACGGGGCCACCAGATACGCGGGCCACGAGCTCCACTCATAATTCCGCAGCGGCTCTTCAGGACCTGCCAATTTCGCGCGGGCCGGATTCAAATGGACATAATCGCATACGGTCTTCAAATAACCATTCCCCGACCCATCCACCACCAACGACTTCTAACGTCCGCTGAAGAGATGTCCAACAAGTTTGTGTCGCCGGTTGAACCTCCCCGTGTAGGTGCCAAGCAACCACTTCATCCCAGACATCAGATTGGGCTGCGGTGTCGTCACCACCAGATGAAAATGATTGGGCATGAACACATAGGCGTGAACCTGCCAGCCGGTCTTCGAGCAGCACTCTGCCAGCGTCTCTACAAAACGCCTCCGATCGGCGTTATCCCCGAAAATCGGTTCCAGCCGGTCCCCGCGGCTCATGACGTGATAAATCGCTCCCGCATACTCCAATCTTATCTTCCTTGCCACCCGCAAAATTTCTCAGACCACAACGTATTGTCAATAATAAGAACTGACCCCGTTGACGGGTACGGCGAAGTGAGGCAAGTCCACCGACCCCGCCCACCTCTTGGCCTTCGCACTGATTGGCTCGTGTTCTCATACAGGTCCAATCCTAGTCAAAATCGTCCTGCCGCATAGAGCTCTTTCCCGGACAGATCACTTCGCGCAATTCGACCAGCAACGCCTGAAGCCCTTCTGTCTCCTCCTCAGCCCACTCCAAAATGTAGGTTTTGCGTTTCTCGAGAGGAAGGGTGCTGGGTGGACGTCGGGCGGGAGGCATGTCCAGCACGAAGACCAGATCGTCGAACTGATGTGTCTTCACTCGCTTGAACAGACTCAGAATCTCTTTCTTCAGAGTTTTTTTATCGTCCAGCCCGGTAGAACAAGGTTTCGGAGTGTCGATTTCCGTGGCTTTTCCAGTGAAGAATCGGGCATCCTCGGTACCATTAGCATTGAGCACGCAACCGTAGGCGTCGAACTTCTCATCCCGTTTGCCACGGATCGTTTCACGCAAGCCGTACTGCTTCTGTTCCTCCGCAGCCAAGCCCTCAAACGTAACTGCATCCACCAAAACCCCGCCAGGTGTCGCTTTGGCCTCCATTCGGACCGCACGGACTATGGTCATGCCTGCAATGTCGAATCCACCTCCGGGTTTCGGCTGGATCACCAACTCGCCGGTCGCGATGCCGATCCTGAACACTCGTTTGCCGATCGGTTTGGTTTTCGTCTTGTTATGTTCGCGAGTTGCCACATGGACGGCTTCCGCGAAACGATGAACGTCCTTCGGTTTATCAAAGACCAGGATGGCGCCATCGCCGGTCGTTTGCATTACGGTTCGGGAACGATCAGCGCCGACCACTTTCAAACCCTGGTCAACGAATTCCTGGATTTGCGCATTCAGCTTAGGACTGGTCTCCACGCCCAAGGCCTGCTCCAGCACCTCTGCGATGGTGCTGTACCCAACTAAATCCAGTTCAACAACGGTCTTCATCATACGTTTTGCTATCGGCTGATTCAATAAGGCATTGCGATTCTTGAGTTTTGTTGGCTTCGCGTCCGCTTTGGGTTTAGGCTCTCGGTCCAGGTTCAATGGAAGGTGAGTTAACACACCGAGATCCAAATCCTTCAATGCCACTGCAGTGTCGGGAAGTCTCGGGTCCTGAATATTTTTCCGTATTTGGTAAGACTCTTCCAGTTCCCGGCGGGCGGACTCGATCAGGAAGATCACTTCGTCTGGAAACAATTTCAACTCGGCCGGAGTAAAATCGCGTTGACCAACGGTTTGCGCACATTGCAGAAGGAAGGCTTGACCTCGCAGGAAGCGGCCTTCAGCTATACCCCAGCAATAGCCGCAGTCGGAATCGGAGGCGGCAAGCAGCGTGGGGAAGGGTAGACGCCATCTTCGAGGGCTACGCGCAGATCGTCGAGTGCCGGCTGAGGTTCGCCGCAGAGGAGGTGGAGACCCGCGCGTTTCAGCAAGAATTCTATGTAGTAAATTGAGAATCCATTTTCCCGTGCGATTTGCATGCCATCCTCCAACATCGTGTGGATTTCAGGAGTACCTAGAGCCTGTCCCTCCGCTCCCCTTCCGGGTTGGATTACCGAGAGCCTGTCCCTCCGCTGGGAAAGGGGCGTGGTTATTGAGTGGGAGCCAAGTTGGGATGTGAGCGGCAGTCTGAAAATGAGGTGAAGGCGGCGGTTTGAAAATGCAGTTTTCTTAAGTTGGGATATTCTTCGGACTTCATCGAAAAAATCTTCTTCCTTCTTCAGTTTTATCTTTTTCGCCCAGTGCCGGCGATATCGGGTTGAGCTGGCGGCAAAGGGGTGGGGTTTGTGTAGAGCGGCACGTTTTCTTCGATCTCACCTCAGCGAACGACCCCAGAGGATATTACAGAGCGGTGGCGATCCCGCCCTGAAGCGCCACTTGTGGCCACACGATGATTGGAGGATTGAGGACCATTCGATTACGTGGGCCGGAGGAAGAAGAGGCGTGGTGGGTGGTCCTTTTCGAAAAGATTTTAAGTTTTTTGCCCAACTGCAATGCAGTTGGGTCCAGTCCCGGAGAGATACGGTAAGACTTGAGAAAACCGCGCCATTGATCATGAAAAAACAGCCATGAAACTTCATTCAGACGCCCGCTAATCAGCGGGCGGACAAAACGTCCCCCGCAGTCAGAAACTTGCAATAACAGAGGTTTCGGGCCACCCGCGCTCTTGGCCAAATCCAAGAAAATGGCAATCGAGCGCAATTGTTACGGCTGCGCTATTTGTCCGCCATCAAAAGGTAGACCACGCAAACTGTGGCCAGCACGACGAAACACATTAAGAACAATTTGCCTGTGGCGAATGGAGCCTGACTCTCGTTAAAGGCGCGCAGTCGGCGCATATGGTCTTCGGCGGCTTCACGTTCGCGTTCTGTATCCAGATTCTCGGAAACGCGCATGCAAACATAGATTTTTTCGGCCGCCGCCAAATCACCATTGGCCTTTCGCAGGGCCTCGCTCCATTGAGGTTTACGCACGACGCCGGACTCAACTTCCTGTTTAGCAACCATCGAGTATCGATCCTGTCTGGTGGCGGCTACCATGGGGCGAACATAATGGACGGGTCTTGATTCGCAAGCGTGGAAACCCCCGGGAACAGACAAATAGTTGAAGAAAGAACTTGAGCGGGGCGGGAGGGGTTGATCAACGGGCGATGTGAGGCAAGGGAGGCTGAAGTTTCCGATGGAACGGCATGCCGGGCATTATCACTGCATTTCTCGAATCGTGGATCGACGGTTCATTTTCGAGGAGGCGGAGAAGGATTATTTCACGCGGTTGATGCGGGAGTACGAGGCGTTCTGCCAAGTGCAAGTGCTGACGTTCTGTGTCATGTCAAACCACTACCACATTCTGCTGGAAATGCCCAAACGACCCGAGGTGCTGCCGCATCAAGGGGAGCGGCCTGCCGGTCTCGGGTGGTGACCGTCAGAGCCTTTTTGTCGGTGTCGTCGTCCTTGGGGGTGATTCCTATCGTCTCGGTGTCAGGAAAAAGCAGCGATTCTTCCAGTCGAGGCTTCCCTGGAGCTCCCACAACTCCAGGATAGCCTTGGAAATACCGTTGATATCGTTTTGAGCAAAGCTCTTGTTGTCGACCAAAATGACCCCACCGTGATCGATGCCGCGCTCTCCCCATGCCCGCAAAAGCGGGGGAATGGTCTTGAGGTCAAACGTCAAGAGAGTCATCGCCTGGAGCGCGGCCTCTCCAAGCAACTTCCTCATCGGAAGCGCCCACAAAATGCCCGTCCAGCCAATCAAAGAGCGAGAGGACAGGAATCTGGCGGCAACGCTTCTTGGCCGCCATAGCCACGTCCGGGTCAATCTGCTCGTCGGTGAGAATCTAGAGCATCGGCTATTTCTGGCTTTTCGGAAGATTGAGGTCGTCGAAGCGCTGAATACCGGGGAGAAGGCGTGAGAGCTGCTCAAAATCGACCGATTCGTTCTCCTGGACGGCTTCCTCGATTTCGTCTGGAAAGGCCTTGGCGTAGGCGACGGCGGCATGCGCCTTGGCCTCGGGCCAGCGCAGATGGGCGGCCGCCTTGGCGACGTTCCCGCCATGGGCACGCAGGACCGTGACGGCTTGCCAGACCGCCAGACGGGTTCCTTGGATGTAGGCTTGGCGTCCCATGGCCGAATCCCGGAATTCGATGAAGGCGAAGTCCGAGCGGCGGATGGATTCGCTCAAGAGGTCGGCGCCGAGCTCGCTCGGAGAGCGACCCACGCGGCGCGCGAGCTGTTTTAATTTCGCAACTTCGTTCGGGGCGAGGCGAACGCTGACGACGGTGGTGGCAGCCACATTCGTAATCCTAAATCTCAGATGTTTTTGGATCTCTTTAGATGTGCGGCTCCTTCGCGCATAACCCTTGGCCAAAATCCCTGCGCCATCCACTCAGCTCCAGATCGGCTGACACGGGGTGCCTCAACTGAAAATATCCTTCACCACATGTCCAAAAACATCAGTCAACCGGTGGTCACGGCCCGCGTGACGGAAGGTCAGCCTCTCATGGTCGAAGCCCAACAAATGGAGGATCGTAGCATGCAGATCGTGGAGGTGAACACGATCTTCCACGACGCGGAAGCCGTAATCGTCCGTCGTACCGTAAGTCAATCCGCCGCGGACTCCAGCCCCGGCCATCCACGAGCAGAAGCTCTCCGGCTGATGCTCGCGCCCGTGTTTCTCCAGCGGCTGGGTGCCGCTCAGATCCTGGCTCCAAGGGGTGCGGCCAAATTCTCCGCTCCAAATCACGAGTGTGTCATCCAGCATCCCTCGTTGCTTGAGATCGGTGATCAGGCCGACGGTGGGTTGATCGGTTTGAGCACACATTTTAGGCAGCCCATCGCGGATGTTCCCATGATGATCCCAGCCATCCATTGTGACCTGGATAAACCGAACTCCCGCCTCGGCAAACCGCCGCGCCAAGAGACATGCGCGCGCGTTTCGGTCGGTCGGCTCCTTGCCGACCCCGTATAATTCCAGGGTCGCCGGAGTTTCCCGCGTTAAGTCTACGAGCTTGGGGGTCTGCGCCTGCATCCGGAACGCGAGCTCGAAAGATTCAATAACCCCTTCCATTTGCGCATCGCCGCCCACCCGGTCGAGAAGTCCTCGATTCATCGACTGGAGCATGTCGAGCCGCCGTCGCTGATCGGCCTCGGTGGCGGTGGGATCGTTCAAGTACTGGATTGGCAATTCCTTCGCCCCCCCCGGCTTGGCGTTCACCTTGGTTCCCTGGTGGCATGCCGGAAGGAAGGCCGCTCCTTGATTCCGCACGTCTCCCGGGGGATTGATGGTGATGAAACTGGGGAGATTCTGATTCTCAGTCCCCAGCCCGTAACTCACCCAAGACCCCATGGAAGGCCGCAAGGAAAGGAACGCACCCGTATTCATCTGCAAGGTAGCCTGATCGTGAGACCGATTGTCGGCCACCATCCCACGAATCAAACAGATGTCATCAGCGACCGTCGCAAGTCGTGGCAGCAAATCCGACATAATCATGCCAGACTGCCCACGCGGGGCAAAAGGAGACATCGGCCCGAGCGACATGGAATTCTCCAACCCAACTGTCAACTCGCGATCGGCGAAAGGAATGGTCGGCTTCTTCCCTTGCTCCACCTTGAGCCGCTCTTTGTAATCGAACAGATCGTGCTGCGACGGACCTCCAGCCATGAACAAGAAAATCACGCGCTTCGCCCTCGCGGCGAAATGCGGCGCGCGTGGCTCGAATGGATTCACGTAAGCAGCCGCGCGCTCCGTCAGCATCGCGTTCAAGGCGACCGATCCAAACCCGCAAGCCGCGCTCCGCAGAAAGTTCCGGCGAGAAAGGAACTTCGCCGCGTTCATTGGCATTAAGGATGGTTTCATAAGCGAAAAAGGAATTCATTCGACGACAACATGGCATGGCATAAAGCGGTCCACGACGCCCGTGTCTTCACTTCATCGGCGCCGGTGTCCATCTCAAGGAAACGCTCGGCTTCCCGCGCTTCCGCTTCGGAGATGGTCCGGTTCAATGCCAGGAGATACAAGGCTTCGAGGCGCCGCCGGTTGTTCTCGAATTCCTCTTTTCTGATCCACTCGGCAAGCTTGCCCGCGTGAGACTTCATGAACTCGCTGTTCATCAGGAACAACGCTTGGGTCGCCACGCTGGTCGCAGGACGCTGGCCTGCCATTTCCGTGGGAGGCACAAAATCGAATAGGTTTCTCAATTCGGCGGGTCCGGGCTGCTCTCGGGATCGCACCACCGGGAGGTAAATCGTGCGATGCCTATGCTGCTCGGGCGGGAATTTGCTCGTCCTAAAGCTGATGGGATTCACGTCCTTCGGATCGAGGCCTCCCACATTCTCAGGCAGATGCAGGGCCAGCGCGGGCCCTCCCGGGCTGTGTAGCAATTCGCGGCTCACGGCAAGCACCGCGTCTCTCAACGCCTCCGCATCAAGCCGACGCCGGTTCATGCGACTCAGCAAACGATTGTCTGGATCGCGGGCGTCCCCGGCGCTCTGGCGGGCGCTGCTCATGCCATAAGTCCGGCTGAGAACGACCTGGCGGATCAGTTTCTTCTGCGACCACCCTCCGCGCAAAAACTCGGACGCGAGCCAATCCAGCAATTCAGGATGGCTGGGGCGATCGCCACGCGTCCCGAAATAATCCACCGTGCGGACCAATCCTTCGCCGAACAATTTTTGCCAGATGCGATTCGCCGTCACGCGCGCGGGCAACGGGTTGTCCTGCCGGACGAGCCAGTCCGCGAGTTCCACCCTCCCGCTGGCCGGTTTGGGAATCGAAGGCCACGGAGCGTCGCTCACGACCCGAACGAATCCCCGAGGAACGGCCGCCCCTAGCGCGCGAACGTTTCCGCGGAGGGTGACACGCCCGTCGGCCGGCGTTGCCGAGTCTCGCACGCAATGAGCAAATGCCGCCTTGGGTTCTATGTACGCAAGATGCAGCAGCCTGGAGCCGAGGCTGGCGATCTGTTTCTCCAACTCGGCTTGACGCCCTTTGAGGTCTGGAGATTGAGCCTCTTTCCCGGCAGCCGCGGACGGCGGCGCCCCGCCTGCCGGACCCGCCTTGGCCTCCGGCACGGCGGGGGCGGTGCCGACGGCTTTCGCCGCTTGATCGATCGAACGTTTCACCTCGGCGAGCTGTTCGTTTAACGCCTCCTTCTCCGCCTTGATCCTGGAGACCGTTTCGCTGTGGTCATGCATGGCCTTCGCGCGATTGGCTAACTGATCGGCAGACTCCGGGATTTCCCCGCTTAGAATGGAGCTCCAAACCCCGCGGTCGGTCACATACGCCGACTCCGTGCTGCCGAAGATTCCCGCCAGACCGTAGTAATCCTGGAGATGGATCGGATCGAACTTGTGATCGTGACAACGCACACAGCCCAAAGTCTGACCGAGGAAAGCCGCGCCGACTTTCTGAATTTGGTGATCCACGATATCCGCGCGCAGCTGGGATTTATCGCTCGTGACGATGTGGATCTCGCCGAGCAGCAGAAAACCGGTGGCGGTGAGTGCCTCCTGGCGGGCCTCGGGTGTGGTCGAAGTCAGCAGATCGCCGGCGATTTGCTCCCTGATGAACCGGTCGAAGGGCTTGTCTTGGTTAAAGGCGCGGACGACATAATCTCGATACCGCCAGGCATGGGGCGCGGGGACATCGTTGACGGTGCCCAATTGGTCGGCGTAACCAACCAGGTCGAGCCAATGCCTCGCCCATCGTTCCCCGAAAGCGACCGACGCCAGTAACCGATCCACCACAGCCTCTTTCGCCCGGGGCGAGGCGTCTTCAACGAAACTCGCGATCTCCTCGATTGTGGGAGGCAGCCCCGTGAGGTCGAATGTCACTCGCCGCAGCCATGTGTGACGATCCGCGTCAGGAGCCGGCTGCAGCCCCTCGGCCTCCAATCGGGCGAGGATAAATCGGTCAATTGCGCCTCTCGGCCAGCCCAGTTGCTTCACAGCCGGAGGTGGCGGATTCGCAATGGGTTGAAACGCCCAATGCCGCCTCCCCTCCTCCAAGGTCATTCCCGTGGCACCCTTGGCAATCACTTGTTCGCGTGGATCCGGGGCTCCTCTCCTAATCCACTCGACCAGAGTTTCGACTTCACTCTCAGGAAGCTTATCTTTCGGAGGCATTTGAAAATCGGGATCGCGCCCGGTGATGCCTCGGACGATCAAGCTCTCCTCGGGTTTGCCAGGCACCAAGGCGCGGCCCTTTTCGCCGCCCTGTTCCCATCCGGATCGCGAGTCGAGGCGTAGCCCGCCCTTTTGCTTCTTCTCGCCATGACACTCCAAACATCGCCCAACCAGGAGGGGTCTGACTTTAGATTCGAAAAAAACAAGATCGGCAGGCGAAATCTCCGCCCGAAGTTCAAAGAGGCTGAAACAGACGACAACCCAAAACGGGATCGCAACCTGGCCGCGCGCGATCCCGTGAAAACCGGCCCGAGGCAAGGTGGCTGATTTCGGGTTCATCCCTATGAGCCTAACTTTGGGAGGTTCAATGGCCAAGTGTTTTTTTCCTCAGAACCCATCACCCCAGGGCATCCACAAGTTGTCAGTGGATTTGGCTGGCAGCCCGGAGCGCGGTGGTGTGCGAACCACCATCCGCAGATGGTTCGGCGTGGCTGCGAGCCTGGGATGCTGCTGCGACTGGCTTTAAGCACAGTCGCGCTCCACCGACAAAGCGTGGATGCACCGCCCATCACCCCATCACCCTGTCATCGAAGTTTATTCTATACTCCGATTAGCATCTTGCACCTTGCCGTTGGCGACGCCGTTGGTAGGCTTTTGCACCATGCCCCCACTGCCGCCATATTCGGCCCTCTGGAATAGCGGCGTGCGTGATCCCGGATCCGCGCCGTCCCGCTCACCGGGCAGACACGTCAGATTCAACAGGGAAGACTCATGAGCCTTGAACCCATTCATAACGGATCTCGCCGTCAATTCCTTCGCGCCGCCGGTCGTGCCATAGCCTGCGGCGCGACGCTTTCCTCGCCCCTGACGTTATTCAAGCCGATAGCGCGCGGCGCCGCGGCCGAGCGATTAAAAATAGCCGCGATAGTCACAGTATACACCTACCGCAGCCACGCCCATGTCATCTTGGAAAACTTTCTCGAGCCTTACCTTTTTAATGGAAAGCTCACCTCGCCCGGTATGGACATCGTCAGCCTCTATGTGGATCAAGTCCCCGCTCATGACTTGTCGCGGGCGATCTCGGCGAAGCACAAAATTCCCATTCACACCAGCATCCACGAGGCGCTGTGTCTAGGAACCGGCCGTCTGGCTGTGGACGGGGTGCTCTCAATCGCGGAACACGGCAACTACCCGGTGAACGACAAAGCCCAAATGGAGTATCCTCGCAAGCGATTCTTCGATGAGATCGTGGCCGTATTTCGCAAGAGCAGGAAGGTGGCGCCAGTGTTCACGGACAAACATCTGTCCTACCGCTGGGACTGGTCCAAAGAGATGGTGGATACGGCGCGTTCATTGAGGATTCCACTCATGGCGGGAAGTTCGGTGCCGCTGGCCGAACGAACCCCGCCCTTGGAGCTGCCGCGACGGGCTCGCATCGAAGAAGCCGTTTCGATCCATGGCGGAGGCGTGGAATCGTATGACATTCATGGACTGGAAGTGCTGCAATCCATGGTCGAAGGGCGAAGGGGAGGAGAAACGGGGGTGGACCAAGTGCAGTTTCTCGCGGGGGAGGCGCTTTGGAGCGCCGCCGAAGAAGGCCGCTGGTCTCCGGACCTGGCGGCGGCGGCGCTCGCGTCAAAGCCGATTCCGGGATTCCCTCCGGCGAAGGAATTGATGCGGCCTGACGCGAAGTCAGGCGGTGGGAGGTCTTTTGTTTCGCACGGAATCCTGGTGCGCTACACGGATGGCACGCGTGGAACCATGCTGGCCGCTGGCATCACGGGGACTCGCTGGTATTTTGCCAGCCGCTTAACTGGTGAAACCACGCCCAGGGCGACGAGTTTCTACGTTGGCCCTTGGCAAAATCGCAACCTTTTCAAAGCCCTGTCGCACGCCATCCAAACCCACTTCCGCGACGGCCGGACGCCTTATCCGCTCGAACGTACTTTGATGACCACGGGGATTCTGGATGCGGCCATGGACTCACGAGTTCGGGGCAACGCCGCGCTCGCGACTCCTCAATTGCGGTTTTCCTATAAACCGCGCGATTTTCGTTCGATGCGCGAGATGGGCGCAAGTTGGAAAATCATCACGGAGGATCGCCCGGAGCCAAAAGGAATCGATTACGGGGGAAGCTGAAACAGATTCAGGCGATAGGTTTCCCCTCCTCATCTGGAGCTCGTGCTCGCTGGGGGTGGGCCGCTGTCAATCCTTCAGCCACGTGACAAATTGAAACGGATCGAGCGCGATGAGGCCCGCGACCAACCCCCAGCCAGTCAGGTAAAATAGAGCCTGAAACGCATGCACCCGGACGGGAAGCCTCAGCCGCGGCAACAAAACGCAAACGGCCCACAGCGGGGCGGCGGCGTACACCGCCAGCAACCACACCGCCTGGAGCGCCAGGAAATGAGTTTCAAATGCGAACGTTCGGTAGTCCTCCCACATGGGCCGTGGCCAATGTCCGAGGCCCACGCGAACATGCAGCGCCAGACCGAGGGCCGTCACGAAAAGCGTGAGTGTTGAAAGAGAGCTGATCCAGCTAACGGACGTGACGAGGCGCCTCATGGAGTCGAAGAAGCGGGCGGTGGAGTCTCCACTGCTTCCGAAGATCAGCGCGGGCGAGCCGCATCCGCAGCGCGCCCGGTCGGGCTCCCCGAACCAAAGTCTTCAAGGTATTGCTCCACGATGGTCTTCAGCGAAGGCGGTTGCGGCAATCCCAGCGAGACCGCGCGCGAGCCATCGACACCGACAGGCCAGTTGCTGACGATACCCTGGATCCGCTCGTCGAAGGCATCGGTGATAGGCCCCGGTTTCAGCCCGCGCTCTTGGGCGATCTCCTGGATGACGGCCTGGGCGAGGTGTGGCGTCACCCGGTGCGCGGGCAGCACGAAAGCGCGATCGTCCCTGAGCTGCCGCTCCGGCAGTTCGTGCAGGGCGATGAAGGAATCGATCACGGTGCGATAGCCGGTCATCGGATGGGCTTGGTCCCGGCGAACTGGCAGCCGGCATTCGATGCCGTTGAGCGGCTCGCGAAACATTCCGCTCGCCCAACTCGAAGCGGCCGCGTTTGGTTTTCCCGGCCGCACGATGACGGTTGGAAGACGCGCCGAGCGGCCATCGAAAAAGCCCTTTCGCGAGTAGTCATTTACCAAGAGCTCGCAGATCACCTTGGTCATCCCATAAGTCGTCCGTGGCGTCAGCTTGGTGCGATCCGTGTTGGGGTCTTGCATCGCCTCGCCTCCGTAGCAGGCGATGCTGCTCGCGAAAATGACACGCGTCCCGCGACCCGCCGCCCGCGCCGCCTCGAACACGTTGCGGCCGCCATCCAAATTCACGCGCAACGCATCCTCGAAGCGTTCCTCACATTCCCCGCTAACCATCGAAGCCAGATGAAAGATCGACGTCGCCGCATCGCCACCAACCGCTTCGCGCACGGCTTTGGGATCACAAATGTCCGCCTTCACTTGCGATACCCGCGCATCGGTGCAGGGCGAGGGAAAGAAAGCGTCTAGCAGCACGATCCTCTCGATTGGCCGCGGTTCGCCGGAAGGACCAGTGAGCGAGCCGCACTCCAGGAGTTTAAGGCAAAGCTGGGAGCCGAGGAAGCCGCCGCCGCCGGTGATGATAACTTTCATGCAACAAGTGAGAATGAATGTTACACCTTAAAACGGCAGTTGAACATATTGAAGATTTGCAAAAACCATGTGAGCAAGAAACCCAATGATTGACCGCCGGATTACCCTCCACTAACGATAACGGGGTGAAATTCGCAAAGATCCAGTTTGAAGATCGCGGAGTAGCCGCCAAAGTGTTGGTCGGAATGGCACAACCTGTACGGGTGATCGGATTGCGCGAGCATGCGTTCATCGTGCCGGAGCCAGCGCTCGGCTGGCTGGTGGAGAATTCCCTGCCCTACAAGCTGGTCGAATGGTTAAACCAAGACGATCTCGTTCAGACGCTTCGAAATAATCTTGCCCACCCGGTATAACGATCGCAGGCCAATCGCGGAGGAAAATTATTTGTGGGCAGGCGAGCAACTGGCCGCCCAATTTGGCCCTTTTACGATCAAACCGATGCCCATTCGAAGCGCTTGGATGCATCAGGGCCTTCGCTATGAGGAAAATAATCTGCGAGTATTAGCGGACGTTGAAGCGACTTCGGAAAACGAGACGTTCTTCGCGCGATTCAAAGAAGTCCTGAAACAACGCTTCGATCAGCTCGACATCTGGATAGTCTCCTACGAAATCCACATCACTTAATCTTTAACCTCTCGGCTCAAGGCTTTCTCAACCGATAAAACCGGGCGAAACCCGTCACAGGATTGATGACGACATTCTGATCGCCCACCACCATCGGCGCTGATGGGACAGGTGTCCAGTCCGTCGTGGAAAGCGTGGTGGTGGATTCGAGGACGAAGCCAGCGGCGGCGGCGGGCCAGGTGAAAACGATCTCTTTGGTCGAAAGACTGACCTGCAGCGACGGCACAACCACAGACAGCACCGCAAACGTCTGATCCGCATCCGCGGCGGGGTTGTAATTCGAGTTGCCCGCTTGCGAGGCGCGAACTGTGACGTTTCCAGCACCTGTGACCGAGAGAATCAGCGCCGCGAGGGTCGCCGGACCGCTCACCAAGTTGAATGTGACCGGCAATCCAGACGTGGCGGTGGCCTCCAACATAAATGCGGGAACGCCCATTTTTTTATCACCGATGGCTGTGAAAGCGATAGCTTGATTCGCCTTGGCGACGACGAGCGTCCCGGAGGCATTGGGGGCTGCGTAATTCGCGTTGATCAGCAACGCGACAACGTCGTAGCTGCCGGCGTTGACTGGCGGAGTTGGTGAGTCAGCGTAGGTGATGGTGACACCGCTCAAACCCACTGGGCTGGTGGTTGCGGCCACAGCCCTGCCAGTTCCATCATAAGTCTGGTTGAGATTGGCCAGCGTCAATTCGGCATTGGCCGTGGTCACGGTGAGTGTGCCATTTGCGAAGGCAAAACTGTAATTCGCCGCGGCTAAAGTGTTCAATGTGGGCGTGATCGGGTAATTCCCAGCATCACTCGATGCCGTCGCGGCAGTCGTGAAATCAGGAGTTCCGGAAACCGATGCGACGGTATCGCCGTTGACGAAACCGCTGAGGCTCGAAGTGAAGGTCGGGTTCGCTGTGCCGTAAGCGCGGGTGGCGTCGTTGGCCCGGACTGTGAGCGTCGTCTTTCCAACATCAAAAGATCGGACAACCTCCGCAGCGGGATTGTAATTGCCGTCCCCGACCTGCGAGGCGCGGATCGTGACCGTCCCCGCGCCAGTAAAGGAGACCGAAGCACCGTTGAGCAAGGCGGGACCAGAGACCAGGGAGAAGGTCGCCGGAAGCCCGGAACTCGTGGTCGCAGAAAGGTTGACCGGCGCGGCGCCGTAGGTCTGGTTTGGAAGCTGGGCGAATGAAATGGTCTGGTCCGCTTTGGTGACTGTGAGCGTGCCATTCACAAAGGCGAAGTCGTAATCGGGCGACGCGAGGTTCCCTGGATGCGCTGTGATCGTGTAGGTTCCCGGCGGACTGGCGCTCGTGGCGCTCGTGGAAAGTTCCGCCACACCCGAGATGGAAGAAGCGTTGTCACCACTAACGAATCCAGTGAAGGCCGAAGTGAACGCCGGATTGGCCGCGCCAAAGGCTCGTTTCACGTCATTGGCTTTCACCGCGAGCGCGGCTTTGGCGACAGTAAACGTTTGGTCGACCTCTGGGGCGGCAGCGTAATTCGCATCGCCCGCCTGAAGCGCACGAAGGGTCACAGCGCCAGCGCCGGTGAGGGTCACGGTATTGCCGGCGATCTTGGCGGGACCAGAGAACACCGAAAACGTCACGGGCAACCCTGAAGTCGAAGTCGCCGCGAGAACGAACGGCGCATCGCCGTACGCTTTGGATGGAATGGGTGCGAATGTTGTGCTTTGACTGGCTTTGGTCACCGTGACTGTGAAGGTTTGTGTCGTATGATCCGTATCGGCTTTAGGTCTGACTATCGGAGCACCTTTGGCGATTTCCAGGATCTCTCTCTCGGTCAGGGCTCCCTTGAAGATCGCGAAGTCGTCAATGATTCCGTCCGGCGAAGCCAATTCATCGGAAGCGCCGATGATGAGTTTTTTGAAATCTTTCGGCAGTGGAGCATAGCCGTCCGCTTCCGTCAGGAGAACACCGTCGATGTAAATCGCTTTGTAGCCGCCATTTTTGACGAACGCGTAGTGGCGCCAAGCTTTGAAGTCGTGATTGGATTTCGGTTGTTTGCTGAGCCGCGTGTCTGTACCGCAGCAACCCGTGGTGTCGAAATAGATCGTCCCGTCGGACCACGGAATATGGAACTGCCAGCCCCGGCCGACGCTCGCAGCGAGCGCCCAAAACGAACTGCTGTTGGCATTGGAAATGTTCTTTTGCCAAAGCATGACGGTCCCTTTGTCATCGGCGGCCAGCTTGTTCATTGGATTATCCTCGCCCTGGGCTTCAAGGAGCAGATACCCCTTGTGCTGAATCCCTTGCCCCCACCCGGTCGACTGTCGCCAAGAATGCCACCACCCACGACCTTGCCAACGTAGGGTCCAACTTTGGATTTGATCGTGCCGTCGGTTTCGATCGTTTCAAAGTCCCAGTAGGCTACCAGTTCAGCCGCCGAAAATTCTGTCGCAATAAATTCCGGTGCCTCCGGTATTTCCACAACTTTGACTTTAACCGGGAACACGCCTGTTGTGGCCGGAATCCACGTCAGTTTTCCTGTCGTTGAATCCACAATCATTCCCTTCGGACCGCTCACCAACGTAAATGTCAGGGGGTTTGCGGGAATGTCAGGATCAGTGGCCGACAAGTTGACCGACAGCGAAGAAAAGACCGGGATTGTGTGATTCGGGACAGCCTCGACCACTGGAAGCGTGTTCACCTCATTCACAGTGACGGTGAAAGTGTTCGTCGCGCTCATTGGAGGGTTGCCGTTGTCGGTGACTATCACGCTAAACTGATAGACTCCTGGACCCTGTTCTTCGTTTGGGGTCCAATTGAATTCCCCTTTGGATGGCGAAATCTTCGCCCCCGTTGGAGCCCCTTCCGATAGGCTGAAGAAAAGTTCTTGAGTCGGAAGGCCGGCATCCCCGAACACAAACACCGTATTCGGCGCGGCAGTCGGGTCTTGCCTCCACAGGCGAGAGTTGGGAATAGGTGCTTCGATGTTGCCGTCTGGGAGCTGCCAACGCACGGAGAGATGATCCCCCCCGCCAATTTCTTTCATCAAAGCTTCGATATAGTATGCTTCACCCGCATCGAGGAAAATTAAAGCGGACCTCTGAATGGTAGTGGATGTCCAGTCGCGCTGTCCTGTCCATCCACGCACATAGGCGATTCGTCGCGCATTGCTTGACTGGTCATCGAGGCTCAAGCGTAGTTCCGACTCGTCATCGCTGGCGATCCAGAATCGGTAATTCCCCGTGAGCGGTGGGATCACATATCCCCAGAGGCGCTGGCCATAGTTGTCACCTACGTTGGAGGGGGCCTCAAATTCACTCAACACCGAAGTGTCTGTGGGCCGATCCGGGAACAAAGGGGAACGGGTAAGATTCAAAACGGCATCCCCTCCAATTCCGTTGTATAGGTTGCGCGTAAGTCCCGGCAATAGACTCGAAATATTAACAAACGATCCAAGCCCAACCCTGAAATTGATCGGCACCCCCTCTTTGACCATCTGGTCTGGCGCGGGCACCACTCGAGGAGCAGTATTGGCTCTGCGCACGACGACCTCGAAGGAGTTGGTTCCCCTCAATTCCGGCAAGCCACTGTCGGTCGCAATCACGATAATTCGATTGGTCGACAGTGCTTGGGCTCTTGTGGGTGTCCATGTGAACACCCCATCGTCGACATTGATTGCAGTGCCAGCGGGTGCATCGGGAGACAGGCTGAACTTGGGCGGTCCGGATAAGACCTCGGAATTGGTCACCCGGTTCACCACGGTCAACATCACGCCATTAGTAATCGTTTGGGAAGAAATCTCCGCCAACCTGGGAGCGACGGCCAGCCCCACGTCTAACGAAATCGTGCCTGATGCTCCATCAAAACCATCCAGGGCAATCTGGTAAGTTTTTCCACCCACGACGGTAAACCTCAGTTCGCTGGCCTTGGTGCCGCCCGACGCATCGTCATTGCTCGCCACCTGAACCAAACTGGAAATGTCAGTTCCGGAGTACACGGCCAACACGGTGTCGAAACTGCTGCCGCGCGTGTGAATCTTGGCGAATCCGGACTCCGGCGCCGTCCATGACCACCAGACCGACTTTCCGCCTCCGTATCCGGCGTGGTTCGGTTCACCCGTTTGCTTGTTCGCATGAAGGTTGGAGACCCTGGCCTTCACGGCTGCGCCAACCAGTGGCGCACGACCAACAAACTCATCCGCTCCCGCCAGCACGAGTTCAGGCGGTGTTTTCAAGAGAGTGATCCGCATCGGCGCGTCGTTCTGATAATCCATCACATATTCGCCATTCTCAAAGCTCAGTGGCGCGACAGAGGTCCAGTCGCCTGGGATTTTGAACCGACGCAATCCCTTGGTTCCATGCGCGGTGATCGTAGCCTTGGCCTGTTCCACGATGATTTCCGTTGGCCCGCCGTCAACTTCCAGTCCGTGCGCCCCCGCGGATTGATTGCTGAACGTCGCCAACGCCAACTTCAGCGCGTTGGTATAAGCGTAGAACGCGTCAGCAACGATTGTCGTTTCGTTCGCCGTGGAGATGATGATTCGTTCCCCGTCCTGCGTGACCTGCAGATCGTTTCGTTTCCGCCCTTTGTGGTAGGGCAGAATCAGTGTCTTGAACGATCCATTGCCTTTAATCCTCAAAATATGCTGCCGTTCTTCGAAAAACGGTCTTTTGTTAGCAATGACGAACTCCTGCATCTCTCTCGCGGGATGCGAGTTATGGCCCCAGTTTCCGATCTGTGTCTCAGTGCCGCGCTCTGAGACCTCGTAAACCGTTAGCGCTCACGAGAATGGACCCAGCTCGCTGAAGGCCGCAGGGATTGTCTTTCCAAGTGGTGGATGGGGGTGAAAGGAAAACCCCTTGCCCAACCTCGACGGCGGAGAGCCGTTCCGGTAGGACAAGGGGCGCGTTAGTAACTTCAGTGTTCATAGT
>SXGS01425512.1_pt1 | contig 26336 bp, 18 predicted proteins | sample 3174681 | NCBI WGS metagenome assembly SXGS01 (sample SAMN11356861, study PRJNA531348) | freshwater metagenome | isolation source: freshwater sample F1-80 | place: China: Fuxian Lake, Yuxi | collected 2017-12-25 | reverse complement strand
CTTCCCTCGGAGGGGTCCAGCCCATCGCGGGCCAGCACATGGGGGTGATTCAGATCTACGGGGGTGTAGCAGCACCGGCTGGGTGGATCTACATCCACCACTTCCAGATACTCGCCGACAGGACCGGGTTCCAGGTCTTCCCAGGGCACCTCCACGGTAGCGCGATTGATCGCTGCGGTCTCCAGATCGCCCTTCAAACTGGGATCGAAAGAGTAGACGTGCAGCCGGCGAAGGCTCGGAGGCGGCAGTTCCGCCACCTTGCGGGCCAGACGCAGCCGCTCCAGTTCCGCCGGGGATGGGTCGTTCGCACGGCGCGGCGGCTCCGGCGACACTAGAGGAGCGGCGATCACGTCTGCCGCCGTTGTCCGGTTCCGCCTGTCAGCCGGTGTTCCGGCCGACAGGGTGAGGCGTTCGCGCAGAGCCTCGGAGAGCGTTCCGTCCAGCAGCGTGCTTCGGCAGGCGGCCAGGGCGATTTCCGCCCGCTCGGCAGTGTCAGACGTGGCGCTGCGGCGAAGCGCCACGGCCTCCTGGAATTGCTCCCGGGCGGACGACAGCCTGCGGTCACTTGCGTCCCCACCGGAAGGACCCTGGGTGCCCGCCGCCGGATGCGCAGGGGTGGAGAAGGAGAGGTGTGCAGCCAACTCTCGACCGACAAGATCGAGGTGCGCGGGCAACTCCGCCGGGGAAACGCCCAGAAGGCCGGCCAGCAACCCCGCAATCGTGGGGTCTTCTGCTCCGGCGATGGATGGGATTGCGTCGCGCAGGGCCGGCGCGGCCTCCCCCAGCGTAACCGGGGGTTCATACAGATGCGTGAACCCGGCAACCCCGCCCTGGTCCAGCGGCGAGTGGGCTCCCCCGTCTCGCAGCACGCGGGAGAGAAGCCGAAAGTCCGGCACGCCAGCGCCGGGGTCCGGGAGCTGGGTCTCCAGGAGACGCACGGCATCCACAATACCGGCGCCAAACCGGCCGCCGCGCACGAAGTCCGGCGTGGGGTCGCAGGACGCGCGGAGCAGGTACTGAAATACCCTGGGCACTCCAGCCGCCCCGTAGCGGGTGATGAGCGCCTCCCGGCCATGATAGGAGAGCCAGAGGGCCGCCAGCCCTGCTACTGCCGCCGTCCCCAGGGACGTTCCGTTCGCCTGTCCCACACCCATTACCGGCGTACCGTCCGTCTGCCGCGCCACCTGCGCCTGCCACACGCCAGCCCCGGGAGCGGTTACATCCACGCGACTGCCGGAGCTGGACCACTCCCACGCCGTGCGGGAAACTGTGCTCGCAGCGACCGCGATCACCTCCGGGTAGGCGGCGGGCCAGACCACGAACCCAACATAATTACCCGCCGCCGCCACCACGATGACGCCCCGTTCGACGGCCCGGAGCACCTTCTGACGGAGGTACCAGGAGCCGAGGCCCCCCAGGCTGATCGAGATCACATGCGCCCCGGCCTGGACAGCCGCGTGCTCCAGTGAGTTGGCCAGATTGAGCATGGACAGGAGCACGACGCTGTGTGTCACCCGTAGCGGCACCACCCGTGCTCCCGGCGCCACACCAGTCACGAAATTGGGGCCGGGAGATGCCAACTGCCGACCCGGAGGGCTCACGATCACGCTGGCAGTACTTGTGCCGTGGCCGGGATTGGGGGGCAGACCCGCCTGTTCCAGTTCGTCGCGTGAATTCGCATCGTTTTTCAGGAAGTCCCAGCTCTGCTCCAGCGCCAGGCCCGGCAGGAGTTCCGGGTGGTCGGTGTACCCGGTGTCGGGATGCCCGATACGGATGCCCGCCCCAGCCCGCAGTGGGTCGCCGCCGAAGAATCGGTTCCAGGCTTCCGGTACCCGCATTTGCTCCAGGCTCCATTCAGGAGTAGCAGGAGTAGCGGCCCCAAGCCCCGTGGTGTGGGCTGGGACCGCCGCTCCCTCACCGGGGTGCGCTGGCAGGCAGTACGCAAACAACGGCTCAGCGTACACCACGCCCCGGAGTTGCCGCAGGTGAGCCACCTCATCCCAGGCCCCTGCGAAAGTGAGATCGGTCACTCCGTCCCGCGGCGTCAGCAGCAGATGTAGGCCGGAGTCGTCAAACGGCTCGACACGCCACTGCCGACCCAGACGGACACGTGCCGCACGGGCGACATCCTGTCGCATGCCGCGACGCTCAATCTCCAGTGCGAATGCTTCCAGTTCCGCACCGTGTGTCCCCGCGTTCTGTAATCGGTCCAGGCTGGTTCGGTTCGTCATTTTCTGCAGCGAGTACGAAAGAGGATGCTTCCTCGGAGTGCGTGCGGAGATTTTACCCTTCCACCATCTCAAATCTGTCTCGGATGAGTGAGAGACCTCTGCGGCCAGAGGACCACCTCCGGGCCTCAAGGTTCTCATTGACACCACAGTCTCTCGGATTCTTGAGAGGTGGGCAGTTTCGACCTCACTGCGTGGTTAAAGAAGCTTCACGGACGACCCAGGTGACCGGAACGTAGACTCCCCCGGGTGTAGGCTGGGAGAGCTGTAAACTCGGCACGGAGGCGGAAACATGCTGGCAGGGGTGGAACGGTTAGTGGATCTGGTCGGGCCGCGGGTGTCTCGGGGCGCGAGTGCGGATGCCGTGGCAGTACGTGAGGCCGTGCGGGCTGGAGATACCGCAGCGCTGGCTGCCACGGAAGGGCACTTTGCCGCCGTGGCTCGAGAGGGGCAGACGGTACGGCTCGCGCGGACCCTCGGGCTACCGCTCCGTTACTTCGTGGCGAAACTCTTCCATGGCCCGTTCCTCATCGTGGGGGAGCGCATCGAACAGTTGTATGACTGGTGCTGCGACCGGAAAATCGGCTGGCAGTTCGACCCGCTCTACACGCGTATGGCGCCTGCCCACTACCTGGTCGAACTGGACCAGGTGGGGTGTCCCGACCCGACCCCGCGCTGCACGCGCTTCTTCACCCCGCCAGTCGGAGGGGGGTCGGCGGACGTGGACGAACTGGGCGAGGCGTATGTGCGAGCCGCGTACGGCTCCCTGCGGTGCTGGCTGGAGGCGGTTCCGGCAGACGCTCCGGTAGCGGTTCTCTTTTCCGGAGGCGTTGACAGTAGTTCCGTATTCCTGCTGGCTCGCCACGCCCTGCGCGAACTCGGCCGGAACCCGGACCACGTACGGGCGTTCACCCTGGATCTGGGCGGGGGACAGGACCTGGAGCAGGCAGCCGCCTGGGTGCGCGAACTCGGTCTGGAGCAGAGCTGGGAGCCACTGCGGCTGACGGGCCGAAAGCCCGACCTGGAAGGCGCCATCGCCTGCATTGAAGACTACCATCCTCTGGATGTCGAATGCGCCGCGGCGTCGTTGCTGGCCCTGCGGGAGATCCGGGCGCGCTATCCCTCGCTGCGCTTTCTGCTGGATGGTGACGGGGGTGACGAGAACCTGAAGTCGTACCCCCTGGAGGATTCCGATCTCACCGTCTCCAGTGTGCTGCGGAACCCGCTGCTGTACCAGGAAGGGTGGGGACTGGACGCCATCAAGCACAGTCAGACGTATTCGGGCGGCCTCTCGCGCAGTTATGTGCGCACGTACGCCCCGGCGCAGCGGTTCGGCTTTGAGGCACACAGTCCGTACACCAGCCGGCCCGCAATTGCCGCGTCGCTCCGCATTCCGTTTGAGGCCCTGCTGGACGGTCGGGCGGAGCGACTGGCTACCCTGAAGGCGGATGTGGTCCGCGACGGGGTGGAGGCAGTGACGGGGATCCGGATGCCGGTGTTCCCGAAGCGCCGCTTCCAGGAAGGCGCCGGCGGCGCCGCCTATCGCCAGTGGCGGGTAAGCAAGGCCTGGTGCCGCCGCACATTCCTCGCTCAATGGGAGGACCGTCTGCGCCACGCCTGGGAGACGCCCGAACTGAACCGACGCGAACTGGCGAACATCGGGGCGTGATCGAACGGAACGTCCTCGATCCGTGGCGGCCCTATTCCTTCTTTGTGGAGCCGGAAGTGGGGGCAGACGGCCGGACAGTCCCTGTGGCCACGGTACTGCTGACCAACCGGGAGTGTCCGTACCAGTGCGTCATGTGCGATCTCTGGCGGAACACGCTGGAGGAGACGGCGCCGCCGGGGGCCATTCCCGCGCAGATCCGTTTTGCCCTGGATCGCCTGCCGCCGGCGCCTGTGCTGAAACTGTACAACGCCGGCAGCTTTTTTGATCCGCGCGCGATCCCGAGCGCCGAAGACCCCGTCATCGCGGATCTCTGCGCGGGCTTTGAGCGCGTTGTGGTGGAGTGTCATCCGGCCCTGATTGGTGCGGAGGCCGGCAGGACGTCGGGATTCCAGGGTTCCAGGGTTCCAGGCCGGCAGGATGCCGACGTTCCCGGGGAGGTCCTGGACGCGGGCCGGCAGGATGCCGGCGTTCCCGGGGAGGTCCTGGACGCGGGCCGGCAGGATGCCGGCGTTTCCGGGAAAGGGGGGACGGCGGGGCTCCCAGCAGGGGAACGCTGGATCCGGTTTGCCCATCTCCTCGAACAACGGGGGGTGCGCCTGGAAGTCGCGCTTGGCCTGGAAACGGCGCACTCCGAGGTGCTGGAACGCTTGAACAAACGGATGACCCTGCAGCAGTTCCGGACGGCGGCGAAGCGGTTGGACGAGGCAGGTTGCGACCTCCGCGTCTTCCTCCTCGTACGGCCGCCCTGGCTCACCGAGGCCGAGGGAGTCGAGTGGGGCTGTCGCTCACTCGACTTTGCCTTTGATTGCGGCGCTTCGGTGTGCAGTCTCTGCCCAACCCGGGGCGACACCCGTTCGATGGAAGCCCTCAGCGCGGCGGGAGCCTGGAGCCCACCTGAGCTGGCATCCGTCGAGGCGGTGCAGGAATACGGGCTTTTCCTGCACAGGGGCCGGGTCTTCACCGACCTGTGGGAAATCGAGCGATTTACGACATGCCCGGAGTGCTCGCCGCTCCGCATCGCCCGCCTGCGCGCCATGAACGAAACGCAAACGGCGCCGCCTGCCGTCGTCTGCCGCTGCACGACGCGGGCAGCGCCGGCAAGCGGCGCCTGAATACAATGAGGCTCGGGAATCGGAGTTGCGGAGCTGCCGGACTCCACAGGGGTATCCGCTCTGCGACCCATGATGAAGGTGATACAGCGAGTGCTGACGACGCGTCACATGCTGGAAGGGCTTTCGCGCCACCTCAATCTCCAGGGTTCTAGGGTTCCATGCCGGCAGGATGCCGGCGTTCCCGGGTTCCTGCACGCAGGCCGGCAGGATGCCGGCGTTCCCGGGGCCGGCGGCGGCCGATACGTCCGGCGCGAGACTCCCGGTGGTGGGGCTGTTCCCCGGGGTGGGTCCGCAATTGCCCCGGATGTTTGACCTCGCAATCCTGGGCTCGGGGTTTGCCGGCTCCCTGCTGGCGCTGGTGGCGCGACGGCTTGGACGGACTGTGCTGCTGTTGGAGCGCGGCCGCCATCCGCGCTTCGCCATCGGGGAGTCTTCTTCTCCGCTGGCCAATCTGCTGTTGGAGGAGATTGCCCGCCGTTGGGACTTGCCCCGGCTGGTCCCGCTGACGACATATGGCGCGTGGAAGCGGACCTACCCCCGGCTTGCTGTAGGCCTGAAGCGCGGGTTCTCATTCTATGCGCACACGCCCAACGACGTCAGAAGTCCTGTGCACGACCGCACGCGCCAGTTGCTCGTGGCGGCGTCTCCGTCCGACGCGCTGGCAGATACACATTGGTATCGCCCGGACTTTGACGCGTTCCTGGTGGACGAAGCAGCGGCCGCCGGAGCGGAATTCGTAGATCGTACGCGCATCGAACGAGCCGAGTTCGGGCCCGCAGGCGTTTCGCTCGCCGGAACACGCGAGGGGTGCTCCGTCCGGTACCAGGCACGCTGGCTGTTCGACGCCACGGGGCCCCGCGGAGCCCTCTCCCGCCTCCTCGGCCTGGTGGAGGCGCCGTTCCCCGACTTCCCGCACACAGAGGCCCTCTACACCCACTTCGCCCACGCCCCGCGGTTTGAGGCTGGCGGTGTGCAGAGTGAGAATCCCCATTGTTCGCTCCTAACGTCCAGTTCCCCGCCACCCTACCCGCCGGACGATGCGGCGGTGCATCACCTGTTTCCGGGGGGATGGGTCTGGGTGCTGCGGTTCGAGAACGGGTTGACCAGCGCCGGCGTGGTCCTGGAGCGGAGCCAGGCGCGCGAACTGCGCCTGGAAGAGGGGGAAGGAGCGTGGCGGCGGGTGCTGCACCGGTTCCACGCCCTTCACCCGTTCCTGGAGTGTGCGGAGCCGACGCTCCCCTTCGTCCACCAGCCGTGCGTTCCATACCGGACAGCGGTGGCGGCCGGAGAGGGGTGGACGCTGCTGCCCGGGGCTGCGGCAGTGGTAGATCCGCTCTTCAGCACCGGGTTCCCACTCAGTCTGTTAGGGATCCAGCGGTACGGAACGGCGCTGGAGGAGGACTGGGGGACCGCGCGTTGGGCGACCCGGCTGGCGCACATTTCGCACTCCACCCTCGCGGAAGCAGACCACACCGCTACCCTGGTCGGCGCCTGCTACAAGACGTTCGCCGCCGGGGGCCGGCGAAACTCCGGCATTCCCGGTTTCCCCACGTTCACATCGCTCTCCATGCTCTACTTCGTAGCGGCGAGTTACAGCGAGATGGCGCGACGGCTGGGGCATCCCGCCCGGGCGGAGGGATTCCTGCTGCGCGAAACGCCCGCATTCCGGAACGCGTTTACATCATTGACCGCGCGCGCCCACACCGGGTATCCGGCCACCCCGGCGGAGACTGCCGCCCTCCTTGCACCCTTCAACGTCGCCGGCCTGTGCGACGCAACGAAAGGCAATTGGTACAGCGTCGCCCTGGAAGACGTCGTCCGGAATGCAGACAAGCTGGGGGTATCCGCAGAGGCTGTGCGGGCGTACTTCACGAAATTGCTCGGGTGAACGGGGAGGGGGGCCCCCCTCCCCTGGAACCGCACGCTGTGGCTCACGGTGCGGCGATCCAAGCTCCGGCGAGGCAATCCACTCCCTCCGGAGTCAGACGCGTGCGTGTCTTCCCATTCTCACTGACGCGGAACAGGCCCATTCCCCTGTCGGTTTGCAACGGCATCAGCAGGTACCGACCATCCGGCGACCAGGCCGGAAGCGGCATGCCTTCGAGTTCGCCCTCGACAGAGATTTCCAGATCCAGGCGAGAATCGCCCCGGTTCGCGAAATCCCAGAGATGCACGGACCCCTTGCGGGTCTGCGGACTGATGGACAGATAGGCGAGGCGCTTCCCATCGAGCGACACCCCTCCCGGCCCCGCGACGGCGAACTTCATCTCTTCACCCGGGACGAGTTTCTCCTCGTCCGAGCCATCGGCGTTGGCCAGATAAATCTCGGCCTTCATCTCGCCCTGCGCGAAGCGGGTATACCCCAGTTTCTTCCCATCCGGCAGCCAGAATGCGCCGAAGCCTCCCGAACCCTCCGGGTTGATCCGACGCGGATTGTTCCCGTCTCCATCCGCGACGAACACGCTGGGCATCTGGTTGCCGGCCGAAAAGGCCATTTGTTTCCCATCCCGGCTCCACGAGGCCAGCCCGGCCCGCTCCGAACCGACGTTCAGCGTGGTCAGGCCGGTGCCATCCGCCTGAATGATAGTAATCTGATGCTGATTCGGCTGCGGCATGGCAGCACTCATAAATGCGACCCGCTTTCCGTCCGGCGACCAGGCGGGGAACACATTCAGGGCCGCCGTCTGGCCGGGCAGTTCCCGGTCGTTCTTCCCATCCGCATCCATAACGTGCAGCCGGTATCCGCCCCCTTCTTTGCGAGGGTAGACGATCCTGCCGACGGCATCCGCCGCCCGGACGTGGACCGCGAGTAGTGCCAGCGTAACGGCGCCAAAGGCCACATAGCATCGCATCATCTGATGGTTCTCCGGAAAAGCGCCCGGTAGGGCGGAGTCAAGAAATAAACGCAGTGTGCCAATAATCAGTTACGCCGAGTGCAAGGCACCGGGAGGGAGGAATCATGGCATCAGACGACACACAAAACGCGGGAGCCGTGGTGGAAGCTGATTGGGGCGCACCTGCGAGGCACCAGAACGAGGGCCTTCATTTATCGTGGCGCACTCCCACACGGTCGTCCGGATGCCCCCACCTCAGGAGGATCTTCGGGATGGAATGCTCAACATTGACCTCCGGAGAACCTCGTCTACTTGTTCTGTCCCCTCCCGTGATTGAAATCCGCCATCGAAAGACAGGAAAGGTCTTGCGCCGCGTGGACGCGCAGGAACTCACCGCGTGCGACCTGACAGGCGCCGACTTGCGCGGAGCGGACCTCCGTGACGCGCACCTCACCCGAGCTAACCTGGAAGGAGCTGACCTGCGCGGCGCCCTGCTGACCGACGCGGACCTGGTGGGGGCCAACCTGAAGGGGGCGCAGTTCCAGAACGCGGATCTCGAGGGCGCAGAACTCGGCAATGCAGACCTGCGAGAAGCCAACCTCAGTGGTTCGGTGCTGCGCTACGCCCGGATGAGCGCCGCCGACCTCCGCGGCGCCAATCTACGCGGCGCGAACCTGAGAAAGGCCACCATGCGCCACATCCGCTACAACGAACAGACCCGCTGGCCATGGTTCTTTGACGTAGACGCCGCGATCTGCCGGTAAGGACGCGCGGGCGGGCGGGGCAGCCCCCTGTGGTTGCCTTTCGCAAAAGGATTCGGCCGGTGGGGAGTGCGCCTTCGCAATTCGGTCCTGCTATAATCCAGGTAGCTACTGAAGAGCCTTTTCAGGAGGTTCCTATCTCTTCCGTCCTCCGCCTCGGCATCCCGAAGGGGAGCCTGCAAGAAGCCACTCTGGGCCTGTTCAAACGGGCCGGTTACCATTTCGCCGTCAGTAGCCGTTCCTACTATCCACAGGTAGATGACCCCGAGTTGGAGGCTACCCTCCTGCGCGCCCAGGAAATCCCCCGGTACGTGGCGGAAGGGGTGCTGGACGCCGGCCTGACCGGGCACGACAATGTGGTGGAAGCGGGTGTGGACGTAGTGGATCTGGCCGAACTGGTTTATTCCAAGGTAACGTCCCGCCCGTACCGCTGGGTTCTCGCCGTCCCGGAGGATTCGCCGATTCGCACTCCCCAGGATCTGGAAGGGAAGCGCATCGCCACTGAGCTCGTCAATGTGACGCGCCGGTACCTGGACCAACACGGCGTCAAGGCGCACGTCGAGTTTAGCTGGGGTGCCACTGAGGTAAAGGTGCCGGACCTGGTGGATGCCATCGTGGAGGGCACAGAGACAGGCAGCACCCTGCGGGCCCACCGCCTACGGGTGGTAGACACACTGCTGGAAAGCACCACTCGGTGGATTGCGAGCCCGGCTGCCTACGCCGACCCCTGGAAACGCGAGAAGATGGAAAACGTAATCCTGCTGCTGCAGGGAGCGCTGAATGCCGAGGGGATGGTTGGGCTGAAGATGAATGTCGCCCGCGCGGACCTCGTGGCGGTAACGGCATTGCTCCCCGCAATGAAGCGACCCACGATCTCCGCGCTCTCCGACGAAGCCTGGGTAGCAGTGGAGACCATTCTGCCGGAGCGAGTGGCCCGAGAACTCCTCCCGCGGCTGAAGCGAGCCGGCGCCGAAGGATTTGTCGAGTACCCACTGCTGAAGGTCATTCCGTAGTCGGAGGCGCTCGCCATGACCTGCTCACATTGTCACACGCTCAATTTTCACGGATTCAAGTTTTGCCGGGAATGCGGTCGGCCGCTGGACGCCAACGTTACGCAAAGCGCAGCGGAACGGCAGGTCGAAGAGCATTTGGAAACGGCGTTCCGGCACATGGACAATGGCGACCTGGATGCGGCCCGTGCTTCGTGCCGGGCTGCGCTGGGTGTGTCCGCGCAGAGTGCTTCGGCGCACTCACTCCTTTCTCTGATCTGCGAGCGGGAAGATGATCTCCCGGCCGCCATTCGGGAACTGGAACAGGTGCTGGAACTCTGCCCGGCGAGCATCGCCGACCGCGAGCGGTTGGCCTACCTGCGTGGAGAGACGCCGCCGGTGCGCGGAGGGTGGTCTCCTTTTCGGCAGGGCGCCGCGGCTGCCCTGGTGACCCTGATCGTGGTGGGAATCGGGAGCTGGGCGGCACTGGAGCGGCCCTGGGAAAGGCAGCAGGCGGCAGGTCCCGGGCGGCAGGGAACCAGTAGCCGGACGGTCACTCCAACGCCACCCCGGACGTCGCCGGCGCCCCTCGTGATGCCGCCGGCGCCCCTCGGGATGTCGCCAGCCCCCGGTCCCGGGGGAGTGCCGGGCGCACCGGCGGTCGCGTTGCCCTCGGCACCGAATTTCCCGGCGGCACGAACGGCGCCGTTGAACCCGACCCCGGCCGATAGTGCCCTGAACCCGCGAGTGGGGCCGCGCTTCCCCCCCAGCCGCTCCACCCTGCCCACCGTGCTCAATCCCCGGCGCGACCAGGTACAGCCGGGATTGCCCGCTGCAGGCGTGGCCGCCGTCACGCCTCTAACGGGTGCCGGCGGCGGGATGGGGCTGTCGCCGGACGCCGCACCCAGAGGGTACCCGGGCCTGCCGTCGGCAGCCACAGGACCTGGATCCGGTACGGGACCCGCAGCAACCCCGGCCGGTGGAACAAACAATTCCCCGGGAGTCGCGACCAATTCTGCGGGAAGGGAACTTTCCGAACCGGAAAGCGGGTTCATACGCATAGCACCGGCCGGAGTTGCCGGAGGAGGTAGTGGTGCATCTGCGAACGGAAGCCCGCCGGTTGCACCAGCGCCCGCCCCCTTCCCCCGCGGGAGTGGAGACGGGCCGCCCCCTTCAATTTCCATCCAGTTCGGGTCTGGGGCCCCAGCGGTATCAGGGTTGTCCGATGCCCGGCGGTTGGAGAGTCTGGCCTACGCTGCTCAGCAGCAAGGCGATACAGTTACTGCTCGGCGACAGTATACAGCGGCGCTACGCCTGTACGACACCGTAGCGCGCCGGGGTGGGGGAGATGCGGATCTTGCCCGCCTGGGTATTGACGGGTGCCGGAGGGCGCTCGCATCGCTGGGGGCGTCGCGTTAGGGGAGAAGAGGGATGCCGTTCAATCTGGGTCCGGCCGAACTGATGGTCATCCTGGCAATCGCACTGGTCGTTTTTGGACCGAAAAAATTGCCGGAGATCGGCAAAGGGATGGGGAATGCGCTGCGCGAGTTCAACAAAGCGCGCAACGACTTCATGGAGTCACTCCATTCGGAAACGAATCGAGACGAGCCGGTGCAGTCATATGCTTCCGCAACTCCAGCCTACCCGGAGCCAAGCACCGAAGCTCGACGACTGGAGTATCCGGAGCCGCTGCCGGCCGACCGGGCGGATGCATTGCCGTATGGGAGTGATTTCCAGGCGGCAGGGGAGTCACAGCCCGCGTTCCGCACCACACAGGCGGAACCGGTAGCAGCGATTCAAACCACAGCACAGGGCGCCCAGGTGGGCGAAGGGAAGGCATAGACAATGCGACTGGGACCGACCGAACTGCTCATTATCCTGGGCGTCGTCCTGCTGCTCTTCGGCGGCAAGAAACTGCCCGAACTGGCGAAGGGGCTGGGGCAGGGCCTCAAAGAGTTCAAGTCTGCTACCCGGGAAGAAACCACTCCACTGGACGAGAAGAAGGAACTGGGCGAGTCCTGAAGCAGTGCCCGGAAGGCCTCCCACAGGTGTAACCCTGGAGGCCTTTCGGGCCTCTAACTAACGCGGAACTTCCCTGCAGGGCCGCAGCAGGAAAGTCGTTTTCGCATGCTGAACCTGGTAGGGAGCGAGAAGCAGGTCTTCCCGCTCCTCGCTTCGTGCTCCCCTTTTTCGGATCGCACGGAATTTCTACGTCCCGAGGCGGGTGAGGAGACACCGGAACATGGCGCAACGTAGGTACGAGTCGGCACTACTGATGGTCGGCCTGGGGGTGCTGGCGGTGCCGGCACAGGCTCAGGGCGGGAAGACACTGGGCTTCTCCCAGGATGTGCAGCCGTTGTTCCAACGGCGCTGTCTGAGCTGTCACGGCGCCCAACCACGCGGCGGTCTGAAGCTGGACAGCCTGGAGAATGTGCTTCGGGGCGGGGCGAAGGGACCGATTGTGGTGGCCGGAAAGCCACAGGAAAGCCGCCTGCTGGGTTACGTCACCGGTACGCTGATGCCGCGGATGCCTCCGGGCGGCATGCCGCTCAGCCAGGCGGAGATCGCGACCCTTCGCAACTGGATTGCTCAGGGCGCCAAGGATGGGGCGGGCTCGCCCTTCACCGTCCTCCCCCCCGGAGCTGCCGGAACGAAGCCGGCAGGGGGCGCCCCCGAACGCCCATTGACGTTGTTGCTGCCGAAGGACGGCGCAACCGTCAAGGAGAAGGTGTCCATCCGAGTGGCGCGGGATACGGTGCCGGCGGATGGCTTCATCGGCATCTACGTAGACAATCGCTTCCGCGCTGCCGTCGCTCCCCAATCTCAGGAAGAGATGCAGGAGAAGAAGATCCCGCTCGATGCACCCCTGACCTATGTCTGGGATTCGCAGATCGAGCAGGAAAAGTCCATCACCGCGCGCGAAGCGGAGCGTTTTGCTGCTGACGGGCCGCATGTGATCGAGGTGCGGAGCTACAACAGTGACGGACAGATCGTCGGCACGGTGCGGGCGAATGTCATCCTTCGCAATGCCGTCGAAGCGCGACAGAACCAGGCCGTCCGGCTCTGGTACGGCGGTATCCCCGAGCAGCAGTATTGGATTGAACACACGGTGGATCTGGATGCTGCGGCCGCCGCCGGCGCCTTCGGCGGGGCAGTCCCGACCACCGGTACTGCCACCGGCGGCGAACGCTTCACCCATCTGGAATCCGCTCGCTACCTGGTGTCGCTCGAAGATCTGGAATCGGGCACCCTGGCCGGATTCTGGCGGGAGCGCCGGGAAACCCCGATGGCGCTTACTGTCAACGGGGTCAAGAACCTGATCCAGCTCGATACGAGTTCGCGCTACTACTCGCTCGATCGCAGCGGAAAGGCTCTGCGCAGCGGGGCCATGACGCGCGAGAAGCGGTTCCCAATCCTGAATCCGCTGGAACTGCCGGGGCGTCCTCAGCGCTTCAGCGAGCCGTTCAACACCACCCTGCGGATTAACCTCGGCGCCTACATTCCTGGAGTCGTCGAGTTGGAACGCCTGCAGGCGCGGATGGAGGCCCTGGAGTGGCAGAAGGGGGAGCGCTGCGCGCGCATCAAGGTCATCTACCAGGCAGGCACGTCGAAAGTGGACATCAACAGCGTCGGGATTCAGGGCGCGGACTTTGAAGTCTCTGCAGGAGCATCCACCATCTGGTTCTCCGAAACGACGCAGCGGGTACTGAAGGCCACACATGACGTCACCGGGACGTTGGTTCTCGACACGTCGGCCGCGGAGTTCGGCGGCGGTGCGGGCGGGTTCGGCGGAGCCGGCGGGCTCGGGGGCGAGATGGGACCGGGTATGGCCGGCGGCCCGGGCATGATGGGCGGTGGCCCGGGCATGATGGCCGGCGGCCCGGGGATGATGGGCGGCTCAGGCGGCGGTTTCGGCGCGCCCTTCGGCGGCGGTGGCCCCGGCATGATGGCCGGCGGCCCCGGCATGATGGCCGGTTCAGGCGGCGGCGCGGGCATGATGGCCGGCGGCCCGGGGATGATGGCCGGCGGCCCGGGGATGATGGGCGGTGGTCCCGGCATGATGGGCGGTGGTCCCGGCATGATGGGGGGAGGATTCGGCTTCGGGCAGCCGCCGTCGCAGAGTGAACTGGCGGGGCTGGCCCAGCGAAAGCGCCGGTTCCACATCAAGTTGAAGGTGAGCACCGAGGTGGTTCCGGCTAAGCCGCAGCCGAAGCGCTAGACGGACGGCCCTGCGGCACTGCTGCAGGGCGGGGGAGGCATTCGCTTGCCTCCCCCGCCCTTTTGCCGTACAAATCCGGGGAACGATTCGGGCTGATGAATCCGTTCTTTCCCCTCGGGTCTGCGCATCCAGACTCGCGCTACTCTTTCCCCTCGGATCGGTGCATCCGGATCCGAGCCTCGCTGAAGACCGGCATGGGTCCTGTACCCACGAGTTCCGCAGGAGACGCAATGACCAGAGAACCGGAAGAAGACTTCAAGGAGATGGAGCTCTGGGAGCACCTGGATGAACTACGGACGCGGCTGATTCGCTCCGCCGTCTACGTGCTCCTCGGCTTGGTGCTGGCGTGGGCGGTCTACCCCTGGCTCTATGAGCTCTTCTTCGGACCTCTGCGGCCCTACCTCAAGCAGCATCCGGAGTGGGGGATCCGCTACCAGTCCTTTACCCAGCCGTTCATGCTCAAACTGCAGGTCTCGCTCATCGCGGGTCTGGTGCTGGCCATCCCTCTGGTCACGCTGGAAGCCTGGGGGTTCATTGCTCCCGGATTGACGCGCAGTGAGCGAAGGGCGTGCACGCTGATCTTTCCCGCGGCCATCGTCTGCTTTATTGCTGGAATTGCCTGCGGCTATTTCCTGATGCCGGTCACCATCGGCTACTTCCTGGGGTTCGTCACCACCGGCGATGTCGTACTTCAGGATCCGGTGCTCTATCTCGTCTTCACGATTAAGATGGTTCTGGCCTTCGGGATCTGCTTCGAGTTGCCGGTAATCCTGATGGGGCTGACCTGGATCGGGCTCGTGACCCAACGCCAGTTGCGCGAGCAGTGGCGCTACGCGGTTGTAGGTTGCTTTGCTGTGGCGGCGATTGCGACCCCCGGTGGTGATCCGATGACGATGTGCATCATGGCGAGTCCTCTCGCGGTACTCTACGTGGCGAGCATCTACCTCTGCGGCATCGTGGAACGCTGGAAAGAGCGCTACGAAGTGCGCCATTCGCTGGAACTGGAGCGGTTGGGAGAGACGAGCCCATAGTGAGCCGGTAACATAGGAGGGAGTTCGGGCGGGGCGCGCTGTGGATGCCCCGCCCAAACGCCGACTCTTACTCTAATGCGCTTTGCCGGCTCCCGCCGCGCCCGCGGCCTCATTCTACTGCTCACCCTGATCCTGATGCTCGGAGTGGCCCACGCACTCCGCCAGCAGGCAGTGCAGGTGCGCGCCCGGCTGGGTCCCGCCTTGCTCGCTCACCTACAGCAGGCCCTGAAGCGCGAGGTGATCATCGAGCGGTTCCTGATGGATCAGCCCGGGGTGCTCGTCATTGAGGGCCTCCAGGTTGCCCGGCAGGGGGCCCTGAAGGATGGGGTATTCCTGCGCACGCGGCGCGTCGAACTGCGCTACGACCCCCGGCTGCTGGATTGGCGGGGGTGGCGGGCCGGAGCGGTGGGCGCACTCCACCCGGCGCGCGTGCTGGCCGACGGGGTGACCCTGCCTCACCCGACCCGCACCGGGGTCCTGCCGATGCTTGAGTGCCCTCATCTCGAGGCGGAAGTGGACCTGGCCAGAGTCATGGCCGACCCCGCGCTGGCCGCAGGCGCCGTCAACTGGGTGGAATTGAGTCGCGCCGTCGGGAGCCTGACCCGCCGCACCGACGGTACCTGGGACCTGTCGGAACTGCTGCCGGCGCAGAAAGAGCGCAAGGGTGGGTTTCGGGGACAACTGCGCGGGCGGGCCTGTACGCTGCACCTTAGCGACTACCGCTCCGGCCGCATTCCCGCTCCGGCACGGACCGAGGCGCACGGGGACTTCGAGATTTCTTTTGCGGGCCATCCCACGCTGCGCTATCACGCCTCCGGTACGGTGGCGGGAATTCACGGCGGCCGCTTCTTCGCACGCGGGTCGCACCGCAAGGGACAGAAGCTGGGGCTGATCTCGCTGGATGCGCAGACGGAAGACCTGTCCTACTGGCAGCGCTATCTCGCCGTCGTGAACGCTGCCCCGGAGATTGTTTCCGGCGGGGGGCGTCTCCGCGGCGTCCTCTGGGAACCGGCAGACGGCGACCTCGCCCCCGGCTTTCAACTGGTGCTGGGATTGGACGGGGTGCGTGCCCGCCATCCTACGCTGCCCGCCCCGCTCGAGCAGGTGCGGGGTGACCTGGTGCTGGATCCGGAGCACGTCTCCGGATCGGGAACTCTGCTCTGGAAGGGGATACGGGTCACCGCCGTGGGTGCACTCTCACCCCGCGGCAGCTATCCCCCCGCCCGATGGACACTCACCGCTGCGCAGGCCCCCGACGCCACCGTGCGAGATCTGCTCCGCCTGGCGCACATCCCGGCGGAGCTGCAGCCGAGTGGGATCTCGAGCATCTCGGTCGAGGGAGAGGGCGATGCCACTCGATGGCGTGTTCAGGGCCGCCTGACAGCCGCGCGCGCCGTCTGGGCCCGCCCGGAAGAGGCCTACACTGCGCGGGAAGCCGCCCTGACGTTTACCGGTGATCTGCAGCCGGGCGTCCCCCCACGCGGCAACGGCGCCCTCTCTCTAGACCGGTTGCTGGTGCGCAACCAGACAATTCGGAACACTCGGGTGGAGTTCTCCACCGGGGCGAACCGGACCACGTTTCGTGCGGCGGCCACCGCGTTGGGCGGACGGTGGGGCGCCGAGGGAACCGTAGATGCAACGGCATCCCCGGCCCGGCTCGCGGTACGCGGTCAGGCGGTCGGCCTGGATCCGCAGGCGCTGGCGGTCGGCGAGGAACCGCTCGCGGTCAGCGGATGGGTAGACGGCGAGTTTCACGTGGAAGGCCCTCTCGACCACTGGCGCGGCGGCGCTGAACTCGTTTCGCGATCCCTGTCCTTTGACGGGCGCCACATCCCGGAAGCCACGGCTCGCATCCAGTGGGACGGGGAGCGGGTGCTCGTACGGCGCGCCTCGCTCTCCTTTCCGTTCGGCGCTCTGCACGCCACCGGGAGCATTACCCCCGACCTGACGACGGATCTTCTCGTGTCGGCTTCCGCGGTCAATCTCGCGCTGCTGCCGGGCGTGCCGGCAGATTTGGATTTGCGCGGCTGGGGTTCGGCGCAGTTGCGCGTCACAGGCCGAGCAGCCGCGCCGGCAATCCAGGGGGAGGTTCAGGTTTCAGGTTTGAAAGCTGGACAGGTGGAGCTGGACTGGGTGGATGCACAGGTTTCGGCGCCGAACCTCCACGAGGTCGTCATCCACCGGCTCGCGGTCCGCCGGGGAGTGCTGGAACTCGGCGCCGAGCGGGTGACCCTGCAACGCGTCCCGAAGCCTACGGGCCCGGGTACCGCCGAATCCGGTCCTTCCCCCCTTGGCGACTGGCAGATCGCGGGCGAACTTCAGGTCTCGCCCCTGACCCTCGTGCAGGCAATGCGCTGGCTGGGGATCGCCCCGGCGGTGCTGGAACACACGCCGATCGGCGGACACTTGACGGCACTCCGGGTGACCGTGGCGGGCCCGCTTGCAGCGCCCCAAGTCTCCTTCTCGGCGCGCGCGGAAGACTGCGTCGTACGACGCCATGACCTGGGAGTTGTCACAGCAACGGGTGAGTGGGACAGCCTGACGCGCCGGCTGAAGCTGGCGGCAGCGGAATCCCGTTCCCCGGAAGGAGTTGCATCACTCGCGGGCGTTTTGGAGTGGTCGCCCGAGGGCAAGGACAACCGCGCCGCCGCAGGCGGGCGGCGCGGCGAGGAACCCCAGAGCGGGCTTCCCCCGCCAGCCCTACTGGCGGCGATGCACCTCCGGTTTCGGGTCGGGGGAGTGCGGCTGCTGCCACTGCTGCGCCGCTACGCACCGGGGGTATTGGAGGATGTGGACCTCCAGGGAACCCTTGAAGAAGTTTCCGGAGAGGTGATCGGCTCCCCGGAAGCCCCAGTACTGACCGCCGCGGTTCGGTTGGCGGGGCTCGTCGTGGACCAGCGGGCAGTGGCTCTCGAACCATTCCGTCTGCGATGGACCAACGAACTGCTCGTGCTGCGCAACATCGCCGCCCCGTTGGGAGCGGGACGCTTCCAGGCCCCGCTGATGCTCATCCGCGCTCAGACGAGGCCCGTTCGGGATCCCGCACAGCCCGCGGAGGCAGTGCGGGATCCCGAGGCCGGCTTCCGGGACGCGGCCGGGTTGATAGAAGTAAACGAAGTGCCGGTGGCCGTCCTGCAGCAACTCCTCATGGACAGCCCATACTATGCGAGCGATGAGGCGGAGCCACTGCGGCGGGTGCTCCAGGATTGGCGGGGGAGCATCTCCGGCCGCCTCACCGGCACTTTGCGCATCGGCCGCCTGCCGGACGCGATCGCACCGGGGGATGAGAGCCGCCTGCTGGCGCGCTGGGACCGAGAAATCGGTACCGGTCGCCTGGAAGCACGCCTTGAGGTGCCCGATCTGCGCGCAGAGGAAGTGTCCGGTGAACCGACGACTCGGGTGGTGCTCGCCGGCGCCTATCACGCCGGGCGCTTCGAGATCGAGCAGGCGCGGGTGGAAGGTGCGGGAGCCGCCCGCTTCACCGCTGCCGGTTTTCTGGAGCACGAACGGAAAGGCGCCCCGGGCGCGGTGCGGTTGCTCCTCGCCGGGGAGGGTGTCTCCGTAGAGTCGCTCGCGCGTCTCCCGCTGGCGGCGCTGCGGGAACGTCTGGCAGGGCTCCAACCGCTGGATGGGCGCATCTCTTTCAAAGGCGAGGTGACCGGTACGCCGCGCCTCCCGGTTGCGCAGCTTTCCGGGCGCATTTCCGCGCCCCTGCTCGGCGGCGTGCCGTTCGACGAGATTGTCCTGACCGGAGGGACATACGATGCCCGGCCGGGACGGCTCAGCGTGGGGGGAGTGCAGTTCGTCAAGCAGCGGGGGAACGGAGTGGAGCCGGCTTCATTCACCCTGTCCGGATCTCTCCCGCTCGGATGGCCGAATCTCGCCTCGGCGCCCGATCTGCCGCGGGACCTGACCATCTCAGTGCCGAAGCAGTCGCTGCAGGTATTGAATGAGCTCGCCGAGGAAACCGATACGCTGGCGCGACGCACTGGGGAGGCGGCCGCCGGGCGTGTCCGGACGCTGACCCGACTCTTTCGTGACCTGGCGGCGACCGACGCGCAACTGGACGGGGGCATTACTCTCGGAGGAACGGCGGCTCGACCGCAGAACAGCGGCAAGCTGGAAGTGAACGGCCGCATCTTGCGTGTTGAGGAACTGGACACCGGCATCCGCGACTTCCGTGCGGTTGTGCGTCTGGATGGGGATACGGTGCATCTGGACGAATTCTCCGGTCACAGCACTGTGTCGGGGGGATTTGCCGGAACCGGCACTCTCCGCCTCGGCGGGGAGCCAATCCGCCCGGGTCCGGCCACGCTTCCGGCGCCGCTCGTGGATCTGAAACTGGCCGCCAACGGGCTCCGCTTCATTCAGAAGAATGCAGAGCGTCTCCTCGGCCCCTCATTCCGCGGCACGCAGCTCTCCGGCACCCTGCAGACCGTGTCTCTGGAACGGCCGGAAGTCTCGCAGCCATTGCTGATCCAGGGGCGGTGGCCGAATCTGGTCGTGCGGGGCGGCATCCGGCTGGACGAAACGAACGTCGGCCTGATGTACGAGCCGATCTTCTCCGACGCCCCCCCACCTACCCCCGCGGACGCCCGGCTGGATCTGAGCCTGTACACCGGCAATAACGTCTGGTTACGCAACCCGCAAGCGAGGCTCCAACTGGATGCTTCCCGACGGGTCGGCGGCGACGCCGCACCCATTCGCGTCACAGGCGCCTGGAACATCCCCACGGTGCTGGGCACGCTGACCACAAGGAAGGGGGTGCTGAACATCCCCGGATTCCGGCTCAGTGATGTCGAGGGATCGCTGTCCCTGAACTACGATCGGCGCCGGCAGGCCCTCGGTTCGGGTGGACCTGTCACCGTGGACCTCACGGCCTCCACGAACATGCGGCTCCAGCGCACCGCCGGGCCGGAAGCGGACGACTATGAGGTGACATTCCGCCTGCGCGGCACGCCGGGCGGAAGGGAAGCGGTGGAGGTGCGGACGCCGGGCGTCAATAGCGGCCTCGTCATCGGCGGCGGGGACGGCCTGCAGGTCTCCATCCGCACCGATCCCCCGCTGCCGGCCTCCGAGATTACTGCATTAATTCGACAGCGCTACGGGGTTGGAGGATTCGCGGGCGGGGGGTCAAACGTAGAAGCAACCTTTCGGAGCCAGATCGAGCAGGCCTTCGTGGCAAACGTAGCTTCGACGGTGCTCGGCCTGGTCGAGGACCGTGTTCAGTCGAGGCTGGGCCTGGATCTTTTTTCTCTGGAAGTCGGGGTAGCAGATCCGCTGCGGGTCCGTCTGGGGAAGCAGCTTTTTGACCGGGTGTACGCCACGGTGAGCCAGGAATTCGGATCCACGGTTACGGCACAACGTCGGATGGAACTCTACTACCGGTTCAGTCCTGCCTTTCGGTTCGGGCTGCGCCGGGAGGACCCTCTCGGTCAGCAGATCTTCTTCTTCAGTGGAAGCGCTTCCTTTTGAACCGCGGCAAACTCGCCTGTGGTTCGAGGCAGGGAAGTCGCGCGGTCCAGGACGAAAGATGGGTGCTGCAGACCAGTTCAAGAAGCGGCCCATGCAATCGGAGTGCTTCCCAACCGGACCGGACGGCGCCTTGCTCGGGCGCCCCCGGAATCCCGAGCCGCGCGACCCCGAAGCGGCCCCCGCTGCTATGGACGACGAAGACCGGACGCTCACGTTCGAGCAGATTGTCTCGAAGTACGAAAAAAAGATCTTCAACCTCATTCTCAGGCACATCAGCGACCGGGAAGAAGCCGAAGATCTGACACAGGAGACTTTTGTGAATGCGTTCCGCAGCTTCGCAACGTTCCGGGGGGAATGTAAGATCCAGACGTGGCTCTGCCAGATTGCGCTGAATCAGTGCAAGAATCGCTTTCGGCAGCGGGATCGGCGACGGTCGTTGGAAGGACCTTCACTCGATGCGCCGGCCGCAGCGGACGACACGATCCGGCCGGTCGAGATTCCGGACTGGGATCAATCGCCCCAGGACGTCCTGATGCGGACCGAAATGCATCGCTATATCTTGCGGGCCATCAGTAGCCTGCCGGATGAGTACCGCACTGTGATCATCCTCTGTGATTTGCAGCAGCTTAGCTACCAGGAAATCGCTCAAATCACCGGGCTCAGCCTGGAAGCGGTCAAGACCCGAATCCACCGCGGGCGCCTGATGCTGCGGCGCAAGCTTGAGGCATACCTGCGCAGTTAATCCCTCCGGAGAGACGACCCCAAGCGGGTCCCGGAGACCCTGTACGAGGAGTCCGAATTGATGAACGCATTCGCTCGCGGCTGGCAGACCCTCGGGGTCACTCTCTTGCTGGGCGCATTCGCGCTGGTCTTGGCGCCCGCAAGCGCCCAGAGTGTCCGCGTTTCCGAAATCGAGATCCGCGGGAATCAGAAGATCAACCGGGAGTCGATTCTCACCGTGATCTCGACGAAGGTCGGGGACGAACTCGCCCCCGAACGCGTCGAGCGAGACAAACTGGCTATCGAGAACCTGGGCTGGTTCCTCCTGGTCAACCAGTCGTTTCTCCGCCAGGGGAACATGGCGAAGGTCGTGTTCGTGGTGACGGAATATCCGGCGGTGACCCAACTGGATATCCGCGGCAGTACGCTGTTTAAGCCGGATGCCCTCCGGGCGGCCTTCAAGACGAAGGTGGGCCAGATCTTCAACCGGGTGGACTGGGAAGCCGACCTGGCTGCGTTGGACAAGATGTACACGGACAAGGGGTATCAGGCCCGGTTCACCGTGAATCTGGACCAGACGGAGTTTCTGCAAAATGGCGTCCTCCGGATCGAAGCCAACGAACTGAAGGTCGGGTCGGTCAAGATCAAGTGGCCCCAGCGGGAAATCAAGGATAAGAAGGGCAACGTCATCCGCACGGTGGACAGCCACAAGACGAAAGAATACGTCGTGCGGCGGGAACTGACCCTCACCCCCGGAGCGCTCTTCAATCAGCAGCAGCTCACGCGGGACTACCGCACCCTCACCAATCTCGGGTACTTTGAGACCATCAATCCGAACGTGGAAGTGGCGGCGGATCTTTCCCTGACCATTACCTGGGAACTGGTGGAGAAGCGCACCGGGCAGGTATCCGTAGGCGCCGGTTACAGCCCCCGGCAGCAGTTGATCGGCCGCGGCGAACTTTCGGACCAGAACTTCCGCGGCAAGGGCCAGGGGGTGAGCGTCTCCGCCGAAATCGGCACCTTCGGCGGAGACGGGGCCCCCTCCGCCGAGTTGCAGTTCTACGAGCCCTGGCTGACCAAAGACCACACCTCCATGACCGTGTCGGTCTACAACAAGCTGATCTACCGGTTCTCGCGGCAGTTGCAGAACATCAATAACAATAACGACCGCTACTTCGAACGCCGCGTCGGAGGCCAGTTCAACTTCGGACGCCCGTTCCGCCTGCCAATCGCGCTGGGACTGCGGTTTGAAAATGTGCGGACGGATGAACTGCCGCAGGGCGTCGCCTTCCCTCGCCAGGACGGCACGGTGATTGCAGGCAACATTGCCCGGGTGTTCAACACCCGCGACTACGTCAACAACCCGACTCAGGGCCACTTCGTGCGCCTCACTACTGAAGTGGGTACTGCCTCGTTGAACAACGTGGCGCCGGGTGGCGTGGACCCCGGCTTCTGTGGAAAGTACCTGGTGGACGCCCGCCGGTACATCGCCCTCCGCCGGATCAAGGCCACCCGGGACCCGGAGCGAGAGCAAGAGGCACAGAAGACTCCCATCATCGCCTTCCGGCTGCTGGCCGGCACCGTCACCGGCGACGTGCCGTTCTTCGAACAGTTCTTTCTGGGCGGCGCCGAAACGCTGCGCGGCTACCTGGAAGACCGGTTCTGGGGTAAGACGATGTTCCTGGGCTCGATCGAGTACCGCCGTCCCATCCTCAACCGTATCACCGGCGTGCTGTTTGTAGACGTAGGGGACGCCTTCGGATCGGACGGTTCGTTCCGCGTGTTCGGCCAGCCGTTCGGCACGGACTTCCGACAACATGGCGGCATTGTATTGAATGGTTCCGTCGGCTTCGGACTGCGGGTCGTGACGCCGATCGGGCCGATTCGCCTCGACTTCGGCTACGGACGGGAAGGCGGTCGCACCCACTTCAACGTCGGGAACACGTTCTGATGGGTAAGCTAGCTTCGTGGTAAGCTAGAAACAGCGCCGGAGCCGCGAAAGAGAGAATGATGCAGAACTGGAAAGCGATCGGGACGATCCTCGCCCTGGTGGGGGTTGGGGTGTTGAGTACGGCTGCGCCCGGCCAGGCGCAGCGAAACGACCGGGCAAACTCTCCGGTCGGATACGTAGATCTCGCGCAGGTGACCGACCAGTTGAAGAAGACCACTGCCTGGGCAGGCGATCTGAAGCGGTTTGAGGACGAGCGGCAAAAGGCATTCAACGAACTGAAGCTGCTCAACGATACGCGGTACCTGTCGCCGTCCGAGCGCGAAGAACTGCGCAATCTGAGCGCGAAACCTCGCCCGAGTTCCTCGGAAGAGCAGAAGATCAAGGACTTGCTGAAACGGAGCGATGAGCTGGACCGGGAGTTTCAAACGCTCTCCACCGTAGACAAGCCGACCCCCGCCCAGGACGCGCGCCTCCGCCAGCTCACCATGCTGCGGGAAACCGGGCGGGCAGGCTACCAGGATGAGGAACAGAAACGACAGGCCAAACTGTCTGACTTCCAGGTGAGCATGCTGAAGCAGATGGACGACCGGATCCGGAAGATCGTGGAGCAGGTGGCGGAAGCCCGCAAGCTGACGCTGGTGGTGGACGCACAACTGGTCTGGTACGGCGGGCAGGACATCACCCCGGACGTATTGAAGAAGCTGCCCTCGCAGTGATGCTGACGCCACGCCTCACCTAGATCCGGCACCACGCACACACGACCCTCAAGGGGAGTGAATGGAGAGGAGAGAGAAACGAGTGCCGACACTCGTTTCTCTCTCCTCTTCAAGCGCCGTCACGCAGTTTTGACGTCGGGAACACGTTCTGATGGGCAAGCCAGGTCCCCTAGAACCCTAGAACCCTAGAACCCTAGAACCCTAGAACCCTATGACTACAGGCTCCGTTTGGAGTTGCGCGCTCTGGGCGGGGCTGATCGCGGGGAGCGCCGGCTGTCGGCACGCGGCTCCTGCGGACCCCGTGGCGGTCGCCCGTCCCGCGCCGCGCCGCGGAACGGTAAATCTGGCACGCTATCTCGAACTGCACCCCGCCTTCGGCGAATTGGCTCGCCTGGATGCCCGTATCGCCGCGCTTGAGCGTCCGGCGCCGGCCGGGTCGGCCCCCCCGCCGTGGCCGGTTCCGGAGCCGGTGCCCCTTCCAGATTCCGCTCCACCGGCGGTTCCGTTGCCGGCGCCGGCGACTGCGCAGGAACGCACTGCGCGCGAGACCCGAGAGGAATTCTCCCTGCTGCGCGAGGCGGTCCCGGATCGAGCCGAGGGGGAGTACGTGCGAGACGTCGAGCGTCTGCGCCGCCGCTACCTGGAACTGCGCGACCTCCCCGCCGAGGAAGACCTGGAGCAAGAACTCCGGCGCTCCGGCGTCTATGCGGAGCAGGCGACCCAACTGCAACGCCAGACCGACGCACTGGTGGAGCGCCCATCCGATCGGTTCCGCTACCCCGCCGAGCAACTGGCGCGGCGCCGGGAACTGCTGCTGGAAACCCAGGAGCGCCTCGACCAGTTACGGACGGCGGAATTAGACCGCCAGCGGAAGCGCCTCGAGCCGCCCGTGCGACGCCCCCTCCAGATTCCGCCGGCCCGGCTGGAGGAAGCCGCAGCCCGGCGCGATGCAGCACGGCGTGAGGCTGCGCAGCAACTGGACGCCGCGGAGCGCACCCGGCTGCACGACGCAGCACGCCTGACACTGCCGGAGTTGCCGCCGGCGGCGCCGCTGGTCGAAGAGGAGTCAGCCGGCGGCCCCCCCACGGTGACTCTGCCCACCGCGGAGGTCCGGCGGCCCGCTGGGTCGGCGCGAGCCGCCGGAGGGGCGCCCGCTCATCTCCGCAGTCAGCAGGCCCGGCTGCGCCAGATCATCCTGGAGGACCTGGCGGCCGCCGCGGCGCAGGCGGCCCGCGCCCGCGGTTGGCAGGTGCTGCCTGCCCCCGGAGACGGACCGGACCTCACCGCTGCCCTGGAACCGGATCTGCGTCGCCTGCTGGCCGAGCCGCGCCAGACGGCGGAAGGAGTGATTGGATGGCGCAAACCCCCGGGGGGTTGACCCTTACTGACCTGGCTGCCATCCTGAATGGACAGGCAGAGGGGGACCCGAACACGTGGGTTTCGGGTGTGAGCACGGTGGAGGACGCCACCCCAGGCACGGTGGTCCGGGTCGAAACGCGGCGCTTCCTGCAGATGGCGCTCGAGAGTGCGGCAGCAGTACTGCTGGTGGCGCCCGGGCTCACGGGAGTCACCAAGCCCTGTGTGCGCGTGCCGCACGTGCGCCTCGCCTTCCTGCGCTGCCTCGAACTGTTTGAGAACGAGCCGCACCCCACGCCCGGCGTCCACGCCACCGTAGTCCTGGGGGAGGGGGTGGCGGTAGGAGAGGGGTGTTCGCTCGGACCCCGGGTAGTGCTGGGCGATCGGGTGGTGCTGCACGACCGGGTTACCCTCCATCCCGGCGTCGTCGTGGGCGACGACGTGACCATCGGCGCGGACTCGGTACTCTTCCCCAACGTGGTGCTCTATCCGCGCACCGTGGTGGGCCGGCGCGTGCGCATTCACGCCGGTGCGGTCCTGGGAGCGGACGGCTACGGCTATGAATGGGACGGCGTCCAGCACCGGAAGCGCCCCCACCTGGGCCGCGTGCGCATCGCTGACGACGTGGAGATCGGCGCCAATACTACCATAGACCGCGCCACCACCGGCGAGACCGTCATCGGCCCGGGCAGCAAGCTGGATAACCTGGTGCAGGTCGGCCACAACGTGCGCACGGGGGCACACTGCCTGCTGATTGCGACCTCGGCGCTGCCGGGGAGCGTCCAACTCGGGAATGGCGTCGTGCTGGCCGGCTACGCAACCGCAAATCCCGGGACGAAACTCGCCGACGGGGTGATTCTGGGCGGTAAGAGCGCTGCGTGGGACGACATCTCCACCCCGGGGCACTGGACCGGCAATCCGGCACGCCCGCACCGGGAATACTTGAGGGTGCAGGCCGCGCTGAACCGGCTGCCGGAACTACTGGAGCGGGTGAAGGAACTGGAGCAGCGCCTGGCGGAGGCAACCGGTGACGGAGACTGAGTCTGCGGGCCGCCTCTCGCCAGACGTGGTGGCTCGCCTGCGGACAACGCTGCGCAACACGGAGATCCTGCCGGACGAGCCGCTCGTGCGGCACACCAGCTTCCGTATCGGGGGGCCCGCCGACTTGCTGCTGCTGCCCCGCACGGTGGCCGATCTCCAGCAGATCGTCCACGTCACCCGCGAGACAGAGACCCGGCTGACTATCCTGGGGAACGGCAGCAACCTGCGGGTGCG